>WNFC01011618.1_pt1 | contig 14941 bp, 14 predicted proteins | sample 5400541 | NCBI WGS metagenome assembly WNFC01 (sample SAMN13153342, study PRJNA577476) | soil metagenome | isolation source: 120 cm saprolite under Douglas fir tree site 2 hole 2 replicate 1 | place: USA:California | collected 2015-04-18
CGGCCGTCTGCTAGGGTTGCCCCGCGAATCGCTTCTCCACGGTTCCTCTCGAACGACGACGTCTCAGGGAGGTCGCAATGGCGCACGAAGCGCACGATCCGGAAGCCGGCACATCGATGTCGCGTCGCGTGATGCTCCGTAGCGTGGGCGCGGCGGTGGGCGCCGCGGTGCTCGCGCCGCGGCTGGTGGGCGCGCAGACGCCGTCCAGCGGGCCGGTGGCCCCGCCGAGCACGGTCACCAGCCCGCCGCGCGACTTCAGCCCGCGCGGGGCGCCCACCACCTACTTCACCGACCCCGACGTGCTCACCGTCGAGCCCGCGTTCGACGACCTCCGGCAGCCGAATGCCCCGATCCAGCGGCTGTGGACCGGCGCGCTCTGGTCGGAAGGGCCGGCGTGGAACGCGCAGGGCCGCTACCTCGTGTGGAGCGATATCCCGAACAACCGGCAGATGCGCTGGATCGAGGACAACGGCCACGTCAGTGTCTTCCGCACGCCGTCGAACAACAGCAACGGCAACACGTTCGACTTCCAGGGCCGCCAGCTCTCCTGCGAGCACGTGACCCGCCGCGTGGTGCGCTACGAGCTCGACGGCTCGACGACCGTCGTGGCGTCCATGTTCAACGGCAAGCGGCTCAACTCACCCAACGACGTGGTGCCGCACCCGGACGGCAGCTACTGGTTCACCGACCCGCCCTACGGGGCCCAGTTCTACGAGGGCACGGTGGACGCGCCGGGCGGGCCCGCCAACCTGGCCGGCCGGCTCAATCCGCGGCTCGGCCAGCCGCCCGAGCTGGGCGGCTACAAGCGCGAGCTGCCCACCGCGGTGTACCGGTTGGACAAGGGCGGCGCCCTCACCCAGGTGGCGGGGGAGAATCTGGTGCCCGATCCCAACGGGCTCTGCTTCTCGCCCGACTTCAAGAAGCTCTACGTGGTCAGCACCGGCAAGGGGCCGGGCGACACGCACGCGGGTGGCAAGGGCGAGATGTACGTGTTCGACGTCGGCGCGGACAACAAGCTCAGCAACGGCAAGCTCTTCAGCAACTTCATGGTGGACGGCGTCAAGTGCGGGCCCGACGGCGTGCGCTCCGACGTGGACGGCAATCTCTGGTGCTCGAGCAATGCGGGCCGCGACGTGGGCTATAGCGGGGTGACGGTGTGGACGCCGCAGGGTCAGCTCATCGGGCGCATCCGGCTGCCCGAGATCTGCGGCAACGTCTGCTTCGGCGGGCCCAAGCGCAACCCATCTAAGCGCCATCTACGACATGAAGCTCGGAATCTACCTGAACGCGCAGCATCCTTCGCTCGATGACCCGGCGCGGCGGTTTGCCGAGACGCTGGAGCAGGCGCGGCTGATCCATTCCCTCGGGTTCGACTCGATCTGGGGTGGGGAGCACCACGCCACGCCGGGGTTCCACTATTTTCCGTTGCTGCCGATGCTGCAGCTGCTGGCCGCGGAGGTGCCTGGCCTCTCCATCGGGACCAACCTGGTGCTGTTGCCGCTGCACAACCCGGTGGAGATCGCGGAGGTCGGGGCCTTTCTCGACGTGATCACCGGCGGGCGCTTCATGCTGGGCATGGGGCTCGGCTACCGCCCGGAGGAGTTCGCGATCTTCGGGGTGCCGCTGGGGGAGCGGGTGAGCCGGCTCACCGAGGGCGTGGAGATCATCCGGCGGCTCTGGACGGAGGACAAGGTCACGCATCGCGGGCGGCACTGGAGCTTTGAGAACGTCACGATCCGCCCGCGCCCCATCCAGTGGCCGCGCCCACCCATCCTGGTCGGCTCGCAGGTCCCCACCGGCATCGCGCGGGCCGCCCGCATCGCCGACGGCTGGCTGGTGGTGCCGGTACCGCGCGTGGACGAGTTCGCGGCGCAGGTGAAGACCTTCACCGCGGCGCGCGCCAAGGAGGGCGTGCCCCCGGAGGCGCAGATCTGCCGGCTGCTCGAGGTGGTGTGCGCCCCCGACGAGGACACCGCGATCCGCCGCGCCGCGCCCTATCTGCTGGAGAAGTACGCGGCCTATTTCTCCTGGGGCCTCGAGGGCGTCTCGGTCGACCCCGCCGCCAAGCCCGAGGAGCAGCTTCGCCGCCTGGCCGCCAATCGCTTCGCGATCGGCTCGCCCGCCCAGGTGACCGAGATGCTGCTCGCCCAGCACGAGGCCGGCGCCACGCATCTGACCATGCGAGTGAGCTGGCCGGGCATGCCCCAGGCAGACGTCCTGGCCGGCATCGAGCTGCTCGGCCGCGAAGTCCTCCCCGAAGTCCGACGCCGCATCAGGAGCTAGCCATGCGAGTCCCCGCCCGCCAGATCCAGCAGCAGCTCGAGTCCGTGTTCACCGCCTGGGGCATGTCGGCCGCGCACGCCGCCACCACCGCGGCGATGATGGTGGAGACCGACCTGCGCGGGGTGGACTCGCACGGCATCTCGATGCTGCCGACCTATGACAAGGAGTTCCGCGCCGGGCGGCTCAACATGCGCCCGCAGTGGAAGACGGTGCGCGACCTGCCGTCGATCGCCCGGATCGACGCGGACCGCTCGCTCGGCCATCCGGTGTCGGTGCACGCCATGAACCTGGCGGTGGACAAGTGTCTCGGCACCGGGGTGGCGGTGGTCGCGGTGTTCAACTCGCACCACTTCGGCGCGGCCGGCTGCTACGCGAAGATCGCGGCCGACCGCGGCGTGATCGGCATGGTCACCTCCGCCACCCGCGGCGTCACGCTGGTGCCCACCTTCGCGGCGGAGCCCATCATGGGGACGAACCCGCTCGCCTTCGCGGCGCCGGCCAGAAGGAACGCGTCGTTCGAGCTCGACATGGCCACGACCACGGTCGCGGCGGGCAAGGTGAAGGTCTACAAGCTCAACCACAAGCCGGTGCCGTCGGGCTGGGTGGTGGACGGCGACGGCCGGTCGGTGACCGACGAGTCGACCGCCTTCCAGCACGTCTTCGAGCGGCCGGACGGCGGCATCACCCCGCTCGGCGGCAGCCGCGAGCTGGGCGGCCACAAGGGCTATGGCCTGGCGGTGCTGGTGCACATCCTGGGTGGCACGCTCGCGGGCGCGTCCTTCTCGCCGCTGCGCAACAAGACCCAGCGCGACTCGGATCCGCACAATATCGGCCACTTCTTCATGGCCATCGATCCGGGCGCCTTCCGTGACGCGGGCGAGTTCGAGGGCGATCTGGACGACGTGATCGACGTGCTGCACGGGGCCAAGCGCGTGGACCCGAACCAGCCGGTGATGGTGGCGGGCGACCCGGAGCGGCTCACGCGCGCGGAGCGGCTCGAGCAGGGCGTGCCGATTCCCGACGACCTGATGACCCAGCTCCGCGGCGTCGCCGCGGCCGCCCGCGTCCCCTTCGTTCTGGCCTGACCTGGGCCCCTCACCCTACCCTCTCTCCAAAGGGGAGAGGAGAAGCCAGAACCCTCTCCCCTCAGGGGAGAGGGCAGGGTGAGGGGTGGCGGGCGCGGGTCAGTTGCGCGCGCGCCGGCGGGCGCGACCGCTGCGGCGCTCGAGCGCCTCACCCCAGCTCGCGAGGAACGCAGTGACGAAGGCGTGCTCGCGCGCCGGCTCCACCGCGAGCGGCCCAAGGGCGAGCGCCACCGCGAGCGCGACGTGGTAGCCCTCGGCGCGTGAGGCCACCGCGCGGCGGTAGGCTGGATGCGCCTCGTTCACCCACACGGTCGCGTCAATGAGCCGAGCCAGCTCGGCGTCGTCCGGCCGCGCCGCGAACTGGATGTTCAGACCGTACCGGCCCGGTCGGTTCCCCCGGCCGTCGCCGCTCAAGTCTCGCGCACCCGCGCCCGGCGGCCCTGCGACTTCCGGCACCGGCGCCACGTCGCTCGTCGCGTCGGGCGAACCGGGGGCTTCGGGCTCGGCAGGCGCCGGCACGGGGCTGGCGAGGTTGGAGGCGAGCGGCGCGTTGGGCACGCCGGTCAGGGTAGAGGCCGCGCTCGGCGCGGGACCCGCACCGCCGCGCCCGCCCACCGGCAGGGCGCGTTGCCCGCCGCTGCGCCGCTCGACCAGCGATGCCAGGAGCGGAAAGTCCTCGGCCAGGTCCACCAGAACGGTCTCGAGGTCGCGCTCGACCGGCCGGGCCGCGCGGCGACGGCTCCGGTCGGCCTCGGCCGGCGCGTCGCCCCACTGCGCGAGCTGCACGCTCACCGCCTCCTGGATTGCCTTGCGATAGGCGAGGTAGAGGGCACCGCGGGGACCCGAGCGCACGAAGTCGCCCTTGTTGAGGGTGAGGCACTCGGCCAGGGCCGGGGCCTCGATGAGACCGCCGATGCGGTCGCCCGCCGCGGGAGTCACGCCCAGCCAGTCCCATCCCCCCTTGATCACCTTCCCGAAGGTGCTGACCACCAGCCCGCGCCGCTCCTCGGGAAGCGGCGCGCCATCGCGCACCAGGTAGCCGACCGCGGAGGGCTTGCGCTTGCGGGCCATCCGCACCGCCAGCGGCCCCCGTTGATCGCCCGGCCACCGCTCGGGCGTGAGGGCGCGCTCGTTGACGACGAACCGGATCCCGCCTGGGTACTGGTCGGCCAGGATCTCGTCGAAGGACGGGTCCAGCAGCGTCTGGAAGTGCCGCCGCAGCGAGGCCTCGATGAACCCGGCGTCGAGCAGCGGCGCCAGGGGGTTCTCCAGGACGAGACGTACCGCCGTCCCGCGCGCTCTCACCAGTCCCGGCGGCGGCACCCAGCGCCAGGGCGCGCGCTGCCGGCCCCCGAGCGCCCACGACGTGGCCACGTGCTTGCCCGCGCGCCGGGTCTCGGTCACGACCTCCCGGCTCACCAGGAGCGCGAGCTTGATGCCGACGCCCGCGAAGCCGATTCCCTGGCCTCGCGTCTTCGAGCTGATCGCGACGTCGTGGTAGCGGGCCAGCTCGCGTCGGCGCATGCCGAGGCCGTCGTCCACCAGCGTGAAGGTGTTGGTAACCGGATCGGTCAGGACGGAGATTGTGCCCGCGCCAGAATCGAGGGCATTCGCGACGATCTCGGTGAGGATCGTCTCATCGGTCGGGCCTGGATAGGCGTCGCGCAGGTCCTCGAGGAGGCGTAGCAGATCGACCCGGGTCTCACCCATGGACGATCAGCGCGCGAGCCCGGGAGATGGCTCCTTCACGAAGGGCCGGGCTCGGGAGCGCCCGCGCGCACTCAGCCGAGCGCCTTCCGCAGCGCGCCCGCGATCTCGCCGAGCACCGCGCGCGACTGGTCGAGGATGCGCGTCATCCGCACGAAGCCGTGGAACATCCCGGGGTACTGCGTGATCGTCACCGACACGCCCGCCTCGCGGAGGCGCGTCGCGTAGGCCTCCCCCTCGTCGCGCAGGGGATCGCAGCCCGCGGTGATTACCAGCGCAGGCGGCAGGTCGGCCAGGCTCTTGGCCAGGAGCGGCGAGGCGTTCGGCTCGCGGCCCTGCTCCTCGCGGGACAGGTAGTGGCGCCAGAACCACCGCATGTCCTCGGTGGTGAGCAGGTAGCCGGTCGCGTTCTCGCGGTAGGACGCGGTGGTGAAGTCGTAGCTGGTGGCCGGATAGACCAGCACCTGCAGCGCGAGCCGCGGGCCGCGCCGATCGCGCGCCAGGAGCGCCATCACCGCGGCGAGGTTGCCGCCCGCGCTGTCGCCGCCCACCGCCACCCGGGCGGGATCGAGGCCGAGGCGCGCGCCATTGGCCACCACCCACTGGAGCCCCGCGTAGGAGTCGTCCACCGGCGTCGGGTACTTGAACTCCGGCGCCAGCCGGTAGTCCACCGAGGCCACCGCGCAGCCGGCCGCGTTGACGAGAGACCGGCAGATGCCGTCGTGGGTGTAGAGGTCGCCGATCACCCAGCCCCCGCCGTGATAGAAGACCAGGACCGGGTGCGGCCCGTGGCCGGCGGGGCTGTAGACTCGCACCGTCATCTCGCCGCCCGTCACCGGCACCCGGTGGTCCGAGACGGCGGGCACGTCCTCGACCGGACCGAGCCCGGCGGTGCGCGTGCGCATGGCCTCGCGCGCCTCGTCGGGGGTGGACTGCGAGATCGGCTTGAGGTTCAACGCGGTGATCGTGTCCACGACCTTCTGGGCCTGGGGATCGAGCGGCATGGCGTGTCCTCCCGGGTGCGACTCAGGTGATGCGGCGACAGTAGAGAATCCCGCCCGCGTCGTCAAGCGGGCGCGGCGCCGCGGCGCAGGCGGCGCGCGCCCGCCAGCAGCACCGCCGCCCCCAGCCAGGCCAGCCCGCCGTCCAGCAGGAACGCGCCGGGGAGGCTCAGCGCGGCGAGGCCGCCGCTGACCAGCGGGCTCGCCGCGGTGCCCACCTGCACGCTCAGCGCGAGCCAGCCGAAGGCGGCGCCGCGCCGCTCGCTCGACACCAGCATCCCGCCGAGGGAGTAGGCCAGGGTCAGCGCGCCGCCCAGGCAGAGGCCGGTGAGGCAGCGCAGCAGCATGAGGCTCTGCCAGCCGGGTGCCAGGGCCATGAGCGCGCAGGGCAGGCCGCCCACGAGCAGGCCGATCAGTAATAGCCGCTCGGCCGGCCAGCGCTGGGCGAGCCGGCCGGCGGCCAGGGCCGAGCCGGTGGCGCAGATGGCGGCGAGCGAGATGATCTCGCCGGAGGTGGCGGCGATGCGGGTCACGTCGGGCAGGGTCGCGACTTTCAAGGGCACCAGCAGGGACAGGCCGCGGTCGATGAACTGGCCGATGAAGAGCAGGCCCAGCACGAGCGGAAACCCGCGCAGGCCGAGGACGTCGCGCAGCGTGAAGCTGCGGTCCCGGGCGGGCCCCGTGTCCCCGGCGTCGCGCGGCCGGCTTTCGTTGAAGAGCAGGATCAGCCCGACGAGCGCGATCGCGCACATCCCCGCGGTGACGAAGAAGGCGTAGCGCAGGCCGAAGTGGGAGGCCACGTAGCCGCCCGCGGCCGGCCCCACCGCCACGCTCAAGAGCTGGGCGCCCTGCACGCGCCCGATGGCCACCGGCACCTTGTCCTTCGGGCACGACACGCTCGCCAGGGCCATCGCGAAGACGGAGAAGCCGGCGATGACGCCCTGGAGCACGCGCAGGATCAAGAGCTGGGTGACCGAGGTCACGAGGCCCATCGCGGCCACGATGATCACGAAGCCGACGAGCGAGCGGATCATCATCATCTTGCGGCCCACGCGGTCGGCCAAGCGGCCCCAGAGCGGGCCCAGCAGGCCCGAGACCGCCGGAGTCACCGCGGTCAGCACGCCGGACCAGAGGGCGACCCGGGTGGGGTCGGTGACGCCCAGCTCGATCACGTAGAGCGGCAGGAAGGGCGAGAAGAACTGGAAGCCGACGAACGCGATGAAGACGACGAGGGCGAGTGCCCAGACATTGCGCTCCCAGCTCTCGAATCCGCGCCGTGTTCCATCATCGATCGTCACGCCGTCCGGAGCGTACTACGAGAGCTTCCGGTTCGCCGCATTTGCCGGGGACGGAGGACTACCCGCCGCCCGCGCCGAGGCTATAGAGGAGCACCGCGAGCACGATCAAGGTCACGACGACGTAGGTCCGGTCTCGCTGGAGCGCGAACGCGAAGACCGAGAATGCCACGCGGGCAACGGGAGTCGCCAGGAGCACCAAGAGACCGAGCTGGATGAGGCCGGGGCCATCGAGCGCGCGCGCCGCGCTCAGGATGCCGGACACTCCCCGCAGGTAGGCGGGCTCGCCGTGGAACACTCCGTAATCCGGTATCGTCGCGCCGTGTTGCACCAGGTAGAGTGCCCCCCCTGACAGCACGACCGCCGCCGCGGCGATCACGCCGACCCTCAGGAGGTTGCCGATGATCTCGTCCACTCGCTGGTCGGTCCACGCCGGCCCGCGCATGCTAGAGCCTCCCGGTGAGGCCGTTGTAGATCATCTCGACGCCCAGCAGAAGGAGCACCAGGCTGAAGATGATCCGAAGGGGGCGCGTCCGGGCCCTGGCGAGGACCCGGGTCCCGGCCAGGGAGCCGAGCAGCACTCCCAGCATGACCGGCATCGCCAGTCCGGGATCGACGTAGCCGCGGTTCAGGTAGACTCCGGCACTCGCGGCCGCGGTCACGCCGATCATGAAGTTGCTCGTCGTGGTCGAGACCTTGAACGGAAGATGCATCGCCTGGTCCATGGCCAGCACCTTGACCGCCCCCGAGCCGATGCCCAGCAGTCCCGACAGCGCCCCGGCGCCGAACATGAGGCCGAATCCGGCGGGCACCCCGCTCACGTGATAGGCTCTGGGGCCCGACGGCGTCGGATAGCTCCCATCGAGCCGTAGCCGGATCGCCCAGGCGTCGCTGGTCGCTGCCGTCGCTTCCGGGCGCTGCGTCCGGCTCGACAGGTACGCGGAGTGGATCAGCACCACGCCGAAGACCACGGCGATCCACGAGGTCGGTGCCCGGGCCGCCAGGAACGCGCCCCCGAGAGCGCCGATCGTCGTCGCGATCTCGAGGAACATTCCCACCCGCAGGTTCGTGTAGCCCTCCTTCACGTACGCGGCGGCCGCGCCCGACGAGGTGGCGATCACGGAGATCAGCGACGCCCCGATCGCATAGCGGATGTCGATACCAAAGACGAGGGTCAGCAGCGGTACGAGGACGACACCACCTCCCAGCCCGGTCAGCGAGCCGAGGAACCCGGCGCCCAGAGAGCCGGCGCCGATGAGCAGGACGAACTCGACCAGCGTCATCTCCCCAAGCATGGGCCTCGAAGGCCGACGTCAGCAAGGCGTACATTCTCATCCGGTTCTCACCGTTCTCTCATGTGGCGATGCTATTGATGACTCCAGGAGGCCAAGCGGTGAACCGCTGGAAGCGCATCCTCCACGCCACCGATCTCTCGAGCGCGTCGCGCCCGGCCTTCCGCCGGGCCGTCCAGCTCGGTCGCGGGCCTGGCGCCGAGCTGATCGTCGTGCATGTGGTCTTCACGATCTCGGCGTACGAGGTCAGTGTCATCGGATCCCCCGCCTTCTGCGAGGCATACGAGGCCGCCGCCCGGCGCGCGGGCGAGCGGACCGTCGCCGCGCTGGTCGCGAGCGCGCGGCGGCGCGGGGTCCGGGCCAGAGGCCTCGTGGTTCAGGGGGTCCCTGGACGAGAGATTCCGCGATGGGCGGCTTCGCTGCGGGTGGACGTCATCGTGATGGGGGCCAGCCGCCGCCACGGGCTCCGGCGGCTCCTGTTCGGGAGCACGCCGGATGCCGTCATCCGGCACGCCCCGTGCCCGGTGCTGACGATCGGAGTCGGACCGCGTGTGCGCCGCCGGCCGGGCGACCGTTCGGTTGGAGCGGTTGCCTGACGAGGGGAGGAGCTGCCGATGCTCCAGACGACGTTCCGCTCGGGTACGGACCATGCGCAGGCCGAGGTGATCGTCGGCCTCCACGGGCGGACGCCGCTGGACTACTTCAAGCTCTGGCCGGACAAGTCGTACCATTTCTCGCCCAGCCGCCGGAGCGTGGTCGCCTACCGTGTCGCCTGCTCGGTCGCGGTCAGCCTCGGCGATCCGGTAGGTCCGCTCGACGAGCTGGAGTTGACCATCCGGTCGTTCCTGGGCCTGTGCGCCGACAACGGCTGGAACGCGGCCTTCCACCAGGTGCTGCCCGACTTCCTGCCCGTGTACCGGCGCCTGGGACTCCACGTCCTGAAGATCGGCGAGGAGGCGCTGGTTGACCTCGAGCGGTTCGCGACGCGGACCAGCCAGCAACGGAGCTTCCGCCGGCCCCGGCGGCGCCTCGGAGCGTGGGGCTACCGAGTTACCCGTGAGCCCGGCCCGCACTCGGAGCCCGTCCTGGACGAGGTCGAGGAGGTCTCACGCGAATGGCTCTCGCTGCCGGGCCGCCGTGAACGGGCCTTCGCCCTCGGGCGGTTCGATCGTGGCTACCTGGCGCGGCAGCCGCTCGTGGTCGCGAGGGATCCGGCGGGCCGGCTCGTCGCGTTCGCGAACCAGGTGCCCGACGTGCGGCCCGGCGTCGCCACGGTCGACCTCATGCGGCACCGGCGCGATGCCCCCAACGGGCTCATGGACTATCTCTTCGGCGAGCTGATGCTGCTCATGCGGCGAGAGGGCTACCGGTGGTTCAGCCTGGGCCTGGCCCCTCTGGCCGGTCTCGCGGGGAAGCCGGGCGCCGGCCTGGAGGAGCGCGCGGTCCACGCAGTGTACGAGCACCTGACCGGCTTCTTCTCGTTCAAGGGGCTCAGACAGTACAAGGCCAAGTTCGAGCCGGCGTGGGAGGAGCGCTTTCTCGTGTACCAGAACGGCCATCTCGGTTGTCTCAGGACCGCCCTCGCACTCGGCTGCATCACGCGGGCAGGCCGAAGAGCGAGGACATCCGCGTCGCATCGTGCATGGTCGCCATCTCCGCGTCCGGCGGGCGGCGGGTGAAGCGGGCGGCCGCGTTGAGCACGCGCGGCAGCAGGGCCAGGTCCCCCGCGGTATTGAGGAAGATGCCGGGCCGGCCCAGCGCCCAGTGGACGGCCAGATCGATTTCTTCCTGCCCCTCGAGCGGCTGATACCAGGTGGCGTGGCTCCGGTCGGCGGTGGCCCAGGGTCCGCGCGCGATGCCCTTGATGGTCTGCACCGCGACGTTGCGCTCCTGGCAGATGGCGGTGACCTCGCCGAAGGCCTCGCGATAGCGGTCGTTCTGGACCATGAAGAAGTTGTAGGGCAGCAGGATCGAGTCGAAGTCGAAGCGGGCGAGGCTTCGGCGGTGCATGGCCGCGATGCTCCAGCCGTGGCCGGTGACGCCGATGGCGCGCGCGAGCCCCTGCGCGCGGCGCGGGCTCCCCGCGAGCCGGTCTTGGTGGCCAGGAAGAAGTCTTTCCGGTGCCGCGCCATCCACGGCCCGATGCGCAGCTCGGAGTCGCCGTAGCGCGCGGCGGTATCGATGTGGTTCACCCCGTGGCCGAGCAGGACCTCCAGCGCTCGGTCGGCCTCGTCCTGGCTGGCGCGGGCCAGCGCGGCGGCCCCGAAGATCGTGGCGGAGCTCTGATGCCCGGTGCGTCCGAACGGTCGGCGCTCGATCATGGCGAACTCTCCTCTTCTGATCCCCCTCTCCCCCCAGGGGAGAGGGCCGGGGTGAGGGGCTTCAAGACCGCGAGGGCCAGCGCCCGGTGGCGCGCAGCAGCTCGAACACGCGTGCGGAGGTGACCGGGGGCCGGTCGATCTCGATGCCGTAGTCGGTGAGCGCGTCCTCCACCGCATTGGCGACCGCGGCGGCGGGCGAGATGACGCCGCTCTCGCCCACGCCCTTGATGCCGAGGGGATTGATCGCGGAGGGGAAGTCCATGTGGATGACCTCGAACGGCGGCATCTCGTCGGCGCGCGGCAGCGGATAGTCCATGAGCGTGCCGGTGAGGAGCTGGCCCGCCTCGTCGTAGATCAGCGACTCGCCCAGCGCGCTGCCGAGGCCCTGGGCGATGCCGCCGTGGAGCTGGCCCTCCACGATCACCGGGTTGATCGGCCGCCCGCAATCGTGCATGGCGGCGAGCTTGAGCAGCGAGATGCTGCACGCCTCCAGATCCACCTCGGCGACGACGCCCTGCACGCCGAAGGCCCACGTGACCGTATCGGGATAGAAGAAGGCGCAGGCGCTGAGCCCGGGGCCTCCCGCCTCGGCCACCGCGCGGCTCCGCACCGCCGCGCGGGCCACCTGGCCCAGGCTCACGCTCTTGCCGGGCACGCCCTTGACGTGCACGCGCCCCTCGGCGAGCACGACGTCCTCGGGCGCGCACTCGAAGAGCTCGGCGCCGACGAGCCGGGCCTTCCATGCCACCTGCGCGGCGGAGCGCTGCACCGCGGGGCCGCCCACCGCGGCCACGCGGCTCGCGATCGTGCCCATGCCGTAGCCGACCAGATTCGTGTCGCCGCCCATCACCACCACCGACTCGAGCGGCACCCCCAGCTCGTCGGCCGCGATCTGGGCCAAAGTAGTTTCGTGCCCCTGGCCCTGGGCGCAGACGCCCAGGTGCACGAAGACGGTGCCGTCCGGATCCACGCGGATGTCGGCGCCCTCGAAGGGCCCGAGGCCGGTGCCCTCGACGTAGGCGCAGAGACCCAAGCCGATGGGCCGCGCGCTCCCGCGCCGCTTCGCCTGCTCGGCCCGCCAGCCTCGGTAGTCGAGCGCGCCGAGGAGCCGGTCGAAGGCCGCCGGGTAGTCGGCCGGGTCGTAGGTGATCGGCGCGCCGTCGCGGTAGGTGAGACCGGTGGGGCTCGGCATCTCCTCCGCGCGGATCAGGTTCCGCCGCCGCAGCTCGGCGGGGTCCATGCCGATGCGCCGCGCCGCGCGATCCAGCAGCCGGTCCAGCACGAAGGCGGCTTCGGGCCGGCCGGCGCCGCGATAGGCGGCGGCGAAGGTCTTGTGGGTGAGGATGTTCCGGCCGACCCCGCGGTAGTTCGGCACGCGGTACGGGCCGGGCAGGTGATTGATGGTGTTCAGCGTGATGGCCTCGCCGAGCATGGGCGAGGCGCCGTGATCGCGGGTGAACGCGGTGTCGATGGCCACGATGCGGCCGTCGCGCTGGAGCCCGATCCGCGCCTCGTGGACCTGGTCGCGGTCGCCGGCGGCGGTGAGGCAGTGCTCGCTGCGGGTCTCGGTCCACTTCACCGGCCGCCCCAGGCGCCGGGCCACCACCGGCACCAGGATCTCCTCGGGATAGACGTGCCCCTTCACCCCGAACCCGCCGCCCACGTCGGGCACGATCACGCGGATCCGCTCCTCCGGCAGCCCCACCACCGGCGCGATGCCGCTGCGCACCGCGAAGGGCACCTGGGTGGAGGTCCACACCGTGAGGCCGCCGCCGATCGGATCGGGCGCGGCCAGCACGCCGCGCGTCTCGAGCGGCATCCCGGCCACGCGCGGATAGGCCAGGCGCGCGGACACGACCACCTCCGCGGTGGCCAGCGCGTCCTCGGCATTGCCCTTGGCGCCGGTGCTCACCGAAACAAGGTTGTCCGGCCACGTCTCGTTGACGCGCGGGGCGCCGGGCGCGGCGGCCGCCTCCGGCGACAGCGCGGAGGGCAGCGCCTCATAGGCGACCGCGACGCGCTCGGCGCCGTCGGCTGCGACGTAGGGATCGTCCGCGACCACGACCGCGACGATCTCGCCGACGTGGCGCGCCCGCCGGCCCGCCATGATCGGGTGGACGTACGGCCGGCCCTTCGGCTCCGGCACGAGCGGGGGCACCGTGGCGGAAGCCAGCTCCGGCAGATCGTCGAGCGTCCACACCCCCACCACGCCGGCCAGCGCGCGGGCCGGCCGGGTGTCGATCGACACCACGCGGGCGTGGGCGTGCGGGCTGCGCACCAGGACCACGTGGAGCAGGCCCGGCACGCGTAGGTCGTCGAGATAGCGGCCGTGGCCGGCGACGAAGCGGCCGTCCTCTTTCCGCTTCGGCGAGGCGCCGACCAGCACGAGGGCGGGGACCCGGGAGCCTAGCCGCGGGAGCCCGCGGCCCGGAGGTGCTCGTCGCGGCGGGCCTGCAGATCGCCGTCGGTATAGGTCATCAGCTCGGGCTTGGCCTTGCCGAGCATCACCTGGAGATACGCGGGCTCGAGCCCCACGTTGGTGAAGCCGTGGATGACGTTGGCCGGGCAGGAGACGCAGTCCCACCGGCCCAGCACCGTCTCGGCGCGGGTGCCGGCGCCGTCCTCGATGAAGACCAGCACCTTGCCCTCGAGGATGAAGAAGACCTCCTCGACCTCGTGGGTATGCGGGGCATTGCCCTGACCGGGCGGGATGAACATCACCGAGAGCGTGAAGTGCTGGGCCGGGATGACCGAGGCGTCCGCCTTGCCGGAGGCGCCGGAGCCGATGAAGCGATGCTGCGCGCGCTTGAACCCCTCCACCCGCGCGTCGGCGAAGGCGTCCCAGTCGGCGCGGCGGTCGGTGAAGCGGGCCACGTGGGTGCTGAGCAGATCGTCGAGTGCCTGGGCCATGTCGGTGTCCCTCCCGGGGGCCCCAGTCTAGTCGCAGAGCATCGGGGCCGCAAGACGCGCGCGCCAGGCGATCGAGGAGCCCGCGGCCGCGCCTTGCGTCCGCCCAGTCCATCCGCTACGATCCGCGCTGCGACTGAACGCGTCCTCAGGAGGAGGCCCGCATGGGCAAGATCGTTTTCGCCGGCGCCATGTCTCACGTGCTCGATCCCGACTACTACCAGCGCGCCTGCGGCGACGACGGGCGCCAGAAGGTCACCGCCTGCATGGCCGAGATCGCCCGGATGGGCGAGCGGTTCACCGCGACGCGGCCCGACGCGCTCATCGTGGTGGCCGACGACCACCTGAACGCGTTCTCGTTCAACGCGGTGCCCGCGCTCTGCGTGCGCATCGGCCGCACCGTGCAGCGGATGAAGCAGGACCACGCCGAGGCTTTCGACGCGGTGCTCGATCACATGCCGGAGGAGTACCCGCTGCACGAGGACCTGGCCAACCAGATCCTCGAGAAGGGGATCGACGCGGGCTTCGACCTCGCCATGTCCTGGGAGGCGCCGGTGGACCACGCCTTCCTGAGCCCGGTGAACACCATGCACGGCACGCGGCCCATCCCGCCGCTGGTGCCCATCTGGGTGAACTCGTTCGTGGCGCCTCAGCCGACGCCAAAGCGCTGCTTCGACTTCGGCCGTCATATCGCCAGGGTGATCGCGAATGGACCCTGGAAGGTCGGCATCATCGCCACCGGGGGGCTCTCGCACTTCCCCGAGCTGTCCTTGCCGCGGGTCGGCGAGACCGATACCGTCTTCGACCGGAAGCTGATCCACTGGATGGAGGCCGGCGAGCACGAGCCGCTGCGCAATCTCGGGGTGGACGAGCTGCACAAGACGGGCGAGCACGAGTTCCTGAACTGGATTGTGCTGCTGGGCGCGGTGACGCCGGCGCGCGCCCAGGTGCGCTACTTCGGCGAGCTGCCGCGGATCAACCTGGCCGCCGTCGAGTGGAGCCTGCCGTGAGCCGCTACGCGGTCAACAGCCTGCTGTACCGGCTCAAGAA
>WNFC01006115.1_pt1 | contig 14932 bp, 14 predicted proteins | sample 5400541 | NCBI WGS metagenome assembly WNFC01 (sample SAMN13153342, study PRJNA577476) | soil metagenome | isolation source: 120 cm saprolite under Douglas fir tree site 2 hole 2 replicate 1 | place: USA:California | collected 2015-04-18
GACCTCGTAAGAGAATTCCGCATCCCAGTAGCCGAGGCTGTGCGCGGCATCGGCGAGCCGGCCGAGATCGCGGTCGGCGCGCCGGCGCAACGCCTCTTCGGATGCCGGCGGCTTATCCTCAAGCGTCTTCAGCTCGGAGACGTTGTCCAACAGATCGGCGAGCTCGCTATCATCGGCACCGGCAATCTTGGCGCGGTAATTCAGATCGGCGTCGGCATCTGGTCCGGGGACCAGCGCCGTGGCCAACGCGATCGTCATAAAGAACCAGCGAAGCCGCATCCCGCCCTCAAACGGAAACGGCAATTAAAACATGTTATTCCCGAGGCCGCTCCGTTTATCCGCTCTGCCATCGCGGGCGCTGTGAGACATTTGCTGCCTTCGCCTGCAGCGGTGTTCTCTTCGAAACGCCCTGCTCAGGCTGTCGAGAGAGAAGATACCGTCCGATTCCACCTGGGCATTGTCGGCTAGAACCCCTCGAACTCAGCGGTGTCGACATGATCGACTGATTGAACTATTTCTGCTCTCGATGAGGCCACACCGTGGATTTCGCCTATGCGCGCTTTAATCAGCTGTCCGTCGATCGGCAGAGTGACTATGTCACCGACGTTCGGTGTGGGCCGACCGTAAATCCGAAAATGCTTCGCAGAACCATCCTTACGCGTCAACACAACATCGTGTTCCATGGTCTATCTCCCGACCGATAGCAAGCTTCATCGGTGACGAAGCTTTCCAATAGCGAGGTAACGCCGAACGACTTACGAGCGTTCCAGCATCTCGGGATCGCGGAAATCGGCTTCGCCCGCCGCGATCTCGTCTGCGAGGTGATCCAATTCTTCCGCGACGCGGCGCAATACCTCCTCCACGTTCGGCTGGATGGTCCATTTCCGCCAGTCGCCGGGCATCGTCCGCCTCTGCGTAGTAGTAGGATGAGCGGCGCATGCTGATGAAACGCCGCCGTCCGGAGATTGTTCACCCCTCTCCGGTTGACGTACTAATGTCATAGGCGGGTTGCGACCCGTCAGCGATCCTCGCACCGCTCACGCTCGTCATGCACTTCGCGAAGTTGAGACTCCAGTCTTTCTGGTAGAGCGGCCCCCGTAGGAAAACTCTGCATCCCATTAGCCGAGGCTGTTAGCGGCATCCGCGAGCCGGCCGAGATCGCGGATGCCGCGGCGGTACTGCCAATTGCGTGACTTCCGGGGCTGCTCGCTCTGCTCACCTGTCAAGGTTTTGAAGCGGAAAGCGCGCGAGGATTGGCGCTGACACGAGGGAACCAAGGGTGGGAGCAGAGGGAGCGAGTACGGCCGGCTTGGGTAAGGCGTTCCAGCCATCGCAGCAGACGAATTACCGGTGTGCCCGCCTTTGATCACCGTAAGCTTTCGCGAACTCGGCGCCGAGCAGAAGGATCTGGGCCGAGTAATAGACCCACACGAAGACGATGATGAGCGCGCCCGCAGCGCCGTAGGTCGACGCCATGTTGCTGCTTCCAATGTACAGGCTGATCAGATACTTGCCAACCGTAAACAGCACCGCCGTTACAGCCGCCCCAAGCCAGACGTCCTGCCATTCCACCGGCTTGTTCGGAAGTATCTTGAACATCATCGCGAAGAACACGGTCGTGAACCCGAATGAGAGTGTCAGATGTACGATACGGAGGATGACTGGGAGGCCTGGCAGGATCCGATCGAGATAGTCGCTGAACGCCGCCAAAGCTGCGCTAATCACGAGCGACACCAGCAGCAGGAAGCCGATCACGAGGATGACGGAGAGGCTGAGCAGGCGGGACTTGACGAGATACCAGACGCCAGGGCTCGTGGTCGCCGGAGCTTTCCAGATCACGTTCAGCGCCGACTGCAATTCACCGAATACTGCGGTGGCGGCGATGACCAAAGTGCCGATCCCGACCGCCGTGGCGATGATCCCCGACTGGGTGCTGCTGGCACTCCTCAACATAGCCTGCACGGCTCCGGCGCTCTCCGGACCAACGAGGTCGGCGAGCTCGCCGAATAGGGCACCTTCAGCCGCCTTCTGACCGAAGGCGAGCCCCGCAACCGCAATGACCATCACCAGCATCGGCGCAAGCGAGAATACCGTGTAGTAGGCGATCGCCGCACCCATGGTCGGGGCACGGTCGTCGAGCCAGCTGTAAACGGTTTTCTTGCCCAAGCTAACCCATTCTTGAATGGACATCGGAAGAATCCGCATCAGGATCAGTCCTGTACGCCGGGCCGAGCGTTTCTGCATTTCGCCCGCCTTCCATCCTAACGCGGCCTAAGGAGCGTCCTTGCTTCGCGAACAGGTCCTTCGCGCGCGTTCGCGCCTCGTCACCTAGGGAGAACCCGGCCCGGCCCCGGCGCCGCCTACCTGCGGGTATCGAGCTGGCTCCCGATGCTACGCGGGTGCCGCGGCACCCGCGTAGCATCGAGTGGCAGGGTAGAGTGTGTCGAGCACCAACTCGCCACTACCCGCCAGGTGCGCGCCTGCACGCGCTGCGGCGGATCGTGTCGACGTGGAGCGGCCAAAAAGCACTGCGGGCGAAGGCTGCGGCGGTGCGCGGTTCAACCGGAAGAGGGTGATCGCGAAGAGCGAAGCCGGGCTCCGGCAGGAGTGTCATGGGCCACAGGCGGCCGGACTCGAAAGGGTCACCGCGAGGCACCAGCTCGTAGGAACCGTCGTCACGTCTAGCACCTTCGTCTCCCCGCCGCGAGGCGATTGGCCCCCACGAGGGAACCTACCGGCCTCTCACCGCGCGCTCGCGCCACGCCCGGCGGATAGGGGTGAGATCTCGTCTGGCGAAGGCGGATCAGCTATCGGGTGCGCTCCGTCAATATCTCCGGATCGCGGAAATCGGCTTCGGCGGTCGCGATATCCTCCGCGAGGTGATCAAATTCTTCCGCAACGCGGCGCAATTCCCGTTCCAGGTTCTGCTGGGGCGTTTTGTCCGCCAATCGCCGGGCGTGGTCGGCTTGCGCATGATAGTAGGATAAGCGGCGCATACGAACGAAACGCCGCGGTCCAAAAATTGTTCCCCGCTCGGTGCGGTTGCTACATTGACACCCTCGGACGGATGCCGTCCTGGGCGTGTCACGACCGAGGCGGGAGGCGTCCGCGATAGGTGCCAGATCGGGGATGACGGCCCTGAATGGCCCGGACTGGTGCGGTTCCTCTCCGGATTGCAACCTCTCGGCCAGGGTCCTCAGCGATCCCGACACCGCTCACGCTCGTCATGGACCTCGCGAAGCCGATACTCCAGCCTTCCTCGCTCTTCGCCCGGGCGCGCGTAGGCCAGGCGGTCGCGAAGGTCATGTTCTCTGTCCCTAAGGCCCTCGCAGTGCTCCCGATCGTAGCCTCCTCCCGGCGCTCCGGGACAACTCCGGGTATGCCCGGGATCGGAACTTGAATGTAGGGCTGCCCTGGGGGTGGGGCTTGAGCGTAGAGGGGCGCCTGAGGGAATGCGCATGTGAGCAGAAGCGCGGAGAGCGCGATAAAGCTGATCTTCATGGTCGTTCCTCCTCAGTCTGAATAGCCAATAACGGTTGATCGCGTCCTTTTGCTCCGCAAAGTGTCATGCTCGGCTCAACCCAAGGCTCTGTGCAGCGTTCTCGCCGTTATCGCCAAGCCGCTCGGCGTGGGACCGCGTGACGGCGAGCTGGGCGCGATAGGCGGTTGTCGGGTTCAGAAGATTATCGGTCGTGTCGAGCTTTACGTAGGCCGGCACGCCCACCAGTTCGTAATGCTGGGTGCGCTGCGCGGCAGTGATCGAATTGACATTCGCGAGCTGGACGACGTTCGCCTTCTCGACCTCGAAAGCAGTGATCTGCACCATGCTGAAGAGCCCGCTCTCGATCAGCGCCCTGCGCGTTTCTTCGACCTTGCTGGCGTCGTAGATCTGGCCGGACTGCTAGCGGAGGCGCTCCGCGACATAGGCGGGATCGAGCCGCTCGAGCCCGTCGATCGCAAGCGGCCCGAAACGCATGACCGGCCCGTGCAGGTCAGATCCATCGTCTGCGTGCCGTTGTCGATCTCGACCCGGCGGTTCTCCACCTTGGCAAAGGGATGGCCGCTGTCCCCGAGTACCGCCAGGAGCGCCGTCTCGGCTGCCACCACCGGGGCCGTGCGCGCTGGTTCGCCGGGTTTGAGCGGCAGCTTCTTTTCGTCTTGGGGGATCGACAGCGGCTGCCCGTCGGGCCCCAGCACCTTGACCGAGGCGACATGGTAAAGCGGCCCCGGCATGACCGTCACCGTAACCCTTGCCGGGTCGGACGCTGTATCGACGTCGTAAGAGAACTCCGCGTCCCAATAGCCGAGGCTGTGCGCGGCATCGGCGAGCCGACCGAGATCGCGGTCGGCGCGCCGGCGCAACGCCTCCTCGGAAGCCGGCGGCTTATCTTCGAGCGACTTCAGTTCGGAGACGTTATCCAACAGGTCGGCGAGCTCACTATCTCCGACGCCGGTAATTTCGGCCCGGTAATTTAGATCGGCGTGGGCAGTCGGTCCGGGGACCAGCGCTGTGCTCAGCGCGACTACCAGCAACAGTTGTCGAACGCGCATGCCGTCCCCCTAAGGGAAACGGCGGGCAAAACGAGTTGTTCCCGGACGGAACGCGCCTATCCGCTCTTGCGCGCTGCTGCCGCCGCGACCCGGCGCTTCAGCCGGCGGATCTCCGGTGATAGCTTCCGATCGGGCGTATCGCGCAGAAACACGTCAATGCCGCCCTTGTGCTCGATTGTACGGATCCCCGCAGCGGTGATGCGCAGCCGTACCACGCCGAGCATGTCCGAGAGGACCGATGTCTGTTGCAGATTGGGTAGGAAGCGTCGCTTCGTCTTGTTGTTGGCATGACTGACATTGTGACCGACCTGGACACCCTTCCCGGTAACCGCGCATCTCCGCGCCATGGCGACCTCGACCCAACCCCAAACTCGGAACGACGCACGCGGCCGATTTCGGGCCGCGTGCGGTCCACTTCTACCCATCGGGCTGCTCGCAGTCAAGCGCAAGCCAGGGCGGGTGCCGGCCACATGCATGGCGACCTTCGGCGCGGACGGCTCGCAGGCCTAGCGCCGCAAGAGGCGGCCGTAGACCTCGGCGTACCGGGCGACGCTGTGCGCCCACGAACGCTCCTTGTCGATGAACTCGGCCGCCTGCGCCCGAATGCGCGGCCAAGAACCCTGATCTGCGAGCGCTGCGAACACGCCTTCGGCAAGGTGACGCGGTGCGTCCGGGGGGAAGAGGTATCCCGTCTCGTGGTCGCGCACCAGCTCGCGATGGCCGCCCACGCTCGAGGCGACGACGATCCGCTCCTGCGCCATGGCCTCCAGCGGCTTCAGCGGTGTTACCAGCTCCGTGAGGCGCATCGACACGCGCGGGAAGACGAAGAGGTCCGCCAAATCGTAGTATTGCTGCATCTCCTCATGCATGACCCGTCCGGTAAAGACCACGCTGTCGCCTAGGTGGAGTTCGCCGGACAGCGCGAGCAGACTGCGCTCTTCCGGGCCGCCACCGACGAGCAGCAGGGCGATATCCGGCCGGCGCTCCCGTAGCGCCGGGAGTGCCTGCAGCAGCAGGTGTAACCCTTCGTAAGAATAGAACGAGCCGAAGAAGGCGAGGACGGTTTTTCCCAACAAACCCAGGCGCGCGGCAAGAGCGCGGTCCGGAACGCCTGGTCCCTTGAAGACGTTGCGATCGACCGCATTGGGAATGACGGTGACCTTCTCTGTCGGGATGCCGCGGGCGACGACATCGCCGCGCAAGCCTTGGCAGATCGTTGTCACCGCATCGGCACGATGGAGAGCATAGGTCTCGAGGAGCTGCGTTGCTCGATAGCGCAACCCGGTTCTGCCGTGGATGCCTTGGTTCCGGGCCGCATCTTCCCAGAGGCCGCGCACTTCGTAGACGACCGGCACCCCGTGTCGGCGACCGGCACGGATCGCCGACAGCGCGTTGAGGACAGGCGAGTGGGCATGCAGAATTTCCGGCCGCACCTCGCCGACTACGTCGTCGAGCCGTCGGCCCAGATCGGTGACGATCTTCAGCTCGCGCAGCCATGGCAGTCTGGCGACAACACCGGTCGGCATCGGCGTGCGTAAGAATTCCCAGTCGCCGATCCGCTCGCGCGCCGGTCCGGGCGCGTAATGCTTGCCGCTCGTCAGCAGTACCGGTTCCCAGCCCAGCGCTCGCTGCTGGTTGACGATACCAAGTGTGCGAAACACATAGCCGCTCTGCAACGGCAGCGAATGGTCGAGAATGTGAAGGATCCGCATTATTCGGATCGACTATCTCCGCAGATTGCGGCGTCCTGGGACGGTCGCCCGAATGGCGGTCGGATTCGAAGAGATCTGGATGCGTCGCGGCACCGGGTGCGAGTCCTAGCCAGATAACGTGGTCGAGCGGTTGTATCATGGATGCATGACCCGCTCAGCCGCCTAATTATATGTTAACTGGCCGCGGGCTGGAATGGATTGGCACCTGTCAGAGCGTTGGCTGGCCGCGCGAATCGCGCGTTCGAGCGACGGCGGAGGCAGTAGTCGAGCCTAGAATGTTCGGGAAGGATGGATCCGCAGGAGTTCATCGATGCGAATTTTCTTTGTCTGCCGGCGCGTCCCGTTCCCGCCGAACCGGGGGGATAAGATCACCACCTTCAACGAGATCCGTCACCTCTCGGCAAGGCACGAGGTGCACGTCTTCTGCCTCGGTGACGGCAACCGCGATCTCGATAATATTCCTGGCCTGCGCGATTATGCGCAAAGCGTGACCGCCGTAGTCCTGAATGGATTGACGAGCAAGCTACGGGTGCTCAAGGCGCTTGTTGTCGGGCGACCGCTTTCGGTGGCGGCCTTCGCCGAGGCGGAGCTGCATGCCGTGATCAAGCGCAAATTCATCGAACTTAAACCCGATCTGGTCATGGTCTACAGCTGCAATGTCGCGCAATATGCCGAGCATTTCCCGCAGGTGCCGCGGATCATGCAGTTTGCCGAGCTCGACTCGTCGAGATGGGGGCAGTACGCGGAGCGGTCGGGTATCCCGTTGCGGTGGATATACGCGATCGAGCAACGCCGGTTCTTCGATTATGAACGTCACATAGCGCGAAGCTTTTCGCACGCGCTGGTCTGTACGGCCGTCGAGCGGCGCGATTTCGAGCGGCTGATCCCTGGAGTGCCGGTCAGTCTCGTCGGCAACGGAGTGGACCTCGACTTCTTTCGTTCGACGGGCCATCCAAAGCGGCCTGGATCGATCGTCTTCACCGGGGTGATGGATTATCTCCCGAACATCGATGCCGTCGTATGGTTCTGCGACGAAGTCTTGCCACTCATCCAGGCGCAAATGCCCGAGACGGGTTTTGTCATCTGCGGAAGCCGGCCTGCGCCGGCCGTGCGCCGGCTGGCGAAGCGGCAGCGGGTCACTGTCACCGGATGGGTTCCGGACACGCGACCCTATCTCGATGGGGCGGAAGTATTTGTGGCGCCGCTGCGAATGGGCCGCGGCATCCAGAACAAACTGCTCGAGGCCTTGGCCATGGGGCTGCCCTGCGTCGCCTCCACTATCGCGTCGAGCGGCACGGTCGTTCCGAACGGCGACGGGATTCTGGCGGCAGACGAGCCGAAGGAATTTGCCGACCACTGTTTGCGGCTGTTACGGGAGGAAGGATTTCGTGTCGAAATGGCGCGTAAGGCACGTGCCGCCGCCGAAGCAAATTACCGGTGGGACGCGCAAATGGCCGATCTCGATCGGGTCATTGCCGGTCTTTCGTCGGAGCGTCCGACGTCGGTTTTTCTGGAAAGCGCTTGACGGGGATTGCAGCAGATGCGGATTTGGATCAGCGGCGGCGGCGGGATGATGGGGTCGCACCTTTGTAGTGCACTTGCAGCAGCGGGCCATAAGGTGTTGGCCGGCTACTACAAGCCGACGGTGGACCCCGCCGACCTCGCCGACCTCCCGCTTGAAGAGGTCGACATCCGTGACTGGTGTTCGGTGTACGATTCGCTGATGCGCTTCCGGCCCGATGCGGTATTTCATCTGGCGGCACAGAGCTACCCGGCGGTGTCATGGCAGCGTCCGATCGAGACCTTGGAGACCAACGTGATCGGAACAGCCAATGTTCTGGAAGCAGTGCGCCGGCTCGGCTGGAAGGTTCGCGTGGTAGTCGCCGGATCGTCTGCCGAGTACGGCGCGGTCGATCCGCAGCGCGTGCCGATTTCCGAGAGCGCCCCGCTGCTGCCCTTGCACCCCTACGGCGTCTCCAAGGTGGCGACCGACTTGCTAGCATACCAATATTGGGCCGGCTTCGGGCTCGATGCGGTGCGCGTCCGTATTTTCAACTGCACCGGTCCGCGCAAAGTCGGCGACGCGCTATCCGACTTCGTACGCCGCGCAGTCTGGCTGGAACGCCATCGCGAGACAAATGTGATCCGCGTGGGCAACCTCGAGACGCGGCGAACCATCGTCGATGTCCGCGACCTCAACCGTGGCTTGATCCTCCTCCTCGACCGTGGCAAGAGCGGCGAGGCATACAATCTCGGCGGCGCCACTGCTCATGCGATGAGCGCGGTGCTGTCGCAAGTTCTGCAACGCGCGACGCGACGCGACATTGTCGCCGAGATCGACCCGCGGCTTCTCCGGCCCACCGACGAACCGGTGATCTGGGCCGACTGCACCAAACTGAAGGGGGCGACGGGCTGGGAACAGGCAATCTCCCTCGATCAGACGATCGACGACATGCTGAGTTACTGGCGGCAGAAACCCGATCACGCACTGGTTGTATAGCACCGGGAAGCGCGAGTCTCCAGCGAGAATAATTGCAGTCATAACACGCAGACGCCCGCAGCGCAGCAACAGAGCAAAAACGCGAGGGAGCGGGCCCGTTAATGTCGCGCCCGAAGGGGTTGATTTTGCAGATCCAGTGCGCCTACGTTGAACCGTGACCAACAAATTCACCAATTATAAATGAAGGGAAGATGAGCAACTCAGCTTCTCACGCAAAACCGGTCGCTCGCTCGGGCGAAAATTCGGCTACGCGGAGGGAATTTCTCGCTCGAATACCGGGCGGGGCGGGAGTGGCCCTGGCATCGAGCGCGGTTTCTTTCCGGTCGTCGGCAAAGGCGGGTGAGGGTCGGGACGATGATCCTGGCAGTGTAGGAAGCGAACGAGCTCTGGCTTCATATGAGGTTCGCGAGCAGGCGGCGCGGTCTGAAACCGAGGTTCCCATACCGAAGCAAATTACCAATGGGGACGAGCAAAGATATCAGAGTCAGAATTATATCGGAAATTTCTCCAAAGGCCTGAAGCATAATTTGTTCGGCGAGGTCATCCCGAATGCATACCGCGACCTCTTGAATGCCCTCGATGAGGGTACGGCGGCGGCGCTCGAAAAGAAGGTCATGCTCGGCGGTAGCACCAAGCTCGTGAACTGTCTGGCGGGACTCGCATTCGACCTCGAAGGAACCGACTCGCACCAATTGAAAGTTCCCCCGTTTCCGAAGTTAGCAAGCCAAGACCTCGCCGACCAGGCGGTCGAGCTGTACTGGATGGCGCTGTGCCGCGATGTGAATTTTACCCAATACGAAACCCATTCGACGGCACAAGACGCAGCCGCGGAATTATCTTCATTAAAGGAGTTCAAGGGACCGCGGTCTAACGGCTCCGTAACGGCGCAGACATTGTTCAGGGGATTTACGGCCGATGATCTGATCGGGCCTTATGTCTCGCAGTTCTTGCTCAAGAAGTTCAGTTATGGTCCCTATGCCATGAATGGATTGATCAGCGTCGCTCTCCCGGGCGACGATTACCTCACCACCGAGGCGAAATGGCTTGCCAACCAGAGCGGACAGCCCCCATCTGAGGTTAACCAGATCGACCAAAAACCCCGCGCCATCCGCAACGGTCGCGACCTGGCAACCTATGTTCATACCGACCCGAACGCCGGCCTGTTCATGTCGTTCTATAATGCCGGAATTTTTCTCTTTGAAAACGGCGCTCCGCTCAACCCCGGCAACCCCTACCGGGCAGCCGGTGGCGGCTACACCAAGCAATCCCCATTCGGAACCTTTGGCGTGCCGTTCTTTTTGGGTTTGATCGGCGAAGCCGCGACGCGCGCTTTCAAAGCCGCCTGGTATGCCAAGTGGTTCGTACATCGCGCCTTGAGACCCGACCAGTATGGCGGCCTGGTCCACTGGACCAAGACCAGGCAGAAGAAGGGGGGCTACCCCCTCCACTCCGACATACTGAATTCCACGGCGTTGGCGAACGTATTTGCAAACAAAGGCACCTATTTCCTTCCTCAAGCTTATCCCGAAGCAGGCCCGCAGCACCCATCCTACCCAAGCGGCCACGCGACGATGGCGGGTGCGTGCGCCACGATCCTCAAGGCCGCCTTTGACGGAACCAGCACGTTCGACAAACTCATTGATCCCACCATCGTGGTGGCGAGCGAAGACGGGCTGTCGCTGAAGGAGACCCATTTGGATCCAGGCGACTTCACGGTCAACGGCGAAATTAACAAGCTCGCCTCGAACATCGGTCAGGGACGCGACTTCGCGGGCATTCATTGGCGGTCGGACGCCGAGTGGGGGATGCGGCTCGGCGAGGCCGCGGCCATCAGCCTGCTCCGCGACCAGAACAACAACTACCCTGGGGAGAAATTCGAGGGGTTCACGATCACCAAATTCGACGGCATCACGGTCACTGTTTGAGGTTCGTGCGGCATATCTCCTCTCCGCGTGCGTCCGGGAAATGGCGTAACGCCCGCTGGGGAAGTTTCCTAGCCCGATATCCCGCTCGGCGCTGGTAAGATGTGCCGGACCGATTTTCTTGGCGAAGGGAGAGAGCGGCGAGGTGAGCGGTTCGAGGGCAGAGCATCGGTTTGCAGTCGTCATGTGCGCGGATGTCGTCGGCTATTCCCGCCTGATGGGGATCGACGAGGAGGGGACGCTGGCGGCGCTGAATGCCGTTCGGCGCAATCTCATCGACCCGACGATTGCTACGCACAAGGGCCGCATTGTACGAAGCATGGGCGATGGGCTCTTGGTCGAGTTCAACAGCGTCGTCGATGCGGTGCGCTGCGCGGTCAAAGCGCAGAGCGAAATGTCGGGACACACCGACGGGATGCCGACCGATCGGAGGATCCGGTTTCGCCTCGCGATCGCCATGGGTGACGTGGTTACGGATGGCGACCTGATTTACGGCCAGGCCGTCGACATAGCCTCGCGAATGGAAAGCTTGGCCGAGCCTGGTGGCATCAACGTCAGCCGAGCGGTGCGCGACCAGGTCCGCGATCGGCTGCCGATCGCCTTCCAAGATTTGGGCGAACACGAGGTAAAGAACGTCCCGCGCCCGGTCCGCGCCTTCAGGATTGTATTGGACAGGCCGGCGGCCCCGCCGGCGGCCGCTGTCCGCAAGAGAGCCGCGGCACCACCGGAAAAACCCGCGGTCGCTGTTCTGCCGTTTCAGAACCTTGGTGGTGACGCCGAGGCCGAGTTCTTCCTCGACAGCGTCGCCGAGGACCTGATCACCGAGCTGGCGCGGGCCCGGTGGTTCTCCGTCGTGGCTCGCAACACCAGCTTTAGCTACAAGGGCAAGGGAGCCGATTCGAAGCAGCTCGCCGGCGAGCTCGGGGTCCGCTACGTGGTCGAGGGCAGCCTGCGCAAGGCGGGCAACCGGGTTCGCATCAGCTGCCAAGTGGTCGAGGCGGCGAGCGGACAGCATTTGTGGGCCGAGCGCTTTGACGGCACCCTCGAAGATTCTTTCGACCTGCAGGACAGGATCACCGAAAGCGTCGTCGGCTCGATCGCCCCAGTCTTGCGCAGTGCCGAGATCGAGCGCGCCCGGCGCAAGCCGGAAGCGAGTCAGGACGTCTACGATCTGACTTGTCGCGCGATACCATCCGCTTTTGCCGAGGCGGCGCAAGACAATGAAGAGGCGCTGCGGCTGTTGGGCCAGGCGCTGGAAATGGATCCCGATTACCCCACCGCCAACGCCCTTGCCGCGTGGTGCCGGCAGCAGCGCCATCTGATGGGATGGCCGGCGGCGCAGGACGAGGACCGGGAAGCGGCCAAGCGCCTGGCGCGGGTGGCGATCCGCGGCGGCGCCGATGTTCCGCTGGCGCTCGTGGTAGCGGCGGCGGTGCGTGCCGCCTTGACGCGCGACCACGATCTGGCCCTCGCGGCGGCCGATCGCGCCGTCATGATCAACCCCAATGCGGCCATTGTCCTCGGCTTCGATGCGGTGACGAGGTGCCTGTGCGGAGCCTATGACAAGGCCATCGAGCATGCCGAGAAGGCGATGCGCCTCAGCCCGTTGGAGCCCCTCGTTTACCATGCGGCATTTGCCCTTGCCCTGGCTTGTCTCTTGACCGGCCGGTTCGAGGAGGCCGTCGCGCACGCGCGCAGGGCGATCGAGGGCAACCGCAACTTTGCCTTTGCTTATTGTGTCCTGGCCCTCGGCTGCGCCCGACTTGGTCGTCGCGAAGAGGCGGCGGAAGCGGTCCGCCGGCTGATCGGCGCCGCGCCGGGCTTTCGCATCGGCACCTTGCGCAAGATCCGCTTCGCGGACGCCGCGCGCCTTCAATCCGACCTTGATCTGCTGCGAGGGGCTCGCCTGCCCGAGTGACCGCCGGAGGTCGGGCCATGGCTCGCTCCGTCGCATTTCCCTGCCGGCAGGGAAAAAACACCTTTTCAGCCTCCAAAAGCACCCTCTAAACGTCGAAAACCTACGGCAGATCAGCGGCTTGGGCACGATTTGTCCGAGGTGGCCGGCAGCGGAATTTTCGGAGGTCGGCAGGGAATTGGCAGGGGAATTCGACACACGGACTCTTGCTTGTGTATATATCATGAAAACTCATTTAATAATTGCTATTTTGACACGATACCCTTATATGGGTACAGGCCCGGCCGGCACAAGGGGTCGGCGGCTTCGGCGTCCAAGATCGTCAAGGAGAGATATGCCCGCGCTCCCGCCGGGATGACCGAAAGCATCGGAGGGCGGGGATAACTGTCCGATGCAGGCTTATGGGCGAAGATCAAGCCCGGCCCGATCCGCCTTTCCCCTGGCTGACGCGTCTGCTAACTTCAGCGGAAATATCGTCCATATGTGAACTGGTTCACATATGGACGATGAAACGCGGAGCAACTTTGCCGCACCTTGCCTAGGTGCAAAGCATCATGTCAGAGGATGCGAGAGCGCGCGTCAGGCGCCGACTCGCGGCAATCCTGGTAGCCGGCTATAGCCGGCTGTTCCCCGGCGACGAGCCCCGAATTCCGCGGAAACATCTTCAAACGCGCCGGCGAGTTGGTGCTGATCGAGTTCGAGAGCGTCGTCGAAGCCGCGCGCTGCGCCGCCGCGTTGCGCGATGCGGCCTTGCGAATGAACCAAATGCTGCCGAGCGAACGGCGCATCGCCATGCGCATCGGGATCAATCTCGGCGATATCATCCTCGAGGGCGGCGATGTCTTTGGCGACGGCGTCAACATCGCGGCACGGCTGGAGGCGCTTTCCGAACCAGGCAGCATCTACGTGTCGGGGATCGTCCACGACCAGGTCGCGGACCGGGTCAAGTTCGATTTCGAGGACCTCGGCCCGAAGGAGCTCAAGAACATCAGGAGACCGATCCACGTCTACCGGATGGGCGGCGCGACGACCGATCGGCCGGGCACGGCAGACGCCGCGGCCGGAGCAAGCCTGCCGCGGTTCGATGACCGCCGCGCCATTGCGGTGTTGCCGTTCGCCAATTTCAGCGGCGACCCAGAGCAGGAGTTCTTCGCAGACGGCATCACCGAGGACATCATCTCGATGCTCGCCGGCTGGCGCGCCTTCCCGGTGATCGCCCGCAACTCGACGTTCACGTACAAGGGCAGGACCGTCGATATTAAGGAGGTCGGACAAAAATTGGGCGTGCGCTACGTTCTCGAGGGCAGTGTGCGCAAATCGGGCCACCGGGTACGGATCACAGCGCAGTTAATCCAGGCCGATACCGGTCATCACATAATCGCCGAGAGATATGACCGCGACCTGACCGACCTCTTTGAGCTGCAGGATGAGATTGTCAGCGCCATCGCCGGGGCCATCGAGCCCGAGCTGCTCAGATTCGAGCGCGATCGCATCGCGGATCGGCCGCAACACAGCGAGGACGCCTACGAATTCTATCAGCTCGGGATGTGGCATCATTACCGACACAACAAGACCGACAATATTGAGGCACAGGCTTTTTTCAAGCGTGCGCTCATTGTCGATCCGCGCTATCCGCAAGCGACGGCGTCGTTGGCGATCGCGGTCTTAAACGCGGGCTTTCTCAACTGGGTCGACAATGCCGAACGCAATTACGAGGAATCGTTCGACCTGGCTCAACGGGCGGTCGGCCTCGACACCCGCTATCCGACGGGGCACTGGGCTTTAGGCGCCGCCTGCATGTACACGCACCGCTCGGATCGGGCGGTAGCCGAGATGCATCAGGCGATCGAGCTCAATCCGAGCTTTGCCGCTGCGTACGCCACTCTCGGACACCTTCTCGCCTATGCCGGCCGACCCGAAGAAGCGATCCCGGTCGTCGAAAAAGCGATACGTCTGAGCCCCGCTGACCCGCGCCTGTTCATTACACTTCCGGCTCTGGCCTGCGCTCACTACCAGCTTCGGCATTATGAGCAGGCGGTGGAGATTGGCCGACGGTCATGGACGCTCAATCGCAACTGGCCGACCGGTTTAACCTATGTCGTGGCCGGCTTTGCGCAACTCGGCCGTATGGCGGAGGCGCGGGCTGCGTTGACCATTTACAAGGAGCTCCGCCGTATCGACCTGGCGAGCTGGGAGGGCCTCGTGCGACGGCTGTTCAAGGACTCGGCGGCGGCCGACCACCTCGTTGATGGCCTACGTAAGGCCGGCTTCGAATGAAGCTCGTGATTTTCCGCGTCCGTTCGGCAGGTTTTATCCGTTCGGCAGGTTTTAG
>WNFC01005576.1_pt1 | contig 14930 bp, 13 predicted proteins | sample 5400541 | NCBI WGS metagenome assembly WNFC01 (sample SAMN13153342, study PRJNA577476) | soil metagenome | isolation source: 120 cm saprolite under Douglas fir tree site 2 hole 2 replicate 1 | place: USA:California | collected 2015-04-18
CACCTTTCATCCGCTCATCGACGATGATGCACCACTATCGCCGATGGTACCGGTCACTAACCACTACGCATTCGTGCTGGTGGACGGCGATGGCGTGCATGAAATCCCGGTGGGTCCTGTCCACGCCGGAATCATTGAACCCGGCCATTTCCGATTCTCGGTGGTCGGTGAAAAAGTCCTCAGGCTCGAGGAACGTCTAGGTTACGTCCATAAAGGCATTGAACGCCGCTTCACTGAATTACCACTGCTGAGTGGTCACCGACTGGCGGCGCGCGTCTCGGGTGATTCTGCCGTCGCTTTGTCGTGGGCCTATTGCCAGGCGCTTGAGGGGATGGCTGCGACGCATTTACCCGCGCGAGCAAACTGGTTAAGGGCGCTTGCCTTAGAATTAGAGCGTCTCGCCAATCACCTGGGTGATCTCGGTGCGATTGGCAACGATGGCGGCTTTGCCTTTGGACTCGCCCAATTCTCCCGACTCAAGGAACAGCTGCTGCGTGCAACCGAACAAGCATTGGGACAGCGCTATCTCATGGACTTTATCGTGCCGGGTGGCACGCGTGTCGATCTGGCATCGACCGACGCACTTTTTTTGCTCGAATCCATCGAATCGATTGTCGCGGAAGTGCAAATATTGCGTACGATCTATGATGAACACGCGGGATTGCGCGACCGGTTTGTGGGGGCCGGCGTCGTCACGCCGGCTTTGGCCGCAAGGCTAGGTCTGACAGGGCTGGCAGGGCGTGCGAGCGGCCAGGCGTTTGACCTGCGCTGCGATCTGCCGTGCGATCCGTATGGCGACCTGGTGCCGCAAAAGGTCACGCGCAATGAGGGCGACGTGGCGGCGCGGGTCGCTGTGCGCTTTGATGAAGTGACTGAATCCGTGCGTCTCATGGAGCGAATCCTGTCGCAGTTGCCGCAGGGTTTGCATCATGTGGCACTTTCCATACCCAACGAGGGTTCTCTGGGGATCGGAATGATCGAGGGATGGCGCGGCCCGATATTTCTTGCGCTTGAAGCCGGCGATAGCGGAGTGATCCGGCGTTGTCATCCTCACGATCCGTCGTGGCATAACTGGCCAGTAATCGAGCACGCCATCATCGATAACATCGTACCGGATTTTCCGCTAATCAATAAATCCTTCAACCTGTCTTACAGTGGACACGACCTATAGCCATGCTGAAAACACTACGGCAAATCTCTCGAACAGGGATCATCACAGAGCCACCGCCGTTAACTGACGACACATTGCGTATCGTCGATGCGCTGCAATCACGCATTCTCGACGTACTCGGCCGAGCGCTCTGTATTCGCGCCATTGACGCCGGGTCTTGTAACGGCTGTGAATTGGAGATCCATGCGCTCAACAATCCACTCTACAATATCGAGGGACTGGGTATCCGGTTTGTCGCAAGTCCGCGGCACGCAGATCTCCTTTTGGTCACGGGACCTGTTGCCAAAAATATGGAGGTGGCACTGCGACGCACCTACGATGCCACGCCGGACCCGAAGCTCGTCGTTGCGATCGGCGACTGTGGTTGCACGGGTGGAATCTTCGGCGAGAGCTACGCCAGTTGGGGCCGCGTGTCCAATGTCATTCCGGTCGACGTGGCGGTCCCCGGATGTCCACCAAGTCCTCGGCGGATCCTGAGTGGCATTCTGACGGCAGTCTCTAAAGCAACGCCCGAAAGCTCCAGGTTCCGGAACAGTGTTTGATCTAGAGTCTTTGCATTCGAATCGTGACCTTCGTGACCGGTGACGACACGATTGGGTTTGGCGTTGCGCAGTTGCGTTCAACGAGGTGCCGAGTTTGGATGTTCGGTCGTTACTGGAGCGCTGATATGCATGTCCGTCGCGCCACGACTAGTCCCATGCCAGTGTTGTTGATCGACCCTGACATGGACCGCGCAACTGAGCTTGCTACACAGTTGGCATTGAATGGCTTTGCGACCCGCATCGAGAGTACCGGCGCCAGCGCACAATCGGCGATTAAGGAGGGCTACTTCGCCACGCTCATCGTGATTGCTGACCTCGACGATAAAGCATGTCTTGAGTGGCTTGACGATTTGCGACGCACAGCGTCGCGAAGCTGGATGATCGTCGTGAGCCCTCGGTGCGATACGAAGACTTGCAATCTCATTTATCGCCATGGCGGAGACGCGTGTGTGACTGCGCCGGTATCAATCGATGATTTGACCAAGCCACTAACGGCATTTCAGTCGCGCTCCCGGCCGCTATATTAGGCGTCTAGGTAGCTCCGGTGTTAGTGAGTAGGCCGAGAACCCGACGCACTCGATTCCTCGCAAGCCGTGCGGCCTATAGCCATTGCTGATTGCACGATCCGGTATCTCGCGCCGAATCATTGGTGTTAACTTACTCGATAATAGGCTAACTTATCCGACAGGAGTGAAGATGAACAGTCCGCCGGCACCGTCAAATGAGGTGATGACATTGGATTGCGAGCGGGTGATGTTGGTGTTGCCGCATCGTTATCCCTTTTTGCTGGTGGACCGAGTCATCGCGCTGGTGCGCGGCAAATACATCCATGGCGTCAAAAACGTCTCGATAACGGAGCCCTATTTTCAAGGCCATTTGCCTAATCGACCCGTGATGCCTGGCGTGCTCATCATGGAAGCCTTGGCGCAAGCCTGCAGCATTCTCACCTTAGAAAGTGAGGATGTGATTCCGCAACACGATTCAGTGTTTTATTTCGTCGGCATCGACAAAGGGCGATTCCGTAAACCGGTGATGCCAGGCGACCAGATTATCTTGAAAGCGACTTTGCTGAGATCATTGAAGGGAATATGGCGGTTCGAGACGCGAGCCGAAGTTGACGGCTGCGAGGTAGCCTCGGCCCAGATGATGATCTCGCCCGAATCCCGAATAGGACGGTGATGTCCTGTAGAGCAAGTTCGCGGAACGCACATTGCGTCCGAGCTGGCAGGGCGCAAATGGCCTGGCTCGCCGCTCCCAAACAACTCTCGTAAGTATTGGCGACGCGATCTGGGGTCTCGGGATGTCAACCGCCGTTGGATACGGACCAGCGATTCCGAACTCGGCAATCGTCAACACAACGAATTGCGGTGCCGTTCGGCGTCCAGTCAACGCGCCGGTTCACACTCCTGGATTTCGAAAGTGACAACGCGGATGCGCAGAACGAGTCGGTCAAGAAATTCTGCGAGGGTGTTCGAAAGTATTTGGATCAAATCGCAGTCGTCGTCGTCGGCCAAAACCCGGACGTATTCTGGTTCAAAATAGAGCGCGACGGGAGTACGCGAGAAGTAGTGTGCCAAATATGCTTCTACGGGGCGGCTTCGAGGTATTTGCGGTAGCCTCTTCTCGATTTTCGTCAGATTTAGTAGCGAATTCCAAGACTTTCGATAGTGACGCAGTCCCTTTGCCACGTCCTCAAGCTGAGCGTCCCAGCCGCGCAGTCGCTGATCTCATGTGGTCAAAAAATAAACAAGTGGTGCAACTGGCTGAATCACTGTGACGTTTTGGTTACACGTCCAGGTTGTGCACCGGGTTATCCCCCGGAATTGGGGATAGCGGGAAAGCAAGTGAAATATTTGACGGGAATCGGACGCAATGGGAGGCGCTTGCCGCTCGATGCAGTATCGTCCGGTGTAGGGGCGTCGATCGGGCGCGAGTTTCATCTCGTGCAGACCGAATCGAAAGCCCCGCCAAGCGTTGTAGCGTTTACGAGCAGCGTTGGAATCCAAGAAGAAATTCCACCAGACATGATCTGCGGATTTGAGGACATTGGACGATCAGCTACGCGGGAGCCTAGAATTGTATGCTCTCCGAGAGGAACGACGGTGTCTGCGTGACCCATGTCTGGGCCGGAGTTGTGATCGGTGCAAGCGACCGCAAGTGCCCCCATCTACCCTGCAAGTCGCGCAGTTTAATCCGACTCAGCCCACGCTATTTTTTTGCACGCGCATTCTTGACGACCCCGACGAGCATCATGATCGCGATGCCCCCCACGCCGGACCCGGCGACGTTGCCGCTTACGCCGCTCGCCGCGCCCGAAGCAAGAACGGCCGTGAGCAGCTGACCACCGAGCACACCGCCAACGACACCCGCGACGGTGTTTCCCAGCGGCCCGAGGTTCAGGTTCTTGAATAGCGCGCCGGCGATGTTGCCACAGACGCCGCCGGCTACCAGGCTGATTAACCAACTGACCAATTGAGCTTCCATATCATTGCCCTTTTTTTGTGTGAGCCATTCTTTTAGCGAAAGCGACCGTCTGCATCGTACACCTCGCCAAGGCGCTGACTGCTCATAGCGTGGTGTACAACGTGCGAGTTGTTGTTGCGGCACCGGGTCCCGTCTATTTGCTGCACGACCGCAAGACCTGGCCTGGAATTCGCCGTCGCGCGCGATTCGTGATTGAAATTGTCTCGACCGCTTAGGAGAGCGTAAGGTGCCCACTGGCGTCGAATACGGAGCAAAGATTCAAGAGTCGACACTCGTCAATACAATGACTTGCGGTGCCGCTCGGTGTCCAATCGACGCGCCGGTTCACAGTAACCTCTCATCGAGCGGATATACTCATTCAAGAGTGTCGGGAAAGTTTCCGGTCAGGGGAATTGCGCCGCGGTGCAGCCGCAGGCTGTCCAATTGGCGCCTCGCGTCTTCGAAAGCGTCGTGCAGGGCAACATACACATCGCGATGCCCCACACCAACGCGTTGTATGCTATCTGCATGAATGAGGGCACCGGGTAGATTTAAATGAATGTTAACCACGCATTGCGCTTCGTTCATGTGATCATCGAGTTCGCTTTGAACGGTGATGTGGCACGCGGTGATCCGACTATCCAATCGTTGTAGCCGCTCACCCAATTCACGAGCGCGCGATTCCACGCCAGCCGACCGAGCGAGGCGTCGGAACGAGACGGTCACCGGAGAATTCATGCGTTCTTCCGAATGTGGATTAAGAGCCCCAGAATGCTCTTCATGAGGCTCGCCTAAATACGTAAATTCGCGTACTGCACTGTGGCACTTACTTATCGCGAAAGCGCGGGATGCACCATTGTAAAGCGCTCGCGGCGTGCTCATCGAGCGTCGGGAAGATAGAGAAATAATCACATGTGGGTTGAGCTATTTTAAGTCGAGATGCGCGGGCACAATATTTATGCGAAAGGGCTGTTTTTTGCCAATTCTTACCATGGGGCTGTGGATGCGGTTCTTGCTCTACATGGCGTATGATATCGTGAGCATAAGCAAATTATTTCATGGGGATCCGGCTTTTTTTTGGGCACGGATTGTGACGAAGCGGCAGTCAGAACCCTCGGGTCAGTTACACAACACATTGGTTATCGGATATTGATCAAGACGCGGTGTCGGGGTCGGACTTAGCGATCCGCCAGCAGCGTTCCCGCGCGCCAAAAGTTCCGGCGGCGGGTGCAGCAAAATGGACGTACGCGTCGTTGGCTAGATCAAGAACTTCGGGTGCGAAAGATGCTCAGGAGGGCGTCGCGTTCACACCGGTGGCTGCGGCGCCGCTAAGAAGCCAGAGCAATCCCTGCAGCAGGTCCGTCGGGGTCGGCGGGCAGCCTCGAATCACGAGGTCGACCGGAATCACTTTCGAGACCGCGCCCACGCATGCATAGCTGCCTGTAAACACACCGCAGCCAGCCCCGCAGTCGCCGGCCGCAACCACCCACTTGGGCGCCGGCGTTGCGGCGTAGGTGCGTTCGAGGGCCTCGCGCATGTTGCGCGTGACAGGGCCCGTCACGAGCAGCAGGTCGGCATGGCGCGGCGAGGCCACGAAGCGAATACCGAATCGCTCGACATCGTAAAACGCGTTGCCGAGCGCGTGGATCTCAAGCTCGCAGCCGTTGCACGAGCCGGCATCGACCTCGCGGATCGCGAGACTCCGTCCAAGGCGCCGCGCGATGACACCGCGCAGCGCCGTACCCGCGGCGTCGAGATCGACGGTGGGTTCGCTCACGGGTTCCGTGCACGGGGCCGTCACTAGATTTTTGAACAGGCGTCTACGCATGCTAGGTTACCGAGCGTGTGCGCAACTACAGATCATGGCCGGAATAGGAGCAATTGAACGATTTGTTGCACAAGGGAAAATCCGCAACGATGTTGCCCTCGATGGCCGCCTCGAGCAGCGGCCACAGAAACCATGACGGATCGCGTAAATGGCAGCGCTCAATGCGCCGATCGAGGCCGACTCGGACGTACGCGAGAATGTCTCCCCGAAACCCCTCGACAAGGGCCGAGCCTTCGATGGCCGCAGCGGGCGCAGTGATCACCGGCAGATGCACGGGACCCGGTGGAAGGCTTGCGAGCGCTGCCTCGAGCCAGCTGACGCTGTGCTGGATCTCCCGGATCCGCACCCACACGCGCGCATCGACGTCGCCTTCGGGCCGCACGACGATCTCGATGGGTGCCAGATCGTACGGCGGATACGGCAGGCAGACTCGGGCGTCGAACGCGCGCCCCGAGGCCCGACCGACATAGCCGGGGGCTGCAAACTCCGTGGCAAGCGCGGCGGGCACCATGCCGGCGCCGACGGTGCGATCCTGAAGTGAGGCCGTGTTCTCGTAGAGTTCGATCAGTTCTGGGAAATGCCGTCGAAGGCGTTGAGTGAGCGAGAGTATCGCATCCTGGCCGGCTGGCTCGAGATCCGCCGTGACTCCACCCGGAACAATACGGTCCATCATCAGACGATGGCCGAAGGCGACGGTACACGCGCGCAACACCTCTTCGCGGAGGATCGCGCACTCCGCGTGCATCATCGAGAACGCGGCGTCGTTGCAGATCGCACCGAAGTCGCCCAGGTGATTCGCGATCCGCTCAAGCTCCGCCATCACCGCACGCATCCATACCGCGCGCGGTGGCGGGTGGAACTCGAGCGCCGCCTCGACGGCGAGAGCGTACACGAACGAATACGCCACCGTACTGTCCCCGGACGTACGCGCCGCAATTCGGCCGGCGTCGTCTATCGACTTGCCGCACAGCAGCTTCTCGATGCCTTTGTGCGTATAGCCGAGGCGCTCTTCCAGTCGGACAACCGTCTCGCCGCTCGCCGTGAACCGGAAATGACCGGGCTCGATGATCCCCGCATGGACCGGGCCCACCGGAATCTGATGCAGACTAGGCCCTTCAGCGTCGAGGAATCGGTAAGGTGGCAAGGGCGCTTGAGGTCGCGGCTGGTCGGCCAGTGGCCACTGGTCTGGCCAGCGCCCGTGATTAAGCCAATGCCGCTGATCAGGGAGCGCCGCAAAGTCGATGCCGAACAAATCGCGGACTGTGCGCTCCAGGCGCGATGCGGGCGCATGAAAGACCGCGAGTGAGGGCACTTTGCCGTCGTGAACGTCGATGGAAGCGCTGAGGATTTGCCGCGTTACTGGCTCGTAAAGCGCACAGTGGACCGCCGCTCCATCGCCCCACAGGCCGAGCAGATCGAGTTTGCCATCGTGAAGGGCCTCCCCGATACCCCGCCACATGTCGGCGTTCCCCGTCACGCGCGGCCAGCCGCGGTGCGAGGCGTTGGGCGTGCGGTCTCCGAACAGCGCTTTGAGCATCAGCGCATCTACCCGAGGAGGCTCGCGACGTGGCGGAACCACGCGACGATGACGCCCGGCAGAAAGACGCCTGCGATGGCAACCAGGGTCAGGTGCAACGCCATGGGCGCAAGACGGTACGCGTCGAGGGAATGGTGCTTGGTCGTCGCTCCGAAGGCCAGGCCATGAAGTCGCACCATGAGCGCACTGAACGCAATCATGAGGCCAGCCACCAGCAGAATCGCGAGCCACGGCACGCGCGCAAAGGTCGATGTCACGAGCAGAAACTCGCTGGTGAAGACGCCAAATGGAGGGAGTCCGGCGATCGCAATGACGCTGACCACCAGCAACCACCCAAGCAGCGGCTGGCTGTGCGTCAGGCCGCGGATATCCGCAATGTTCTGCGTGCCCTCGAGCTGGCAGATGTACCCGACACCGAAGAAAATCCCGGATTTCGTTAAGCTGTGCATCGCCATCTGCAGAAGTCCCGCAAAATTCGCGAGCGGACCGCCCAGTCCGAACGCGAGCGTAATGATCCCCATGTGTTCGATCGAGGAATACGCAAACATTCGCTTGATGTCTCGCCGGCGGTAAATCATGAAGCCTGCGAATACGAGCGAGACAAGCCCCATCGTCACCATCATCGGGCCAGGGGAGATGACGGCAGCGTTGCCGGCCATGATCATCTTGAATCGCAGCAGCGCAAACAGCGCCACATTGAGCAGTAGTCCCGACAGCACCGCGGAGATCGGCGTGGGGCCCTCCGCGTGCGCATCGGGAAGCCATGCATGCACCGGAACCAGGCCCACTTTGGTGCCGTAGCCGAGCAGCAGAAATATGAACGACAGGTTGAGAAGGGCGGGATCGAAACCGGCGGAGTTGGCCGCCAGATGGTCCCAGGCCATCGCGTTGATGCCCTGGCCGAGGCGCTCCTCGGCGGCGAGGTAGACGAGAATTGTACCAAAGAGGGCGAGCGCGATGCCCACCGAGCCCAGAATGAAGTACTTCCAGGCGGCTTCGAGCGCCGCGCTGGTGCGATAGATGCCAACCATCACCACGGTCGTGAGCGTCGCGAGCTCGATGGCCACCCACATGAGGCCGATATTGTTCGACACCAGCGCGAGATTCATTGCAAACATCAGCAGCTGGTACATGGCGTGATAAAAGCGCAAATCCCGAGATCTCAGTCGACGGGTCTGCAACTCGTGTGCGATGTACCCCGCGCTGAAGAGGCTGGTCGTGAAGCCGACCAGGGCACCGATGATCAGAAAAACTGTATTGACGTCATCGACGAGCAAATAGAGCGATGGCTCCGGCCGGTGCGAGTAAAGGGCGCCTGCGCTCACCAGCGTGAGCGCGCACAGGGTCACATTGAGGGGCGCGGCGATTCGGTAATTCGGGATCGCCGCGAGGAGCACCGCGCCGAGAGAGGGGATGCCGAGGAGTCCCGTCAGGGCCGCCGTTCCGATCGACACGCTCACGTTGATTCGCCTCGCGACATGTCGAGCGCCTGCAGATCGACCGTGTCGAATCGCTCGCGGATGCGGAACAGGAAAATGCCAACCACGAAGAATGCGATGAGGACCGAGAAGCCCACGCTAATCTCCACGACGAGCGGCATGCCGCGGGCGCCGGTCGCGGCGAGCACCAAACCGTTCTCGAGCGACATGAAGCCGATCACCTGGCTCACCGCGTTGCGACGCGTGACCATCATCAGGAATCCCAGCAGCACGACTGACAGCGCGAAGGCCAGATCCTCCCGCACGAACGTGCCAGCGGATTGCGTCACCGGCAACATGACGACGATGGATAACCCCACCAGCGCGATTCCGAACAGCATCGTCGGTCCGATACTTACAACGTTCTCGATCGTGCGATGAATCCCGAGACGCACGACGATTCGATGCAAGGCGACCGGAATGAGGATGCCCTTGAACAACAGGGCGATCAGCGCCGTGATGAACAGGTGCGGTGCGCGTTGCATGTAGGCCTGCCAGCCCACGGAGCATGCCAGCACGCAGGCGTGGATTGCAAAGAAATTAAGCAGCGCAAACATCCGGTCCTGATACAAGAGCAGAAAGCTCACGAGCACCATGGAGCCCGCGAGAAGATGGGCAATATCGCTATCAAGGGGGCTCACCGCGGCACCCTGGAGACAAATAACAGGATCGTTCCGAGCAGACCGAGCATGAGCGCCACCCCCAGGAATTCCGGCACTCGAAACACGCGCATCTTGGCAACGGCCGTTTCGAATAGAACCAGAAGGAATGCGAACACCGCGAGTTTGGCCGCGTAGGCGCCGACTCCTATCGTATAGGCAACGATTCCAGCGCCAGCCGCTGCCGTTCCCCACGGAAGAAACACGCACGCAATCAGCGAAGCGTACAGTAATAGCTTCAATGCCGCCGCGGCCTCGATCACGGCCAGGTGTCGGCCGGAATATTCGAGAATCATCGCCTCGTGCACCATGGTCAGCTCAAGGTGGGTGGCGGGATTATCGACCGGGATTCGCGCATTTTCCCCGATCGCCACGATGATGAGGGCGATCAGCGCGAGTGCGAGCGAGATGCTGAGGCCGGCGTTCGGTGCCAGCATCACAGCGGAGATCGACGAAAGCTGGGTGGAACCCGCAAAGAGTGAGAGCGTGAAAACCGCCATCAACATCGCCGGCTCCGCGAGCGATGCGAACATCATCTCACGGCTCGAGCCAATGCCGCCAAAGCTTGTGCCCACATCGAGCCCGGCGAGCGCGAGCAGGAAGCGTGCGGTACCGAGGAGCGCGACGATGACGATCAGGTCGGCAGCCCCGCTCAGCGCGAGGCCGGTGGCAAATGTGGGTACCAACGTTGCGGCGACCCAGGTCGTGGCGAAGATGGCGTAGGGTGCAGCGCGAAACAGCCACGACGCATTCTCGGCAACGACCGCTTCCTTGCGGATCAGTTTCAGGAGATCACGGTACGGCTGAATGACTGACGGGCCCCGGCGGCGCAGGAGCCGCGCCTTGATCTTGCGCGTAAGTCCCGACAGGAGCGGTGCGAGCACGAGCACGAGCGCGACTTGCGAGAGTTGCGTGAGCCACGCTGAAATCATCGCAAGGTCCCGACAATGATCAGCAACAACACCAACGCCGCGAATACCAGAGTGAGGTAGTTGCGGATAGTCAGGAATTGCACCTTGTTGAGGCGATCGGCCGTCGACTCGACGGCACGGATCACGGGCACGTAGAGAGCCTCCCAGAGGGTATCGTGTATTTCCAGGTGAAGCCTGGCCACGGCGGCGTCGCTGGGCTTCGGCATACTCACGTGTTCGCGTGCGCGAAATACCACACTTCCGAACACCCGCCGAATGGGCTGCGCAAAACTGCCGGCGGTGTACTGCGTCGCGGGGCTTGCTTCTGGGAATCCGCAGTCCCACGCCGGGGCGCGCCGCAATGCATGCGAGGCAAACCGGCGTACGATAAAGGCGGTCGCGGCAGTGGCGATGAGGATCATGACAAATAGGAGCAGACCGTCGTAGGCACTGCGTTCCGCGTTAATGGGAATGATTCGAAACCAGGGTAGCGTCGATTGCGGCGTAAGCCGCGAGCCGACGAGCATCTGGGTGACGGGGCTGATGCCATCGATGATGAAGCCCGGCAATACCCCGGCGAGCAGACACATCGCCGCGAATAGCAGCATCGCGCTTCGTGACCAACGATCCGTCTCGCGTGCAGTGCTTGCAACACCGGAACGTGAGCGGCCGAGGAATGTCATTCCGAACGCTTTGACGAAGCACGCTGCTGCAAGCGCTGCCGAACAGGCGAGCGTCGCCCCGACCGCGGGAACGAGGAGCCTCGGGACCCACTGTGGCAGTTGCGGGCTCAGGAGAATCGCCTGGAACGTGAGCCACTCCGACACGAAGCCGTTGAATGGCGGGAGTGCAGAAATAGCGATGCACCCAGCGAGGAACGTGACCGCCGTCACCGGCATCCGGTGGATCAGCCCGCCTAGGTGTTCCATGTCCCGTTCCCCGGTCGCCGTAAGAACGGCGCCGGAACCGAGGAACAGCAAACTCTTGAAGAGAGAATGGTTAAACACGTGGAAGATCGCCGCGACGAGGGCCAACGCGGCCGCCGAGCCCAAGCCGCTCGCCCTGAACGCGAGCGACAGACCGAGACCGATAAAGATGATTCCGATGTTTTCGACCGTGTGGTAAGCCAGCAGTCGCTTCAAGTCGTGTTCCATCAATGCGTAAAGAACCCCGAGCAGAGCCGTGATACCGGCCGCGAGTAGCACCGGAATGCTCCACCACCATAACGGCGGACCGGACAGGTCGAAGACGAGCCGCACAAATCCGTACACCGCGACCTTTGTCATGACCCCGCTCATCAATGCCGAGACGTGGCTCGGCGCCGCAGGGTGCGCGAGTGGCAGCCATGCGTGCAGCGGAACGAGACCGGCTTTGGACCCCGCACCAACCAGCGCGAGGATCAGCACGATCGAGCCCGTGCCGGAGACAGCAACCCGGCGGATCTGATCGAACGCATAACCACCCTCGGGACCGGCCAGAAGCCCGAACGCAAGCAGCAAGGTCAGCGCGCCCCCGGTCGCCATGATGAGATACACGAGCGCTGCGCGCCGGCTCTCTGCCGAATTGTGATCGCTGACCACGAGCGCCCAGGACGCGAGCGACATGAATTCCCAGCCGACGAGAAATGAAAACGCATCCTGCGCCAGTAGCACCAGATTCATGCCCGCGATGAACGCCGGGTAGAACGGCACGATCCGCACCGGCTCGCGGGCGTGTGCACCATAGCCGATCGCGTAGCCACTGACGATCGCGGTCGCCACGTTGATAATGACGGCGAACGCGGCGTTCAACGGGTCGAACCCGAGGAGGGTTCGACCGAGTGGCAGCCCGACGGGGATCTGGATGAACTCGAGCCTCGGACCCGGCGTGAACAAAGCAACCAGCGCAACGCCCGCGAGCCCGGCACAGATCAACATGCAGGACGCGTACGTGAGTCGGCGTCCCAGCGGGCGACGCGCGGTGACAATTCCGATCGGCGCGAGCGCAAACAATAGCCCAATACCGCTCGCCGCCAGTTGACTCAGGCAGTGAGGGGTCGACAGCGACATCACCGATCGGGCACCGAATGGCTCAATCCGCCTCACTCGCCGCCGGCCTTAAGGGGGCCGCCATGGCGTTCCGTCGACCGCGATTCGAACTGGCGCGAGAGACCCACCGAAGGATCGCGATGCGGGGTACTTGCGCGATGATTCCACTCGACTTATCGCTTCATTATCATACAAGGTCCTTTGTATGTAAACGAAGAGATCAGCCGTCGTGCCTATCGTAGCGCACCGCCCGTCTAATGATCCTGATCGATTCGCAAAGGAAAGCGGTCTTCAAAGGGCCGTGTGCTGCGGAGAGCCTCACTCCCCTCACAAGTGCTGCGCCGCTTGGTTCGTGCCAACATCGAGACGCGACTCGGCCGGCCCTCGACGCCCGGTGAGGAAGATCTGGTTAGCCGCGGGGAGGAAATACCCCGAAATACTTCACCCCCCCGACAGTCGCATTGACCGCGCGGCCGGCATCTCAATTGCCTACAAGACACTCGCACCCACCCGAACAGCGCTAACGGAGGAATCCATCCATGGGCGATGTACCGAACCCGCTGCCCCCGACGGCCGTCATCTTAGGATTCGTCATTGGCATGTAGGCCGCCCAAGCGGTCGCCACCGCAGCGCGCCTCGGAATTCCCGACCATCTCGCGCACCGTCCGTGCTCCGCATCCGAGCCGATCGCGCCGAGTGCATTGCACGGAAGCCTTTTCGAGATCCTACCGGCGATCCGCCCGCGCATCGTGAGGTGCTAGCATGCGCCGGCGGCGCCTTCCATTCGCCCTTCATGAGGCCACGGCTGCACACGAATAATGGTAATCCACTGTCGAAGCGTTGTAATAGCGATCGTACTTTCCCTCCGGCATCAGGAACCGCGGTCACAAGCGGCGCTCCAAGAGCAGACGCTTCAGTGCCGCAATGGCCTTGGCGGGGTTCAAGTCCTTGGGACAGGCTTCGGTGCAATTCATGATCGTATGGCATCGATACAGTCGGAATGAGTCCTCGATCGCATCCAGTCGTTCGCCCGTGGCCTCGTCGCGCGAATCAGTGATCCAACGGTACGCCGCCAGCAACGCCGCGGGACCTAAGTAGCGATCACTGTTCCACCAGTAGCTTGGGCAGCTGGTAGAACAGCACGCACAGAGAATGCACGCCGAGGGCCGATCGATCTGCTTCTGATCCGCACTTGGCAAAGGGTAGATCCGCACATCCCCTTTCACGTCGTCACAGAATTTGGTGCACGCCAGCGTATTTGTGCCATCGATATTCATGGCGCAGGAACCGCAAATCCCCTCCCGACAAGATCGCCGAAAGGTCAGTGTCGGATCTACCTCATTCTTGATCTTGATGAGGGCGTCGAGAACCATCGGCCCGCACGTATCCGCATCGAGTTCATACGTATCGAGGCGCGGTTGCCGAGAGGTCTCTGGGTCATATCGGTAGATGCTGAATCGACGCACGCGGGTGTCGTGTTTCACCGCGCGACGGAGTATCCCGGGTCGAACCCTTGAGGCTTTAGGCAATCTAAACTCGGCCATGGATGGGCTCCTCGGGTGTCGCGCTAGTAGATCCGCGGCTTCGGCGGAACGGTGGCCACGTCGGGAGTCAGCGTGTGGAGGTGCACCGGCCGATAGTCCAGTCGAACCGCACCCGACGCGCTCACCCACGCGAGCGTATGCTTGAGCCACCGCGCGTCATCGCGGTCGGGATGATCTTCGCGCGCGTGCGCGCCGCGACTCTCCGTGCGTGCCAGCGCCGAGTGCATCGTCACGATCGCCTGCGCGAGCAGGTTCTCAAGCTCGAGCGTTTCGATCAGATCCGTATTCCAGATGAGGGAACGGTCCTGTACGCGCACGTCGGGCATTGATGCCACCGTGCGCGCGAGTCGCTCGGTGCCTTGCGTCAGCGAGGACGCCGTCCGAAAGACCGCGGCATCGGATTGCATGATCTGTTGCATTTCGAGTCGAAGCTCGGCAGTCGGCCTGGACCCGTGGGCATGACGAAGGCGATCAAGCCGTTCTACCGTGAGCTGTCCCGCATTTTTCGGCAGTGCGGGGGCCGCGCCGCGCTCGAGCGTGGCTGTACAGTGCCGCGCGACTTCTCGGCCGAATACCACAATATCGAGAAGGGAGTTCGAGCCGAGCCGGTTCGCACCATGGACCGACACGCACGCCGCTTCGCCGGCGGCCATCAACCCGGGGACAACGGCGTCGGGGTTGCCGTCCTTTAACGTCACCACCTCGCCGTGGACGTTACACGGGATGCCTCCCATGTTGTAGTGCGCGGTCGGCAGCACGGGGATTGGCGC
>WNFC01004667.1_pt1 | contig 14928 bp, 11 predicted proteins | sample 5400541 | NCBI WGS metagenome assembly WNFC01 (sample SAMN13153342, study PRJNA577476) | soil metagenome | isolation source: 120 cm saprolite under Douglas fir tree site 2 hole 2 replicate 1 | place: USA:California | collected 2015-04-18
AATACGACACCAAGATCCTGCGCGTGATCGCCGAAGCCGAGGGCGCCGTGCGGGTCGCGGTCACGTCGATGCCGCAGTGAGCCACAACACCGGCGCCCGCGCCCCCTCTCCCCGCATGCGGGGAGAGGGTCGGGGTGAGGGGGCGCTTCCACGATTCTGAGCGCTCAGACTCGTGGAGACGCCCCCTCACCCGGAATCCGCGCGTGAGACGCGCGGATTCCGACCTCTCCTCGCACGCGGGGAGAGGTGGGGCGCAGTGCTCGCGGCACTGGACCGGCGCACTCCACCTCATTAGCTTCTGCGCCCGTGACGCACGGCCGGCCAGTTCTGACGTTCACTCGCGACTACGACGCGCTCTACCGGCAATTCCGCTGGGAGCTGCCCGCGACCTACAATATCGGCGTCGACGTGTGCGACCGCTGGGCCGCTGCCGAGCCGGGGCGTCTCGCGCTCGTCCACATCCGGCCGGACGGGACGACGGAGCAGATCAGCTACGGCGCGTTGCGCGACCTCTCGAACCGGCTCGCCAACGCGCTAGCCGCGCACGGCGTCAAGCGCGGCGACCGGGTGGCGATCCTCCTGCCGCAGTCGCCGGAAGTCGCCGCGATCCATATCGCGATCTACAAGCTCGGCGCTGTCGCGCTGCCGCTCGCCACGCTGTTCGGCATCGACGCGCTCGCCTACCGCCTGCAGAACGCCGGCTCCAAGGCGCTGCTGACCAACGCGCAGGGGCTCGCCAAGCTCACGCAAATCCGCGCCGGACTGCCGGATCTGGATGTCGTGCTTTCGCTCGACGGCCCCGGCGACGGCGCGCTCGATTTCGCCGCCGCGACGGCGCGCGGCTCCCCCGACTTTTCCCCGGTCGCGACCGCGCCCGACGATCCGGCGATGATGATCTACACCTCCGGCACGACCGGCCAGCCGAAAGGCGCGCTGCACGCCCATCGCGTGCTCATCGGCCATCTGCCCGGCATCGAGCTGCCGCATGATTTCTTTCCGCAGCCGGGCGACCGTTTCTGGACGCCGGCCGACTGGGCCTGGGCGGGCGGACTGCTCGACTGCCTGCTGCCGAGCCTGCGTTACGGCGTGCCCGTAGTGGCGCGCCGGCTCGACAAGTTCGATCCCGAGGAAGCGTTCGCACTGATGGCGAAGGCGGAGGTGCGCAACGCCTTCATCCCGCCGACCGCGCTGCGCATGCTGCGGTCGGCCAAGAGTCCGCGCGGATGGCACGACATGCGGCTGCGCACCGTCGGCTCGGGCGGCGAGGCGCTCGGCGCCGAGACGCTCGAGTGGGGCAAATCGGCGCTCGGCCTCGTGATCAATGAATTTTATGGCCAGACCGAATGCAATCTGGTGCTGTCGAGCTGCGCCATGATCGGCGTGAGCCGGCCCGGCGCGATCGGCAAGCCGGTGCCCGGCCACACGGTCGCCGTCATCCGCCGCGACGGCGCGGTGTGCGCGCCCGGCGAGCTCGGCCAGATCGCGGTGAAGCGTCCCGACCCCGTGATGTTCCTGGGCTATTGGGGCAATGACGACGCGACGCGACAAAAATTCATCGGCGACTGGATGACGACCGGCGATCAGGGCGTCATGGACGAGCAGGGCTATTTCACTTTCGTGGGGCGCGACGACGACGTCATCACCTCGGCCGGCTATCGCATCGGGCCCGGCGAGATCGAGGATTGCCTGATCCGCCATCCCGCGGTCGCGCTCGCGGCAGTCGTCGGCAAGCCCGATCCGGTGCGCACCGAGATCGTCAAGGCATTCATCGTGCTCAAGGCGGGCCAGTCCGCGTCCGACGCTCTCGCTGCCGATATCCAGGGCTTCGTGCGCACGCGCCTCTCGGCGCACGAATATCCCCGCGAGGTCGCCTTTATCGCCGAGATGCCGATGACCACGACCGGCAAGGTGATCCGCCGGTTGCTGCGGGAGCGGGCTTAGAACCGTCCTCGAAACGCCTCAGAAACCGTCGTTTTCTGCGCCCGCGCGCGTTTTTTTCCTTCGGTGTGATGGCGGTCACACGTTCACGCACGGCGCCGATGATACTCCCCCCGCGAAATTCAGCGGATTGGGAGAAGCGCCGTGGCCGAATTCACCCCGTTTCTGTTGCTCAGCCTTGCCGTCTTTGCGGGTGCGCTGGTGTCGGGCTTTGCAGGGTTTGCATTCTCGGCTGTTGCCGGCGCGCTCCTGCTCCATGTCCTGCCGCCCGCCGACGCGGTGCCTCTCATGATGATCTGCAGCATCGCGGTGCAGGGCGCCAGCCTCGTGATCCTGCGCCACAACATCAAGTGGCGCGGCAGCCTGATGTTCATCGTCGGCGGCGTCGTGGGCATTCCGCCGTCGCTTTATCTGCTCTACCACGTCGACACCTGGGCGTTTCGCGTCGGGTTCGGGATATTCCTCGCCGTCTATTCCGCCTACATGCTGTTCCGTCCGACCGTCGCGTGTCTGCGGCAGGTCACGAGCCGGCTCCAGGGAGGGATGGTCGGATTTGCGGGCGGACTGGTCGGCGGCCTGACCGCAATGCCCGGCGCGATGCCGACGATCTGGTGCGATCTGCAGGGACTGCCGAAGGACCAGCAGCGTGGCATCGTGCAGCCCTTCATCGCGATGATGCAGCTCTCGGCGCTCTCGTTGATGCTGTTGCACAACGGCCTGCCGACCAAGGTGCTGATGAATTTCACCCTGAGCCTGCCGGCGCTGGCCGCCGGCACCGCAGTCGGCATCGCCCTGTTCGGCCGCGTGAACGACCGCGTCTTTCGGCGCGTCGTGCTCGGGGCCTTGTTCGTCGCCGGACTGGCGCTGGTCGTCTAGGTCGTAGTTCGTAGCCCGGATGGAGCGAAGCGAAATCCGGGGACCCGCTATCCATGGATGCGGTGTCCCCGCATTCCGCTTCGCTCCATGCGGGCTACGGGTCAGTGTCCCGTGATCACGGCGCGCGCATATCGGGCCGCCTCGATCACGCCGCGTCGCACGCTCTCCATCCGGCATGCCAGGGTGAAATCGAATCCCGGGGCGAGCGCGATCATCAGATCGACCACCGGCCGGCGCTCGCGCCAGACCGAATCGATCATGGCGTGGCCGGGGGTGGCGCAGGAGTCGCACCAGGCGATGGCGGGATCGCTCAGGATCGCATCTGTCAGATCCAGCGTAAGCTGCACGCCCGGCGAGGCGCGCGCCGCGTCCTCGTCATAGGCGATCTTCCAGAACCACGCGCCGTCGCCGCTCCTGAGCAGCACGCCGGCCGCGATCGCGCATCCGCCGTGCACGAGACGCGCGACACGCGCCTGGCCGTCGCGCGCGAGGTTTGCGACCGCCTCTGACATGAAGGTCCGCACCGCGTCCGTCTGCGCGGCGGCGGTGCCGGCCGCGCCTTTCCACCCTTGCGCCTCGAGCGCAAAGAAATCCTCCATGGCGCGGGCCACCTCGTCCGGCTCCGCGGCGAGCGTGAACGCGACGCCGCCGGTCTCGTCGAGCCGCCGGCGCTGGCGCCGGAGTTCCTTGCGCTTCTTGTGCCCGAGGCTTTCGTCGAGGTAGCCGGCACGTTCCCGCGGCGCGAGCAGGGCGCGGCGATGCGCGCCGAACGGCGCCGTCCGGCCGCCGCGCCGCGCGATGGCGCGCGCGAATGCGGCCCACACCGGGCCGTCTTCGACCAGGTAGGACATCAGCAGGAGCTTGGGCAGACGCGCGTCCTCGGCGATGTGGTCGAGACAGGCGCCGACCGCCGCGTCTGCGGCATCGCGATCGACCAGCGGCGTGCCGAGCGGACCATAGGGGTGCGTCCAGCCCGCGAGCAGCGGCAGGCGCAGGCCGTAGCGGCGGTACTCGATGCGGCACGGAAAGAAGCCGATCAGCCGGCGCGGCGCCGCCGACCACACCAGGACGGCGCCGGCGTCCGCGCCCAGCACGGGCGCGGCGGCAAGCGCGAAGGCCGGCTCGTAGAAGGCGTTCGGCTCGACCGCGCGCTGCGCCAGCGTGCGCCATTCGGCCGCGATGTCGCCGAGCGTGGCGAGCGGACGCCATTGCGTCGTGAGTGCGGTGTCGCGAGGAGCCAGCATATCTTTCGCCGTGGATCGACGGCGAAGCTAGCAAGCCCGCGTTAAGGCTTGGTTCGGCGGATTAAGGTGAATAAATCCTTTCTTCCGTCACTGCGAGCGAAGCGAAGCAATCTCGCTGCGCTTGCGCATGAGTTCGTGGCGGAGACTGCTTCGTCGCGCTTCGCGCTCCTCGCAATGACGGCCTCAAAACACCCACAGCGCGTCGGCCGGGAACTCGATGTGGTGCTCGCCCGCGGCGATCTGGGCCGGGGCGTAGACGCGCACGCTCAGCTCGCCGCGCTTGAACAGGAGCTCCCAGCGCTCGCCGAGATACATTTGCGTCTGCAGCGTCATGGGAATGCGGTTCGCGCCCGGCCCGTCGGCGACGCGCACGCGCTCGAGGCGGATCACGCCGGTCGCCGCCGTGCCGACCGTCGCGTCGGTGCGCAGCATTCCGTCGAGGCGGTGGCCTTCGACCATGAGCGCGCCGCGCTCGCCGAATTTCTCCTTGAGCGTGCCGGGCAGGCGATTGTTGCTGCCCATGAACTCGGCGGTGAACAGCGTCTTCGGCGCGGTGTAGAGCTCGATCGGCTTGCCTTCCTGCTCGATCTCGCCCGCGTTGAGCAGCGTGATGCGGTCGGCGATCGCCATGGCCTCGATCTGGTCGTGGGTGACGCAGAGCGCGGAGAGGCCGAGCGTCACGATGAGCTGGCGCAGCCAGGCGCGCGCCTCCTCGCGCAGCTTGGCGTCGAGATTGGACAGCGGCTCGTCGAGCAGGATCACCGGCGGCTCGTAGACGAGCGCGCGGGCGAGCGCGACGCGCTGCTGCTGGCCGCCCGAGAGCTGGTGCGGATAGCGCGCCGCCAGATGGGCGAGCCCGATCTGCGCCAGCGCCTTCTCGACACGCTGCTTGATCTCGCCGGCCGGGACTCTGCGCAATTTCAGTCCATAGGCGACGTTGTCGAACACCGTGCGGTGCGGCCACAGCGCATAGGACTGGAAGACCAGGCCGAGGCCACGCTTTTCCGCCGGCACGTCGACTTGGCGCGCGGCGTCGAAAAAAACGGTGTCGCCGATCGAGAGCGAGCCCGCGTAGGGCTGCTCGAGACCGGCGACCGCGCGCAACAGCGTGGTCTTGCCGCTGCCGGAGGGGCCGAGCAGCGCCACCACCTGGCCGGGCGGGACGCGCAGCGAGACGCCCTTGAGGATCTCGTTGTCGCCGAGCCGCAGTCTCAGGTCACGCACCACGAGGTCAGCCATGCAGGCGCACTCCGAGACGGACGGCGACGGCGAGGCCGGCGCCGATCATGATGACGTTGACGACGGACAGGGCGGAGACGAGGTCGACCGCGCCGGTGCCCCACAGCGAGACCAGGAGCGAGCCGATCACCTCGGTGCCCGGCCCGAGCAGGTAGATGCCGGTCGAGTATTCGCGCACGAAGATCAGGAAGATCAGCAGCCAGCTCGCGATCATGCCGGTGCGGATGAGCGGTACGGTCACGTCCCATTTGACCTGCATGTCGCTCGCGCCGATCGTGCGCGCCGCCTCCTCGAGCTCGGGGCCGACCTGGAGCAGCGTGCCGGACACGAGCCGCATGCCATAGGCGAGCCAGACGATCGTGTAGGCGAACCAGATCGAGATCATCGTTTCGCGCAGCGGCGAGAGCGGCTTGAAGAACAGGAAGACCCACAGCATGGCCAGGCCGGCGACGAGCCCCGGCATGGCGCGCGGCATCATCACCAGATAGTCGACCAGCCGCGTCCAGCCGGACTGCCAGCGGTGCACCGCGAGCGCGATCGCGGTGTAGCAGGCGACCGCGGCGGCGCCGCCGATCACGCCGATGCCGAGCGTGTTGACGATGCTGCGCACGACGTTCGGGTAGTCGAAGATCTCGCGATAATGATCGAGCGTGAGCACGTCGAGCAGGTTGACGCCCTCGCCCCAGGTCACGACGAAGGAGCGCACCGTGATGCCGACGAGCGGCACCACCACCGTGAAGACGAACCACAGCACGATCAGCCCGAGCGCCGGCCAGCGCCAGACGCCGAGGCGCAGCGGCATCACCCTGAGGCCCTTGCCGCGCACCGAGACGTAGCGCTGCGACTGGCGCAGCAGCAGGCGCTGCAGATAGACGAGCGGCGCCGTCACCGCGACGATCGCCACCACGACGACCGCCATGAGCTGATAGGAGGGCGTGCCGAGAATGTTGGTGAGCTTGTAGAGATAGGTCGAGAGCACCAGCACGCCCTGCGGATCGCCCAGCACGAGCGGCAGGCCGAACAGCTCGAAGCCGAGGAAGAACACCAGCACGCCGGCAAACAGGATCGCGGGCAGCACCATCGGCAGGCTGACATTGATCGCGACGCGCAGCGGGTTCGCGCCGGCGACGCGCGCCGCCTCCTCGAGATCGGTGCCGAGCCCGCGCAGCGCCGCCGCCGAATAGAGATAGACGTGCGGCACGTGGGTGAGGCCCGCGATCAGGATCAGCGAGGTCATCGAATACAGGTTCCACGGCACGGTGCCGAACACCGCCTTGGCCATGGTCGAGAAGATGCCGACCGGGCCGAGCGCCACCACGTAACCGAACGCGATCACCACGGCGGACACGAAGATCGGCACCAGGATCAGCGGCTCGATGATGGCGCGGCCGGGCACGTCCGTGCGCACCATCAGGAAGGCGAGCGCCGCGCCGAGCGGCACCGCGATCGCGGTCATGCCGGCGGCGATCGTCACGGTGGTGAAGAAGGCGGTCCAGAAATCATCCTCGGTGAGGACGAACTGGTAGGCATCGAGCCCGAGCTTGGCGGCGGGGTTGAAGAACGGCTCGTCGAGGAAGCTCTGGTAGAAGACGAGCGAGAGCGGCGCCAGCACCGCCAGCGCCGTCAGCGCGATGACGACGAAGCGAAAGAGGCGGATGCTCATGGGAGTGGAAGCCGCAGGATCACTGCCCCTTCATCGCGGCCTGCCATTGCCGGATGAATGCCAGCCGCTTCTTCGCGTCGAGGTTGGACAACAGCTCGTCGCTGATCGGCACCGGCCGCGCCTTGTCGCCGACGAGCTCGGCCACGCGCTTTGCGGTCGCCTCGCCGTCGATGTCGGAGCGCAGCGTGTAGAGATCGGCGGCGTTGGCGATGATGTTCTGGCCGCGCTTGGAGAGGATGTAATCGAGGAAAAGCTTCGCGGCGTTGGGGTTCTTCGCCTGCTTGGAGATGAAGGCGACGCGCGAGGTGATGAGCGTGTAGTCCTTCGGCAGGATGATGCCGAGATTGCTGTCCTTCTTCGAGCGTGCGAGCGCATAGGAGCCGAAGATGCCATAGGCGATCGTGTGCTCGCCGGAGGAGACGCGCTCGATCATGGCGCCCGCGCTGGTATAGAGCTTGATGCCGGCCTTGCCGAACGCCTTGAACAGGTCCCACGCTTGCGGGAAGTGTTTCACGTCCTCGTTGACGAACAGATAGCCGACACCGGAGCGCTCGGGGTCGTAGGCCGTGATCTTGCCCTTGTAGGCGTCGGTCTTCGTGGTGAGCAGCTTGAGCAGCGCGGCGTGGTCCTGCGGCACGTCCGCGGCCGGCACCAGGCGCTTGTTGTAGATGAAGGCGATGGGCTCGTGGGTCGTGCCATAGGCTTCGGTCTTCCACACTGCCCATTTCGGCAGCGCCGGGATTTCGGGCGACGCATAGGCGAGCGCGCGGCCGTCGGCGACGAGCTTGATCTGCAGGTCCATGGCCGAGGACCACAGGAGATCGGCGGTGCCGCTGCCGGCGGCGGCCTCGGCGATGAAGCGATTGTAGAGCTCGGTCGAGTTGATGTCGGAATATTCGAGCGAAATGCCGGGATAGAGCGCCTGGAAATCCTTCAGCAGCGCGCCCGACGACGCGGCGTCGGTGGTCGAATAGACGATGAGCTTGCCTTCCTTCTTCGCGGCCTCGATGATTTTCGCGTAGTCGGCGGGGTAACCCTGCGGCGCCTGGGCGGCGGCGCCCATGGCTGAAAACGCAACGGCCGCAGCGGCGGCGATGAACTTTTTCATGTGTTCCTCCTGCGCAGCTTCTGCCGCCGGTTTTGTCAGGCGGATGCTAGCCCATGGCAGCGGAGGAAGACTAGGTCGCCGTTAGACGCAGATCGTAGGTTGGGTCGAGCGTAAGCGAGACCCAACAATGCCGACGGCGGTGTGCGCGATCGTTGGGTCTCGCAAGAGCTCGACCCAACCTACGAGGCAACGAGCGAAGGACTCACCCGCCGAAGCCGCCGCCGTCGAGAAAAACCTGCTCCTCGGGCGTCGTCGCGCGGCCGAGCACCCTGTTCCGATGCGGGAAGCGGCCGAAGCGGCGGATGATGTCGGCGTGCAGCTCGGCCCATTTGAGCGCGTCGGCGTCGCCCGACGCGCGGTTGAGCGCGACGCAGCGCTCCTGGTCGGCCAGGTCTTCCGAATGCTCGAACGGCAGATAGAAGAACGAGCGCTCGGCAAGCGGCACCTGGGCGTCGAAGCCGCGATCGATCGCGCGGCTCGCCAGCTCGCGCGCGAGCGGGTCGGCCGCGTAGGCCCGTGCGTCGTTGCGAAACATGTTCCGCGGAAACTGGTCGAGCACGAGGAGAAGCGCAAGCGCGCCCTCCGGCGTTCGGTCCCAATCGAGCCGGCGCGCGGCCGCGGCCTCATAGGTCGGCAAAAAGCGCGCGCGAATCTCTGCGTCGAAGTTCTCGTCCTTGGCGAACCACTTGTCGGGACCCGCGCGCCAGAACGAGAGCACGGCCTCAGGCTCGGCCACGTGACCGGGAGCCTCGCTCACAGCTTGATCTTGCCGCCGACGATCTGCGCGTGGAGGCCGGCGTCGAGCCGCACAAAGGCGTGCGCGCGCGGATCGTCGAAGAAGATCGCATCCGAGGTGCGGTTCGGGTCGAATCCTTGCGCCACCAGGTCGAGCTTCTTCTGCTTGAAGGTCGCGGTCATCTCGAGCTCGCCGCGGATGCGCAGGAAGAGCGGCCGCGCGTAAGCGGGCAGGCACTTCGCGAGATGCTCGCGCAGCGCCGCGAAGTCGACGCCGCCTTCGCACACGATCGCGGCCATGCCGGCGCGGCCGTCGTGGCCCGGAATCGGCACGCCGTACACATTGGCGTCGCGCACGCCGGGGAAGCGGTCGATCGCCTCGGCCACCTCGGTGGTCGACACGTTCTCGCCCTTCCAGCGGAAAGTGTCGCCGATGCGGTCGACAAAATAGAAGTAGCCGTCCTTGTCCTGGCGCATGAGGTCGCCGGTGCGGAACCAGGCGTCGCCCTCCTTGAACACGTTGCGCAGGATCTTCCTCTCGTTGTCCTTGGAGTCCGCATAGCCCTCGAACCGGTTGCCCGGCTTGCTGGCGTCGTTGAGGATCTGGCCGATCGTCTCGCCCACCTCGTCCGGCTCGCAGCGGATGCAGAAACCCTGCGCGTCGCGCACCGGCACTTCCTTCTCGACGTCGAACTTGACGACGCGCACCGGAAAGCGGCGCTCGAGAAACCACGGCAGCCGGCCGACGGCGCCCGGTCTGCCCTCGAAGTTGAACATGTTCACGTTGCCCTCGGTCGCGCCGTAGAACTCGAGGATGTGCGGAATGCGGAAGCGCTCCTTGAACTCGTTCCAGATATCGATACGCAGCCCGTTGCCGCAGGCGAGCCGCAGGTGGTGCGCGGTCTCGCTCGGCTGCGGCGGCGTGTTGATGAGGTAGCGGCAGAGCTCGCCGATATACTGGAAGATGGTGCACTCGTGGCGCACGATGTCGTCCCAGAACTCGCGCGCGGAGAACTTTTCGCGGATCACCACGGTGCCGCCGTTGACGAGCACGGCGCCGGTCGCGACCACGCCGCCGCTCGTGTGGTACATCGGGAGGCAGTCGTACATGCGGTCGGTGGGTTGCGTGTCCATCACGCCCGCAAAGCCGAACGCCGCCAGCAGGAGCCGGTAGTGGTTGATGTTCGCCGCCTTCGGCATGCCGGTGGTGCCGGACGTGTAGATGAAGAGCGCGCGGTCCTCGATGGTGAGCGGCCGGCGTTCCTCGGCGGTGAGCGGATCGACCGGCAACGGCTCGACTTCGCGGTCGATGCGCGGCAGGGGGGCCGTGCTTTCGCCGTGCACCCAGATCTGCGCCCGCTTCTGCAGATGCGGCTCGGCGGTCGCAAAGGCAGGGCTGAGCTCCGCCGCGACGATGACGTGCTTCGCGTCGACCACGTCGATGCAATGGGCGAGCGAGGGGCCGGCGAGATTGGTGTTGAGCAGCGACACCACGCCGCCGACTGCGGTGATGCCGATCCAGATGGCGAGATATTCCGGCCGGTTCGGCATCAAGAGCGCGACGACTTCGCCCTTGGCGAGGCCGTGGTTGAGGGCCCAGCGCGAATAACGATTGGCGCGCTCGGCGAGCCCGGCATAGCTGAGCCTCTCGCGGTCGCACACGAGGGCCGGCTTGTCGAAGTGCTGCTCGGCCAGTTCCTGGATCAGCAGGGGAAAGACGCGGGTCGGATTCTTTGCGATCGGCGTCGTGTTCTTGAGCGCGCGCAGCGCGCCGTTGAGAAAGACCACGTCGTCCTTGAAGCGGTCGAAGAAGTTCATGGGCCTCGCGCCCCAGCCGTGCGAGATCGCCGATCCGTGCCGCGCATATGAAACCACGGCCCCGCTTAAGGATTCGAGAACATGCCGAATCCTCAGGAATTACGCCACATTGCACCATCCGGGAGTCGCGGCAATGCGACAAGAGCGCGGATCAGCGATCCGCGCCGCCGAACGGCACCAGCGGGTTGTCGAGGAGGGCGGCGCGGTCGGGCCGGTCGGGCGACGCCGCATCGAGGAAGGCGTCGAACAGCTCGCGGATCTTGCGCGGCTCGATGTCGCGCACGATGAAGACCATGCGGGTGCGCTGGTCGCCGTCCGGCCAGCGCTCGAGCTGGGCGGTCGGATGCAGCACGTGCTGCACGCCGTGGACGACGACCGGCGTGTCGGGCGTCTCGGCGATCTTCACCACGCCCTTGAAGCGCAGCAGGTTCGGCCCGTGCACCGAGCGCATGAGCTCTAAGAACATATCGAAAGCCGAAGCGGGCACCGCCTTCTCGGTGGTGAGCGAGAAGGCGCGGATGCGCTCGTCGTGGCGGTTGGGGTCGTGGCCGTGCCCGTGGCCGTGCCCATGGTGCGCGTGCGCATCCGCATAGGCCTCCTGCGCGAGCCAGCGCTTCACGTCCGGAATCTTCTGCCCCGGGTCGTAGAGGCCGCAATGGATCAGGCGCGCAGCGTTCGCCTCGCCCGCCGCGGCGTCGAGGATCGGCGCGGCCGGATTGAGGCCGCGGATGCGCGCCATCAGCGTCTTTTGTGCCGCCTGCCGTGCCGGCGTGTCGACGAGGTCCGTCTTGGTCAGCACGATGCGGTCGGCGACCGCGATCTGCTTCACCGCCTCCGGATGTGCGTCGAGGGTCGCGGCGCCGTTGACCGCGTCGACCACCGCGATCACGCCGTCGAGGCGGAAGCGCAACACCAGATAGGGATGCAGCATGGTGGTGTGCAGCACCGGCGCCGGATCGGCGAGGCCGGTCGTCTCGATGACGATGCGGCCGAACGAGATGCGGCCGTTGTCGAGGCCGCGCAGAAGCTTCTCCAGCGCGGTAACGAGGTCGCCGCGCAGCGTGCAGCACAGGCACCCGGTCGAGAGCACCACCACGTCGTCGTCGACGCGCTCGACCAGCAGATGGTCGAGGCCGATCTCGCCGAATTCGTTGATGATCACCGCCGCATCGGCGAGCGCCGGATCGCGCACCAGTCGGTTGAGCAGCGTGGTCTTTCCGGCGCCGAGAAATCCCGTCAGCACCGTGAGCGGGAGCGGTGTGGGCGGACCGCGGTCAGCGCGGGGCTCGCTCATTGCGCCGCCGGCGTCACCTTGGGCTTCGCGGCCGTGACCCGTGCGGGCGCCGGCTTGGGCGGTGTGGGCTTGGCTTCGGTGGGCTTCGCTGGCGTCGCGTTGGGCTTTGCTTGTGCGGCGTTGGGTTTCGCGGCGGGTGCCTTGGGCGGCGCCGGTTTGGCCTCCGTCGGCTTCGCTGGCGTGGGTTTCGCCGCGTTTGGCGAAACAGCCGTCGGTTTCGCCGCGGTCGGCTTCGCGGCCGCCGCGTTCGGAGCGCGCTTGACCTTCGGCCGCGCTTTCGGCGGCGTGAAGCGCGTCGTATCGGGCCAGGCGGGCGGCGTCGCGCTCAAAGTCCCCGGTTGCGCCGGGGCATCGGTCTTTGCGGGCGTGGCCGGCGCGGCGGCGACCTTCCTGGGCGGACCCGCCCACACCACGACGGGCGGACCGACCGGAATGGTATTCGCGATCAGCGCGGAGGGCTTTGCGACCGAGCCCTTGAGGTTCGAGAGCATGAAGGCGCGCTGGGAATCGTTGTCTGCGCTCGTCGGCGGCTCGTCATCGTCCGCATCTTCGGCGGCGGGGCGCTTGCGGTGCGGCCCGCACATCTCGTCGCGCAGGTTGGGAGGCGCGGCGTTGATGGGCGCAAGCTGCTCGACCGTGCCGAGCGAGGGCCGCAGCCAGGAAAGGCCGGTGTCGTTGAAACCCTGCTCCAGCATGCCCGCGGCCTTCGCGGTGCGCACCGGCGAGGAGCGTGCGCCGAGCACCACCGCGATCAGCCGCCGGTTGCCGCGCGTCGCCGACGCCACGAGATTGAAACCGGAGGCGCAGATGAAGCCGGTCTTCATGCCGTCGGCGCCGGGGTAGTGCTCGAGCAGCTTGTTGTAGTTGCGCATCACGCGCTTGCCGAACTTGATCGCCGGCACGTGCCAGTAGAAATCGTATTCGGGAAATTCGCGCAGCAGGGCACGCGCCAGGATGCCGAGATCGCGCGCCGAGGTGATCTGCTCTTCGGCCGGCAGGCCGTTGGGGTTGACCCAGCTCGACTGGGTCATGCCGAGCCGCTGCGAGGCCCGGTTCATCTCGTCGGCGAATTTTTCGATCGAGCCGGAGACGCCTTCCGCCAGCACGACCGCGACGTCGTTCGCCGACTTCACCATCAGCATCTTGAGCGCGTTGTCGACGGTGACCTGCGTGCCGATCGGGAAGCCCATCTTCGATGGCGCCTGCGCGGCCGCATTGCCCGAAACCGTGAACAGCGTGTCGAGCTTGATTCGCCCGTCCTTCACCGCCTTGAGGGTGAGATAGGCGGTCATCAGCTTGGTGACCGAGGCGGGATACCACGGGTAGGTGGCGTTTTCCGCCTGCAGGACCTTGCCGCTGTCGGCCTCGATGAGCAGGAGCGCCTCGTGGCCGGCGCGCGCCGGGATCGCGAGCGCCGCGGTCGCCGCCCCGATCAGGAGCGCTCGGACGATGGAGTTCATTGCGTAGGGCACTTCTCGGGTCCGGATCCTGTTCTCGGGCCTACAAATCAGCGCGCGGCGACCCGATCTTAGCCGCATCATGGGAGCGAACGCAAAGCGCTGGCAATGGTTCTCCCGCAGTTTATGCTGACGCTGGTTACCGAGTTACCGAAGAAAGCGACCAAAGTTCGGCAAGGAGGGTTTTTCATGACCGCCTGCATCGTCGGATGGGCCCACACGCCCTTTGGCCGCCACGATACGGACACGGTGGAAAGCCTGATCGTGCGCGCCGCGACCGAAGCGTTGCACGATGCCGGGATCGGTCCCTCGGACGTGGACGAGATCGTGCTGGGTCACTTCAACGCCGGCTTTTCCCCGCAGGATTTTACCGCTTCGCTCGTGCTGCAGGCCGCGCCCGAGTTCCGCTTCAAGCGCGCGACGCGCGTCGAGAACGCCTGTGCGACCGGTTCCGCCGCGGTCCATCAGGGGCTGAAGGCGATCGAGGCCAAGGCGGCGCGCATCGTACTGGTGGTCGGCGTCGAGCAGATGACCACGACGCCCGGACCCGAGATCGGAAAAAATCTGCTCAAGGCGTCCTATGTGCGCGACGAGGCCGATATCGCCGGCGGCTTCGCCGGTATCTTCGGCCAGATCGCGGCGCTCTATTTCCAGAAATACGGCGATCAGTCGGACGCGCTCGCGCGCATCGCCGCCAAGAACCACAAGAACGGCGTCGGCAATCCCTACGCGCAGATCCGCAAGGACCTCGGCTACGATTTCTGCCGCGCCGAGAGCGAGAAGAATCCGATCGTCGCCGGTCCGCTCAAGCGCACCGACTGCTCGCTCGTCTCCGACGGCGCCGCCGCGGTCGTGCTCGCCGACGTGCAGACCGCGCTCGGCATGCGCAAGGCCGTGGCATTCCGCGCCGCCGAGCACGTGCAGGATTTCCTGCCCATGGCGAAGCGCGACGTGCTCAAGTTCGAGGGCTGCGGCGAGGCTTGGCGGCGCGCGCTCGCGAGCGCCGGCGTCACGCTCGCCGATCTCTCCTTCGCCGAGGTGCACGACTGCTTCACCATCGCGGAGCTGATCGAGTACGAGGCCATGGGCCTCGTGCCGGAAGGCCAGGGCGCCCGCGCGGCGGCCGAAGGACTGACCGAGAAGGGCGGCCGGCTGCCGATCAATCCGTCCGGCGGGCTCAAGTCGAAAGGCCATCCGATCGGCGCGACCGGAGTCTCCATGCATGCGCTCACCGCGATGCAGCTTTGCGGCACGGCCGGCGACATGCAGGTGAAGGGCGCAAAGCTCGGCGGGATCTTCAATATGGGCGGCACCGCGGTCGCGAACTATGTGAGCATCCTGGAGCGCATCAAGTGATCACGCGGCGGCGCTTCGTTGCCGCGTCGCTCGCGAGCGTCGCGCTCGCCGGCCGTGCGTGGGCGCAGGCCTATCCGGAAAAGCTCATCCGCATGGTCGTGCCGTTCACGGCGGGCGGGCCGGTCGACGTCATGGCGCGTCTCGTCGGCCAATATCTGTCGACCCGCTTCGGCCAGCCGGTCGTCATCGACAACCGGCCG
>WNFC01005199.1_pt1 | contig 14927 bp, 17 predicted proteins | sample 5400541 | NCBI WGS metagenome assembly WNFC01 (sample SAMN13153342, study PRJNA577476) | soil metagenome | isolation source: 120 cm saprolite under Douglas fir tree site 2 hole 2 replicate 1 | place: USA:California | collected 2015-04-18
TGCCGCTGCCCTCGTGGACGAAGATCAGCTCGTCGCCGTCGCCGTTGCGCACCAGGCGATCCATGCGTCCTTCGGTGCGCCATTGCCGAAAGCGCAGATGCGCGTTCGACAGCACGGCGTCGGCCTCCCACGGCGAGGCGGCAATCGAGTTGATTCGGGTGAGGTCGAAAGCACGTGGGCGCAGCGGCCCTTCCCAGCTCGTCCAGCCGGTCGGCGGATGGATGTGATAGAACTGCGTCGCGGGCCCGAAAAAACCCTCCTTACCCATCTCGCGCTCATAGGTGCCGGAGGGCAGATCGGCGTGCGCCTGGCGAGAGGCGGTGCCCTCGACGCGCGGGAAGCTGATCCAGTTCCTCATCGTCTCATTCCCTCAGCACGCCACGGCGAATCTGATCGAGTTCGATCGATTCGAAGAGGGCCTGGAAATTGCCTTCACCGAAGCCTTCATTGCCTTTGCGCTGGATGATCTCAAAAAAAATCGGCCCGATCACCGTTTGCGTGAAGATCTGCAGCAGCAGGCCGCCACCTTCAGTCGGCGCGCCATCGATCAGGATGCGGCCCTCCGCCAGGCGCGCGAGATCCTCGCCATGGCCCGGCAGCCGCGCATCGACCGTCTCGTAGTAGGTATCGGGCACGGTCTGGAACGGCACGCCGCGCGCGCGCAACGCCGAGACCGTCGCGAAGATGTCGGAGGTACCGAGGGCGATGTGCTGGATTCCTTCCCCGCGATAAGCTTCAAGATATTCGGCGATCTGCGATTTGTCGTCGGCACTCTCGTTGATCGGAATGCGGATTTTGCCACACGGGCTAGTCATAGCCTTGGAACGCAAGCCGGTCAGCTTGCCTTCGATATCGAAGTAACGAATCTCGCGGAAGGCGAAGAGCCGCTCGTAGAAATCGGCCCATTGCGTCATGCGACCGCGATGAACGTTGTGCGTCAGATGGTCGACGGTCGTGAGCCCAACGCCCACCGGCTTCGGATCGGCGCCGGGGGTCGGCACGAAGTCGACGTCGTAGATCGAACGTTCGCCGTAGCGATCGACGAGGTAAATGACGCTGCCGCCGATGCCCTCGATCGCCGGGATATTGAGCTCCATCGGTCCGACCTTCGATTGCACCGGACGGGCGCCGAGTTCGAGGGCGCGTCTATAGGCCTTGGCGGCATCGCGCACGCGAAACGCCATGGCGCAGACCGAAGGACCGTGGATGCGGGCGAAGGCCTGGGCGAAGCTGTCTGGCTCAGCGTCGAGAACGAAGTTGACGTCGCCCTGGCGGTAGAGCGTCACGTCCTTCGAGCGGTGCCGCGCCACCGAGGTGAAGCCCATCATCTCGAAGAGACGCGCCAGGGCAGCGGTGTCCGGAGCGGCATATTCGACGAACTCGAAGCCGTCAGTCCCCATTGGATTTTCCCAAAGGCTGGCGGCGGCTCTTGTCGCGGGATAGGCTGCCACGCTCATGCTGGCCTCCATCAATGACTTGACGAAGTACGTCCTCGGCGGCAATTTAGTTTCAAATGAAACTAAATCCAAGCCTTAAGTTTCGCCCTGAGCCCGCATCGGGCGAGCCCGGCCTCGAGCTGGAACGTTTCCTGCCTTACCGCCTGTCGGTACTGACCAATCGAATCTCGACGGCGATCGCGCGAGTCTATGTCAGGCGGTTCGCCCTCACCGTTCCGGAATGGCGGGTCATGGCGGTTCTCGGCCGCTTCGGAGCCATGTCGGCCAACGCCGTGTGCGAGCGCACGGCCATGGACAAGGTACGGGTCAGCCGAGCCGTCGCACGCCTCGCCGCCGCTGGGCGGCTCGATCGGCGAATCGACAAATCCGACCGACGGCGCGCCCTGATTGACTTGACGCCTGCCGGGCAAGCGGTCTACGAGGAAATCGGTCCGTTGGCACTCGTGGTCGAGGCGCGCCTGCTGGCTCAGCTCAGCCCTGCCGACCGCGCCGATCTTGTGCGCCTTCTGCCGAAACTCGAGGCCGCTGCCGCGACGTCCTTTGCCGAGGGTTGAGAGACCGCCGGGCTGATTGGATAGAGGCGGTCCGGCGTGCGAAATCTCCCGACCTAAATCATGGCGACGCGGCGGTCCGCCGCATCTCCAGACTTTCATTTGGCAGCGGCAATCACCATTATCTTGCGAGCAGCCAGATATGCAGATGGAGAAGATGATGGCCCGCAAAAAGCAGCCCGTCAGCAATGATTTCGTGCTGTTCGATGTCTTCTATGAGGACGGCACGCGGCTGTCGAACCGCAAGGTGCCGAGCGACGCGGTCGGCGGCCTGGATGGCGATACCCCGGCCAAGGACATACTCGAAGCCCAGGATGCGAAGATCGCCGCACTATCGGGACGCCCGCGCGGCCCGATCAAGTCGATCGCCCGCTCGGCCGGCCGATGATTCGACGAGCAACAAATTCAAGCGAAGATCGACTGATCGACACTTGACGCCCCCGCTATTCGTGCTCTGGGGCACCTTCGTGAGGGGCGGTGCCTGCCTCCGCCTCAGCCTTGCGCTGAGCCGTCCGTTCCTGTTGCAGCTTCAACTTTTCTTCCTTCTTGGCGCGCTTGGCGCGGTCACGCTCGGCGCGCTGCTGGTTGTAGTTAGGCTTGAAGGCCATCAATCCTCCTCGGCGGACAATATCGTGGCGTCACGGCGACGGCGGTGCTAGCCCGCCGCTACTTTGCGCGATTTGCGCGGCACCGGCGCACTCGGCTTGGCGACCGCCTTGTCGTCAGCCGCAGCCTTCTCGTCGGCCGCCACCTTGGCGAGGCGAAGCTCGCGCAGCCGCGCGGTCTTCAGCGCATCGGCCTGACGCGCCTTCTCCTTGTCCTTGAGAACTTCCGCCGTGCGCTGCTGGTTCTTGTTCCACAACGCCTGCGCGGCTCTTCGCGCCTCGGCGTCGCGCTGTTCCATCTTGCTCATTCTTCGCTCCTCTCAGCGAGCGTGCAGCCTCAGGCCTCGGCGAAGACGAGCCTGCAGCCCGGTCTAGTAGCCTTCGCGCTCCATCCGCTTGCGCAGCGCCTTGCGGTGACGGCGGACCGCCTCGGCCTTCTCGCGGGCACGCCGCTCTGACGGCTTCTCATAGGAGCGCCGGCGCTTCATCTCGCGAAACGTGCCTTCGCGTTGCATCTTCTTCTTCAGCACGCGAAGCGCCGAATTCACGTCGTTGTCTCGAACGAAAACTTGCATCGAGGTGGTCAGCCTTTCCTGGCGAGGCGCGGACGAGACCGCGCGGGATATGGGATCAATCGGCGGCTTGCAGATTGGCGGCCGATTCCTTGCCGCGATCGCGGGCGATTTCGTAGCTGACCTTTTGGCCCTCTTTCAAGCTGCCCATATTGGCGCGCTCGACCGCCGAGATGTGAACGAACACGTCCTTTCCGCCATCTGCAGGCTGGATGAAGCCGTAGCCCTTCTGGGCATTGAACCATTTTACCGTACCGACAGCCATAATCTGGCCTCCGACAAATAGTTGCCGCCTCGCGGAGCCGCGTGACGGATCAAACTTCGATGAGGGGCGGAAGCTGGGTCCGGCGCTCGATCGCGAGCGGGGGAGAGCAGGCCGAACCGACACGAGTCGACTATCTTCTATTACGCCAAATCGAGCAATTTCGCAAGATCGACCGACAGATCGACCGACGGGTGGCGGAACGGAGGCGCGTAGCGGCACGCCTAGCGTCGCCGGGTTTGGGGTGCTTGCCCTCCGCGCCTGCGTGTTATAAGCCTTTGCCGTTGCAATAGGGAGGCGCCGCGGGTTGGCCGGCAATCCGACGATTCTGGTCCTCAACGGGCCGAACCTCAACCTGCTCGGCCTGCGCGAGCCGGATATCTACGGGCACGAGACGCTTTCGGATATCGAGGAAGCGTGTCTGGAGGCCGCCGGCGCCCTGGGGCTTGTCGTCGAGTTTCGCCAATCGAACCACGAGGGCCAACTGGTCGACTGGATCCACGAGGCACGCCAGACAGCCGATGGCATTGTCATCAACGCCGGCGCGTTCTCGCACAGCTCGATCGCCATCCTTGACGCGCTCAACGCCGCCGCGCTGCCGGTCATCGAGGTCCATCTGTCCAACATCTATCGCCGCGAGGAATTCCGCCACAATTCCTATGTAAGCCGGGCCGCGCGGGGAGTGATCTGCGGTCTCGGCGGTCATGGCTATGAACTCGCGCTCAGTGCGCTGGCGCGGCTTCTGCGCAGCGCGGATTGACCGCCTAGCGACGGCTGAGAGGGATATTTCGCTACGATGTCGAAGGAAAGTGATTTGCCGGGCGATTTGACGGTTGATGGTGCGCTGGTGCGAGAGCTGGCGGTGCTTCTTGCCGAGACCGGCCTCTCGGAGATCGAATACGCGGTCGGCGACCGCCGCATCCGCGTCGCCCGCAATACCGCGGCGCCGATCGCGCAACCTGCGACGGCAACGCCGCCGCAAGCCGGTGCGAGCGCTGGCGAGCTTGCGGCGGAGCCCTCGCTCGCCGCCCATCCCGGCGCCGTCAAGGCGCCGATGGTCGGCACCGTCTATCTCTCGCCGCAACCCGAGGCACCGCCTTTCGCCAAACTCGGCGACAGCGTGAGCGCCGACCAGCCGCTGCTCATCATTGAGGCGATGAAGGTGATGAATCAGATCCGCGCGCCGCGCGCTGGACGCCTGACGCAGATTCTCGTCGAGGATGGTGCCCCCGTCGAGTACGGTGAGGTCATGATGGTCCTCGAGTAGGTCGGCCCCAGCCTCATCGCGAAAGAGATCGGGAAGCCATGTTCGAGAAAATCCTGATCGCCAACCGCGGCGAGATCGCGCTGCGCATTCATCGCGCCTGCCGCGACATGGGCATCAAGACGGTGGCCGTTCACTCGACCGCCGACGCCAATGCCATGCATGTCCGCCTTGCCGACGAGAGCGTCTGTATCGGGCCGCCCTCGGCGCGTGATTCCTACCTCAATATTCCGGCCATCCTGTCGGCTGCAACGATCACCGGCGCCGAGGCAATTCACCCCGGGCTCGGCTTTCTCGCCGAGAACGCGAGTTTCGCCGCCATGGTCGAGGAGCACGGCTTCACCTTCATCGGGCCGACGCCCGAGCATATCCGAATGATGGGCGACAAGGTCGAGGCAAAGGCGGCAGCGGAGCGCCTCGGCATCCCGACGGTCCCGGGCTCGGCCGGCGCCGTCGCCAGTGTCGATGCCGCCATTCCGCAGGCCGCCCGCATCGGTTATCCCGTCCTCATCAAGGCCTCCGGCGGCGGCGGCGGACGCGGCATGAAGGTCGCGCACGACGAGCGCGAGCTGCGTCAACTCCTGCCCCAGGCGCAGAACGAGGCGAAAGCCTATTTCGGCAACGATGCCGTCTATCTCGAACGCTATCTGGAGCGGCCGCGCCACATCGAGATTCAAATCCTCGCGGATGGTCGCGGCAACGTCATCCATCTCGGCGAGCGCGACTGCTCGCTGCAGCGCTCGCATCAGAAGCTGCTCGAGGAGGCGCCCTCGCCGGCGCTCAATACCGAGCAGCGCGACCATCTCGGTCAGGTGGCCACCAGCGCAATGCGCAAACTCGGTTATCGCGGCGCGGGCACGCTCGAATTCCTCTTCGAGGACGGCGAGTTCTTCTTCATCGAGATGAACACCCGGCTGCAAGTCGAGCACCCGATCTCGGAGGCGATCAGCGGCATCGACATCGTGCGCGAGCAGATCCGCATCGCCGCCGGCGCCGATCTTGGCTACCGCCAGCGAGATGTCGACTTCAACGGCCACGCCATCGAATGCCGCATCAACGCCGAGAATCCCGAGACCTTCCTGCCGTCGCCCGGCCGCGTCACCGGCTATCACACGCCGGGCGGTCTCGGCGTGCGCATCGATAGCGCACTCTACCAGGGCTACACGGTGCCGCCGAATTACGACAGCCTAGTCGCCAAGCTCATCGTCCACGGCGGCAGCCGCAACGAATGCATCATGCGCCTGCGCCGCGCCCTCGAGGAATACGTCATCGTCGGCATTGAAACGACGATTCCACTGCATCAGCGCCTGGTCGAGGAGCCGGATTTCGTCGACGGCCTCTATGACATCCACTGGCTCGAGCGTTTCGTCGGACGGGAACCGCAGGGCTGAGCTCGCTTCGCTTCGACCGATGGTGACATTGACGCCCGATATCCTGCTGCAGGCCTATGCCGCAGGTATCTTCCCGATGGCGGAGTCCGCCGCTGATCGCGAGCTCTTTTGGGTCGATCCGGTGCGCCGCGGTATCCTGCCGCTCGACCACTTCCACGTCCCGAGCCGGCTGCGCCGCACCGTGCGCAGCGGCCGTTTCACGGTCCGCTGCAACAGTGATTTCGCGGCAGTGATGCGCGGCTGTGCCGAATCGAGGTCTGATCGTCCACAGACCTGGATCAACGACGAGATCGTCGCGCTCTATACCGCGCTGTTCCGGCGCGGCGCGGCACATTCGGTCGAGTGCTGGGCCGACGGCGCCCTCGTCGGTGGTCTCTATGGCGTGCAGCTCGGCGCCGCGTTCTTCGGCGAGAGCATGTTCAGCCGCGCCACCGACGCCAGCAAGGTCGCGCTCGTCCATCTTGTCGCCCGTCTGCGCTACGGCGGATTTCAACTGCTCGACACCCAATTCGTCACCGAGCACCTGCAGCGTTTCGGCGCCCTCGAAATTTCGCGGCGTGACTATCATGCGAGGCTCGCCGCGGCGCTGCGCCGCCAAGCTCACTTCGCGTTGGAGCTGCCGGCGGAAGCGGCCGGCGACCCGCTAGCCTCCTTGCAATCGAGCACGCCGACATCATAGACCGGGTTTTCAAGCGCCGATAAGGCGGGACTCGATTTGAACATCCAGCCGCTGAAAACGCGGATCGTAGCAACCGATACACCACCCGGTCGGATCTCCTCGATCTCCAGGAAGGCGGCGGTCTCGGGCTGCTCTTCAGGCGGCCGCTTGACGCAAGCCCGCGCGGTGATGACGAGTGCTCCGAAGCGCACGCTGCGGTCGAGCGGCGCCTCGATCGTAGAGATTCGTGCCGTTGTCTTATCAAGTCCCTGCAGCATGGCGACCGTCTCGGCCTTCGCGGCGCCGGCGCCCAAAGCCAGGACGACAGCCGTCACCGTGAGGAGCAATGTCGGAGGGCCAGCCCTGCCGCCGACTTTCACAGATAGTCGGCACATCCTCAGCTCTTCTTGTACGGATTGACCAAGCCATCGAGCAATGTCTGGACGACGCGACGAAACTGCGCCTCGTCGCAACCCATCAGCACGGCATCCTCAAGCGCGTCCTGCGCGGCCTCGCGCAACTCGGCGAGATTTTCGTTTAGTACCTTGATTTTCTCGATACACGACACCGGCTCGCCGTCGGGCGTCCGCCACACCGTCTCTTGCAGCACATCCTTACTCACGACCGCCCTCCGCACGACAGCGGTGCCTGTCCCGATTGGCCGCCGCCGGAAGCGTCACGCTGGACAGGCAACACGCTATTGTTTGGGCTTCTCTGCGGGTGTCTCCGGGGCCTTGTCGCCATCGCCCTTCTTCTGCTGCCCCTGGCTGAATATGTATTGGCCAATCAGGTTCTCAAGGCTCATCGGCGATTGGGTGAACTTGATGACGCCGCCTGGCTTGAGCATGTCATCGGCGGCGCCTGGCACAATGGCGAGAAACTTGTCGCCGAGCAGTCCGCTCGACAGGATCTCGGCAACCGAGTCGGTCGGCAATTTGATGGTGGGATCGATGCTGACCTTGACCACCGCGAGGTAAGTCGCCGGATCGAGCGTCTGAGAGACGATGCTGCCGACCTTTATGCCGCTGATCCGTACGTCGCCGCCCTCGCGGATCCCCTCGATGCGATCGAATTTGGCTGTCAGCTCATAGCCCGACACAGCCCGCACCTGGCTGGTGCTGTAGGCGAAGAACAGGAAGACGGCTGCAATGACAAGCACCACGGCGCCCATCACTGTCTCGATAACATTACGACTCATGCGTCCCCTTCGGCCGATCGATGCGGCCCCTTCTATACGGCGCGTTGCGGAAAGCATGCCGGCATACCAAATCCCTTATTCCGGCGTCCACGGCTCGTAGTCGCCGGTCGCCGGCGCGCGGTGACCGCCCCGCAATAGAGAGCCAGCCGGGCGATAAGCCCGCGGCGTCCCGGTGAGATTGGGCTGATGCTCCTTTTGCCATGGGTAGGCGGGCCCCTGACCCGGCTGCGGCGGCGCATCGACCGTATGATGCAGCCAAGCATGCCATTGCGGGGGCACACGCGAGGCCTCCGCCTCGCCGTTAAACAGCACCCAGCGGCGCTCGCGGCTGGTCATGCCGCCACCGCGCACCAACGCCTTTCGCACCTTTTCCCTGTAATATCGATTGGCGAACTGATCGGTACCGACCAACTCGCCCCTCCACCAGGTGAACAACCGCGTACCGATGGTCATGCGCCTCGGACATTCTCGAAATGGGCGACGCCAGGGTCACCGCGGATTTGGCCGGCGCGGACTATTGCACCGCTGGGCGCTTCGCGTCCAGCCCGCTTCGGGGCGGTCGCCCGGCATGCGTGGCCGTGCACCGCGACTTTCCGGCACGAAGCGTCCCGGCTCGATTGATGCAGCCGTGCGAGTCGTTGCCCCTTCGTCACATCTGGTAGGCTTTTTCCCGCCGACCCACAAAATGTGGTTGCGTCGCGTGCGGTTTCTGGCAAGCTTGTCAGTCTGCAACGTGGGATGGGAGGGGCGCCGGGCCCATCGAGCAAGATCGCCCTTGTCCCGTGTGGCAATTGCGCCGGCAGATGCTGAACCTTCCTCCGATCAGATACCAATGGTCGCCGAGGCGGTAGGCGTTTTCCCGGAGCATCTAGATAGTTGAACAGAGTACTGCGACGGCAAAGCACGCGGCGGAAATTGCCTCGCGCGCGATCTTGACGCGCCTTTTTCTTTTGAGCTGCGGACGTTAGTCGGCGCACCTCACTTAATATCTAAATAAGTCTTGCAATCGCCGCAAAGAGGCCACATCCTGAGTGTCCGGTTGCCGAACGTACTAGATGTTGCGTCGTTCGCCAAAAAGGGTTCGCCAGGGGGGAGTTTGTATGCGTATCGCTCGTCGGTTAACCAAGGCTGGGCAGGATCCCTACGCCGCCGTCGCGTTCAGAACCACCTCGAGCGAGATTCGCAACCCCGACGGTTCCGTCGTGTTTCAACTCGCCAACATGGAAGTGCCCGCCGAGTGGAGCCAGGTCGCCTGCGATATCCTCGCGCAAAAATACTTCCGCAAGGCGGGTATTCCGGCACGGCTGAAGCCGATTCCGGAGAGCAACGTTCCCGCTTGGTTATGGCGCCGCGCCGCGGACGAGGATGGTCTCGCCGATCTTCCGCCGAATAAGCGCAGCCAAGCCGAGCACAGCGCGAAGCAGGTCTTTGACCGCCTCGCCGGCACCTGGACCTATTGGGGCTGGAAGGGCGGCTATTTCGACGCCGAGGAAGACGCGCAGGCCTATTTCGACGAGATGCGCTTCATGCTGTGCCGCCAGATGGCCGCGCCCAACTCGCCGCAATGGTTCAATACTGGGCTGCATTGGGCCTATGGCATCGACGGCCCGGCGCAAGGCCACTATTACGTCGACTTCCGTACCGGCGAGCTCGTCGCGTCGCAAAGCGCCTACGAGCATCCGCAACCGCATGCCTGCTTCATCCAGTCGGTCGCCGACGATCTCGTCAACGAGGGCGGCATCATGGATCTCTGGGTGCGCGAGGCGCGGCTGTTCAAATACGGCTCCGGCACCGGCTCGAATTTCTCCAAGCTGCGCGGCGCCAACGAGCGCCTGTCAGGGGGCGGTCGCTCCTCCGGCCTGATGAGCTTCCTCAAGATCGGCGATCGCGCTGCCGGCGCCATCAAGTCGGGCGGCACGACGCGGCGCGCCGCCAAGATGGTGACCGTCGACATCGACCATCCGGACATCGAGGAATATATCGACTGGAAGGTGCGCGAGGAGCAGAAGGTCGCCGCCCTGGTCGCCGGCTCCAAGCTGACCAACAAGCATCTCAACCTCGTCATGCTGGCCTGCGTCGAGGGCGAAGCGTTAGGTGACGATCGGTTCGTCCCCGCCAAGAATCCGGCCCTGAAGCGCGAGATCCGCGCGGCACGCCGGGCGATGATTCCGGAGAACTACGTCCAGCGCGTGATCGAGTTCGCTCGCCAGGGTTACATCGCGATCGATTTCAAGACCTATGACACGGACTGGGATTCGGAAGCCTATCTCACCGTATCGGGCCAGAACTCGAACAACTCGGTGCGTCTCAGCAACGACTTCATCGAGCGAGTCCTCGCCGACGGCGAGTGGCACCTGACGCGGCGTACCGACGGCAAGATCGCAAAGACAGTGAGGGCGCGCGACCTCTGGGAAAAGGTCGCGTACGCCGCCTGGGCCTCGGCCGATCCCGGCGTGCAGTACGACACGACGATCAACGAGTGGCATACCTGTCCGGAGAGCGGGCGGATCAATGCGTCGAACCCGTGCTCGGAATACATGTTCCTTGACGATACGGCGTGCAATCTCGCCTCGCTCAATCTGTTGACCTTCCGCGCCGAAGACGGCCGTTTCGATACCGCCAGCTTCGAGCACGCGACGCGGCTGTGGACCGTGACGCTGGAGATCGCCGTCCTGATGGCGCAATTCCCCTCCAAGGAAATCGCCAAACTCTCCTACGAATATCGCACGCTCGGCCTCGGCTATGCCAATATTGGCGGTTTGCTGATGGCGATGGGCTTCGGCTACGACAGCGCCGAAGGTCGCGCTCTGTGCGCCGCGATTACTGCGCTGATGACCGGTACAGCCTATGCGACCTCGGCCGAGATGGCCGAGGAGCTCGGCCCGTTCCCCGGCTTCGCCGCCAACCGCGAGGCGATGCTGCGCGTCATTCGCAATCACCGCCGCGCGGCGCATGGCGAACGTGGGCTCTATGAGGGGCTGTCGATCCTGCCGGTGCCGCTCGACGCGGCGAATTGCCCGGATGAAGGGCTGGTCGCAGCAGCGCGCGCGTCGTGGGACGCGGCACTCGTCCTTGGCACCGAGCACGGCTATCGCAATGCCCAGGCCACGGTGATCGCACCGACCGGGACGATCGGCCTGCTAATGGATTGCGACACGACCGGGATCGAACCTGATTTCGCGCTCGTCAAATTCAAGAAGCTGGCTGGCGGCGGCTATTTCAAGATCATCAACCGAATGGTGCCGCAAGCCCTCGCAGCACTCGGCTACGATGCCAGGCAAATCGGCGAAATCGAGCGTTATGCCGTCGGCCACGGCACCCTCGCCGGCGCTCCCGGCATCAATCACGAGACTCTGCGGGCCAGAGGTTTCGGCGACGCACAGATCGACGCGGTCGAGGGCGGACTCGCCGCCGCCTTCGACATCAAATTTGCCTTCAACAAATGGACGCTCGGCGAGGCGTTCTGCACCGAAATTCTTGGCCTCGCCCAGTCTCAGCTCGACGATATGGGCTTCGATCTCCTCGGCGCTCTCGGCTTCAGCCGCTCCGAGATCGAGATCGCCAACACTTATTGCTGCGGTGCCATGACATTGGAGAGTGCGCCGCACATCAGGGACGAGCATCTCGCCGTGTTCGACTGCGCGAGCCCGTGCGGCCGCATCGGAAAGCGGTCGCTTTCGGTCGAGAGTCACATCCTGATGATGGCTGCGGCGCAGCCCTTCATCTCGGGTGCCATCTCGAAGACCATCAACATGCCGAATACCGCCACGGTCGAGGGTTGCAAGGACGCGTACATGCTGTCCTGGCAGCTCGGTCTCAAGGCCAATGCGCTCTATCGCGACGGCTCAAAGCTGTCGCAACCGCTGCAATCCTCGCTGCTCGCGGACGAGGACAGCGAGGACGCTATCGCCGACATGCTCGAGCAGAACCCGGCGCAGCGCGCGCCGCTGGTCGCGGAACGGATCATCGAGCGCGTCGTCGAACGGATCGTCGAGCATCGGCGCGCCGACCGCCGCCGGCTGCCCCAGCGTCGCAAGAGCTATATCCAGAAGGCCATCGTCGGCGGCCACAAGGTCTATTTGCATACCGGCGAGTATGAGGACGGCAGCCTCGGTGAGATCTTCGTCGACATGCACAAGGAGGGTGCCGCCTTCCGCTCGCTGATGAACAATTTCGCCATCGCTATTTCCATTGGGCTGCAATACGGCGTGCCGCTCGAGGAGTTCGTCGAGGCGTTTACGTTCACCCGCTTCGAGCCGGCCGGCATGGTCGAGGGCAATGATGCCATCAAGATGGCGAGCTCGATCCTCGACTACATCTTCCGCGAGCTTGCGGTGTCGTATCTCGGTCGCAACGATCTGGCGCATGTGCAGCCCGCCGACTTGACGCCCGACACAGTCGGCAAAGGGGTCAGCAAGGAGAGCCTGCCAAATACCGATGGCGACCGCCCGGAGATCGCTGCGGTCGCACAGCGCGTCTCCAACGGTTACGTTCGAAACAAGCTGACCGTCTTTCAGGGCGGCTATGCTTCAAGGCCGGTGATGACTGGCGGGCTCGAAATGGCCGGTGCGCTGCCGGGGTCCGGCGCGGTCAGCGCCGCGGCGAGCAGCGGCACGACGGCAAGTTTCACCAGCTACATGCAGGCGACGACGGCGCTGGCCACCGCCGACAGTCGGATCGAGCAGATCCGCACCGCCCGCATGAAGGGATACGAGGGCGACAGTTGCGGCGAGTGCGGCAACTTCACCCTGCTACGCAACGGAACCTGCCTCAAATGCGACACCTGCGGCGGCACTAGCGGCTGCAGTTGAGCGCAAACCGCTACCGATCCAATCCTCCCGATCGGTCACGCGCGTAGAGGCAGAAATTCGGGGTGCGGCGCAAGTCGCACCCCCTTTTTTTTCTTCCGCTGCCCATCCGCAACTTTATATAAATCGTGCCCTGACGGAGCACTACATTTGCTCGCCGCAGCGCTTTTCCGCTGACGATCGTATGGGATCGCCCATGCGACAATCTGCCGTGCACGGTCCGGGAACAACTCCGCCATACGCGACGTCTACATATCGGTAGGGCTCATTTTCGTCACGGGACAAGCTGGCTCCCGACGGACAGGCTTGGCCGTGCGAAGACCCGCAGCCCGCGACACCGATGATTTCGAAGGGGGACCATGAAAATCGCCCAAGTCTCGCCGCTGATGGAGGCGGTCCCACCCAAGTTTTACGGCGGCACGGAGCGTATCGTCGCCTATATCGCCGATGAGCTGGCGAGCATGGGGCACGATGTTACGTTGTTCGCCAGCGGCGACAGCGTGACCAAGGCTCACCTCGAAGCGGTCTGGCCGCGCGCCATGCGCCTCGACAGGACGATGCGCGACTATCTGGCGCCACAGCTGCTCATGCTGCAGACGGTGGCGCAGCGCGCCGAGGAATTCGACATTATCCATTCGCATGTCGACTATCTTGGTTATCCGACCCTGCAGCGAACCGGCGTCCCCTTCGTCACTACCCTGCACGGGCGCCTCGATTTGCCCGAGCTGCAGCCTTTCTATGCCTCATTCGATGGTGTCCCGGTCGTCTCGATCTCGGATTCCCAACGCGAGCCGCTGCCGCATGCGAACTATATAGCCACGGTTCACCACGGCATGCCGGAACGGCTGTTGATGCCGGGCTTCGGCACTGGCGGCTACCTTGCCTTCATCGGTCGTATCTCGCCCGAGAAGGCGCCGGACGCGGCGGTGCGGATCGCAGCCAAGGCAGGCATGAAGCTGAAGATCGCCGCCAAGGTGGACGCGGTCGATCGCGAATACTTTACAACGCTTATCGAGCCGTTGCTCAAAGGACCCGACGTCGAATATATCGGCGAGATCGGCGATGCCGAGAAAAGTGCCTTTCTCGGCAACGCGGCCGGGCTGATCTTCCCGATTGCATGGCAGGAGCCGTTCGGTCTCGCGATGATCGAGGCTATGGCCTGCGGCACGCCGGTCATTGCCTTCGACCGCGGTTCAGTGCCGGAAGTCATCGACGATGGCGTTACCGGCTTCATCGTCGACGACGAGGACCAGGCGGCAGCCGCGGCGCGTCGCCTTCACGACCTCGATCGCGCGCAAATCCGGCGCGTTTTCGAGGCGCGCTTCACCGCGCGCCGGATGGCAGAGGACTACCTCAACATCTACCGACGATTGATTGCCCGCGACCAACCGCTACGCGAAGCGGTGTGACGGCGGATGTTGTCGCATGTAGCAGAATCGGACGAGACGGGTGTATCGCCTTTCTACATTCCGTCGACGGCGGCAATCGCCAGCCCGCTGCTCTTGTCCTCGGCGGTGACCGAGGACAATGCGATGCTCTTGACCGATCTCACCAACCCCGACCTGACCGAGAATGGCCGGCTGCGGCTGGAGCGCAATGCCGTCCACATCCACAGGAGCGCGGTGCTCGCCGACGACGCGTTGTTCGAGACGGTGGAACTGCGCAATTTCGGTACGACGCCGACCCGCTTGTGTCTCGAGCTCGCTTTCGATGCGGATTTTGCCGACATCTTCGAGGTTCGTGGCGCGGTGCGCCAACGGCGCGGCGTGATGCTGCCCGACGAGCAGCGTGCGGCAGGGCCGGTTCTGGCCTATCGCGGACTCGACGGCGTGGTCCGGCGAACCCGCTTCGACTTCGATCCGCTGCCGGCAGCTGTGGGGCCCCGACGCGTTCAATGGACGGTCGCCTTGCCGCCGGAGGGACACCAGGCGGTCCGCCTGGCGATTCGCTGCGGACGTGACGACCGCGCGCAGCGCGCGACCTCGTATGAGGCAAGCCTTGCCGCCGCGGCCCGACGCGTCGCCGACCGCAAGGTCCGCGCCGCCGATCTCTATACCAGCGACGAGACGTTCAATGACGTGCTCAGCCGTTCGCGCGCCGATCTCGACATGCTCGTCAGCGAGACGCCGCAGGGGCTCTATGCCTATGCCGGCATCCCGTG
>WNFC01006465.1_pt1 | contig 14927 bp, 14 predicted proteins | sample 5400541 | NCBI WGS metagenome assembly WNFC01 (sample SAMN13153342, study PRJNA577476) | soil metagenome | isolation source: 120 cm saprolite under Douglas fir tree site 2 hole 2 replicate 1 | place: USA:California | collected 2015-04-18
TCTGCCCGCTTCTGCAGCTCGAGGGCGCGCGGATCGGTGAGCGGCTTGAGCCTGCCCTGACGGATCAGCTCCTCGTCCACACCGCCGAGTCGGCCGCCGTAGGTCGTGTAGACAGGGACTCCGAGCGCGGCCGCCTCGCGGTTCATCGTGCCTCCCGCGGAGACGACGATGTCAGCGAGTGCAATCAGGCTTTGCGCGTCGACGGCGCGCTCGGGAACGATCACTGACGGCAATGCAAGCTCACGGACGTATACACGCTGTTCGTCCGTCCGCGGCAGGACGACGAGTACGCGATTGCGGTCGACGCCGAGCTGCTCGAGCGCGCCCGGCTCCGGCTCGAAGTCGGAGAGGTAGTACTCCTCCTTCAGGCCGGGATAGCGCAAGAGCTTGGGCGGTTTGACGCCGAAGTGTGCGAGGCGCTCGTCGGGGATCGAATCCGGCACGACCACCTTCGTCGCGGCGCGCATGCCGAGGTGATGCTGCAGCGTGGCGAACTCGTAGTCGTGCGTCGTCGCACTCGGGATGCCGAGCCGCCGCGCGGTCATCGTGAGCTCGTGCGAGCCGTGTGCCAGCGCGAGATCGAAGTCGCGCGGCCGTGCCCACTTGCGCAGAGCGCGCAGACGCGAGGTGAGCGAGCGCGCCTTGCCCAGCCGAGAACGCCCGCCGTGCCGGCCCACAACGGTCGCTTCGAGGCCGTGCAGCTCCAGAAGCTGCAGCGTCTGCGCGTAGTCGCGTGCCGTGATCTCGACCTCGTGGCCCCGCTCGCGCAACAGCAGGATCAGCGGCCTAAAGACAAGCACGTGCGCCGACGCGGTCATGTCCACCCAAACCTTCAGGCCGCAACTCCAACCAGTAAGCGTTCGATCGCTTCAGCGGCCCGTTCTCCTGCATGCCCATCCCAGAGTGGCGGGATCTGCCCGTGCTTCGGCTCCGCCAACAAGCTCGGCACTTCGCGCAGCCGGTCCGGCTCGAGGCCCAGCAGCCTGTTCGTGCCCAGCTCGATCGTGATCGGGCGTTCGGTGTTCTCGCGCAGCGTGAAGCAGGGGACTCGGAGCACCGTCGTCTCCTCCTGGATTCCGCCCGAGTCCGTCACGACTGCGGCGGCCTTTGCCTCGAGCGAGAGAAACTGCCGATACGGCAGCGGTTCCGTCAGCAGCACTCGTGTCGAGCCATCGAGATTTCGTCGAGTCCGCGGATGCACGGGAAAGATCACCGGCAAGGACTCGGCGACGTCGTCGAGCGCGGCCATCGTCCGGGCGAGCAGGTCAGCGTCATCGACGAGCCTCGGACGATGGAGGGTGACGAGGACGTAGCCTCCGGGCTCGAGCCCGAACTCGCGCCAGGCCTCGAGCGCGAGCGCTGCGTCCTCGCTCGCGCGGAGCGTGTCGATCATCGTGTTCCCGACGAATGAGATCCTGTCGCTGAGACCTTCAGCGACCAGATTCTTGTCCGCGTCGTCGCTGTGTGTCAGGAGCAGGGCCGACAGGTGGTCGGTGATGACGCGGTTCCGCTCTTCCGGCATCGACCAGTCCCCGCTCCGCAAGCCGGACTCGATGTGGCAAATACGGAGTCCGTACTTCGACGCGGCGACTGCGCCGGCGAGTGTCGAGTTGACGTCTCCCGCCACGACCACGAGGTCCGGCTCCAGTTCACCGAAGACGCGTTCCAGATCGTCCAACGCGTCCTCGGTCGTCTGGGCGTCCAGCGCCACGTGCGGCCTCGGGAGGGGGAGCTCCGCGAAGAAGACGTCCTTCATGATCGCGTCGTAGTGCTGTCCCGTGTGGATCAGCCGCTGCTCGACGTTCCCGAGTCGTTCCAGCTCCGCGTACACCGGCGCGACCTTCATGTAGTTCGGCCGCGCGCCGACGACATGGACGACGAGAGGTCGGCTGGCCATTCGAGGAGTCTAGGTCAGCGCTCGACGAGCACTTCGGGCCTCGACGGCTCCCGCGGCGTCCGCTCGACGTGCCGCTCGTGCCAGAGCGTGAACGCGAGCAGACCCCAGAGCTGGCGGCTGCGATCCTCGCGGCCCGCGACGTGATCGCCGAGCAGGCGCTCGACCACCTCCGGGCTGAAGAGGCCCTGCCGCTGGAGCGCCGCCCGCGAGAGCGTCTCAGCTGCCGGAATCGAGAAGCCACGCTTCTTGCCATGTGTGATCTCACGCGGGAGCAGCGGCGCGGCGGCCTTGCGCAACAGGACCTTCTTCGAGAGACCGCGGATCCTGTACCGGGCGGGGAGCGCGAGCGCGAGATTGCTCACGACCGTGTCGAGATACGGCACTCGGGCTTCGAGGGAGTGCGCCATCGAGGCGCGGTCGGTCTTCACCAGCAGGTCGTCCACCAGGTAGATGCCGAGGTCGACGTCCTGCAGCCGCGCGAGCTCGTCGGCACCTTCGGTCTCGTGATACCTGCCGCGAAGGATGTCGACCGGATCGAACGCCGAGCGGCCGCCGGTGAGCTCTGCGCGAAGGTCGGGCGAGAAGATCTCCTTCCAGCCGTGGTGACGCTCGAGCGGCGGCAGGTGCGCCGCTCGGACGAACCGTTTGGCCTTGTAGTCGAAGCTCGCCCGGGAGGCCGACGTCGGGAGCCGCTCGACGAGCGGGCCAGCGAGCCGCGCCAGCCCGCCGACATGGGCCGCCAGGAGATCCGCCGCGTACGTGTAGTAGCCGCCGAACAGCTCGTCGCCTCCTTCGCCGGAGAGCGCGACCTTCACGTCGTTCGCCGCGAGCTGCGACACGAGGTAGGTCGGCAGGGCGGACGAGTCCGCGAACGGCTCGTCGAACGCGTCTGCGAGAGCCGGAAGGAGCAAGGCGGCGTCCGGGCGGAGCACCAGCTCGCGGTGTTCCGTCCCGTAACGCTCCGCCACGCGTCGTGCGTCGGCGAGCTCGTCGAACGAGCGTTCCTCGAAGCCGATCGAGAACGTCCGCAACGGCTCGGAGCTCTCCTCCGCCGCAAGTGCTGCGAGGAAGGCGGAGTCGACGCCGCCCGAGAGCAGCACGCCTACCGGAACGTCGCTGACCAGATGTGCGCGAACGGAGTCGCGGAGTCGTGACCTGAGCTCCTCGACGAGCTCCGCTTCCTCGTCTTCGCGCAGCTCCTCGGCCGGCGCCGGCCGCGCGAAGCGCCTCAACTCGAGGCGGCCCTCTTCCCAGAGCAACAGCCGGCCCGGCGGGAGCTTGCGGATCTCCGTGAAGATCGTCAGGGGCGCGGGGATCGAGTTGAACGCGAGGAACGCCTCCAGCGCGTCGAGGTCGATCTCGCCGCGGGGCAGAGCGCGTAGCTCGGAGGCGAACGCCAACTCGCCGTCGGCTGCGCGGTAGTAGAGCGGCTTGATCCCGAAGCGATCGCGCGCGAGCACGAGTCGCCGCCGGCGTGCGTCCCAGAGCGCAAGCGCGAACATGCCCCGCAGGCGCTCTGCGAACGCGTCGCCATGCTCCTCGTACAGGTGCAGGAGCACTTCGGTATCGCCATGAGTGCGGAACTGATGTCCTGCGCGCTCGAGCTCTCGGCGCAGCTCGCGGTAGTTGTAGATCTCGCCGTTCTGAACGACGTGCAGAGTCCCGTCCTCGTTCGCGATCGGCTGGTCGCCCGTCTCGAGGTCGATGATCGAGAGCCGCCGGGCTGCGAGCGCGATGTCCCCGTCGCTGAACTCGCCGAAGCTGTCCGGGCCCCGGTGGACGAGCGTCGCGCTCATCGCCGCGACGCGGTCCGTCACGGCCGAGCCGTTGGTCGAGGCGATGCCGCAGATGCCGCACATGCGCAGCAGTGTAGGAGCCGCGTAGGCTTCCTCGGATGCACTTCGGGGTGCACGAGCAGCTTCTCCTGATGGGTTTGCTGCTGGCAGTCGCGGCAATGCTCGTGACGGCGCCGCTCCTGCGCATCCCCTATCCGATCTTCCTCGTGCTGGGGGGATTGGCGCTCGGCTTCATGCCCGGGATCCCGACGCTCCAGCTCCCGCCTGACGTCGTCCTCATCGCGGTCCTCCCGCCGTTGCTCTACGCCTCGGCTTTCTTCACCTCGCTGCGAGACCTGCGGGCGAGCGCCCGTCCGATCGGAATGCTGGCGATCGGGCTGGTGATCGCGACCATGACGGTCGTCGCCGTGGTTGCCCACGCGGCGGTCGAGTCCATGTCCTGGAGCGCGGCGTTCGTGCTCGGAGCGATCGTCTCTCCCACCGACCCGATTGCCGCGACGGCGATCATGCGACGGCTGGGCGTCCCGCGGCGGATCGTCACTGTCGTGGAAGGTGAGGCGCTGGTGAACGACGGCACCGCGCTCGTGCTCTATCGCGTCGCGGTGATAGCCGCGGTGTCGGGCGCCTTCTCGTTCTGGAACGCCTCCTGGCATTTCATCTGGAGCGTCGTGGGCGGTGTGGGAATCGGGCTTGTCGTCGGCTTCCTCGTCGCTGCACTGCGGCGGCGGCTCGACAATCCGCCCGTCGAGGTGACGATCGCACTCATGACCGGGTACCTGGCCTTCATCCCCGCGAATGCGGCGGATGCGTCGGGCGTTCTCGCAGTGGTTACCGCCGGGATCTACCTCGGCTGGCGTACACCCGAGCTCACATCGGTGCAGACGCGGCTGCAAGGAGTCGCGGTGTTCGAGATCCTCGTCTTCGTCCTCAACGCCTTGCTGTTCGCCCTCGTCGGACTTCAGCTTTCCCGGATCCTCGATGCCCTGACCGGCCAGTCCGCGGGGACGTTGATCCGTTACGGGGCGCTGACTACGGCCGCCGTGATCGGCACGAGGCTCGTGTGGGCACCGGTCTTCTTGTACTTACCCAAGCTGCTTTCCCGGCGAGTCGAGCGTGGGCGCGCCACGATCGGCCACCCGATCGTCGTCGCCTGGTCCGGGCTCCGCGGTGCGGTGTCACTCGCAGCCGCGCTGGCAATTCCCTTGACCACGCACTCGGGCGCCCCGTTCCCCGAACGTGACCTGATCATCTTCCTCACGTTCTGCGTGATCCTGGGCACGCTCGTCTTCCAGGGGCTGACGCTTCCCGTCGTCATCAGGGCATTCGGAATCGAGCCCGACCACCTCGACGAGAAGGAAGACGCGAAGGCGCGGATCAAGGCGGCCGATGCGGCGCTCCGGCGACTGGAGGAGTTGACGGGAGAAGAGTGGGTTCGCGACGACACGGCCGAGCGTCTACGCGGGTTGTACGGCTTCCGCAGGAACAGGTTCGCGTCGCGCTTCGATCAGGACGACGACGGGGGGATTGAGGAGCAGTCGCTCAACTACCAGCGTCTGCGGCGAGAGCTGCTCGAAGCCGAGCGCGCCGAGATCGTCGATCTCCGCCGAAACGGCGTGATCAGCGGGGACGTCGAACGTCGCCTCCACCGCGATCTCGACCTCGAGGACGCGCGCCTCGACGTTTAGCGCCCCTACCGGCGACACGTGCCGGCTTCTGGCCCGCGATCACGCGGCGCCAGATCCCACCCTCGCTCTTACCAAGGCTGCCAGCCTTGGCTGCGAGCGAGTGCGGCCTCTGGCTTGGTGCTCGCGACCCAGAAACTCGGCAGCGTCACCGGCAGGGGCGCTAGCTGCGCGCGGCGAGGCCGCGCGCAAACTGGCCTAGCACCCGCCACGCGGTCGTTCCGAGCGTGCGGAGATACAAACGCAACGAACGATCGGCGATCCACTCGAGGTCGTGGGCGAGCTTCTCCGCCATGGAGGTCTCGTAGCCGCGTCGCACCTGCGCGAAGCCGGTGAGCCCCGGGCGGACGACGAGCCGCTGCCAGTACGCCGGGAGCTCCTGGACGAGCTCCGCGAAGAACCGGGGCCGGATCGGTCGCGGCCCGACGAGGCTCATGTCGCCGCGCACGACGTTCCAGAGCTGCGGGATCTCGTCCAGCTGGGTGGCGCGCAGCCAGCCGCCGATCGCGGTCGTCTCTTCTCGGGTGCGCTGAACGAGCTCTTCGCCGAGGTAGGGGCCGAGCCGTTCCTCGGCGTTCGGCCGCAGCGTTCTGAGCTTCAGCATCTCGAAGACGTGGCCACCGCGCCCGACCCGCTCCCCGCGGTAGAAGAGCGGCCGTCCGCTGGTCGCGAGCAGAAGAACGGCAATCGGCACCGTGATGGGCAGCGTCAGAAGGAGGAAGAACGCCGAAAGGACGATGTCGAATGCACGTAGCGCAGCATCACGCGGCCTGGTCTCGCTGCCGTCAGTGAGCTCCGAGAACCGCAGGATGAAGGAGTCGCTCGTCTGCGGCGTGGCCACTCCAGGATCGTAGAGCCTGCCCCACTCGGCCTCGACTTTGCATAATGAATCTCGGGATTAGATACTTGACAAACCCATGAGTCTATGAGACACTGGGTTTGTGAAAGACAACTCTGATCTGAGCTTCAACGTCTTGGATGAGCGGTTCACGGATGCCCTGGCCGCTGCCGAGTACCTGGAGTCGATCCGCTGGCCCGATGGGCCGGTGTGTCCTCACTGTGGCGAGTCAGAGCGCAAGCCGTACTTCCTCAAGAACCAGAAGCGCCGCCTTTGGAAGTGCGCTGCCTGCCGCAAGCAGTTCACGGTCACCGTGGGCACAATCTTCGAGTCGAGCCATATCCCGCTCAACAAGTGGCTGCTCGCCTTCTACTTGCTCTGTAGCTCGAAGAAGGGCATGAGCGCCCACCAGCTTCACCGCATGCTTGGCGTGACCTACAAGAGCGCTTGGTTCATGGCCCATCGAATCCGCGAGGCCAAGACACAGGCCCCTTTCGCCTCGCGCTTGACCGGCACGGTGGAAGTGGATGAGACCTACATCGGCGGCAAGCCGCGCCGCCCGAACCAACGCCAGTACAAGCCTCTCGATCCCAACAAGCCCGATCCTCGCTTGAGCAAGACAGGGCGCGGTACCGAAAAGACTCCGGTTGTCGCTCTCGTCCAGCGTGACGGACGGGTCTACTCGCAACGTGTGGCGAACGTGACTGGCGCAACCCTCAAGGGTGTCATCCGAAAGCACGTCGATCCTTCAGCGCGGATCATGACCGATGCTTTCAAGTCTTACGCCGGTCTCGGCAACGAGTACGCGGAACACTTCACCGTGAACCACTTGGACGAATACGTCCGGGGCGAAGTTCACACGAACACAGCGGAAAACTTCTTCTCGATCCTCAAGCGTGGAATCGACGGTGTGTATCACCACGTCAGCGAAGCGCATCTTCCGCGTTACCTCGCAGAGTTTGACTTCCGCTACAACAATCGCGTGGCGAACGGCATAGACGACAGCGAAAGAACCGTCATGGCGCTACGCGGGGCAGAGGGGAAGCGGCTGCGATTCGCGGATTGAAAGAAAGCTACGCGGGACGACTTCGAGGCTTACCGCCGTGAGCGCGAAGAAGCCAAAACGCGAGCCGCGAAACGACAAGCTAAAGATCGAGCTCCCATTCGAGGACGCCGTGAGGGCGGCACTAGAAGCAACGCCTCCCGCAAAGCCCAAGAAGAGCAGTAAGCGTTAGCCGACGCGAGCGAAGCGCCTAGCTTCGATCCAGAGCAACGTGCAGTTGTTGTCGTCTGGCTCGATGCGGAAGAACACGTCACCAATCAGTTCGTTGGGCAGCGATACCTGAATCAGACGGTATGGGTGTTCAAGGAAGGCGTGCGTGTTTTCCAGCGGTTGTTCCGAGATGTTCACAATCGCAAAGAGGAACCTGTCATCCCAGATTTCCGGCGTGATCTGGGCGTCCTCGAGCGATTGTGCCCATTCTTCCCCCTCAAAAAGACCCCGGGCCTTCCGCTCTGAGCCAAGCAGGCCGTTGCTCATCGCGGCCTACCAGCCGTATTTTGCTGCGAGTTCCCTTCCGCGGTCGATAGCGTCCTGCGTCGGCGGGTCCGTGATGACGAACGCCGATTCGTAGGGGATGTCCTCTTTGAGCTTGACGACCTTCCAGCCGGCTGATTTGAGATGGGAGTAGTCACTTGTCGCTGTCGCGTTGTACGGGCGAAGTTCCTCAAACACTTCGTCAGCAATTTTGCGTTCTTTGTCGGACAGAACTTCCTCAAGGTGAGGCTCACTGAGTGGTATGAGCACATCATTGAGGTCGTCATCTGAGCGACCCCGGAAACGCACTTCCTTGTCGCCAAGCATCTGATTCCGCATGGGAATCAGCTCACGCGCTGCCGGACCGCGCTTCAGCTTTTGATAGCGAGCACCGGTAATCGGCTCGCCCAACTCGGCGAATGCCCGGAAATCCGCGAAGAACAGAAGCTTGTTGAGCTTCGTGGAACCGATGACGAGGTCCTCATTAATGCCGCGCTTAGAGAAATAGAGGATGAGTTCTTTGAACTTCCGACTTTGGAAGTTGAACTTCTTCCATTGGCGACCTTCCACGGCTCTCCCCTCGGCGGGAAACGTACTAGGCTTGAGCTGGATAGCAGACTGCTATCCAGCGGCTATCCACTTGATAGCCAAAGGCTAGTCAAGCCCTCGGATGCCCCGGCCACGCCGAATAACCACGATCCGGCTGTCCGATGAGCATCGGACAGAACTAGAGGGCCTGGTCCGAGACGTCGAAGGAACCGGCCAGAGCGCCTCTCAGGGGGACGTAGTGGCGGTCCTGATGGAACGTGCCCGGCCGATCGAAACCCAGGAGCAGATAGAAGCTCTGGCGGCCGACGTGCGTGGGATTCGCGTTCGCATCCGTAACCAGGGATAAGCTTCCCTTATGTGTCTGCTTGCCATGCGGAGAGGAGGCTAAGGGGATTGCTTGGGTTCGTCAAGTACATAATCCCCTGAATCTTATGGACACGCGTCAACTCGCCGCGTTCTGCGCGGTGGTCGAGCGGAAGAGCTTCTCCCAGGCCGCGGAGCGGCTGGGAGTGACCCAGCCGGCCGTCAGCCTGCAGATCCGTTCGCTCGAGCAGCGGCTCGGCCGGCAGCTTCTCGACCGCTCCGGGCGGCGTGTCGAACCGACGGAGGCCGGCCGCCGGCTCTACGCGTCGGCGCAGCGCCTGCTCGCCGCGGAGGAGCATCTCCTCGAGGATCTCGATGCAGACGACCAGGGTTCGATCAGCGGCACGCTCGAGCTCGGCGCGTCGACCGGTCCCGGGGGCACCGTTGTTCCTTTGCTGCTCTGCGAGTTCCAGGAGCAGCATCCGGAGGTGCGCGTGCGACTCACCGTCTCGGACACTCAGACCGTGGTCGACCAGGTCTCCGAGCGGGAGCTCGAGCTCGGCATCGTCGGCGCGGGACGCCGCCATCGCGGCGTTGCGTTCGAGCCGTTCTTTCGCGACGAGGTCGTGCTCGCCTGCCCATCCGGTCATCGTTTCGCGGGCAAAACGGTCTCGCTCGACGACCTGAGGGGCGGGAAGCTGATCGTCATGCAAGAGGGGGCGGGTGTCCGGCAGGTCATCGAGGACGAGCTGCGTAAGGCGGGCATGAGGCTGCGCGACCTCGACGTCCAGCTCGAGCTCGGCCTGCAGGAATCGGTGCGGAGCGCCGTCGTCGCGGGACACGGCATCGCGTTCATCTCCCGGCTCGCGATCGAGGGCGACCTCGATGCCGGCCGCATCGCAATTGCGCGCGTCCGTGGGCTCGACCCGGTGCGCGAGATCTTCCTTGCCCGCGCGAGCGGTCGCAGCGAGACCCGCGCCGCGCGTGCGTTCACGTCCTTTGCGCGGGAGCACTTGCCGGCATGATCGTCCGCTGGGGTCTCGCCGAGCTCCCCGGGGTGCTCGGCGAGCTCGGGATCAAGCAGCCGCTGCTCGTCGCGAGCGAACGCTGGACCGGAACGTTCCTCGGCCTGCCCGTCGCGGCGCGCTGGACCGAGGTTCCTTCCGCTCGGGTCGCGACTGCCGTGGCCCGGGCCGGGGACGGTGTGATCGCAGTGGGCGGGGGCAGCGCGATCGACTTCGGGAAGGCGGTCTCTACGGAGGCCGACGTGCCGGTCGTCTCCGTCCCGACGACGTACGCGGGAGCCGAGTGGACGTCCTTCTACGGGATCCGCGATCCTGAGCGCAAGATGCGCGGCGGGGGCGCCGGGGCCCGGCTCGCCGGCGTTGTCTACGAACCGGAGTTGACGCTGTCGCTCCCGAGGGCCGAGACCGTCGGCACCGCGCTCAACGCACTTGCGCACAGTGCGGAAGCGCTCTATGTCCAGGGCCACAACCCCGAAGCGGACGAGCACGCGCTCGCCGGCGCCCGGCTGATCGGCGAGTGGCTGCCGCGTGTTGTCGACGCGCCGCAGGACCTCGAGGCGCGGACGAAGCTGCTCGAGGGCGCGATGCACTCCGGTATGGCCCTCGGCGGGTCCATGCTCGCCCTCGGTCATGCGATGGCGCAGGCTCTCGGCGGACGCTATGGCTTGCGTCACGGCGCGATGAACGCCCTCGCACTCCCTGCCGCGTTGCGCTTCAACGCGCAGGTCGAGCCAGAAGCCGTCCGTAGATTCGGCGACGCGCTCGGCACCGAAGATCCGCCCGCACGCGTGGAAGAGCTTGCGCGGCTCGGGGGGTTCGAGCGGTTGCGCGACTTCGGCGTGCCGGAGCAGGAGCTCGAAGAGATCGCAGCCGCGACGGTCGAGCGCGCCGGAGCCAAGGCGAACCCGAGGCCGGCGAGCGTGCCAGAGGTCGAAGAGCTGTTGCGCTCGATCTACTGAATAACGAACGTTAATACATCGGATTAGCCGAATCGTGGTAAGGTCTGGTGGTCGTGGCCGACTCCTTCTTCGACGTGCTCGTGATCGGCAGCGGAGCCTCTGGGCTCGCAGCGGCGGTCTCTGCGCAGCACGCGGGAGCGCGAGTCGCGCTGGCGACGAAGGGCGCGCTTCAGTCGTGCAACTCAGCGAAGGCGCAGGGCGGCATCCAGGCCGCGTTCGGCGAAGACGACTCGCCTGAGCAGCACGCAGCAGACGTCTGGAAGTCGTCGCACGAGACGGCCGACCCTGGGCTCGTGGAGATTCTCACCAGCGAGGCCCCGTCCGCGATCCACTGGCTCGAGGAGCTCGGCGTCGAGTTCACCCGCGAGAACGGCGGCTACCGCCTGGCCCGCTGCGGCGGCGCGTCGCGCAAACGGCTCCTGCAGGTCGGCGACCGCACCGGGCACGCGATCACGACGGCGTTGCGCGACTCAGCCGAAAGCTCCGGCATCCAGACCTTTCCCAAGTCACCGCTCGCCGACCTCGCCCGGACCGAGAACGGCTGGCGCGCGCGCTGCGGGGACCACACGATCGACGCCACGACGGTGGTCCTCGCAGCGGGCGGGCGGTGCTTCCGCGTAGCGGCAGAGCGCGGCGAGCTCTCGACGAACCATCCCGGAGCCACGGGCGAGGTGACGCAGATCGCGGTCGACCTCGGCGCCGAGGTGCGCGACTTCGACGCGCTGCAGTACCACCCGAACGGTGGAGCCTGGCCGCAGAACATGCAGGGCTACTCGATCCCCGAGACGACCCGTGCATACGGCGCCGTCCTGCTCAACGCCGACGGCGAGGAGTTCACCGATTCCCTGGGCCCTCGCGACGCTGTCAGCCAGGCGATCGTCGAGGAGGTCGACAAGGGCAAAGGCGTCGAGACCCCCGACGGTCGTCCGGCCGTCTATCTCGACACGACTCGCATCTCCGAAGCCGACGCGAACGTCTCGTTGCCGTACATGCTGCGCCGGTACCGTGCGGGCGGGATCGACCCGCTCCGCGAACGGCTGTTCACCTATCCGGTCCTCCACTACCAGAACGGCGGCCTCGTGATCGATGCGAACGCCGAGACGACGCTCGAAGGGCTCTACGCGTGCGGTGAGATCGCCGGCGGCACGCACGGTCGCAACCGCATGATGGGAAATAGCTTGCTCGAGTGTTGTGTCTTCGGCCGACGTGCGGGCAAAGCCGCGGCGGAGAAAGCGAGCTCATGAGCACGATCACCATCACCGATCTCGAAGCTGCGGTCGAAGACGCTGCTGCACATCTCTACGTCTGGGCGCTGAAGGACATCCCGCAGGACCTGCGTGACGCGCTCGCCGATGCGGCCAAGCGCGAGACATCTTTGCCCGGACAACGCGTGCTGCAGACGATTCTCAAGAACGTCAACGTCGCCGAGAGCGAGAAGAACCTCGTCTGCCAGGACACGGGAATCGCCGTCTACACGTGTCGCGTCGGCGAGCATTTTCCCCTGCATCCGGCCCGAATTTACGCTGCCCTCAAGAGCGGCACGGAGCGCGCCACGGTCGAACATCCGCTGCGCTCGAACGCCGTGCACACGATCACGCGCGAGAACACGGGACCGAATACCGGCTACCGCCTGCCGATCGTGCACTGGGAATTCATCCCCGACTGGGACGGCCTCGACGTCAAGTGCGTGCCGAAGGGATCGGGCAGCGAAAACATGAGCTTCCTGAAGATGTGCGTCCCCGCCGACGGCGTGAAGGGCGTGAAGAAGTTCGTGCTCGAGTCGATCGTCGGCGCGGGTGGCAAGCCTTGCCCGCCCGGCATCGTCGGCGTCGGCATCGGCGGCAGCGCCGACTACGCGATGTATCTCGCCAAGGAAGCGATCGCGCGTCCAGTCGGCACACGAAACGCCGATCCGCACGTCGCCAAGCTGGAGGAGGAGCTCTACGAGCTGCTGAACGAGACGGGCATCGGCCCGATGGGTCTCGGCGGCGACGTCACCGTGCTCTCGTGCCACGTCGAACACGCCGACACGCACATGACGCTGAATCCCGTCGCGGTCAACTACCAGTGCTGGGCCGCGCGCCGTGCCAGCGCACACATCGCCGCCAGTGGAGAGGTTGAGTTCGATCGTGAGTTTTGAACGACGCTCATATCCAGCCGAAGCTTGTGCCGCCGGGCCGCGCTGGGCGGCGCGATGCGGCGTCCTCAGTCGCGCCAATAGCGCCGCTATTGGCCGCTCCCTGCGTCCTTGCCTCGCACCACCCATCACGCCCCGGCGACGAAGCGTCGACCGGACATGAGCTCTAAGCGCTTGACCTTCCCGACGACCGAGGAGGCGATCCGCGAGCTGCGCGCGGGGGACGAGGTGACCGTCGACGGCCACATCATCGGGATCCGCGACCGCACGCAGATCAGGATCTTCGACCAGGGCATCGCACCGCCGATGGATCTGAGGGGCGCGTTCCTGCTGCACACGGCGCCCGGCGTGCGCAAGCTCGGTCCCGGCAAGTACGAGAAGATCTGCATCGGGACCACGACCTCCGCGCGCATGGTGCGGTTCACGGAAGGGCTGGGCGGGGAGTACGGCGTCCGCGCGATCTGCGGCAAGGGCGGTCTCCCCGACGAGGCGATCGAGCCGATGAAGCGGCTCGGCATGGTCTACTTCGCGATCGTCGGTGGGGCGGCTGCGCTCGAGACGACCCAGATCGAGGAGATCGAAGAGGTCGCCTGGGAGGAGCTCATGCCGGAGTGCCTCTGGAAGTTCCGTGTGAAGGACTTCGGCCCGCTCACCGTGGGCATCGACTCACACGGCAACTCGCTCTTCCACGACGTGCAGGAGCGCGCGACGGCCAAGCTGGAGGAGCTCTATGAGCGGCTTTGAGCTGGGTCTGGCACCGCGCCCCGGCGGCCTGACGCACGTGATCGACAAAGGTCTCGGGCCACGTGGCTGGGAGGACGTGCTCGAGACGTCGGGCGACTTCATCGACATCGTGAAGCTCGGCTGGGGCACCGCCTACGTGACGCGGAACCTGCGCGGAAAGCTCGACGTCCTCAGCGGAAAGCCGGTCGTGATCGGCGGCACGTTCTTCGAGGTCGTCTTCGTGCAGAACAAGCTCGACGGCTACAAGCGCTGGCTGCAAGGGCTCGGTCTCACGCACGTCGAGATCTCCGACGGCGTGATCGAGTTGCCACGCGAGCGCAAGCTCGAGCTGATCGAGGAGTTCGCCCGCGACTTCACCGTTCTCTCCGAGGTCGGCTCGAAGGACGCCGACGTCGAGTTCACGCCCGACGAGTGGACGAAGTGGCTGCGCGAGGAGCTCGATGCGGGCGCCTGGAAGGTGATCACCGAAGCGCGCGAGGGCGGCACCGCAGGGATCTTCAGCAAGTCCGGCGACATGCGCACGGAGCTCGTCGGCGAGATCGCGAATGCCGTGCCGCTCGAGGACGTCGTCTTCGAGGCGCCGACCAAGGCTGCGCAGGCGTGGTTCATCAAGGAGTTCGGCCCGGCCGTGAACCTCGGGAACATTCCCCCGGACGAGGTCATCGCGCTCGAGACGCTCCGCCGCGGCCTCCGCGGCGACACGCTGAAGGAGGTGCTGCTTGGCGACCGCGCCGGCACTCCAGCTTCCTGACGTCGAAGGCATGACTGCGGAAGCGGCCCTGCTCTGGGCATACCATCAGTTCGGCGACCGCATGTGCCTCACGTGCTCGTGGCAGCGACAGTCGTCGGTGCTCGTGCACATGGTCCTCGGCGAGCTCGGCCTGAACATCCCGGTCGTCGAGCTCGACACGCAGCTCTTCTTCAAGGAGACGTACGAGACGCGCGACCGCCTCGTCGAGCGCTACGGGCTCACGCTCGAGCGCCCCGAAGTGATTACCGTCGCGAAGCAGGCGATCGAAGAGGGCCCGAATCTGTGGGAGCGCGACCCGGACCGGTGCTGCCACGTCCGCAAGGTCGAGCCGCTCGAGCGCGCGCTCGCGCCTTACGACGCCTGGATCACCGGCATCCGCCGCGAGCAGGCGCTCACGCGCGCAGATGCGAAGCGCGTCGAATGGTCGGAGCGCTACGCCGTCTGGAAGATCCAGCCAATCGTCGACTGGGACGCGAAGCGCGTCCAGGCCTACATCCACGTCAACGAGATTCCTTACAACCCGCTGCACGACGCGGGCTATCCGTCGATCGGCTGCATCCCGTGCACTCGACCCGTCCTCGCGGGCGAGGACGAACGCGCGGGACGCTGGTCGGGCTCGGACAAGCTCGAGTGCGGCATCCATGGCAATACGCGATTGGTGAAGGAGAGCAATGACTGAACACATCTATGCGCACGAGCATCCCGAGAC
>WNFC01009841.1_pt1 | contig 14927 bp, 12 predicted proteins | sample 5400541 | NCBI WGS metagenome assembly WNFC01 (sample SAMN13153342, study PRJNA577476) | soil metagenome | isolation source: 120 cm saprolite under Douglas fir tree site 2 hole 2 replicate 1 | place: USA:California | collected 2015-04-18
GCCGCGCCATGCCGCGGCGCGCGGCGTTGCGTCCTATCCGCACATGCTGCGCTGGCTGCGCTGACGGCGGCCGCCACAACCCAGGACCCCTGCCATGACTGCCCGCGTTCTCATCTCCGATGCGCTGTCTCCCGCCGCCGTCCAGATCTTCAAGGACCACGGGCTCGCCGTCGAATTCCAGCCCAACCTCGGCAAGGACAAGGACAAGCTCGCCGAGATCATCGGCGACTACGACGGCCTCGCGATCCGCTCGGCCACCAAGGTGACCCCGAAGATCCTGGAGAAGGCGAAGCAGCTGCGTGTGATCGGGCGCGCCGGCATCGGCGTCGACAATGTCGACATCCCGGCCGCGACCGCGAAGGGCATCATCGTGATGAACACGCCGTTTGGCAATTCGATCACCACCGCCGAGCACGCGATCACGCTGATGCTCGCGCTCGCGCGCCAGATTCCGCAGGCGGACGCCTCGACCCAGGCCGGCAAGTGGGAGAAGAACCGCTTCATGGGCGTCGAGATCACCGGCAAGACCCTCGGCGTGATCGGCTGCGGCAATATCGGCTCGATCGTCGCCAATCGCGGCATCGGGCTCAAGATGAAGGTCGTCGCCTACGACCCATTCCTTTCGCCCGAGCGCGCGCTGGAGCTCGGCGTCGAGAAGGTCGAGCTCGACGAGCTGCTGCGGCGCGCCGACTTCATCACGCTGCATACGCCGCTCACCGAGAAGACGAAGAACATCATCGACGCCAAGGCGCTCGCCAAGACGCGCAAGGGCGTGCGCATCGTCAACTGTGCGCGCGGCGGCCTGGTCGACGAGGCCGCGCTGCGCACCGCGCTCGACTCCGGACACGTCGCGGGCGCCGCCTTCGACGTCTTCGTCGAGGAGCCGGCGACCGCCAACCCGCTGTTCGGCCATCCCAACGTCGTGTGCACACCGCATCTCGGCGCCGCAACCAGCGAGGCGCAGGAGAACGTCGCGCTGCAGATCGCCGAGCAGATGTCGGATTATCTCCTGCGCGGCGCGATCTCCAACGCGGTGAACTTCCCCTCCATCACGGCCGAGGAGGCGCCGCGCCTCAAGCCGTTCATCGCGCTCGCCGAGAAGCTCGGCTCGTTCGCGGGCCAGCTCACCGAGACCGGCATCAAGAAGGTGCAGCTCTCCTACGAGGGCGCGGTCGCGCAGATGAACACCAAGGCGCTGACCTCGGCGGCAATCGCCGGCCTGCTGCGCCCGATGCTGCAGGACGTCAACGTCGTCTCCGCGCCCGTCGTCGCCAAGGACCGCGGCATCGTGATCGAGGAGACGACGCGCGAGGCGCCGCACGACTACGACAGCCTGATCACCGTGACGGTGGTGACCGAGAAGCAGACGCGCTGGGTCTCCGGCACGGTGTTCGCGGACGGGCGGCCGCGCATCGTCAACATCAAGGGCATCCGCATGGACGCGGAGTTCGGCCATTCGATGATCTACATCACCAATCTCGACAAGCCGGGCTTCATCGGCCGCTTCTCGTCGACGCTCGGCGAGGCCGGCATCAACATCGCGACCTTCCACGTCGGCCGCGAGGCGCCCGGCGGCAACGCCATCGCGCTGATCGAGATCGACGGCGAGCTGCCGCCCGACGTGCTCGCGGCCGTGCGCGCGCTGCCGCAAGTGCAGCAAGCCCGGCCGCTGAAGTTTTGAGGCTTGCCAGGCTCGTAGCCCGCATGGAGCGAAGCGGAATGCGGGGAAATCCGTGCCTCTTGCGAGGCTGACCCCGGATTTCGCTTCGCTCCATCCGGGCTACAAGACCGCGTCACCTCCTCGCGGCCAGCACAATACTGCCGGTCGCTTCTGACAATGACCCGGGAAGGCTGATCCGTTGCTGTTTTGCTGATATGATGGGCGCTTCTAACAAAGGAATCGCCATGGCCCGTCCGATCGTGATCCACGCCGATTGGGACCCCGACGCCGAGGTCTGGGTCGCGACCACCCAGGATATTCGCGGACTCGCAACCGAAGCGGACACGATCGAGGCTCTGCGGGCAAAATTGCCGAGAATGATTCTCGATCTCCTGGAAGAGCAGGGAATTTCCGATTTTCCGGCCTCGATCGAAATCATTGCGCGATCTAGCGATCGCTTCATTGCCGCCGAATGAGATCGGTGGCGTTCGCTCATGGCCGATTTCTATCGAGACGTAATCCGAATTTTGACCTCGAACGGATATCAATTCAAACGAGCCGGACGGGGCGATCACGAAAATCTGGTGGAATCCGCAGACCCGCGTATCGGTCGTCGTCGACCGAAAGCTGAAATCCAGAATCACGGCGAACGAGATACTCAAGCAGGCGGGTCTCACGAAGGCGTTTTGATCGGGTCGCTGATCACCGCCTCGCCGCCAGCACGATGCCCGCCAGCACCAGCGCGTAGCCGACGCCGTGGAAGAGCTGCGGCCGCTCGCCCAGAAAAACGATCGCCAGGATCGAGCCGAACACCGGCATGAGATGGATGAACGGCGCGGCGCGGTTGGCGCCGATGAGCTCGATGCCGCGGTTGAGGCAGAAATAGGCGAGCACCGATGGAAAGATCGCGAGGTACGCGAAGGCGGCGAGCGCGCCGGCACTGATCGTGGCGACGTGCCCGGTCGCCAGTTCGATCGCAAGTAGCGGCGTCGAGAATGCCGCGCTCGCCATCACGGTGGCGGTGAGGAACGAGATCGGATGCATGGCGGGCCGCCGGCGCAGCAGCGCGGTGTAGAGCGCGTAAAAGATGAGCGCGGCGAAGATCATCACGTCGCCGATATTGAAGGCAAGGCGGACGAGCACGTCGGGATCGCCGCGGCAGATGATGACGATCGCTCCGGTCATCGAGATCGCGATGCCGATCGTCTGCAACGGCGTGAGCCGCTCGCGAAAGAGGACGAAGCTCCACAGCGCCACGAACAGCGGCGCCACCGACTGCAGCAGCAGCGAATTGATCGCTTCGGTGTAATGCAGCGCCAGATAGGCGACGACGTTGTAGCCGGCGATGCCCATCATCGAGAGCAGCGTGATCGGAACGATGTTCGCCCTGATCGCCGGCCAGTCCTGCTTGAAATGCGCGCGTGCGAACGGCAGCACGATGAGCAGCGCAAAGGTCCAGCGCACCCAGGTCAGCATCGCGGGCGGCACGAGGTCGGCGACGCCGCGGCCGATGATGGTATTGCCGGCCCAGAACAGCGACGTGAGCGCGAGCAGCAGGTAGGGTTGATCGAGCAGGCGAAACGCGCCTGGCTTCACGGTGGCGTTCCTTGGTTGGCAAACGGTGAGGCGAGCAGCGAGTAGTTAGATTCCCTGCTCGCCATTCGCTACCCGCTATTCGCTATTTCACCCTGGCGCTCGCCGTTGCGTTGCGTCGCGGGCGATGCGACGACTTGCCGTCGGGAGGGCAGTAAAACCGCGCGACCCGCCGTCATTCCGCCGCCGTCGCGCCTTAACGACACCGAATTGACAGGCTTTTCAGGGAAATCGAATCGGCTACCATAAAGGCCTGGAAAATCAGGCGGTTGAACAAGCCTCGGGAGGGTCGCGCCGCTGGCTTGCGTCAAGGGGGCAGCTTCCGTTATCCCCTGCGGTACTCCGATCTATGCGCTTCAAATTCTTGGTATTTTCGGCGCGGATCGAGGCTGAGAAGGGTCGTTCATGGCGAACGTGGTGGTGGTCGGGTCCCAGTGGGGCGACGAGGGCAAGGGCAAGATCGTCGACTGGCTGTCCGAGCAGGCCGACATCGTGGTCCGCTTCCAGGGCGGCCATAATGCCGGCCATACGCTGGTGATCGATGGGGTGACCTACAAGCTGTCGCTGTTGCCGTCGGGCGTGGTGCGTCCGGGCAAGCTGTCGATCATCGGCAACGGCGTCGTGCTCGACCCGCGTGCGCTCTGCAAGGAGATCGATGTGTTGGCGGCGCAAGGCGTGACCGTGAGCCCCGAGAGTCTGCGCATCGCCGAGAACGCGCCGCTCATTCTGTCGCTGCACCAGGAGCTCGACGCCATCCGCGAGACTTCGAATTCGGCGACCCGCATCGGCACCACGCGGCGCGGCATCGGCCCCGCCTACGAGGACAAGGTCGGCCGCCGCGCCATCCGCCTCATGGATCTCGCCGACATTCCGGCGCTCAAGGGCAAGATCGAGCGGCTGCTCACGCATCACAATGCGCTGCGGCGCGGGCTCGGGCTCGAGGAGGTGCAGGCGACCGCGCTCTACGAGGAGCTCACCAGCATCGCGCCGCGCGTGCTGCCCTACATGGATTCGGTGTGGTCCCTGCTCGACCGCAAGCGCCGCGAGGGCAAGCGGATTCTCTTCGAGGGCGCGCAGGGGGCGCTGCTCGACGTCGATCACGGCACCTATCCTTACGTCACCTCCTCGAACACGGTGGCGGCGCAGGCGGCGACCGGCTCCGGGCTCGGCCCGAACGCGGTCGGCTACGTGCTCGGCATCTGCAAGGCCTATACGACGCGCGTCGGCGAGGGCCCGTTCCCCACCGAGCAGACGAATGAGATCGGCCGCACCCTCGGCGAGCGCGGCCGCGAGTTCGGCGTGGTCACCGGCCGGCCGCGCCGCTGTGGCTGGTTCGACGCGGTGCTGGTGCGGCAGACCGTACGCACCGGCGGCATCGACGGCCTGGCGCTGACCAAGCTCGACATCCTCGACGGGTTCGCCGAGATCAAGGTGTGCGTCGCCTACCGCCTCGATGGCCGCGAGATCGACTATCTTCCGGCGAGCGAGCATGCCCAGGCGCAGGTCGAGCCGGTCTACGAGACGATCGAGGGCTGGCAGGAGCGTACCGCCCGCGCCCGGTCGTGGGCCGAACTGCCGGCGCAGGCGATAAAATACGTCCGCCGGGTGGAGGAGCTGGTCGGCTGCCCGGTCGCTTTGCTCTCGACGAGCCCGGAGCGGGAGGACACTATCCTGATGCGCAATCCATTCGAGGCATAGAGTACAAGTTGAGCGTATGATGGTGCGAACGAAACGCAGCGCGGGAACCTGATGGCCGATTACCAACCGCTCATCGCCAAGGCCGTCGCGGGGCTCGAGAAGAGCACCGGCGAGGCGCGCCGCTCGCTCTACGAACGTGCGCGCACCGCGCTGGTGACGCAGCTGCGGGGCGTGGTTCCGGCGCTGAACGAGTCGGACATCACGCGCGAGCGGCTCGCACTCGAGGAGGCGATCCGCAAGGTCGAGGCGGAGGCCGCGCGCAAGTCGCGCTTCGATCCGCCGCCGGAGCGCCGCCGCGTCGAGGCGGACGATCTGTTCAAGCCCAAGCCCGACCCGGCCGAGAACGAGGAGGCCGGGCCCGCCGAGGAGGAGGAAAAGCCGGAATCGACGTTGACCGGGACCGCTGCTGATCTGCGCCGCTCCTCGCGCAAGTCGTCCGACGATCGCAGGTCGCCGGACGAGCGCGTCTCCCTCTCCAACGAGGGCCTCAAGGGCTTCCGCGATGTCGTCGCCGAAGCCGAAAGCCTCGGGGATGCGACCGCGCAGGCCGGCAAGAACGCGCGCGCTGCTTATGCGGCCGTGCCCTCGCCGAGCCCCGAATTCGATCGCCTCGAACCGCGCATGGAGTCGGACGCGCTGCGCGCGCGCGACCGGCGCGGCCCGCCCGCGCGGGATCGCGAGCGTGACCAAAATCGCGATCGTGATCGCGACCAGCGCCGCGACAGCGGCGGACGTCGCGAGCCGCCGCAGATGCGGGAGCTCTCGCGCGAGCCGCCACAGGGACGCGAGCCGCCGCGCGAAACGACGCCGCCGCGCGAGCGCGCGCGCGACCGCACCGCTCGCGAGGCGCCGCGCGCGCCTGCGCCGCCGCCCGACGAAATGCCGCAGAGCGAAGCCCCGCGGCGGGACGACTGGTCCATGCGCGGCTTCGAGCCGGAGGAGCGCGCCGACGACATGGAGATCGCGCCGCCGCCGCGTAAGGCGCGGCGCGCCGATCCCGAGCCCCCTGAGGACGAAGGCGCGCCCGAGCTGCCGCTGCGGTCGCGTCGCCGCTACGTCGTCATGGCGGCGCTCGCTGTCCTGCTGCTGGCCGTTGTCGGCGTGGCGGCATGGCAATGGCGGCCGATGGTCGAGGCCATGCGCGGCGCGGTGTCGCCGTTCCGCGGTCCCGAGCAGGTGACGCCGCGCGAGGCGGCCCCGGCGCGGCAGAAGGATGCGGCGCGTCTCGGCAGCGACAGCGCGCAGCGTCCCGCCACGCAGGCGACCGCCGACGTCGCGCAGCGCGTGGTGCTCTACGAGGAGGATCCCAACGATCCGGCCGGCAAGAAGTTCGTCGGCTCGTCGGTGTGGCGGGTCGACACCGTCGCGACCGCCGCCAATCAGCCGCCCGAGACGGTGATCCGCGCCGACATCGAGATCCCCGAGCGCAAGATGACGATGAAATGGTCGCTCCGACGCAACACCGACAAGACGCTGCCGGCGAGCCACACCGTCGAGATCATGTTCACCCTGCCGCCGGATTTTTCGCACGGCAGCGTGCAGAACATTCCCGGCATCCTGATGAAGCAGGAGGAGACCACGCGCGGCGTGCCGCTCGCCGGTCTCGCCGTCAAGGTCACGACCGGTTTCTTCCTGATCGGTCTTTCCGCCGTCGAATCCGACATGCAGCGCAACATCGCGCTCCTGAAGGAGCGCACCTGGTTCGACGTGCCGATCGTCTACACCGACGGCCGCCGCGCCATCCTGGCGGTCGAGAAGGGCACGCCCGGCGACCGCGCGTTCAACACCGCGTTCACGACGTGGAAGCAGTAGGCGTAGCCCGCATGGAGCGAAGCGGAATGCGGGGAAGCCCTTTCCGCGGATAGGCTGGCCCCGGATTGCGCTTCGCTCCATCCGGGCTACGCTCCTCGCGACGGGTGAAACAAAAATGGCCGGGACAAATCCCGGCCATTTCGCATTTCTCTTCGTTTCGCGATCAGTGCATCGCGGCAGCGTGTTCCGGATGCGGCGTCTCCATCGCGGCGACGCGGTTGCGCACCGCCTTCTGCACCTTCTCGAAGGCGCGCACCTCGATCTGGCGCACGCGCTCGCGCGACACCTGGAACTCGGCCGCGAGATCCTCGAGCGTGATCGGCTCGTCGGCGAGCCGGCGCGCCTGGAAGATGCGCCGCTCGCGGTCGTTGAGCACGGACAGCGCGTCGCTCAGCGCCTTCTTGCGGTTATCGAGCTCTTCGGTCTCGGCAAGCGTCGCCTCCTGGCTGGCGTGGTCGTCCACCAGCCAGTCCTGCCATTCGCCCGAATCGCCGTCCTCGCGGATCGGCGTGTTGAGCGAGGCGTCGCCGCCGAGCCGGCGGTTCATGTCGATGACGTCCTGCTCGCCGACGCCCAGGCGCTTGGCGATCAGCTTGACCTGATCCGGGCGCAGGTCACCTTCGTCGAGCGCGGAGATGCGGCTCTTCGCCTTGCGTAGGTTGAAGAAGAGCTTCTTCTGGTTCGCGGTGGTGCCCATCTTCACCAGCGACCAGGAGCGCAGGATGTATTCCTGGATCGCCGCCTTGATCCACCACATCGCGTAGGTGGCGAGGCGGAACCCCTTGTCGGGCTCGAAGCGCTTCACCGCCTGCATCAGGCCGACATTGCCTTCCGAGACCACCTCGGAGATCGGCAGGCCGTAGCCGCGATAGCCCATGGCGATCTTGGCGACGAGGCGGAGATGGCTGGTGACGAGCTTGTGCGCCGCATCGCGGTCGCCATGCTCGCGCCAGCGCTTGGCGAGCATGTACTCGTCCTGCGGTTCCAGCATCGGGAACCGGCGGATTTCTTCGAGATAGCGGGAAAGGCCGGATTCGGCCGTGAGAATAGGCAAAGCAGCAGTGCGGGCCATGATTAGCGCCCTCCATAGTTATGCCCCCGGGTACCGGCGGGCGAGAAGCGCCGCCGCTCTTGGAGCCGACGGCGCCATACCCTTGTGCAATCGCAAAACCCGATCGCAGGTGCAGCATACACGCGCGGCTGGGGCGAAAGAAGGGCCCCGACCGTCAACTCAGCGTGACGGCGGCGTGACCTCGCATGTCGCGTGCTAACCTATTGGAAAGTCATTCCAATCGTCGGGTCCTGCCCGGGCCCGGTTATGGGGTCAACCGGCGACATGCGGCTTTGTTCCGCGCAGGGCCCTGCGCAGATTGTCCAGGTCGGGCGGCAAGCCGGATCGGAAGACGAAATGCTTGCCGGACAAGGGATGGTCGAGGCCCAATAGATAGGCATGGAGGGCCTGTCTTCCAAGGGCCGCGAGCGCGGCCTGGGCCTCGGGCGGGAGGAGCGCGGCCTTGGTCTTGAAGCCCCCGCCATAGACTGCGTCCCCCAGGAGGGGGTGGCCGATCGCGGCGAGGTGGACGCGGATCTGGTGGGTACGGCCGGTCTCCAGCCGGCAGTCGATCAGGCTCGCGACCGGCTTGCCGTCGGCACCGGCATAGCGCTCCAGCACCTCCCAATGGGTCACCGCCGGCCGGCCGCCGGCGCGCACCGCCATGCGCTCGCGCGCATGCGGATGGCGGTCGATCGGCTTGTCGATCGTGCCTTTCGGCCGGTCGGGCGCGCCCCACACGAAAGCGAGATAGCCGCGTTCGAGGCCGCTCGCGCCCTTGTCGGCGAACTGCTTGGCGAGCCGGCGGTGGGCGCGGTCGTTCTTCGCGACCACCATGAGGCCGCTCGTGTCCTTGTCGAGCCGGTGCACGATGCCGGGCCGCCGTTCGCCGCCGATGCCCGAGAGGCTGTCGCCGCAATGGGCGATGAGCGCATTGACCAGCGTGCCGGTCCAGTTGCCGGCCGCCGGATGGACGACGAGCCCGGCCGGCTTGTCGATGACGATGAGGTCGTCGTCCTCGTGCACGATGGCGAGTGGGATGTTTTCGCCGCGGGGCGCCGCCGGCTCCGCCGCCGGCACCTCGACGGTGACCGTATCGCCCGCATTGACGCGGTGGCCGGGATCGCGGATCGTGCGCCCGCCGATCGCGACGCGGCCCGCGAGGACGAGGGCCTTGAGCCGCGTGCGCGAGAGCGCCGCCAACTGCATGGCGAGCACGCGATCGAGCCGTGCGCCGGCCTGGTCGTCGGCGACCACGACCGTTTCGACTGATGATTCCGTTTCGCGCGTCTCGCCCATGGTCAATCCGCCACTCGACGACAAACCGCTCGATCCCGCCCAGGCGAGGTTCATCGCCAAGGTGCGCTGGCTGATGCTGCTCTCCGGCTTCGCCACCGCGCTCGGCATTGCGGTCGTCATCGGGGTCATCGGCTATCGCGTTTTCGGCAGCGGGGGAAGCGCCGTCGCGCAGGCCGACGTCACAGCGCTCCTGCCGAAGGGCGCCAAGATCGTCTCGGTCACCGTCAGCGGCGAGCGCATCGTCGTGACGCTCGACGTCGGCGGCAGCGTCGAAATCCGCACCTTCGACCTGCAAACGCTGCGGCCGACCGGCAGGCTCAAGTTCGCGCCCGAGCCGTAGGTGGACAAGCACGGCACCTGCGGTCGCTCTCCCGCACTGACTCTCCGTCCCCTCCCCCGCTTACGGGGGAGGATAGGGAGGGGGAAGCCACACGTGCATGCGCAAGCGGGCGCCCCCTCCCCACCCTCGGCCGTAAACGGGGGGTTCTGACTCTGAGCGGGGGAGGGAGCGCACGCGCCGTGCTCGTGGCAAATTCGCAACTCTTCGCGTGCTTGCACCGCCTCCCGATCAAGGCTATCTCCAACCCCAGGCTCCCTTCGTCTAGCGGCCCAGGACGTCGCCCTCTCACGGCGAAAACAGGGGTTCGAGTCCCCTAGGGAGCGCCAGCAAAATCAAAGACATGATCGGACGTTCTGCGCGGTGCGCCGCCGATTGCCTATTTTTTGCCAGTATCCACTTTGCCAGCAGCGAAAAAAACTGACGCGTGTGAGAGAGATTCTACGCACCGAAACCGGGCCGACAAATCGCACCGCCCGATGGATCTTGGCCGAATCGGTGTCTGCCGCTCATGCCTGCGCAACGGCGATTGGTCGATGTTCGCGCAACGTCGTGGCCGCTCGTGTTGGTTTCCTGACGGTGGCGTCGAGCCGGACCTTGTCCAACAGATCCTTCTCGCTCATGACCTCGTTGGTGGCGCTCCACCATTTGCGTCTCCGCCCGCCGCATAAAATCGCAATTCCGTTCCAAAAAAGTCAGTCCTGTTAAAGCCTCCGGCGCCGAACCAATCCAGGATGTCGAGGTCGCCGGCGGAATACCGACCCCAGCATCCCGACGACACCGGCCGCTTTCGGCCGACTGATCGCTCAAACGCGTCAGAATCGACGCGCCGAATCCGCGTGACGACACCGCCGCGGAGCCCGAACCCCGGAGACCTGCCATGGATAACATGTCCGAACTCAACCGCCGCACCGTTCTGGCCACCGCGGCAGCCGCGGGGGCCTTGGGCCTTGTGGCCTCGGCATCGGCGCGTGCGGAAGACAAGACAATTCGCCCGTTCCGCATCAATGTTCCGGACGAGGCGCTTGTCGATCTGCGCCGGCGCATCAACGCGACGAAGTGGCCTGAGCGGGAGCAGGTCTCCGATGCCTCGCAGGGCGTGCAGCTCGCCACGATGCAGAAGCTCGCGCGCTACTGGGCGACAGACCCACCGCGCACGGCGGCAGCGCGTCGGACGCTTTCCATCTCGTAATCCCGTCGCTGCCAGGCTACGGCTTTTCGGGCAAGCCGACGGCGCCCGGGTGGAACCCGGTCAGCATCGCCAAGGCGTGGGCGACGCTGATGCAACGCCTCGGCTACACAAAGTATGTGGCGCAGGGTGGCGACTGGGGCAACGCCGTTTCCGAGGTGATGGCCCTGCAACAGCCGCCGGGATTGCTCGGCATTCACACCAACATGGCCGCCACCGTTCCCCCCGATGTGTCGAAGGCACTCGCGGTTGGCGGCCCGCCGCCGGCCGGCCTCTCGCCTGATGAAAAACACGCGTGGGATCAACTCGATGACTTCTACAAGAACGGGGTGGGCTACGCCCTCGAGATGAACAACCGCCCGCAGACGTTGTACGGAATCGTCGATTCTCCGGTCGGCCTTGCGGCGTGGATTATCGACCATGACATTCGCAGCTACCAGATGATCGCGCGCGCTTTCGACGGCAAGCCCGAAGGGCTGACGCGGGACGACGTCCTCGACAACATCACGCTCTACTGGCTGACGAACACCGCGATCTCCTCAGCACGCCTCTACTGGGACACTACGCATAATCTTCCGGCCGGCGGCTTCTTCGATGTGAGGGGCATCAAGATCCCGGTCGCCGTGAGCGCTTTCGCCGAAGAGATCTACCAGGCGCCGAAGAGTTGGGCTGAGAAGGCGTATCCAAAACTCATCCACTACAACAAGCTCGACAAGGGCACCCACTTCGCGGCCTGGGAGCAGCCGGAGGTCTTCGTCGCCGAGATGCGCGCAGCGTTCGGGTCGCTGCGCCAGCCCTCATAACGAACCGGGCGGCGCGGGCATTGCGCGCGCGCCGCCCGCTTCACGATTGGGACACGCGTAATTGAGGAAATGCCATGTCTGCGACATCGCCGACGCGGCGAGAGTTTCTGGCCACCGCAGCAGCCGCGAGTGCAGTCGGTCTCCTACCCGGGCAACTTGCTGCGGCGGGTGAGGACGATTCCATCCGTCCGTTCCGCGCCAACGTCCCGCGGGAGGCGATCGCCGACCTCCGCCGTCGCGTCGCGTCGACCCGCTGGCCCGACAAGGAAACTGTCACCGACGGATCGCAGGGCGTTCAATTGGCGAAGCTTCAGGAACTCGTCCGCTACTGGGGGACCGGCTACGACTGGCGCAAGGCCGAAGCCAAGCTGAATGCCTTGCCGCAATTCACGACGAATATCGACGGGGTCGACATTCACTTCATTCACGTCCGTTCCCGCCACAACAATGCGCTTCCGTTGATCGTCACGCACGGTTGGCCGGGATCTGTCTTCGAGCAGCTCAAGATCATCGGCCCTCTCACGGATCCGACAGCGCATGGCGGCAGCGCCGAGGACGCGTTCGACGTCGTCATCCCGTCGGTGCCGGGCTACGGCTTCTCCGGCAAGCCCGTCGGCACCGGCTGGGACCCCGACCGCATCGCGCGCGCCTGGGCGGAGCTGATGCGTCGCCTCGGATATACCCGCTACGTCGCGCAGGGCGGCGACTGGGGTACTCCCATCTCCAGCGCAATGGCGCGCCAAGCGGCCGCAGGCTTGCTCGGCATCCACATCAACCTGCCGGCGACGGTACCGCCCGAGGTGGCCGCGGCGCTCACCGGCGGGCCCGTACCGGCGGGACTCTCCGAAAAGGAACGCGCCGTGGTCGATGCGCTGATGAAGTCCGGGAAAACCGGGACCTTGGCGTACTTCACGATGATGGCGGCGCGGCCGCAGACGGTGGGCTACGGCGCGACGGATTCCCCGGCCGGGCTCGCAGCGTGGATTCTCGTGCATCCGGGTTTCGCGCAATGGACGTACGGCGCCGATCCCGAAAAGTCGCCGACGAAAGACGACGTGCTGGACAACATCACGCTGTATTGGCTGACGAACACCGCGGCCTCGTCCGCGCGGCTGTATTGGGAGAACGGCGCACGAGGCAGCGTCATCGTTTCCACCGCGCAGAAGACCGCCGAGATCTCGCTGCCGGTGGCCATCACGGTATTTCCGGAGGACGTCTATCGAGCCCCGGAGACTTGGGCCCGGCGCGCCTATCGCAACCTGATCTACTTCCACGAGGTCGACAGGGGCGGACACTTTGCGGCGTGGGAGCAGCCCCAACTCTTTGCGAGCGAGCTTCGTGCCGCCTTCAGATCACTTCGCTAGGCACCTGATCGCCAGCACCACGATCATTACGGGATTCATCGATGAAAACAAACAAGCTCTTGGTCGCCGCGGTGCTCGCCATCGCAATCGGGGCGCCGATCGCTGGCTTTGTAGGGGACATCATCATGGCGCAGCCGACGACGTCGACAGAGCTACGGGTTCCGTTCATGCACGGGATTCCTATTGGCCAGGTTTCCGGTCAATCCGAGCTGACGTCTCTCGAGCGCGCGGACGAGTGGCTCAATTCGCCGCCCCCGACGGCGGCGGATCTGCGCGGAAAAGTCGTCCTCGTCGATTTCTGGACCTACACCTGTATCAACTGGCTGCGCACGCTTCCCTATATCCGCGCTTGGCAGAAGAAATATCGGGAGCAAGGTTTGGTGGTGATCGGCGTCCATGCGCCGGAGTTCGCATTTGAAAAAGACGTGAACAACGTTCGCCGCGCCGTGAAAGAGATGAGGATCGATTACCCGGTCGCAGTCGACAGTGAACATGTCATATGGCGCGCTTTCAGAAACCAATATTGGCCAGCTCTATACTTCATCGATGCGCAGGGCCGTGTTCGGCATCATTACTTCGGCGAGGGCTCGTACGATCAGTCCGAAATGATCATTCAAGCACTGCTGGCCGAGGCCGGAAACGGCGGCGTCGGCCGTGAATTGGTGTCGGTAGATGCCGGCGGCATCGAAGCGGCCGCCGATTGGGGTAACCTGAAGTCTCCGGAAAATTATGTCGGGTATGAGCGCACCGAGAACTTTGCGTCGCCGGGCGGGGCGGTCCTGGACAAGCCTCGCATGTATCAAGTGCCCGCGATGTTGCGCCTGAATGAATGGGCGCTGTCGGGCGACTGGACGGTGAAGAACCAGGTCGCCGTGCTGAACAAGCCCAATGGCGGCATCGCGTACCGCTTTCACGCCCGCGATCTTCATCTCGTCATGGGCCCGGCAGCGCCGGGAACGTCCGTGAGATTTCGCGTGCTGATCGATGGACAGCCGCCGGGCGCGGCTCACGGAGTTGACGTCGACGAACAAGGCGAAGGCACCGTTACCGAACAGCGGCTCTACCAGCTGATCCGACAACCCCAACCCATCGCCGATCGCCAGTTCCAGATCGAGTTTCTCGGTCCGGGCGTGGAGGCTTTCGCTTTCACGTTCGGCTGATCCCCCGGGCAACGACCAACTATGGAGGCTACCCCATGGATACGATCAAGATCGTGGACAAAATCAACCGGGATCGGCGTCGCTTTTTTGGCACCGCCGCGATGGCCGTCGCCGCCACTCAGCTCGGGATGATCGGGCCCGCGAACGCACAAACCAGCAACGCAAAACCGAGGCAGCTACCTGCGGTCAAGCCAGGGACGAACACGTCGTTCGCCTCGCTCAAGCAGATCAATGCTGGCATCCTCAATGTCGGATACGCCGAAGCGGGACCCGCCGACGGTCCTCCGGTCGTTCTTCTGCACGGCTGGCCCTACGACATTCACAGCTTCGTTGATGTTGCGCCCGCGCTTGGTTCGGCGGGATATCGGGTGATCGTCCCGTATCTGCGCGGCTATGGCACAACGCGCTTCATTTCAAACGAAACAGTCGGGAACGGGCAGCCCTCGGTCGTCTCCGCCGACATCGTCGCATTGATGGACGCGCTCAAGATCGAGAAGGCGACCATTGCGGGTTTCGACTGGGGAGCGCGTAGTGCCAACATCATCGCGGCGCTCTGGCCGGAGCGTTGCAAGGCCATGGTCTCCGTGAGCGGTTACCTGATCGGCAGCCAGGAAGCCGGCAGGATGCCATTGCCGCCGAAGGCCGAACTCGAATGGTGGTACCAGTTTTATTTCGCCACCGAGCGCGGCCTGGCCGGGTACGACCGATATCGGCGTGAATTTTCGAAGCTCATCTGGCAGCTCGCTTCGCCGAGGTGGGAGTTCGATGACGCCACCTTCGACCGCAGCGCGGCGGCCTTCGACAATCCGGATCACGTCGCGATCGTCATCCACAATTACCGCTGGCGGCTCGGTCTGGTTGAGAGTGACCCGAAATTCGACGGTCTGGAAAAACGGCTTGCCGAAGCTCCGGTGATCACCGTGCCCACCATCACCCTCGAAGGGGATGCCAACGGCGCAGC
>WNFC01012655.1_pt1 | contig 14923 bp, 13 predicted proteins | sample 5400541 | NCBI WGS metagenome assembly WNFC01 (sample SAMN13153342, study PRJNA577476) | soil metagenome | isolation source: 120 cm saprolite under Douglas fir tree site 2 hole 2 replicate 1 | place: USA:California | collected 2015-04-18
TCGGCGCTTAGTTCGCCCGCCATGACCGCGAGGAATACGCCGCTGCTAAACACCGGATCGATGAAACCGGCCGCGTCGCCGGCGAGTAGCCAGCGATCTCCGGCCAACTTTGTGTTGCGATAAGAAAAATCCGCGGCGGTGTAAACAGGCGTAACGCGCCTGGATTCCTCCATTGTTTGCGCGATCAATGGTTGCTCGGCCAGCGCTTGCTCGAGGAATCGCTCGGGACTTTGCCCGGCTTGTCGAAAAGTGCTGGTGTCCAGAACCACGCCGATGCTTGTTCGCTCAGCGGTGAGCGGGATGACCCAAAACCAACGATCGAGCCCGCGAATCATTCGCGTCAATGTTCCGTCGATTCCTTCGGCGCGGCTGACGCCGGTGAAGTGAGCAAAAATCGAAAACTTCTGCAGCTCGTCGTAATTTTGCTTCAGTTTGAAATGCGAGCCGACGACAGAATTTCTACCGCTCGCGTCGAGTAAATAACGCGCGCGAATTGTTTCGAAACAAACTTGGAGGGACGGGCTCGGTCGCGTCCCCGAAATTTGGGGCGACACGGAGGTCGTCCCTCCAGGTTTGCGGTTGACGCGCAGCTGAACTTCGTCATCGAGGAATGCCAGGCTTTGCACCGCCGTTTCCTCGCGAACTTCAGCGCCGTTCTCGGCCGCGTGGTCGAGTAGCAACTTATCGAAATCGCCGCGCGTCACTTGATATGAGCGGTCGCATTGCGACCGATAACCATCTTTAAAATAAAAGCGGACTGGGTCTTGGCTGCAGGAACTCGACATCTCGCCGCCGAATTTCTCCATGAACTTGGCGCGCAATTTTTCCTGCACACCGAGCCGGTTGAACGTGCGCATGCTGGCCGGGAGAAGCGATTCGCCGATGTGGAAACGCGGGAATTTTTCGCGTTCGTAGACCACGACACGACGACCGGCTTTGGCCAGCAACGTCGCGGCCGTGCTACCTGCCGGGCCGCCGCCAATGATCGCTACATCGTAGAGCTCGCTGCTCATTCGGCCATCAAGGTAGCAAACTTCATCGGGAAGCAAATCCAGCACTTGGAGGTTGCACGTGAGGGATTAAACTCCGAATTGTGCCGAAGCCAGCCTATGCCGTGGTGATTCCGTTTTTCAATGAAGCGGAAAATGTAATGCCGCTTGTTGCTGAGCTTGACGAGGCATTGACTCGGCTTGCTGTGAAGTCGGACAGCAAAGCGAATTGCGAGGTCTTATTGGTGGACGATGGGAGTCTTGACGACACCGGACAGTTGCTGGATCGGTCTTGCGCCACTCGGCCAGGTTGGCGGGTGCTTCACTTGTTAGGCAATCACGGCCAAGCGGCCGCTCTTTACCTCGGGATGCACGCCACGTCGGCTCCGCGGTTAATCCTGCTCGACGGCGATGGACAGAATGATCCTGCTGACATTCCTCGCGTCGTGGCGCTGTTAGATGCAGGGGCGGATTTGGCGGTCGGTGTGCGCGCCCAACGACACGATAGCTTGGGTCGAAGACTCGCTTCGCGCGTCGCTAACGGGGTACGCAGCCGCATTTTACAAGATGGAGCGCGAGATGCCGGATGTGGTCTGAAGGCGATGCGGCGCGAAGTCGTCGCCGCGCTCATCCCGATTCGCACACTCTATTCATTCATTCCGTCACTTGCGGCGGCGGCTGGATTTCGTGTGGCAGAGATTGTTGTAAGCCATCGCCCCCGACGCGGAGGTGCTGCAAACTATTCGGTGCGACGCTTTCTCATATGGCCGCTCGTTGATCTGCTCGGGATTTTGTGGTTTGCCAATCGGCGTTTTGCGCCACCGGAGCTGCAGCAAGACAACGCCTCGACTCTGTATGATCCGAGAGAGTTGCCGAACACGAGTTCCGTGTCATTGCCGCCAACGATCCATTCAAGCGGAAGTTCATGAATCGGCTTCTGCGCTCCCACTATGGTCGACTGACTTTCGGTTTGATCCTTCTAGGAATCGCTTTTCATCTTTGGGACAGCAGGCATCTGGAGTTGGTTGGCGACGAAGCGTACTACTGGCTTTGGTCGCGGCATCCTGACATTTGTTACCTCGACAAAGGGCCAATGATCGCATGGTTAATTGCGGCCGGCGCAGCTCTGTTCGGCCCCACGGAGTTTGGGGTGCGCTTTTTTGCTGTCCTCCTCGCGGCTGGCACGGGCGTAGGAATTTTTCTATTGGCCAAACATCTTTTTTCCGAGCGAGTCGGCTTCTGGACGGTAGTGCTGGGAATGTTGGTCCCTTTGTTTGCCGTCGGCACCTCACTCATGACGCCCGACATTGTCTATGTGTTTTTTTGGACGTGGGCGGCGCTCGCATTCTGGAAGGCCAAGGATCAGACGCGGCTCGCGCCGTGGGTCGTAACCGGGGCGTTGGTTGGTCTCGGAATGCTTGCGAAATACACTGCGGCGATAGAACTGATCTGCTTCGCGATTTTTTGTCTTTGGCATGCACCGAGCCGGCGGCATCTGCGAGCGCCAAGTTTCGCCGTTATGGTTACGACAGCATTCCTCTTTCTCGTGCCGGGCGTGTTTTGGAACTGGCAGCATGGCTGGCCCACCATCCATTGGCTCGTTCATCGCGGAACGCTGGATGAGCCGATCCATTTACAGCCGCTGTCCGCTCTCATTTTTCTCGGGGAACAAGCTGCTGTGATTTCTCCATTGTTGTTTGTTGGATTAATGATCGCGTTGTGCCGACCGTGCTTCGGCGGCACGTCCCGAGCGGAGCGAGGTTATGCGGTAATTCTGTTTCTGCCGCTCTTCATCTTATACTTTGCTCTGAGTTTTCATTACTCCGGTCAGCCAAACTGGACTGCGGCGGCCTACATTGGTGGATTGATCTTGTTGGCAGCCGCGTGGGACGCTCCCGCGCATAACCGACGTTGGGCGCGATGGCTGGCGGTGACCGCCATCCTGCTCGCAGCTGTCGAGACGGCAGCCCTACACGAGACAAGCTGGTTGCAGTTGCCTCGCGGCACGGATCCACTCGATCGGGCGCGCGGTTCGCGTCAGCTCGCCGCTGCCGTCAAAAGCCTCGAAGAACAGACCGGTGCGCGCTTCATCATCGCGGACAACTACATGACCGCCGCGCTCCTCTCCTTTTATTTGCCTGGTCAACCGGAAACGTTCATGCCGATTCGCAAGATCCCGTTTAACCAGATGGAACTCTGGCCAACCTACGAGCAAAGACATCCTGTGGGCGACGCGCTGGTGATCACGGAGCGCAGACGTCTTCCCAAGCCGTTTCGCAAGGCATTTCCAAAAGCTGAACCGCTCGGCGCCATCGAGACGACAGAGGCGGGACGGATAATGAAGCGTTACAAACTCTTTCTCTGCCGCCGTCCTGCAGCTGTTGCGGACGACAGCAAATGGAATTAGCAAAGATCGCAATGAGATTGATTGATCGGTACATCAGTCGCGAGCTGCTCGCTAATATTCTGTTCGCGGTTTTTGTTCTCAGCCTCGTGCTTGTGGTCGGCAACATTTTCCGTCGACTGCTGCCGCTGCTGGTGAATCATGACATACCGGTAGAATATCTCGCCACTTTCATCGCCTACGTTCTGCCGTTTTCCCTTATCTTCACAATTCCATGGGGCTTGCTCACTGCCATCCTTCTCGTCTTTGGTCGGCTCTCTGCCGATAACGAATTGATGGCGCTGCGCAGTAATGGCGTGAGCATTACTCGCTTTTGTGTTCCGCTGCTTTTCATCACCCTCGGCGCAACTGCGATTTGCCTTTGGCTCAACGTGCAGGTTGCGCCGGCCGCACAGGAACGACTGCGCGGCACCATCTTCGATCTTGCCACGCGCAATCCGATGGCGCTCTTCGGGAGCGATCAGGTAATCGATGAATTCCCCGGGCGGAAAATCTATGTGGGTAAAAAGCAGGGTAAAAAGCTGGAGAACATCATCGTCTTTGAAACGGATGATAAGGCAATGCCGATGAAGGTGACCTTCGCCAGGACAGGCCGACTCGAAGCCGATCTGGCGAATAAGCGGATCCTAATGCATCTCTACCACGCTCGTTATCAGCAGCGGGACGAAGCCAATCCCTACGACCTGCGCAAAATGCGCGACGGCATCAATATGGCAGAAGGAACATTGCCAATCAGTTTGGATGAACTCTACGAAAAGGAAAAAAAGCAGCCGACGCGATCGGCTCTTTCCATCGAACAATTACTCGATCAGCTGAAAACCGGCGATCGCCGTGAGCAGAGCGCAAGTCGCACCGAAATCAACAAACGCTTCTCGTTTCCTTTTTCCTGCCTGGCCTTCGCGCTCATCGGCGTCCCGCTCGGGGTGACCGCGCACCGGCGCGAAACTTCAATTGGTTTTCTCATGAGTCTCGTGGTCGCGATCGCTTATTTTCTCTTCATCATCATTGCCGACACGCTTCGATCAAATCCAGGGGTACATCCCGAACTGCTCGTCTGGTTTCCCAATGTGCTCTTCCTCGTGCTAGGCGCGTGGATGTTTCGACGTCTAGCGAAACGGTAACCAAATCAGGTCGCGATCGCGGAACGCTCTTCCGCGGGGGCGCGCGCAAATGGATTGAAATTCGTGTTGCGATCGTAAACGTCGACGCCTTCGGCGCGCTTAAGTTTGTTCACGACGAGATAAGTCAGTGGTGTGACCGCGACTTCGTAGAGAACTTTGCCGACGTAACCGGAAATGATCAGGTTCAACATCGTTGACCATGATGCGCGGCCACCAAATGCAAGTCCGATAACCACGACGGTATCGACAAACTGACCGGTCATGGTGGAACCGACCGTGCGCGTCCAGAGCCATTTGCCATCGGTCCAGAGTTTCATCTTTGCCAGCGTGTAGGAGTTGGTGAATTCGCCGAGCCAGAACGCGACCAGACTTGCGATTACGAAGCGCGGGATGACGTAGAAAACGGCTTCGAAAGCATGTTGGTTCGGCCAGTCCAGCGCTGCTGGCATCGCGATGACGCTGACGCCGATGAGTGTGAGAAGGATGTTCGAAAAAAAGCCGAGCCAGATCGCGCGGCGTGACGCACCGTAGCCGTAAACTTCCGTGAAGATGTCGCCAAAAATATAAGTGATCGGGAAGAGCAATTGCGCGCCGCTGATGTTTGCTGTGATCGCGCGGCCGTGAAAATGGAAAAGCGTGATCGCGCAAATTTTTTGTCCGACGAGATTGGAGATGAGAAGAACAACGACAAAAACATGAACCAGCAAATCGTAGTAACGAAAACTGCTCAGCCGCGTGTCGCGCGCAGTCAGCCGTTCAATCACGACGTGCGGCATGCGCTAAGGGGGATTGAAACCAAAACTTATGCAGTTTTTTCGCTGCGAACTTCATCCGTCACGATGACGAATCTTTTTAAAATCGCGCGGCCGAAATTTGTTGTCATCGCCACATCGGAGGCGTCACGCCCAGCAGCTATCAGAATCCGCCCAATGCGGGGGCAATTATGGCGGGCATCGAAGGCATGCCACCGACCGCCCAGATAGACTTCGAACCAGGCGCTGAAATCCATCGGATAGGGTGCGGGCGAAACACCGATGTCACCGAGATAACCAGTCACGTAACGCGCCGGAATATTCATGCAGCGACAAAAAGTGACGGCAAGATGATTGAAATCGCGGCAAACACCAAGACCGTCGCCGTAGACATCGAACGCTGATTTCATCGGGTCCGCGTATTGATAACCAAAGGTGATATGTTCGTTCACCCAATCGCAGATCGCTTGAACGCGCGGCCAGCCCGGCGGCGTGTCCCCAAAAAGTTTCCAGGCCGCATCGGAAAGTTTATCCACTTCGCAATAACGGCTGGGAAGAAGATAACCGACAACTTCATCGGGGAGATCTTCGATTTTGTGCTGCTCCCCAGTGCACGGTTGGCGATCCGGCTTTCCACTGTCCTCGATCAATGTTTCAAGCACGAATCGAATGTTGCCAGCGGGAGCGACGAGACGTCCGGCGATATTGCCGTGGAAATCGGTGAATGTTGTGACCGGCACATGCGGTGTGACGACGAGACGCTCTTCGCTCACCAAATCCTTCCGGCGCGAGGGATGGACGTAAAGCATGAGGATCATCGGTGTCGAACCGAACAGCTTGAATTCGATATCGAAGCCGATTTTGATGATCATAGGGCTAGGATGCTTCAGGGCGGCGATCATAGTTACGTTGCGGAAAGAAGAAATAAAATTGTGCAGCGCTTCTTATGCGCGCCGCTCCGCCTGGCGGGATCCGAATTCAGCGTGGAGTTTGATTGCGTCGTTCAGCTCAAGTCTAACGTCGCGTAACTGTACTTCACCGAGCGGCAAAGCCATTAATTCAAAATTGCGGCCGTCGAGTTTTCGCAAGTGAGACGACAAAATATTGCAGGCCAGGCTCGCGATTGCGCCTTCACCGGTGCACGTCAGATCGCGGATTCGCGCGACGAGTTGCTCGTCGATCTCGACCTTGCCACCGATGCGAATCGTTGCGCGAACGAATAATTTGCGCGCACGCAAACGGACTTCTGTGCGCAGTGAGCGCGGTCCGCAGATGGTCAGCGCGAGACGAACGTCCTCGATCGTCACGCCCTGTTTGCCGGCTTCGTTTTTCGCGATCTGGCTGATAAGACTTTCAAGATCCTTTGGCTTCACGGAAATCGCAATCTCGCCGTCACTCGCCCGGTGCAGCAGAAGCACGAGGTTTCCATTTTTTTCCCGACTCTGATGCAGCACAACGTCGCGCGCCTGCATGGCCAGATTCATGGACGCGGAGCCGAGTGAGATTGGCTGTGCCGTGATTGTCAGACGTTCGGCGTTTATCGCAGGGCGGCCTTTTTCCACAGGCGAAAACGGCGGCCGCCCGTTCATGTTCACCTTTGCGTCATTCAAATTGACCGCGATTTCAGCGAGGTCAGGATAAACTTTTTCGCGGATTGAAACGATGTCGCCGGGTGCGACAAGGAAGCGACGAAGAGCGGCTTCGAGTGCCGTTTTCAACTCTTCCGCGTTCGCCGGCAATTGCTTTTGATTGAGTGGAAACATTGGATGGCGGTCGTGATTTCGATTCGAATTGCGACCCGTTTTCGGCTCCTTCGACGCGCCCACTGGCTGGGTAAAAACCCTTGCAATTCGGGTCAGCTTGAATACTTTCCGCATTCCCTTTATGGCCAAAACCTCCTGGATCAATCGCAACGACCGCAAACGCGCGACGGTGAAAAAATATGCCGCTCGGCGCGCCGAGTTGAAGGCGAAGAAAGATTACATCGGACTTTCGCAACTGCCGCGCGACGCCAGCCCCACGCGGGTGGTGAATCGCTGCGAAGTCACCGGCCGCCGCCGCGCCTTTATTCGCCGCTTCAAAATCTCACGACTCACCTTTCGCGAACTAGCTTCCTCGGGATTAATCCCGGGCGTTACGAAATCGAGCTGGTAGAGTTTCGGGACGCTGGGTCTCGGATGCTGGGGCAAGCATCCGCATGATGAGCTTCTTCTTACTCACTTTTCCGATGAGCCCGCATTTCGCGGACGCCATCGTCACACATTGGGATTCGCCGGGCATTTTGTTTGGAAAACTGGCGGCGATTGCGGCCCTGGTGGGATTGAACGGCTTTTTCGTCGCCTGCGAGTTCGCGATCGTCAAGGTGCGAAGCAGTCAACTCGACGCCCTTCTCGAAGAAGGAGATCTTCGAGCGAGTTTCCTCAAACACGTCCGCGGTCATCTCGACGCGTACCTTTCAGCGACCCAGCTTGGCGTAACACTGGCCAGTCTCGCGCTCGGCTGGATCGGCGAACAATTTCTGGTTGAGATGCTCGAACCATTCTTTGCGCTTTTAAACATTCATTCGCATGCGTTCGTCACCACCATCGCCGTCGCGCTCGCATTTATCGGCATCACTTTCCTTCACATCGTATTCGGGGAGCTTGCGCCCAAATACACCGCGATCGCCAATCCCCTGCCGGTCGCGTTACGTCTCGTACGCCCTCTCGGCGCATTTTATTTTTTGTTCAGGCCCGTCATTTGGCTGCTACACAAATCGTCGAACTTTTTCCTGCAAGGTTTGCTCCGAATGCAGCCAGTCTCCGGTGTGGAACTGGCGCACAGCGAAGAAGAACTGAGGCTCATTCTTGATCAAAGCGAGAAGTCTGATGAAGTCTCGGCGCTCGGTCGCGATCTGCTCGTTAACGCGCTCGATCTCCGCCGGCGCGTGGTGCGCGATATCATGACCCCGCGCGGCGAAGTCGTTTACCTTGATCTTGAAGAAAACTTCGAGACTAACGTGAAAAAAGCGCTCGATTCGCGACACACGCGGTTTCCACTTTGTCGCGGTCACCTCGATAACGCGATCGGCCTCATTCACATCAAGGAACTCGTCCCGATGATGCGCGACTCGCAGCCAGATTTGCTTCGCATTCGGCGCGAGTTGATTCCGGTGCCGGAAATGATGTCGCTGGAAAAGTTACTTAATCTCTTTCTAAGCAAGCACGCGCATCTCGCGATCGTGGTGGATGAATTCGGCGGCACGGTCGGAATGGTGACACTGGAAAACGTACTCGAGGAACTGGTGGGCGACATTCAGGATGAGTTCGATGCTGAAAAGGAGGAATTTCGCTCGATCAATGAGAATGAATTTGCGATCGACGGCTCGGTCGGCCTCTACGAATTGCAGGATCTTGCCGGATTAACTTTGGAGAGCGCGGACGTGAGCACGATCGGCGGCTATGTCACGCATTTGCTCGGACATTTACCGAAGCAGGGCGAACAAGTGCAGATCGAAAATTATCTCGTCACGGTTGCGCAGACTGATGGCCGGCGTATCGGCCAGTTGCACTTCCGCAAAGTAGACGCATCTGCCGCGGAGAAGCAGCGCGTCAAGTCGGACGCGGCGCTTTAAAAGCTGCGATGGAGTTAATAGTCGAAACGGAAATTTCCTGCCCGCATTGCGGCGAATCTTTTCCGTTGCAAGTAGATACTTCTTTTCCCGAGCAATCGATTGTTGAGGATTGCAGCGTTTGCTGTCGGCCGATCGCGCTGACAATTCGTTCTCAGCCTGGTCGCGTTCTTGAGCTGGCAGAACGCGTTTAGTCAAACCGAGCGAGTAGTTTCTCCAGGGCGATTTGACGGCTACGACGTGCTCGATGTTTGCTCGCGAGTCGAGGGTCGTGCCGAACGACCTTCCCTTTGCCTAACGAGTCGGGAACGCGGCCTAAACTGCGCAGCGCATGGACGGCTGCTCCACGCAAAGATGCTTCGGCTTCGCGGCAAATTTCCACATCGCGGCCGAGCGTGTCGGCTAACAATCGCACCGTCGCCATTGAGCGCACAAGACCTCCGGAAATAATTACCCGGTTGGCGCTGGCGACAACGTCTTCAACGGCATCGACGATTTGCGCGAGGCGGTTGCAGAAGCTCAATGTGGCTGCACGAAAAATTTCTATCTGGCCAGCTCGGAGCGCGTTCGTTTGCCCAAAACGGCAAAATCGAAATCGGTTCTTCAGCCGCGGCCGTCCGGTGGAGCGCGTGGCGCAGGCCGCGCGGGTCGTTGTCCAAACGTAACTCTCGCAAACACCACGAGCGCAAATTACCGGCATTGCTGATTGCGCCGCCGATCAACGAATGATTGGAATCGACGACGTAACGAAACAACCCGAAGGGCAATTTCACGCGGCGCGCCTTGCGATTCGTCAGCAACATGCGCGCGGCCGCGCTCGTGCCGAGGTTTATTGCCACCGAGCCTTCACGATCCGCGCTCGACCCGAGGTTGCCGGCTGCCCCGTCGCCGATCGGACAGAAAACTTTGGCGCTGCGGAGTTGAGCCGATCCGCTGCGAATGAAATCAGTGCTTTGTGAAATCGATGGCAACTGCTCTTGATCCACCTCGCAGATTTCGCAGAGTTTTTCATCCCAGGTTTCGCGGTAATAATCGTAGAGGCCCGTCGCACTCGCCATCGATGCGCTGGAGGTCTGCACTCCGAATAATGTTTGGAAAATCCAATCTGCCGGCGAAACCCAGCGCGCGACCCGATGAAATAGGCGCGGCTGCGTCCGGCGCAGCCATTGCAGCTTGGCCGGCCAGAAAGAAGGTCGAAGCATGCAACCCGTGCGCATCTGCACAGCGCGTTCGGAAAGTCTAGCGCGCAATTGCTTGGCATCATCGTCGCTGCGCGCGTCAGCCCAGGTGTAAATTGGCGTAATTGCCTTACCAATTCGATCGAGCCCAAGCAGGCTGTGCCAAAATCCTGATCCGCCGACAGCAGCGATCGGAATTTTCTTCAGCGTTTGAGAAGCGCGGTAAACACGCAGCGTTTGGCGCAGGCATTTCGCCGCCGCACGATTGAGGATCGCGGGCGAAAGTTCGGCGCCACCGTCGGAGAAATAACGCACTGCATAACGTTCTCGCGCGGTCGTTCCGGAAAGATGACGCGCTCGATCATCAAACAGCGCCGTGCGCAGTGAAGAAGTGCCAACGTCGATCGCGAAAACGAGAAATTCGGGAGAACGCCGCGGCACAAATTTATTTACACCGCGACGGGCTGGTGGGGGAAAGATTTTTGCAAGACCAATTTCGCACTGGCGCGCGCTCAATTTCTCACGACGCTGAGTCCGATGTCTGAGCGGGTTTCGAAGCGCAGCGGCTGGAGAATCGATAACGGACGTCCCAGCCTAGCTGAAGTGCATCGCAGTATTCCGGTTGGAAGCGGGCTCGGATTCTGGAGAAAGCTCCTCGCTTTTTCCGGTCCGGGATATCTGGTCGCGGTCGGTTACATGGACCCGGGAAACTGGGCGACTGACCTCGCGGGTGGATCTCAGTTCGGCTACACGCTGCTCAGCATCATCTTTCTTTCCAACCTGATGGCGATTCTGCTCCAATCGCTCTGTGCGCGATTAGGCATCGTGACCGGTCGCGATCTGGCACAAGCGTGTCGCGATCATTACTCGCGGCCAGTCGCGATGGGCCTGTGGGTTCTGTGCGAACTGGCGATTTGCGCGTGCGACCTGGCGGAAGTGATCGGCTCAGCGATTGCATTGAATCTCCTTTTCAAAATCCCGCTCTTAATCGGCGTGTGCGTGACCGCGCTCGATGTCCTGGCCGTGTTGTATCTGCAAAACCGCGGGTTTCGTTACATCGAATCGCTCGTCATCGCCCTCATCCTGACCATTGGCGGTTGTTTTTTGTTCGAGATTATTTTCTCGCAGCCTTCCGTGACTGCAGTGCTTGGCGGCTTCGTTCCAAGTCCCGAGATCGTGCGCAATCCGGCGATGCTTTACATCGCGATCGGAATTCTGGGCGCGACCGTGATGCCGCATAACTTGTATTTACACTCTTCGATTGTGCAGACGCGGCAATACGAACTAACCCCGGCCGGAAAGGCGGAAGCGATCAAGTTCGCCACGATCGATTCGACGGTCGCGCTCATGTTCGCGCTCTTTATCAACGCCGCCATCCTCATCGTCTCAAGTGCGACATTTCATAAAGCGGGTCAGCCGGCTATCGCCGAAATTCAGGACGCTTACAAATTGCTTTCGCCGACGCTTGGCGTGCCAATCGCGAGCGCGTTATTTGCCATCGCCTTGCTCGCGTCCGGACAAAATTCCACGCTTACCGGAACGCTCGCTGGCCAGATCGTAATGGAAGGTTTTCTCAATATTCGCCTGCGCCCCTGGCTGCGCCGAATGATCACGCGGCTTATTGCCATCGTGCCGGCGGTGATTGTGACTGCGCTCTACGGCACAAGCGGCACGGCAAAGTTGCTCGTGCTCAGTCAGGTGATTTTGAGTTTGCAGCTTTCTTTCGCCGTGATTCCGCTTGTGATTTTTACAAGCGACCGACGAAAGATGGGAGAGTTCGCCTCGGCTGGGTGGTTGCAGCTGCTCGCATGGTCGACCGCGGCTATCATCGTTTTCTTAAACGCAAAATATTTATTTGATTGGACTGGTCTTAATGTCTGGTTTTCGCGGTTGTTTTGAATTAGCGCATGTATCAAAAAATTCTTGTCGCTCTCGAAAACAGTCGTGCGGATGAATCGCTTGTTCCGCATGTGACGCAGCTCGCGAAATTGCACGGCTCGCAATTGCTCCTCGTGCATGTGGCGGACGGGTTTGCTGCACGCAATTACGAACAACTCAACCTCGCCGAGTCTCAGGAAATGAAAGAGGACCGCGTTTATCTCGAGGAATCGGCTAGAAGACTACGGGGCGAAGGCCTGGCTGTCGGCACCCATCTCGCCCTGGGCGATCCGGCGGAGGGAATTTTGAAAACGGCCGATGAAGAGCACTGCGATTTGATCGCGATGACCACCCATGGTCATCGGTTGCTCGGTGACATCATTCATGGGAGCACGATTAACGAAGTGCGGCACAAAGCGCAGATACCCGTGCTTCTGGTGCGCGCCGGGAAGTAGTAGAACGTCGTGTTCTACTTTGCGGGGCCGATCGAACGAGCGTGAAAACTCTTTTCTTAACGAACGAATATCCGCCGCATATTTACGGCGGCGCCGGCGTGCACGTCGATTATTTGTCGCGCGAACTGGCGAAGACGATCGATGTCGACGTTCGCTGCTTCGGCGATCAAGATTTCGAAAAAGGAAAGCTGAAGGTCACCGGCTTCGAGCTCGACTCGAGCAGTTTCACTTGTCCGAAACCTTTGCGCTCGGTTTTCGGTGCGGTGCGGCGCTGCATCGATTTCAACACCACGAAGATCGATGCCGATGTTGTCCACTGCCACACCTGGTATAGCCACTTCGGCGGGATTCTCGCGAAACTGAATTACGGCATTCCGCTCGTCATCACGGTGCATTCGCTCGAACCGCTGCGGCCGTGGAAACGCGAACAACTCGCCGGCGGCTACGATTTTTCGCTCTGGGTGGAGATGACCGCGCTGGAAATGGCCGACGCGATCATCGCCGTCTCCAGCGAAACGAAGCACGACATCACCCGGTTGTTCGATGTCGATCTTGCGCGCGTGCACGTCATCCACAACGGCATCGATCTCGATGAATATCACAAGGTCGATTCAACCGCGGTGCTGAAACGATTTGGGATCGATCCACAAAAGCCTTATCTGCTTTTTGTCGGCCGCATCACGCGCCAAAAAGGAATCATCCATCTCGTGCGCGCGATCGAGTTCATGGAGCGCGATTTCCAGGTCGTGCTTTGCGCCGGCGCGCCAGATACGCCCGAGATCGCGCAGGAAATGAAAGATGCGGTCGACCAAGCGAAGGCGAAACGGTCCGACATCATTTGGATCGAAGAGATGGTCGATAAACCCACCATCATCGAACTGTATTCGCACGCCGCGGTTTTTTGTTGCCCGTCGATCTACGAGCCGTTTGGCATTATCAATCTCGAAGCGATGGCGTGCGAGACGGCGGTCGTGGCGAGCGGTGTCGGCGGTATCAAAGAAGTCGTGGTCGATGGGGAAACCGGTTTCCTCGTTCCGCTCGAGCAGATGAACGAGAGCCCATTTGAGCCGACCAATCCCGAAAAGTTTGAGCGCGATCTCGCCGCGCGCATCAATCAGTTAATCAAAGATCGACATCTGCGCGAAAGATTCGGCAGAGCCGGACGAAAACGGGCCGAAGAAAAATTCAGCTGGTCGGCGATTGCACAGCAAACGAAGGAACTGTACCAGTCGCTCGCGCGAAAATAATTTGGAGGGACGCCCTCCGTGGCGTCCCATTCATAGTAGGACGGGACAGAGCCCGTCCCTCCAGCCATGTTTGTTGATCGAATCAAAATTTTTGCGCAGGCCGGTGACGGCGGCCGCGGCTGCGTCAGTTTTCGCCGCGAGAAATTTGTGCCGAAGGGCGGACCAGATGGCGGGGATGGCGGGCGGGGCGGCGACGTTGTGCTTCGCGCGGATCCGCACACAGATAATCTTTCCGCGCTGTTCTACGCACCAATCGCAAAAGCGAAGAACGGTGGACATGGCCAGGGAAAAAAAATGCATGGCCGTTCGGCCCCTTCCAAAATTGTGACGGTGCCCGTCGGCACGATGGTTTACGAAACCGAAGAACGTGTTTTTGTCGCGGCGGATGAGTTGCCAATCGCCGATCTCATTGCGCCTAACGAGGAATTCATTTTGTGTCGAGGAGGCGCAGGCGGAAAAGGCAATGTCCATTTCAAAAGCTCGCGCAATCGCGCGCCTCGCCAATATACCGAAGGAGAAGAAGGCGAGCGCGGTTATTTTCTGCTCGAACTGCGCACGATTGCGGACGCAGGTTTGGTCGGCTATCCGAATGCGGGCAAGTCAACGCTTCTCAGCCAAATCTCGGCCGCGCATCCGAAGATCGCACCGTATCCTTTCACTACTTTGCATCCGATTGTCGGCGTAGTCGAATTAGACGCTTACCGACGTGCCACGATCGCGGACGTTCCGGGCCTGATCGAAGGCGCACATCAAAACGTCGGCCTCGGTCACGATTTTTTGCGTCACATCACGCGCTGTAAGATTTTGCTTTTCGTTGTCGATGCCGCCGGCAGCGAAAGCCGGATCCCGATCGAAGATTTACAAAATCTGCGGCGCGAAATTGATCTGTTCGATGCACGTTTGTCGCGACGCCCGTGGTATATCATCGCGAATAAAATGGACCTGCCGGGTGCCGCTGAAAATCTCGCGAGCATCTGTCATCGATTTTCATCAGTGGATGTAGTTGCAATCTCGGCGTCGAAAGGCGACGGGATTGACAAGCTGAAAACGAAACTTGCGATTTGGTTGAACCTCGCAACGAGGCACCGGAGCGCTGCGAAAACCGAGACGGTCGCAATGCCGCGCAATCGCGAATAAAAATTGGACAAGCGATGCGACCTAACAAATAGTCTGCACTTCTTATGGGCATGCGAACCGTAGCGAGCTACTGCACCACATTCCTCAAGCCCGAGATGTTGCACATTTACCGGCAGGTGACGGCGCTGCGCAGCGTTCGCACTTTCATCATG
>WNFC01004672.1_pt1 | contig 14922 bp, 12 predicted proteins | sample 5400541 | NCBI WGS metagenome assembly WNFC01 (sample SAMN13153342, study PRJNA577476) | soil metagenome | isolation source: 120 cm saprolite under Douglas fir tree site 2 hole 2 replicate 1 | place: USA:California | collected 2015-04-18
GTGTGTACAAACTCGATTTCGCCAGGAGCAGCGAGCAGGTTACCGGTGTTCGCCGTCGGGGCGACGCCGGTCAGGGTGATGGCGGTTACCGTCAATTCAAGCTTTGCGACATTATCGCCAACCGCGTCGCCAAAGCCAATCTGGGTGGATGTTCCGGTGGTCTGGAGAGGCGGAGTGCTGCTGCCGCCGCCGCAACCTGTAAGGGTAAGAGCAAGAGCAAACACAACACTGAAAAGTGTTACAAAAGGTACCCGTTTCATTGGGCCTCCAAAGTGATTGATATTCAATTAGTGAAGAAGTGGCGAGAGTAGCACGTTGTAAGTAGGGTACTACGTACTCTGGACTAAGTGCAGCAAGAATTCCAAAAATCTATATACTGCTCACGTCTTAGGTACATGGCCGTGGAGACATGGTCGGGTGAACTACTGAGGGCTGGCATGTGGGATTCCGCTTTAATTCAGAAACCAGCCCAGCAGTGTTGAAGGCTGGTAGTGGAAATTGTATGCGTTGGCGATCTGCGCAACGTGGGCGCGAACATCGCTGTGATTGATTTCCACCTCGCGCGCAGTCAGCAGATTGCGGTCGCCATGTGGGTCCGCATCCAGGTTGTACAAGGCTTCTGTGTGCTTCTCACCGCTGATGGAGAAGAAGGTCTTGCCATCATTGCGGATGATTCCATACGCAGTCACGTAGCTGGAGGCAAGCAGATAGCTAGGCCGGTCATAAGCGGACGCTTCTGCCGCGGTCTCGGTGATCAGCGGTCGCCCGAATACTTCATCGGTTCGAATTGGGCGATGGCCAAGCAGGTAGAAGATGGAGGGCGTAATGTCAGTGGTAAACGCGAGCTTCGTTACGTCGTAATGAAAGTTGCGCCGTATCTTGTCCGGGACGTGCATGATCAGCGGCACGCGCATGATGTCCGGCTCAACTGAGCTCGCATGCGATTCATGTCCGAGTTCACCATGATCCGCGGTGAGCACGATGATGCTGTTCTCATAAAGGCCCTTGCTCTTCAGATAGTGAATGAAGCTGCCAAAGCAGCCGTCCATTCTGCGCAGCTCTTGAGCATACATTTGCGCAATCGCTTCTTTGGAATGGACAAGAAGTTCAGGGTGCCGTTTGTATACGGTCAGAATGTGCACATTCTGTGGCTGGGTAAACATGAAGACCGGCCGCGTTGGATCTTTGCGATGAGCAAGCTTTGCTTCGGCATCGTCCGCGGTGGAGCACAGGTCAATGTCCGTCCACTTGGCCGCATGCTCGTCCAGATGAACAAGGTCATTGCGCGGTTCCAGCAGGTTGCGCAACGTTGTGTCAACGGTGACAAATGACTCGTAACCGTCAATCGCCGCCAGCTTCTCCAGGTTGTTTACATGCGAGAAAGGGTGCACAAAATGTGTGTGCAACAACATTGCTCCAGCCCAGATGGATGGCTCTGAAAGCGTGGTTCCGGCGTAACGGCTGAATGCATTCCTGAAAACCAGGCTGTCGCGGGCGAATGCCGCGATCTGCGGCGTGTAATCCAGTTGTGGATTGTAGGCCGTAACAAAATCCTGTCGCAGGCTGTCCACCACAAACACGAAAATATTCGGCCTGGCAATGGATGTTCGCTCCAGGTGATTGACCAGGCTTAGCTCAGGCGCCGCCGGTGGCATGGCTGGTGGAATATTGGTCTGTTCCTGGAGGTAGCGGCAGTAATCGTCGCAAGGGGCACTGTGAACGCTGGTCAGCAGGTCGTTCACGTTCATATAAGAAAGATTGTAGGACGGTTGCTGTCCAATCGCTCTTTGAACGTCCGACTCCGGTGAAGCCCACCGTTCCGACGTGAAAGTTAGACTGTAGATGCCGTAAGAAAAGACTGGCAGCGCCAGTGCCGCGAGCAAAGGCAGCGGTTTTTTGGGCCGGGGCAGCACGCGCATCATCACGACTACCATGGTGGTCCAGAACGCAAGCACCCAGAGTTTTTCCAGGAGTGAGTTCCAATCGATGATGCCGATGATCGCAGGCACCACGCAGGCGGCAATCACCGGCACCAGAAGCAGGAGCGCACTTTCAAACCCGCGTTTTCGTTCCACGATCGCATCGGGGCGCAATGGAGCTAAAGCAAATGCACGCAGCACCTGGCTTCCCGCAAAGATGACGCAAGCGAAGCCAAAGAGCACGGAATAAATAACGGACTCCACGCCAATGTAAGAGATGGCTCCAAACACAACGCGTTTGAAAATCAGGGAAACCGTCAGCCAAGCCACGCCACTGAACCAGAGAAATCTTGTCTGCGCGGGACGTGCAGTGCGTAAAGCCAGGGCTTCTCCAAGCGCCAACATTCCAATGATGAAGCCGAAGAAAAGTATGTGCGCTAACAGTGAGCCGGCACCCACCAGCAGATCAACCCGGTGCACCGGTATGGCAGGAAGTCCAGCCAGCTTAGACCGAACGTAAGCCGCTAATGGATAGATGATTGCCACTGCCATGGCTGCGGCCACCGCAACCGGCACGCTGAAGCAAAGTCGGAGGTCGCTGGTCCATTTACGCCGGGGCCAGAATGCACGCAAATCCAGGATGCCAATCCACAGGATCGGGAAAATGGTGGCCACGGCCCAGACAAAGCTGCGCGAATCATTCCTGAGAACGCTGAATGGACGCGCCACAATGGAATAGATCGCCATCCCGGCAGCCACCAACGCGAAGGTTACGACCATCCGGCGTGATGTCGCGTCACTGGCGCCTTCCGTCCAAAGCGCAACGCAAACGCCCGCCGCGAGAACAGCATAAAGATAAGGATGAAAGTGAATGACCATCGGGACCCAGGTTTGAAATGGCGCCTGAATGAAGGCGATGTATGTTTCCGGAACGAAAGCCAGGACGCAATAAAACGACGTGAACACCATCAACGCAACATAAGCGTGGCGTACCAATGACAATACAAGTTTGGAGCTTGCGCGCTGATCTCTCATGACTGGGCTGCTTACCGGCTTAGTGGCAAAAAGGGCCATATGTAGCTTAGACACTCGCTTTGAAGCTATCTAATTACGTTGGTGCTGCCCCGTGCTTGCTGAACAAATAGATTGCAATGGCGACTGTCAAGCGCGATTCCAGCGCCAAAAGCTCAGGCCGCTCAATTGCGCCTCACCCCGAAGAGACGACAATTGACTTAGTCTTTCCTCCCCGGCTAAAGTGTTTTCAGCGCGAAGGGCGCATCCAGTCCGCGGAAAGGGCAGTGCCCACCTTACCTCCAGTGAAGATTGCGAATCTTCTTTCCTGCCTGATTTTGTGCGGACTCCAGGCCACCACGGAAGGAGCTTCGTATGCCGGAAAAAGAACTGCCGCGCCGCCCCAGCCTGGAGCAATATAAGAAGCAGGCCAAAGAACTTCTCCAAGAAAGCAAAGCATCTTCCCCGCAAGCACTGCAGCGATTCAGGAACCATCTTCGACCGAAAAAACTTTCACCGAAAAAACTTTCGCAGAGTAGCTTCAGCCTGACGAACGCGCAACTGGTTATCGCGCGGGAACATGGCTTTGAGAGCTGGCCTAAATTCGCCAGACAAATCGAATTGCTGCGGCATCAGAATTCGGCTGCCGCGCAAAGTCATCCGGTGGCCGTCTTTATTACCGCCGCATGCGTGCCACGCACCACAAGTCACAACTCAGGCACGCTTGATCTTGCCAACGCAATTCTTGCCGAGCGCTCGCACTTGGCTGATGACAGCATCTACACCGCAGCCATTCTCGGTGACGATGCAGCCGTTCGCGGCTTCCTCGCGGTGAATCAGCAAGATGCCACCCGTAAAGGCGGGCCGTACGGTTGGGATGCGCTGACTTATCTTTGCTTCTCACGTTATCTGCGGTTGGATCCCGCGCGCTCGGCTGGTTTTGTGCGGGCAGCGCAGGCCTTGCTTGATGCAGGCGCCAACCCCAGTACCGGCTGGTTTGAGAATGATCATCAGCCGCATCCCGAGTGGGAAAGCGTTCTATACGGGGCGGCGGGAATCGCGCAGCACGCGGAGCTTACGCGACTGTTGCTGGATCGCGGCGCCGATCCCAATGACGGAGAGACTCCGTACCACGTTCCTGAGACTTACAACAACGCCGTGCTGCGAGTGATGCTGGAAAGTGGAAAGCTCACTCCAGACAGCCTGGCCACCATGCTGCTGCGCAAGGCGGACTGGCACGACCTTGAAGGCGGGAAATTATTGCTGGACGCCGGCGCTGATCCCAATCGCATGACGCGCTGGGGTTATACCGCGCTGCATCAGGCGCTGCGGCGCGATAATAGCCTGGAAATTATTGAAGGGATGCTCGATCGCGGAGCAATTGTCACACTCAAAAATGAACAGACGAATCAATCAGGCTTCGCGATGGCTGTCCGCCGGGGACGTGGCGACGTGCTTTCCGCAGTCATGAGACGTGGCATTGTGATCGGACTTGGCCCCGCCGAACCCCTGATTGTTGCATGCGCCATGAATGACCTGGAATCAATCTGTGGCATCGTCAAACACGCGCCATGGATGGTTGATCAGCTTCGTGAACAAGGCGGCACGCTGCTGGCCGAGTTTGCCGGCAACGGAAATACAGATGGTGTGCGTCATCTGCTCGATCTAGGAGTGGACGTAGCCGCACCGTACAAAGAAGGTGACCCTTATTACGACATCGCCAAAGGCAGCATGGCCCTGCACGTCGCCGCATGGCGGGCGCATCCCGCAACAGTGCGTTTGCTCATCGAACGCGGCGCACCGATTAACCAGACTGATAGCAAGGGCCGCACGCCCCTGTCGCTTGCCGTGAAGGCCTGCGTGGATTCGTACTGGACCCATCGCCGCTCGCCGGAGTCGGTAGAGGCCCTGCTGCGTGCGGGCGCTTCGGCTAAAGATGTTGAACATCCGACAGGGTATGCGGAAGTGGATGAGTTGCTGAAGAAATACGCTAAACGTGCTTGAACGTGACCGCGCCAGCGAAGCTGTTGTAAACTTTGATTTGGCAAGTGCGAAAGTGGCGGAATTGGCAGACGCACCAGACTTAGGATCTGGCGCCGCAAGGCGTGGGGGTTCGAGTCCCCCCTTTCGCACCAACTTCTTCGCTTGAAATCAGGCGGGCTTACCTTGATGGCGGAGCCCGCCTTTGCGTTTACAAGTCACGTTTTATTCAACCACAATCAATGTCCAATCACGACCGTTACTGACCGTGGCGATCCGCCCGTGGAAACAGGTGACGCCTTGGATTGAGTGGCAACAGTTCCTTGCAGCGAATAGTACGACAGGTTATTCGAGCCGGGAACAAAGTTGCCCTTGAAGATGTTTGACGATCCATTCGTGACAAACAGATGTTTCTGTTGCGTATCTGCGGCCACGCTGTTGGGACGCAATCCGGCGGCGTTGTTGCCGCGCAAAGTCAGTTTGCCATTCGCTGCAATGGCGAACGTCAGCACTCCGTTTCGCCTTTCCTCTGTTCCGTAGAGGATTGTGCCGGCGTGGTTTACAGACAGGCTGCTTACGCGATCAAAGCCATTGTGTAGAAGAACCGCTCCTGCGGGTGTAATTCTGCCCGAAGAAGAAACGGCAGATACCGTCACTTGCTGTCCCCGGTTGCATGCCGTGTAGATGAAGTGCCCGTTGGGATGCGCGGCGATGGTCGGATCAACATTGGCAAAGAAACAGGGATCTGGCGTTGCTGGGTCGGTGAATATCGGTGGGACGCCCACCTTAAAAGGCGAGCCGCTCACTTGCGCTCCCAGTGTTCCGCCAGCGTTTCTCTTCCACACAAAGACCTGGCTATCGCTTAGTAAATACAGAAACCGCCCAAACGGGTCTAGCGCGATGGATCCTACATGGGGACCTTTCTGTATTGGTACTCCGATCCGCTGCATAATCCCGGTGCTGGTCAGCCTGAAAGTGGCCAGACCATTCTGCTGCGCGGCGCTGTTGTCTTCGCCCATGGCAAAAACCAGATGCTTCAGCGGATCGGCGACAACTATTTCCCAATCCACAAAAGTAGTTTGCGGACCGGGCTGCGGCACGTGTGTCAGCGCCCCTGTTTGCTGGTTGACCTTGAAGACGGTCATCCCGGTCTTGGAGTCGGGATCAGAGTTTGCAGCCACAAGGAATGGCGCGATGTAAGCCAATGATAGCGGTGTAGCAGTGATTGGCGCGTTAACAGCAAGTGTGTAAGGCGATCCTGGTGTGGGTGCAAGTGTACCATTCGCCAATAAATGAAAACCTGAAATGTGCCCGTCAAACGCGTCGGCTACGTAAACGAATTCTGGGGGTGGCGGTGCGGTAGTCGCATCGGAAACAGCTTCCTGCGCGGGCGGAAAAGGGTGCGAGCATGAGGCACGTTGAGACTAATAGTAAATTGACGAAATCTTTCATGGGGCCCTCGTTCTGTGAGAAATTCAGGAGAACTGATCCAATGAGACGCTCAGGCAACGCGCAGGGGATGGCGCTTGGTTTGTGAAAAAAGTTGAACAATATTGGTCGGAAATGGAGGTCTTAGATACGCGTGTCAGGTACGAAAAAGAAGATGAGAAGTTGTTGAAAAGAGGTTGCCAACACTTCAGCAATTCCCGCGCAGCTTCTGCTTACGCAGGTGTTTCAGAGCAGGCGCCGGTCGTCTTTTTTGGCCGGCTATCGAGTCAGGTTCGTGTACAACGAAATTCCCGCAATCACAAAGATCAGAACTGCTGAGCAGGCCCCCAGAATCCTCACCCATGGAGTGATTCTGTTCATCTTCATCAACAGTTCCTGTTGTTCTTTCTGCATGTGATCTTCAGCGCTGTCCAGGAATAACTGATCGTCTTCATGCATGGTGAGTGTGCCGCGATAAATGAGAAGTACGACCAGCACCAACGTTAAACCGCCCCAAAGGATAAATAGAGCCGGCATCATAGAATCCACCTTGATTTGACCCGTGTTTTGGAAGCGGTCCCGCCTACGCGACGCTGTAAAGTGCTTACAGCCGGGGGTATGTGGAACCTACGCAAATTATAGACCTGCTGCTGCATGCCAAACGGCATTATTTGTGTGTTCCTGGTTTGCTTGTTCACGGTTTTTGATCATGACTGGCTGAAAATGACGTACGTTCGCCGCCCAGTGGCTGAAAATAGTGAAACCCGCGCCTCCAACTCTCATCCAATCGTTAGTTGGCTCGAATGGAACAGGCGTGAGGGCAAAACGTTTGCGCGATCTAATGAAAAAAAACCAGAGATGCGAAACTGGCCGAATCTGTACTATAATGGTCTTGTATCCAACAGCATTCATTTTTCAAGGAGAAACGCAATGGCAACCACAACCACTCCCGAAGTCGGGACTCCAGCAAAGACTCCAGTTACGCTGACCCCCACTGCAGTCTCAAAGGTGAGGGAGATCATGACGCAACAGAACCCGGTACCTGCCGGACTGCGCATCGGTGTGGTGGGCGGCGGCTGCTCTGGATTCTCTTATTCCATGTCATTTGAGAACGCTCCCGGCATGATGGATAAGGTCCTCAACTTTGACGGTCTGAAGGTTTATGTGGACGCCACTTCGGCCATGTACCTTGACGGTTGCACCGTGGATTTTGTTGAGACGCTGGAAGCTTCCGGCTTTAAGTTTGAGAATCCGAACGTGAAGAGCACGTGCGGCTGCGGATCATCGTTTAACGTGTAATTCCGCTCAACGTATTAGCTAAGATTTTCGAGAGCCCTGCCGGTTGGCGGGGCTTTTTATTTGCCCTTTTATCTTTTTATCTTTTTATCTTTTTATCTGGGAACCTGAGGCTATCTGGGAACCTGAGGCGCCGGCGTTCCGGTAGGTTGCGGATTCTGGCTTCCGGTCAAGCCTGCGGGCGTGCCCTGGCCCTGACCCTGTGCTCCAGCGCCTGCGCCACCACGAGGCGCCGCGATGATGAGCCCGGCATTGGCTGAGCCAAGTTGATTGGGCCCGGTCTGTTCCAGGCGTGGGTCGTAAACGAAGTACCACTGATCGTATTCGTTTTTCTCGTTAAATTCTTTTATCGAGTTCTTCTTGCTGGTGCTGGCGAAACCAATGATCTGTCCGCCGCCAAATGTCTGACCGGGAGTGGCCAAGCCAATATTCGACGTTTGCAGTGCGCCCGAACCGCCTTGTGAAGCCCCGCCTTGCGTGCCCAATCCACCTGTTGGGTTAGTGCCAGAACCTTGTCCAGGAGCCGTGGCAGCAGTGCCTGAAAGGCCCGTGCTACCCGAAAGGCCTCCACCACCACCTGACAAACCTGTACTCCCGCCGGAGAGCCCAGTGCTACTACCAGAAAGCCCTGTGCTGCCTCCGGACAGCCCTGTGCTGCTTCCAGACAGTCCTGTGCTGCCTCCAGACAGTCCTGTACTGCCTCCGGACAGCCCTGTGCTGCCGCCTGAAAGTCCTGTGCCACCGCTGGAGAAGCCGCTGCCGCTGGTGGCGCCCGCTCCGCTGGTATTCACGCCGGCGGTTCCCGTGGGCTGACCGCCCGCATTGGCGCCGCCATTCAGTCCCGGATTAGATCCCTGAAGCCCTTGTACACCATTGCCCTGAGGGAGCTTGATCTCGGCTTCATTCATGTGCACCAGCTTCCACTCTGACTCGCCGGTGATGGGATCTTTGTATTCCTTGCGCAGAAAGCGGATGTGGTTGGTGTCTTTCAACTGGTCAATGGAACTCGGATACGTGTTGGATTTGTGATAGAAGCGCTTCACGGCGCGAGCATAGTCCATACCGCGCTGTACCAGTTCTTCTTCTTTATCACGTTTTACCTGCTGAGCAATCCGGGGAAGCTCAACGCTCATGGTAATCAACATCAGCGTGATCAGCAGCATTACGGAAAGCAGCACATAGCCTTTCGCATTGTGTTGGCTCGGATTGTGTTGGCCGGAGTGTTTTTCAACCCTTGCCGAGCGGCAGATAAGAACGGTTCTCTGGTGCATAACTGATACCAAATCTATTGTTGCTGTGTGCGCAGCGGGATATCCTGCTTGTTGTTGGTGAGAACGTCTTCAATGGTGACAGACGTTTTCTGGATCGAAACCACACGGTAACGCCGATCAATGATGTCACCCTGCTTGGCTACGAACACCACGTCATTCTCCGCCAGAAAAATCTGTTTCTGCTCGTTGTTGGCGCGGTTCTGGAAGCCGTAGAACTTGAGCGGAATGGGCGGTGGTGGCGGCGTGGGCGTCGGAGTCAGAATAGGTGTTTCCGTCCGGACTGGCGGAATATTCTTAGGCAATGGCGCTTCTTCCATCCGGAAAATATTGCGGCCGGGCTCATACTTCACACGACGGCTGGCCTCAAGCACATTCAGATGCAGTGTCGGGTCCAAATTATTTTGTGCAGCCTGTACCGGGGCTTTTTTGTCCGGAACGGCCGCCGGCTTGGTCCCCGGGGCGGAAGTGGTGGTAGAGGACGCGGCAGGCGGCGCAGCCGATGTGCCACCCGAGCTGACGATGTCGTAAATACCAATACCCAGCAGGATGGCCAGCAGCACTACCATGATGACGATCTGCTTCTTGTTTTCCGCGCCTAATCTCACTTAGCTCAAGTCCTCTTCCGGAAGTTGCGTTTGCCGTTTACGATTCTTTCAAAAATGTATGTAATTTGATCTGCAACGTCACGATTCCACTCTGCTGGCTGCTGAGTGCCACTTGATCAATCACAAACAGCATCTTGTCCTGCTCAATCGAATTAATGAAGTGCGCCAGTTTCGGATATTCGCCGCTTACTGATGTCTCTATCTCCAGACGCTGTAAGCCGGGAAGATCATCCTTGTCCTGGGTCTTGGAGTTATAGCGCACTCCCTGGCTCTGGACGCCCACCGCCTGGCTGATTTTTTCCAGCCGAAGTGATATCTCAGACGCGCGGTTCGGGACCGCGTCCTTATACAGGTTCTTGATATCAGTCCGCGTCTGCATCAGCTTGCCTTCAATGCCATTCAGCGGTTCCACCTCACGGCTCAATGCGTTGTACTGCTGCTTCAGATTCGCGGCCTGTTCCTTTTGCGCGCCAACGCTGGAGCCCGGCCAGAGCAGGTACACCAGGAAGCCGACGCAAATCACGCCGAGAATTGCCAGAATGGTGAACACGCGCTGGCGGATCTTTTGAAGGTGCCGCATTTACATGCCTCCCTTCGCGCTGCGCAACACCACCATAGGACTGGAAGGTATGTAAGCAGTCTCAATTTCAATCTCAAACTGCGGTGGCGCGCCAGGTTGTTTATCTTTCACCACGCGTTCGGCAATGATCTTGGGATTGTGAAAGCGCTCAGAGTTTTCCATTTTCCGCACCAGGTCGAGTGCGTTTTCGTACTTCTCGCCGACAATCATCAGTTTGACTTTGAAGGCGTTGTCGCTGCCCAGGCTGGGCGAAACGGACGAAACGTAGGCCCTTCCCGGCATGAGCCTTTGCAGATCATTCAATATCTGCGTCCAGGAAAACCGCTTCTTCTCGATTTCGGCGTTCCAGAAGTTCTTCAACTGGTTGATATCGCGATTTTCAGGGCGGTTCTCAAAGGCCTCAGCCGCGGAACGCTTTTGCTGCAGGGCCGCTATCTTTTGCTTGAGGTCACTGATCCGCGCGCCCGACTGGGCAGTGTCATTGAAGTTGATCCACGAAAGCGCGGCCAGCAGGAGCACCAGCAGGCTCAGCGCGCCGATGCTCATCCACGCAATGGACAGGAAGCGGCGAACATCTTCATACTTCTGCGATGCGAGATTTAGATTGACGCGCATTAGCCCAGCAGTGCCCCCACAAGGCCGGCCATCATTGCCGGCGGGATCACTTCTCCGCTCAGGTTCTGTTCAGAAGTTAAGCTGGGCGCCAGTTCCTGCACCTGCGCCCCGGTGTGTTCATGCAGCAGAGGACCAACCTCCTCCAGGTGGGCCACTCCGCCAACATAGATATGCTCAATGCGGGCAGAAAAAGTGTCTTCAAAAAACACGATGGAAGGCAGCACCCCTTCCGCCAATTCTGAGGCGGATACATTGGCGCCTTGAGGATTGTCCAGCGTGCGAATCAGGCGCAATTCGTTTTTCTCGGCGGCCGTGATGATGATGTTGCTCGCATCCACTTTCAGTGTCAGCGTTGGACGGTCACCGTCAATGATTCCCAGCGCAGCCACCGATGATGACAGCACCACGCCGGGAAGGTAGCCTTCGGCGCGAAATGCCGCTTCATATTCTTCAATGATGCTTCGCGGGGAGACAGCGGCGACCACGCGCACGTTTCCGTTGCCGCGCGTGATCTCATACGAAACAATCGCGTCCTCCACATCAAAGGGAAGAGACTTCTTCATGCGGAAGCGAATGACCGGCTCGATTTCCTGGGGCTTGGCCGGTAAAGAGTCGAAGTCCAGCAACAGAGTCCGGATGGACGCATCAGGAAGAATCACGATCACGTCTTTTGATCCGCCGCTAACCGCCTGCAACGCGCCGGCGATGGCGGTGCGCAGGGCACCGGAATCCAAAACATTGGGGCCGCCAAGTCCGGGAACGACTGCGCCTTCCGGCAGTTGCCGGGAAGTAAACAGTTCCAGCCGCGGAAGTTTGTCTGACGCGCGCGCGGCAATCACTCTGTCCCGTGTGATTTCGCAGGCCAGGCGCGGCCGTATCGATTTTTGGTTTGATCCTGTCATCGCGTGGTCTCGATAAACGTGACCTTGTTGATCTCTTTCATGGTGGTTAAGCCCGCCCTTACCTTGCGCAGTGCCGATTCACGCAGAAAACGCATGCCTTCGTCATGTGCCGCTTTGCGGATTTCCGACGACGGCCTCTTCTCCAGGATCAGTTCGCGTACGTGGTCAGTCAGGTCCAGCAACTCATGGATCGCCGTGCGGCCGTGATAGCCCGTGCCGGCGCATTCTATACAGCCAGGTCCATCGTAAAAGGTGACTTTCCGCCATTCTTCAGGATTCAGGCCGTTGTTGTCTAGTTCCTCGTCTGAGTACGAGATGACCACCTTGCAATGCGGGCAGATCATTCGCACCAGCCGCTGCGCCAGCACGCAATTCAAGGCCGAAACAAAGTTGTAAGGCTCCACGCCCATGTTCAGGAAGCGGCCCAGGACGTCAACCACGTTATTGGCGTGGACGGTTGTGAACACCAGGTGGCCGGTCAGGGCGGAGTTGATGGCAATCTGAGCGGTTTCCTGGTCGCGGATTTCGCCCACCATGATCTTGTCCGGGTCATGACGCAGAATGGAGCGCAAGCCGCGGGCAAAGGTGAGCCCCTTTTTCTCGTTCACAGGGATCTGCGTAATGCCGTGAATCTGGTATTCCACCGGATCTTCAATGGTGATGATCTTGTCTTCGTCGGTCTTGATTTCATTCAAGGCCGCATACAACGTGGTGGTTTTGCCGCTACCCGTGGGCCCGGTGACCAGCACCATGCCGTAAGGTTCGGCAATGTAGCGGCGGAATTTTCTCAGATCATCTTCGTCAAAGCCCACCACATCCAGCACCAGGTTGCGGAACTTCTCGCTCATGGATTCTTTGTCGAGCACGCGGAGCACGGCGTTTTCACCGTGAATGGTCGGCATAATGGATACACGGAAGTCGATGAGGCGACCGTTGTATTTCACGCGGAAGCGCCCGTCCTGCGGTACGCGACGCTCGGCAATGTCCAGCTCGCTCATGACCTTCACACGCGTGATGATGGTGGAATGATGCTCCTTGGCAAGGTTGAGGGCCTGTTGCAGTACACCGTCAATACGGTATTTCACCACAACCGAATCGCTCTCCGTCTCGATGTGGATATCACTGGCCCGCTTCTGTAATGCGGTAAAGATGGTGGTATCAACCAGACGGATGATGGGGCTTACGTCAGCGTCAGGAGCGCCGGTTACGCGATCAATGGTGATGTTGTCGTCACCGCTGCCTTCATCTTCGCGGACCACATCCAGCACAAAGCCTTCGCTGGCCTCTTCCAGCACGCGCTGTGACTGCTCAGTCTTCTTCAGGATTTCGTTGATCTGTGACAGCGTGGCCACTTTGGTCTTTACGCGCCGGTTCAGCAGCAGGCCGATTTCATCAATCATCATCAGCTTGCTGGGATCCGCCAGGGCGATCCAGAGAACGCCTTCGTTTTCTTCCAGCGGGACAAAGCTGTAACGGAACATCAGGTCCACGGGAACTGTTTTGAACAGCTCCGCGTCCAGATGGTAGTCGCGTAAATCGACAAATTCACAGCGATAACGTGCTGCCAGATCACGTGCGCGCTGCTCCAGGTTAATGGGCTGCCCGTTGGCGCCGATCCCGTTGTCAATGGTGGGTGAAACTGTTCTTTGGTCCATAAAATTCCTACTGTTGTATCTGCGCCCCAAGTGAAAAGATGGGCATGTAAAGAGAGATCAGCACGAAGGCCACGGTGACGCCCATGAAGATCAGGATGATTGGTTCGATAAGCTGTAATGCCGCCGCCAGCGAGTTTTGCACGTCTTCTTCAAAAAATTCCGCCACTGAATTCAACATGGTCGGCATGGCGCCCGTGGATTCGCCGACTTCAATCATTTCCACCGCCAGATCGGGGAAAAACTTTGTTTCCTCCAAACTGGTCGAGAGCGGTTGTCCTTCACGTACTCGTCTGGCTGCATGGGTTACGGTTTCAGCAACCTTGAAGCTGTTAATGGACTGGCCGGCTGTCTCAAGAGAGGGCACCAGCGGCAGGCCACCGGAAAGAAGTGTGGAAAGCGTGCGGCTGAACATGGCGACCTGGTATTTCATCCACACCTGGCCAAACAGCGGGGCCCGGTAGCGCACGGAATCAAGCGTTCTGGCGCCACTGGCTGACTTCATCCAGAGCATAAAGCCCACCACTATGGCAACCAGCACGCCAAAGATCCAGGGATAATAGCCCTGAATGGTTTTACCCACGCTCAGCATGAAGACCGTGGTTACCGGCAGTTTGGCGTTCAAGCTGGAATACAGGTCCGCGAACTGCGGTACCACATAAGTCATCAGGAACGTGAGCATGACGCCAAGAGCAATGAACAGCAACGCCGGATACCACAACGAAGAAAGCAGCTTCTTACGGAAGCTAATGGAAATTCTCTGGAAGCTAATGAAACGTCCCAGCACCTCTTCCAGATTGCCGCTACGTTCGCCCGCCAGCAACGTGGTGGTATAGATCTTTGACATGTTGCCCTGAGCGGCGAATGCGTCCGACAATAACGCGCCGCTTCTCACCCTCTGCTGCACGTCCTCAAGAATGCTCTTGAAATACAGGTTGCGCTGGCGGCGGCTAAGAAGATCAAGCGACTTCAGGATAGGCAGACCGGCTTTGATCAGCGTGAGAAATTGCTGATTGAAGATGATGAATTCATCGGCCTTGATTTTCTTTCTCGGCCCAAACAGATTCAATCCCAGAGCCCCGCCCTGTCCCTTGATGGAGTAGACCATGAAGCCTTGCTGGGCAAAGCGGTCTCGAACCTCCTGCTCAGAGATTCCATTCTCCATCTGTTCGAGCACGCGGCCGCGCTCGTCTGCCATTTTGACTAGGAATTCAGCCATGAATTGTTTATTGAAGGGAAGTCCCTGCTCCTTCTCAAGTCTAGCATTTTAGGGGCTTTGTAGCCGTACTTCTATAGAATGAGGGGCCGGCATTATTATTGCGCGAATTGGCGATTAATTTCCTTAATTCTTGATTGACGAAGGTAACCAGGTGCCTACTGTGCCACCTTGTCATCCTGCAGGATTTCCACTCCCGGCGGCGGCGCAAAGCGGAAAAGTCCGTCCTGGACAGGTACATTCTCTTCCATTTCTGAGAAACGGAAGTCCGTACTGGTTCCATCTACCTCACGGATGAGGATGCGAACAATCTGGCGCTGCGGCGTCACCTCCAGCAGCAACTCAGATACGCGATCTCTCATGGTCTTAGGAATGCCTCTGAGGACAATGTCTCCCGGTAGCAGTGGTTGAACATCGGGAGCGAAGGAGAGACCATCCAGCTCCTTT
>WNFC01004675.1_pt1 | contig 14920 bp, 16 predicted proteins | sample 5400541 | NCBI WGS metagenome assembly WNFC01 (sample SAMN13153342, study PRJNA577476) | soil metagenome | isolation source: 120 cm saprolite under Douglas fir tree site 2 hole 2 replicate 1 | place: USA:California | collected 2015-04-18
ATTCCATGGCTGCATGGGCGGCCCGCACGCAGCAGGAGCACTGAGAGTAATGCCCTGACCCGTGGTTTCGCGATGCGCAGGGGATCACCGTCACTAGAAATGATCTCCAGATGACCCAGGATCCGGAAGTCCATGATGGGGCCCCTCCATCATCTCGCGGCTTCAGACTGCCCGATTTATCTCTCATACAAGTGCAGGAACATGCACGTAAGTGCGTCGTGAACTGCGCATGAGCCCATAGCCTGCTAATAAGCCGATCATTGATGGCTGATTAGCACGTGCAGGAGGCGGTCGGCTGGCTGCCCGGCGTGCCGGGGTGAGAGCCGGATGTCCGCTTGTCGATGACGACCAGGTGCCTTGGGTGTCCCTGGCGCAGGTCTTTGCTGCTTGCAGTGACGGATACATGCCGATCCCCGATCGCTGGAAGGGCTGCCGGAGCAGGCAGCCAGTTCACCAGTTGTCAGGGATCAGGCCGATAGCAACAGACCCAACCCAACCCGCAATGGCGGGTGCGGCAAGGCTAGCCGAATGTGCGGGCAATTTCAACAGTTCCCGCTGCGGGACGGGAATGAGTCCCGGCTATGCGGTGGCTGTACCTGGGTCGGACACGGAGACCAGGGCAGCGGTGGTGTGCTGGTCCAAGAGCATGAGGTTCGCCGTCACGGCGACCTGCATCCAGCCGCCGGTGACCGACCGCACCCGCAGCGTGCCCTCGACAGCGGTCTCTTTTGCCAGCCTGGCTGACATCTGCTTGGCGAGCGGAAGGTCGTCTGGGTGGATGGCGGGAGGGTGCTCGGCGTCGAGCTGCCAGGCAACTCCTGGCATTGGATCATCCCCTTCTACCCACCGGATCAAGGTGAGGGTCCGCAGGTTTATGATCGCGCGGTGCTTGCCCGGCTGTTTCTCAGCTGCGACCACCTGCTGCGCGAGGACCATTGTCCGCGGCGCGCTCGGGGTTTCCTCTGCGGCTCCGATGTCATGGCTGATTCCCCGGATAATGACTTCTTCCTGCCCGTTCTCGTCCTGCTCCGCGATGACTCTGCAGGCGAAATTGGCAGCACGTAGCTGCCCGTTGTCCTCGCGACGCACTGCCCACGTCGCTTGATGTTCATCGCCGGGCCGGGACCGCACCAGCACGGCCAGGGCAGATGCCTCATCCGCATTAGTGGTCAACCGGCCGAACATCTCGGCGATCCGGCGCTCGTACTGCCGGTTCTCCGGCGTGACCACCCCGTACAGATCGAATAGGTCATCGGACCTGATGGTCACGTCGCGCGTGAGGTTGAAGAGCCAGGCTCCAGCGGGATCGCGGCCCGGGGGCTCCTCACCCGGGTCACCGGTCCAGACGTAGACGCCATGTACCCGGCCAGCAACACTGAGCGGAAGCCCGATCATCTGTCGGCGGGCGTCCCGGGATATCTCCCGTACCGGCTCCCGGGAATCAGCTACCCGCGCAAGAAGTGCCCGGATGTCCTCCAGGTAACGGCCCCGGCCGAGCACGGAGGCCAGCGAGACCATCTGCTTGGGCGTCCTGCCGACCGCAATGATGCTTGGCTCCCCGTGGCCCGGGCCGCCGAAGGTCTCGATCAATAACCACCTGTCAGCCACCTATACCTCCCAGATAACATCAAAAGCGGCCCCTAGCTCCCAGGATTAACCTGTTTTCCGGGGCCGCCGGGCGAGCATCGGCAGCAGGTATTGATATCTGCTTCCAGCTACGCGGAGCACCAGTGATACAGCGCGGGCGTCAGCCCCCACCAGCACCTGCGACCGCCGTCGTGCCACGCCCCGCAAGATGATCGCGGCTGCCTGGTCTGCTTCCATCCGGGCCATTTGCCCGAACCGGGTAGCGACGGCTGCGGCGTTCTCCCCGGCCGCGTACGACCCATGACGCATGATGGAGGTGCGGACCCTGCCCGGATACACACATGTCACTGTGACAGGGTGCCCGTCGAGCACCATTTCTTGCCCCAGGGACTCGGCGAATCCCCTGATCCCGAACTTGGTGGCACAGTAGGCGCTGTAATGCGGGGCAGCCACCAAGCCGAAGCCGCTGGACATAGCTACGATATGCCCGCGCCCCGAAGCGATCAGGGCGGGCAGGAACGCCTTAGCCGTGTTCATCAGGCCAAACAGGTTGACGTTGATCACATGGTCGAGGTCACTGAACTCCGAGGCCAGCAGGCTCCCCGTGTGGATGACGCCCGCAGCCGCGAATACCAGGTCGGCGCGGCCGAAGTCGCCGACCACGGCGGCAGAATAATCCAGCACGGCCTGGCGGTCCGTGACATCTACGGTGTCCGCTCGTACCCGCACGCCATCCCTCTGGCATTGCTGGGCGGTGCCCGCCACTGCGTCGCCATCCCGGTCCGCCAGTGCGAGGTGCGCACCGCGGCGGGCTAGGGCCATAGCCACTGCGCTGCCAATACCCGACCCAGCTCCGGTGACCACAGCTACCCGCGTGGAGTAGTAGCCCAACCCCGCCTCCCTGCCGTCTCCTGACGGTGACCGTACAGGACGGCTCTCTCCTTCCCCGCCACGCCGCGGCCCGCACATGCCTCGGACCGCTGTGCGGCTTCCGCTGTCAGTCCGGCGGAGATTCACCGCGGCTGGCTGCATCCACGCGAGCCACGGACCGGGACGTCGACCGTTACCGGGAGTTCTTCGGCAGGCTCGCCGCCGAAGCATAGGGCCGGGACGCCAGCGAAGAGCCGCTTCAGGAGATCGCGCAGTCGCTGGGCGAGCCGGAACAGGACCACTACGGAGCCGTATGACAATAACCGCGTGCGCGCAGCATCTGGTGGACCCGCGCAAGTCATCGTGGGACCGGCCCGGCTGCGGGCCAGCCCTACCGGAGGACAGGTTAGGCAGCCAGGTCCGCGACCTCACTGGCTCCGACCTTCCCGCGTTTGCCGCGCGCCAAGAGCGGCGGCCGCCAACACGCCGACACCCGTCACAATGAAGAACACCGGGTAGGCATACAGCAGCCGCGGCGCATCCTGCGACAGGGCAGGCAGGTCCAGCACACCGGCCACAGTGAATATCAACCAGGTCGCCGGAGTCTCGCTGCCGGGACGGCGGTAGGCGTTGATCATGACCAACACCATGCCGAGCCCCTCCGTGGCCAGCGCGAGGCACATCGCGGGCGCGGGCTCACGGGTGAACCACCACAGGCACATGGTGCCTCCGGCGCAGACCAGGACAGCCCAGCGGCCAGCGCCGAACCGCCAGTCGCTGCGGTGGGCCAGGAACGCGAACACCAAGACGGTGCCGGTTAGCTGCAGCGCCGCGAGGCTCAGCGCGGGCCAAGGGGGATGCTGAGCCGCCTGGGCGGCAAGCAGGATGCCGTACTCAACGGTCCAGAGCAACCAGGCCGCCGGATCGGGGTCGCTGGCCCGCCGCCAGGCGTCCCGGAGGTAAGGGATGTAGCCAGCCAGCCCGGTCACCCCGGCCAGCACGCCCCAAAGTGGAGCGGCCAACAGGTTGCTGATCACTGGCCTGCGACCACCCGGGCGGCGCAACCGGCGGGTGCCCTAATCGCCCGGGTCACAGCTAACCCGCACATCCGGGTTCCCTGCAGAAATGGCATCAGTGCAGCGCCAGCCTTATCTCCCGTGGGACCGATAGGGTTCCGGGCTGCCACTCCAAGCCGCCCGCCAGCCGGGCGGCTGGAAACGCCCCAAAGAATTCCGCGAGCGCGCACGATAGCCACACACGCGTGAGCGCGGCGCCGGGGCAGAAATGCGGGCCAGCTCCGAATGCGATGCTCTGCGGGGGGGTGCCGCAGGGATCGTGAGCGGCGGCGGCGAGCGATGGCAGCACGACGGTGCCCTTGCGAACCAGCTGGCCGCCGTCCAGCCATGTGTCGGCCAGAACCATCCGCGGCAGGGCGACCGGGAACAGTGCTCGGCAGTTCAGCAGTTGCGCAGCCACGGCCGCCCAGCTCCGCTCGCCTCGCAGGCATGCGGTGACGACCTGGGGCTGCTGCACCAGCTCGGTGAGGGCAACGGCGAGCACCGGGAGCACTGCCCCGAAGCCGTTGCTGACGGTGCCAATGACGTGGGCAATCTGGCTGGCTGTGTAGCCGTCCAGGGCATCGGTCAGACGCGAGATCAGTGTCCCGTCGGGCCGGGCCTGCTTGGCGGCGACAGCGGGCTCGTAGTAGCGATACAGCTCGTCCCAGGCCGCAACCACGTCGTTGACCGCGTCCGCGCTGGGCACCACAGCGAACGCTACCCGGGAGAACTCCAGCACTCGGTCCCAGTCCCGCCCGGGAACGCCCACCATCTGGCAGACCGCTGCCGCAGTGAACGGCTCCGCGAATCCGGCAATGGCATCCGGGCAATGGCGCGGTCTCAGCGCTGCAACGAGCGGCGCGGCGAGCGCCCGAATAGCCGGGCGGGTCGCCTCGGCGGCGCGGCGGGTAAACAGGCCGTTGATCCGCTGGCGGCACTCACGCAGCCGCGGGGGGTCCATATTCAGCAAGCCCCCGTCCGGCGACTGCATCTCCGCCCCGGTCAGCGGGCAGCCGCGCAGCTTCCCGGATCCAGTGACACCCGCCATGGCGAAATGAGCAGGATCTGACAGTGCCCGCAGGACGTCAGCGCGCTGGCGCAGGACGAGCATGGGCTCGCCTCCAGCGGGTCGGCGGGCGAAGTTCCCGGCGGCACCCGCGCGCAGCACCGATGGGGGCGCGCCGTCCGGTTCGGCTGCGAAGGTCAGGACTGGGGCTGTGATCATGAGCGCTCACGATGCATCGGGCGCTGGCGCAAGAAGAGAGGAAAGGGCTGGCCCGGCGTTGTACAGCCAGCGGGATGGCGATGATCCGCCCTCTGATGCGGCGATTGATGGCGGAGTCGTTTCATGAGGCACATACGGCGCAAGTTATGGCGCGCGTGTTACTGCTCCGTAGCACAGCCGTGAGTGTGCAGGTCAGCGGAGTCTCGGGCGTGCGGGTACGCGTCAGGGGTAACGTCACGCATTGGCATCGGCGATCGGCGACGCGTCGCGCCCGGCAGCTAGCCGGTGCCCAGGCAGTCGACCAGCGACATCAACGTGCGGGCCGACTTGGCCCACCGCAGGGCGGCATGAGGAGCCATGATGATCACCGCGGCACGCCAGGGACCAGCGGTCGACCAGCGAGCGCTTCCAGCGATAATGCACCGCCGCATCTCGGCCAGTTCTGGTCCTGCGCCGACGCCGTACTCTGCGAGTAGCGCATCCTGCGCGGCAGCGTACGCGCGCATCGCACCCGCGGTGTCCCCACACCGGTACAAGGCCAGCATCAGCTGCGCCCACACGTGCTCACGCCCGGGATCCTGCTGGGCAAGTGCCCGGATCCGCGGGACCAAGTCACGATGACGGCCGAGCGCGAGCTGAGTGTCTAGCCAGGTTTCTTCCGTCGCAGCACGCTGCGCGAGCAGCCGGGCCTTGGCGCCGTCGATAAGCGGCGTGCAGGGCAAGTCCCTCAGCGCCGGCTCACGCCACAGCCGCAACGCCTCCCCGAGCAGCCAGGCCGCCGCGGCGGCATCCCCGCGATCCCAGGCGACCTGGGCCCGGGCATCCAGCGCGCGGTAGAGTCGGAGGTCAACTTCCGCCTCGCCCGCGGCGATCAAGAAGCCACCTGAACCGGTCTGCAGGCGGCTGCCCAGAGCGCCGAGGGACCGCCGCAGCCCGTAGACGCAGGTGCGCAGCGTGCTGGCCGGGTCAGCAGGACCCTGGGTGCCCCACAGGGCCTCGACGAGCCAGTCACGCGGGCAGAGCTGGCCAGCGCGCAGCACAAGCGTGGCCAGAACTGCCCGTTGCAAGGGTTGGCGCACCGTCACGGGCCGACGGCGCGCAGGCGGGCGGACTTCCAACGCCCCTAGGATGCAGAACCTCAGCGACTCGCTGCTAGGCCTCTCGCCCGCAGTCATCCCCGTCCTCCCGGCGGCTGCGCCCCGGGAGATCCGGAGCGCGCGTGCGCCCTTCCTCCCCCGCTGCCGACCTTGCCTCACAACAGCCACATCCGCAAGCGACGCACGAGCACCCAGAGGCAGGATCCTGCCGGATCGGCGATGGCAGGTGACCTCGCTAAGCACCCCGGCCGGGCCGCCGCCTGGCAGCATGGAGGCCGACACCATGGCGGTCGCGACCGGATAGTGGGGACCTGGGACGCGCCCCGGCCGACGAGCTGACGCGGCGCCGCTGCCTGGGCACTCACGGCTGAGACATGCAGTGGTTACACCGCCGCCTTACCGTCGCACCCATGGCCCGCTGCCGGTGGCCGAGTCGGCTCCCTCGAAGGCGCGGCAGACGTGCGGCGGCCGGGCACCTGTGTTCCTTTAGCCCACAGGAGCATCCATTGACCAGCCCAGGCCTCACCCGCCAGCCCGCGGCCACGCATGCCAGGCCGGCCATATCCAGGCATGCTGACTGCACCACCCAAGCGGGCAGCGGGGGTCACCCGGCGTGAGGAGCTACGGGGTCGAGTGGCCGGGGGCCTGGGCTGCACGAAGGGTCGGGGCTGCTGGCCTCGCTGCGCATGCGCTAAGTACTGCGGAGTGCTTGGCAGGACAGCCGGACGTGAGCCTTCTGCGCAAGGCGTTGCAGGCCAGAGCATCCCCTGGCAGCAGGACGCCTACGTGCTTGTCGTGGGCCATCTGACCACGGCGGTGGAACCGACAGCCGGGTGGGGTCCTCACCCCGGTGGCGCTGCAGATGCGGGACGAGAGGAAGGTCTCCGCGCCGGCGATCGCCAGCAACGACACCGAGCTGATCGCGATGGTCCGCAGGCGTGGGCCGCTCGGCAGGTCACGGTCGTACAAGCCCTGATAGGGGGATCCTGCAAGGTGTCGATTGCCCACGTTGAGAACCGGCGTGCGCGCGAGGAGGCCGAACTGGTGGCCAAGATAGCCGCCGGGGACATCGGTGCCCCTGTTGCGGAGCTGTACAGCCGTTACTCCGACCGGCTATACCGGTTCGGGATGCAGGTTCTTGATAACTCCGGCCTGGCAGAGGAGATGGTGCAGGAGTGCTTCGTCCGGCTGTGGCGCACCGCAGGGCGATTCGACGCTGACCGGGGAAGCGTGGCCGCGTACTTGTTCGTAATCGCCCGCAGCGTCGCGTCGGACGTGCGCAGACGGCCGTCCTCGCGTCCGCTCGTCCCCGTCAAGGATGTTCAGCTGCCGCCGCAGGCTGACAACGCAGACAGGATTCTGGAAAGCGTGATGGTGCGCGAGGGAATGGACGCGCTCAGCCCGGCGCACCGCGAGGTGCTGCGGCTGGTACACGCGGAGGGCCTGACGCAGTCGCAGATCGCCGAACGGCTCGGGTTGCCGCTCGGGACTGTGAAAACGCGGCTATTCCACGGGCTGCGTGCGCTACGGGCCGCATTGATCGAGCGAGGTTTCGATGCCACCACGTGACGGCAACTCCAAGCTCGGGCACCCTGATGTCGCGGGCTGGGTTCTTGGCGCCCTCGACCCTGACGACGCCGAGCGCTTCGGGGACCATGTGCTGTTCTGTGAGGAATGCCAGGCCGCTATGACCGAGCTTGAGCCGTTGGCCAGGCTGCTCCAGAACTTCGTAGCCGAGCTGAACGAGGTGGCGGTGAAACCGCCTGCGGGCCTTGGGGCACGGACGCTCACACGTGTTGAGTGGGCAGCCCGGCTGGCCGATGCCGAGGCCGCGCATACCAGGTCGGAGAGGCAGGCCAAGGTCGGCGCCCAAGCCGAAGCCGGCGTCCATGCGGCCGGGCCTGACGCACCGCCAACCGTGCCCGAAGGAGCGCACATCGAGCCCGACATCAAGGCTGCGGAGCCAGAGGAAGTGCAAACCGGGCAGGTTGTGAGGGTAGCCGCGTGGCGGCGCGCGAGCGTCCGGGCCCTATCGCTGGCCGCCGCCGCAGTCATGGTGATCGGGGTCGGCGTCGCGGTCTGGGTTTCGCGGCCCGCCCCCACCACGCTCGCGTTCACGTTCCCACTGCATGCCGCCTACGGCGTGACAGCGTCAGGCCAGGCGCACGCCCACCAGGCCCAGAACGGCTGGTCCATCCAGCTGACCGTGCACGGGCTCAAGGACCTCGGTTCGGGTCGCTTCTACGAATGCTGGTACGCCGGCCCAGGTAACCGGCCCGGCCACCCTGACCTGATCGCCGCCGGCACCTTCACTGTCGGCCGCAGCGGCAGCGCTACCGTGCAGATGTGGAGCGCCGCCGACCCGCGTAGCTTCCCCGCCATGCAGATCACCCCCGAGCAGCCGGGCGATGCCGGGCAGCACGGCCAGGTCATCCTCAGCGGCTCGGCAAGCCACTGATCAGTGCCACCCACTGACAACGACCGCCCGGTCGCGGCAGCCTCGCTATCTCACGCCCCGGGGACTTGTGTGCGGGCTGCTGGCCGCTGCGGCCAGATGTGGCTGCGGTAGCACCGTTTGCACACGCCGGGCGGACAGTTCTTGTACTTCCACGGCTGGCGCTTCTTGCAGATGCGGCAGACCTGCTTGCGCTTTCTCGCCACGTTCCGCCAGCTCTTTCGTTCCGCTCCGAAGGGTGCGGTTAATAGCCGAGACTAGGCCAGGTGCCGTCGTCGCCACATGATCGCGCCGGACGTTGCCACCGCGTCCGTGGCTGTCGGCGGTCCGCATGGTTGGGAGGAATGGCCGATGCCGGAGCGCCTGTGCTGCCCGGTGGATGCGTACCTGCTGCTGGAGAGGGGCGGGAAGCTGCTCATGCTGCGGCGTGCCCCCGGCGCTTACGCCGCGGGCCTGTTGTGCCCGCCCTCTGTTCATTTGGCAAGTTGACTGTCGGAATTGCTCCTGTCGGATCCTCTGCTGGCCGTGTGAGGGCTGTTGGCAGGCGCCGAAGTGGTGAGTGGTTCTCCAAACGGTGGGTGGTGCCTCGGTGCCTGGCCGCTGCCGCTCGCCCGAAGAGACGCAATGCTCAGGGACGCTCTCCCGCACGGCCTCAGAGGCCAGCACGTTCGGTCACGGCAACGAGTCGGCGTTCGAGGTGGCTGCGGGCCTTATCGACATCTCCGGTGACGCCGCTCATGGCGACAGCTGCGGTGATAATCACGTCTGCCAGTTCGGCGAGCAGGTCGTCGCGACTGCGGCAGATGCCCTTGCGGGCGTTCAGCCCCTGCATGCCGATGAACGCCTCTGCGGCTTCACCGACTTCCTCGGTTAGCTTGAGCAGCCGGGTCTCGACTGGGACATCCCCGTGGAAGGCATGGAGATGGCCGACCTGATCCCACATGGCTTCCGCCTATCCCAGCCCTGAGGGCACCATGTTCAGCGTCCGCGCGTGCTGGAGCCGGGAGTACTGGTAAAGGCTGTAAGCGAAGGCCACCAGCAGCCCGGCGGCCAGGAAAGCGCCGAGGATCACGCCAGATTGCTTGAGGATCGTTGCGAAAAACGGGTCCATTTTTTCTCACTTCGTGTCGGTGCTGGAACTACTGTCGGTGCTGGCCAGGGCAAGCCTTCGCTTGAGCCGGTTTCCTCGTGAGTGTGGCCAGTCCCCGTCATGTTGCAGGCGACCTGCCACGATGCCGGGCGCGACGCCGATTCTGGCAGCGAACTCCTGCACGGCTGACTCAGTCTTCAGCAGGGGCAGTTCCGCTGCCGCCCTGGGCGGGATGAGAACGTCGCGGGAGAACTGGTCAGCCTCGGCCTCCCGTGGGTCGTCGGCGGTGGGTGAATCTCCTTCGATCCACACATCCTTCTTGCCGTGCAGTAGCACGTGGGCGATCTCGTGGAAGAACGTGAACCACAGGTGATCGTCGGTCCGGTACCGCAGGCTGAGCTGCACGAGAGCCTTGGAGGGCGTCAGCCAGCGGGTAGCACCGCTGGCGCGGGCACCGGTGATCTCCTCGACGAAGACCACAGCAACGCCGTGAGCAGCACAGATTTCCGCCATCCTGGAACCGAATACCTCCGGCCGCTCGGTGGTGAGCGCACGCAGCCCGGGAAGTGCCGAACGCAGGGCCGCCGGGTCGAACGGATTGCAGCGGATATCCTGCGCAGCGATTTCGCCGAGGCGCAGCCACGCCGAGAGCGCGCCGTGCTTGGCCTCATACACCTTGGATTTGCGGAAGGCGCACGCGGGCCCGGCATACACGTCTTCCCATGCCTCAACGCTGGCCACGCCGAAGAAGCTCAGCATCTGCTCGGCCCGGGAGGCTTTGTCCGCCGGTTGCTCGGGCAGGACTCCCCGCTCAACCAGGACCTTGACGGGCAGTTCCCGCAGCCAGGGGCCATACTCGGCCAGGTCACGCTGGGTGCGCAGCCTTTCTAGGTCCGAGCGATAGTCAGCCTCCCGGCGGTTCCAGATCCGCGCCGGGGTTCCGGTGACGCGTTCGAGCCGCTGTGCGACGTCCGGGCTGAGCGGGACCAGTCCCTGGAGGAGCCGGTTGACGTGCTTGGGGCTCAGGTCCGCGCGGCGGGCCAGATCCCGCTGCGTGAGGCCCCGCTCATCGAGTAGCTCCCGCAAGGTCTCGCCGGGCGGTACCGCATAGTCGGTGTCGCCGAGCGGATAGAGCGCCTCGTTGCCTGCCACCATTTCAGTCACCCCTTCCTGCCTCTCCGTGGTGTCTAGTCGTGGGTGTCCGTGACGGACACGATGGTTACTGCGCTGACCTTGGACCAGTCGAGGCCGCCTCCGGGACCGGGGTCGGTGCCATCGGCCGGCCGGAACAGCAGCCGGTAGGGATGGTCGAGGTCGAGGGAGAGGAAGCCTGCGAGGTTGGCATGCAGCTCGTGGCAGCGGCCGGGTAGGTGCCGCATGTCGGCCAGCGTCTCAACTGCGCGGAGGTCCTTGAGCCGCTGCTGGATCTTCTTGGCCCGCACAGTCCCGCACCTCCTCCGCAGGTCCCTGTCACTCGCGCACAGTGCCGCGAGGCCGGGGTCGTCGAAGGAGACCTCCAACTGAACCCGCCTCCCATCATATTAACCAGTCTGGTAAACAAAAACTCCCTAGCCGACCCCATCATATGGGTGCAGGCTGACGGCCGCACCCAGGCGCGCCTGCGGGCGTGCTCCCTTCGCCGTAGCTCTGCCCGCCGGCTGACGGCGAAGGATAGGGCCGCCGCCCCCGCCATCATTCAAGATGGACGGCCTCGAACGATGATCCTCCATGATCATCTTCTCCACGGTTTTCGGCTCACGACAGGCCTGACGGGCTAGTGCCGTGCCACGTTTCTGCCTGCAGCGCGGTCAGACGGCGGCCCGGCAGGCCCACCAGAGCAGCAGGCATGCGTTGGCACTATCATCGTGAGCCGGATGGTCGGCGTCGCCGCCAACGGGCTGAAGGCGTTCTACCCAGCCGAGCGTCTCAAGGGCGGTGCGTACCCCGCTCATCGAGGCCGGGGCGCGGGCCATAGTTCCAGATCGGCAAGTATGAGCCGATTGCGCTCGGCCGCACGGAGGACCTCTTCAATGAACGATTCGCCAAGACAGGTAGTTGGGCCGTGGACCCTCCGCGAGGTCCTTGGCCGAGGGGGCAATGCCAGCGTCTGGAAGGCGACTCGTCCTGGCGCTGACCCAGCGGTCGCTCTGAAGATCATTAATGTCACGAAGGTGGAGCGAGAGCCGTACCAGCGATTCGTCCGTGAGATTGAGTTCTTGCGGGAGCACCAGGCTGTCCCGGGCCTGCTGCCCCTGCTCGATGCTCACCTGCCAGAGCAACCTAGCAAGGCAGACCGGCCATGGCTGGCGATGCCGATCGCCACGCCCATCGCTCAGGTTCTGGCAGGTAGGGCTCTTGCTGACGTAGTCGGAGCAGTGGCGGCGATTGCGGACACCCTGGCTCGGTTGCGGCGAGATTTCAACGTAGCCCACCGAGATGTCAAACCGGGCAATCTTTATGAGTTGGACGGGTCATGGCTCATCGGCGACTTCGGCCTGGTTGCGCTGCCGGACGCCGAAACGCTGACGGTTGACGGTCGTCAGGTCGGCCCGGCTCACTACACGGCGTATGAGATGATCCTCCGTCCGTCGACGGCCGACCCTCATCCAGCCGACGTCTACTCGCTGGGCAAGACACTCTGGGTTCTCGCGACCGGTCAGGCCTTCCCGCCGGAGGGACACCAGCCTGTGGGCACACGCGGCTTCGAGATTGGTGACTTCCGGCCGCATCTGAGGTCCGCCGCCCTTGACCAGGAGGTCGACCTGATGACACGCCTTCACCCCGAAGAGCGGCCGTCGAAAGACCAGGTCGCTCGCGACCTTGCCGCGTGGCAGCAGCTGGCGGGTGAGCCGGTCGGGTTCGATGTGTCAGACGCCCGGGCGCGACTACGCGAAAAGCTTGAGTCTGCGATCTCTGAGCAGGACACCTTGGAGCAGTACAAGGATCTTGCCTACGGAGCCGTGCGCCGCCTCCAGGAGTTGACTGCTCCCCTGAATGCCGGGCTGAAGAGCCTCTACCCCGGAACCCAGGTTGACTCCATGTCAGACGAAATGACTCAGAACATTCTGCGGAGCCACTTGCACCTTGGTCAGCAGCACGAGGTTGTCTTCCGGTGGCAGCGCTGCACACTGATGGCACCGTTCGATCGTCCTGCCTCCACGACTCTCAGAATGAGCCGCTCCCTCGAACTGTTCAGCGACGGCCTCCTTTTGCTCCGCTTGATGGTCTACGTCGGCCCGGAGAAAGTGATGGGAACCTACTTCGACTGGCAATCGGAGGAGATGTCTGCGCGGGTCGGAAGCGTGGAGGCAGAGAAGATGCTCGAAGAGGCAGTGCGTGAACTCGCGGACGCTCTCAAGCAGGGTGTCGACGCATTCATCGAGCATCTGCCCGCCCCCACCGACTGCTAAGAGTTCGGCTCGCCGCAGATCAAGCAGCGCACTGGCTTGCGCCAGTCATCAAGGATCTTCAAGGGTTCGGAGGGGTGACAGGCGAAGTCGACTCGCGTCATGTCATCGGTTTCCGTCAGCGGATCAGCCTTGTCCGGCTGGTCGTAACGCGCGTCCACGCTGATTATTCCGCTTGGGTCACGGCCAACCCTCTTAATGCTATCGGTGAACTTCCTGAGCATCGGCCCAACGACCTCGGTCGCAACGATGTTCTGAGCGAGGGTGACCTGCGCCTGGGTAAGCCACGCACTGGCAGGCGATTGGACGCCGCAGTAAGGACAGAAGTATCCGCCATTGGCTGAGGTTTCGCTGCCTTCATCTTCTCCGGAAGCGGGTAGCCACTTAAACTCACGCTCGCAGGTGGGGCACTCCCGGCGAAGGAACCCATCAGAGTCGAGCGGGATCGGCATCCCAAATGTCATCTCGTCATCACTCACGCCAGAACCTTCCTCCTCGAAGAACTGTCTCGCTCAACCTGACAACGTCATGGTCGTCTCCGGGGCGCTTTGAACGGGTCACGCGACAGGTGCGCCCTCCTCCGACCGTGCATCTACGTTGCCGCACTAGATAGCAGACTCCTGGCTTTCGCAGCCTGCCGCGCACTACCCGGCCTCGGCTCGCTGATGACGAGTTCCTCCCGGTGCAGCTACCAGCGCTCAGCCCGGCTTCACGATCGATCACGTCGGCGGCGGAATACCGTGACCTTGCGGTCTGAAGCCGCTACGGAGCGCCTGCCGAACTGTCTACGACCACATTGTCGTAACCGCTGCCCCCTCCTTGATTTTGCGGGTCGTCATGGCCGCGTGGCCGGAGAATCTTCCATGAAGGCAGCCGTGTCTTCGACATCCTCAGGCACCGTCAGAACTGCCGGGTCGAGGTTCCCCCAGTTCGCGTTCGCGTTCGCGAACTCGACGAGGTGCCGCGCTTCCTCTGTGTAACTGCCTCCAAGCTTGGCTAGGCGCTGAACCTGTCGCAGCCAAGAGGCTCTGGATGCCCGGTCTGCCTTCTGGTAACACCACTCACGAAGGGCATCTACGAGGTCGTTCAGCCCTTGCTGTTTTTCTAGTTCGTCGGAGAGATTGACTCCCTCAAGCAAGCGGGACCAGCCAAGGAAGAGTCGAGCATAGCTATCGATCGACGCAGCTCGTGAAAGGTATGCGATTGCCTCACTATAGCGGCCCTGCCAATACAAGAGCTGCCCGAGAGACGAACTAGACCGAAGATTGGTTGGATCACGGTGGACGCTTTCACGCAGCAGTGATTCAGCGAGCTTGTGGTGCTTCTCTCGTCTTGCTAGGGATGCGGCCATCCCGAATTCACGAGCGGCGGCCTCTGCGCGCTCGACGTTGGCGACGACGCTGGCAGCCATCGCGTATACAACGCATGCGAGGTTAACCTCACCGCGGTCACGGAGCAGGGTTCCGATTCCTTTAAGAGCAGGGATCGCCTGGGCTCCAGAGCGAACTGCATCAGCGGCGATGCTCTCAGAGATATCGTCGGATGCCGGGACGGTGACCGGGACGGCAGCGTGAACGGAGTGTACTCCTTCGGCGAGCAGAGTTGTCACGAGCTGGTTGAGAGAGCAATCCTCCTCTTCGGCTCGTCGACTGAGAGATTCGTGCAGCGATCGGGGAACACGAACTGAGAAGCGTCCACTGAACGAGTCGTCAACGCGGCGCGGGGTTGGAATCGAGTCGCCGCGCTCAACGCTGATGGCAAGCCAATCACGCATGACTACATTGAGATTGGACAGCGCTTCCTCCACGGAACCGCCGTCGGCGAAGCAGCCTGGGAGTTCAGGAACGCGTGCAAGATAGCCGCCGTCCTCATCCGCTAGAACTTCACGAGACCAGGGCAGTTGCAGAAGTTCCTCGACCCGAGACTTCTCAGCCTGTGGAAGCGTCACTGAGCACCTCTTCGAGAATACGCAAGATCGACGTCGTTGTGCCGACCCTGACTGGGTTCTTGGTTGTCGGAATTGAGAACTTCGGCCCTTTAGGATGTATGGCCCATATGTAGGAGTCCTTGCTGCGTCGGGGGTCGGTCTTGAAGCCGAGAGACCGTGCGGCCCTCGCCAGATCGTCCGGAC
>WNFC01016209.1_pt1 | contig 14918 bp, 15 predicted proteins | sample 5400541 | NCBI WGS metagenome assembly WNFC01 (sample SAMN13153342, study PRJNA577476) | soil metagenome | isolation source: 120 cm saprolite under Douglas fir tree site 2 hole 2 replicate 1 | place: USA:California | collected 2015-04-18
ATTCCAGTACGTATCCTGATGTCGGCTTCGGCGCGCTTGCCACCCTCGGCGGCACCGCTGCGAACTGTTCCGGTGCGACGTACGCCAGCTCCACCAACGCTTGCCTGATTGACGACGTTTTGGCAACCACGGCAATCAAGAGCGGTTATAACTTCACCGCCACGGCGGGAACGGGAGCACCTGCGGTTACGTATACATCGCTTGCGGTGCCCAGCGTGAACGGCCAGAGCGGCCAGCGCGCATTCTGCTCCGACCAGTCTGGCGTCATTCGGTTCAATCTGGGCGGCACGGCTTGTGCGAACACGGACTCAGCGCTGTAATTACATTCTCGGCATCCCGCATAAGCCGCCAAAAGTCAGCCCGGCGAAGAAACTCTCTTCGCCGGGCTGATCTTCTTTTGGGTGCGGGAGCGTACCCGAGCTCATGATGCACGGGGCTCTCGCGAAGCGTTCAAAAACTGTGACAGTTTATGCCTTGCTGGAGAGACATAAAATGTCAAACGGAGAGTTGACTGCCCATTTTTGGGCGGATTGGGAGCAAAGTGTGAAGTATCAGAATTTCTCTAATACATTTATTATCTGTAAGATACGGTGGGCAGTAGAGTCTCCACTTGAAAGGTCTGGATTGGACTTCTGTTTGCGGTAATAATGATGCTCTGGGTCACTATCATAGTCTCAAGGAGAAAGCATGAAGAGGCAAAAGGGATTCTCTCTTATCGAGTTGCTGATCGTCGTGGCGATCATTCTGATCATCGCGGCCATCGCCATTCCGAACTTGCTCCGGTCTCGTATGGCCGCGAATGAGTCTTCGGCAGTCGGCTCTATCCGCACCATCAACACCGCGGAAGTAACCTATGCGAATACGTATCCGACCGTTGGGTTTGGCGCTCTTGCCGTTCTCGGCGGCACGGCTGCGAACTGCTCGGGTGCGACGTATGCCAGCTCCACCAATGCTTGCCTGATTGACGACGTTCTGGCAACCACGGCTGTGAAGAGCGGTTATAACTTCTCTGCCGCGGCGGGAACGGGCACACCGGCAGTAACCTATACGTCGCTTGCGACACCCAGCGTGAATGGCCAGAGCGGCCAGCGCGCGTTCTGCTCCGACCAGTCCGGCGTCATCCGCTTCAATGCGGGCGGCACGGCCTGCGCAAACACCGACGCGGCACTGTAACTAGTGCTTGTGCGGCCAGTGATTGGCCGCAAGCCGGGAATTCTCCGGTGGAACGTATTCAAAGGCCCACTCGCTCCGGAAGGAGAAGTGGGCTTTTGCATTGCGGCGGCAGGCACTCGCGAAATGCCGCACCGACGAGCCGTAGTTGCAGGCATCCGTGCGAAACTCAGGTCCCGATGCGTGCGTAGAAGCCGAATCAGTCTGAAGAGAGCAAGCTGCCACCATCCGATCCCGACGAGCGTTGTCCCTCAGTGCGGTATTCCGTGACAATCAATGTGCGGCAGAAGCCCAGGCGAGGCCGTCGACGCCCGGGGTGAGATCGATGGGCGGTTGCATTTCCCAGGTACCCAGGTCAAGCACGGCGATCTTCCCGGCAGCGGTGCCGCTGATGTAGGCAGTTTTCCCGCCCGGTCGAACGAGGACTTCCGACGCTCCCTTGGGGATGTCCAACGACTGCACCATTTTGAGCGTCTGCAAATCAACGACGAAGAGCCGGCCAGCAACCATGCTAACCGCCAGCAGCCAGCGTCCATCGGGTGTTGGCTCCGAGGCGTACGCGGGATTTGGCAATTCGATCCAGTTCGCGATTTTATTCGTGGCCGTGTCAATGATGGCGATGCGCGGCGCAGCCTGATCGTGAGTGAAGACGCGGAGGCCATCCGGTGAAATGGAAATGCGCTGGACGGTCTTGGCCACGGGAATCGTGGTGATGAGGTTGCGCTTCGCAAGATCGAGCACGCTCACGGTGCCGGCGCTGACGTTGGCGGTGTAGCCGCGGTGTCCATCGGGAGAAAGAACCAGCATGTGGGATTGCGGTTCGCCCGTGGGAATTTCGGCGAGAACCTTCCTGGTGGCAGGATCGACTACGTCAACGGCATTGGCAAGCTCCGCGGTCACGTACAGCAGGCCGTCAGGCCCGACCTCGACGCGGTGGGGACGCAGGGGTTTACCCAGATCGATGGTGGCGACGAGTTTACGCTCCTGCAGGTCGATGACATCGATGGTGCTGCCGTCCGTCCCGGGCTTTCCAACGCCGGAGTTTCCATAGATCGGAACGTAAGCGAAGCGGCCGTCCCTGGAGACCATGACTTCGTGGCCGTTCACTCCGACAACAATTTTTGCGAGTTCGCGCCGGTTGTCGGGATCGACCAGGAGCAAGGTGTGCTCCTTCTGATTTGCCACGACCAGCACGCCCTCTGCCGGAGACGCGGGACTTGCGTCCAGAAGCCTAGAGGAAGCGAAAAGCGTGACGAAAACAAGCAACAAAGATATGCGTGCGAGCATGCACCACCTCGGCGAGAACTCTTCTTACTCGAGTCTAGTTAGAAGTTCTGAAGACCAAGCGGAGTATATCTTCTCCCGGTGTCAGCGGCTACGCTGGCGTTTCTTTCTCGCGGGCCTCTTGCGGTTAGACTTGCGCGCCGCAGGCTTTGAATTGAGGAGCGCCTCTCGAGTTTTCTTCGGAAGCTTGGCAAAAACCATGTCATAAGAATCGCGCAGCAAGCGCGAGAGTTCCTCAGATGGCAACGCGTCCCTGGTTTGGAGTGCCACCCATTGGGCGCGAGCCAGGTAAGGCGCGGGGATGATGTTGGGCCGCTCCGTGAGTTCAGCAAAATTTTCCGGAGACGCTTTGAAGGAAAGACACACCGGGGCGGGCTCGAGCGGGGTCACCGCGAACATCTTCCCACCAACTTTGAAGAGGGCGGGCTCGAGCGGGGTCACCGCGAACATCTTCCCACCAACTTTGAAGAGCAGGTCGTAGCCCCACTGGATCTGCTCCGTGGCACCCGGAAAAGAAAGACATAGGTCGCGCAGCCAATCCACGTTCATGCGCAAGATTCTAGGACAAAGAGGGCGTTACCCTCAATGAGTGAGACAGGCAGGCATGTTCAGCGATCCCACTTGCGCATTATCCATCCCAGGCGATCTCCTTCACTGGACCGATCACAAAGATATAAGAAAGAGCAGCCAGGAGGCCGATGATCGCCATGATCACAAACGCCGCGAGGAAATGTCCGGTGTAGTCGATGACGAATCCGGTCACGGCCGGCGCGGTGATGCCCGCAAGATTTCCCAAAAAATTCTGCAAGCCCGTCCATCGGCCCGCCATTTTCGGCCCTGAAAGCGTTTGCGTGATCGCCCAGATGTTCGACCCGCACATACCGCCCGCCGCGAAGGCCAGCAGCAACAGAATAACCGCAACTCGCGGCCCGACCAGTGCGCAGCCCAAGAGCAATAGCCCGGCACCTCCCGCGCCCGCACCAGCAAAGGTTTTGCGAACCACCGTGGGCGATCCACCTGCGGCGATCCAGCGGTCAGAAATCCAGCCGAAGACCCCACATCGATCGTTCTTTCAGTAGTCTGAGAAATCCTGCACCGCCTTTCGGTATGTGCGAAACAGCAACGCCTCGAGTCGGCATCCAGAGGAACCAAGGAATCAGCCAAGCCATGCTGACGAGGCCCAAAACGAAGAAGAAAGGGCGCCAACCGTAGCGCGCCATGAGCATGCCGCCGAAAAACGTTCCCAGTGCCGGGCCGCACCCTACTCCGGCAGCGATGAGAGCATTTGCAAATCCACGGCCGACCTCCGGAACATACTGGGCCAGAAACTTTCCATTAGAGGGATAGGCGACTGATTCGCCCATGCCGAGTATGAGGCGCGCGGCGAGTAATGCAGCGAAGGTGTGCAAGCCTCCCGTAGCGGCAGTAGCAGCGGACCACAGGAAAAAGCCGAGAGCCATAACCCACTTGACCTCAAAGCGGTCCACCAGCCAGCCGGAAAGGGGGAGAAACAGGGAATAAGTCCAGAAAAAGGAAGACAACAGGATGCCGAGCTGAGAGGCCGACAGCTCAAGCTCGTCTTTCAGCAAAGATGCGGCGATGGAGAGGTTTCCGCGATCGATGTAATTGATAAGGACGGAGAGGGCCAACAGGGCAATCACCCGGTTCGTGGTGCGCGATCCTTGGCTGCTCTCGCTGTGAGTTGGGGAAGGCAAGTGTTATCGGCGGACATTCTCTATGCCGATTTGCGTTGTGGCAAGCGCCTTCTTAAGGGCCGAAAATAGGGCTACTTAGTGTGGCAATCGAAGACCAGCCGTGCTTTGCGCGAGCGCATTCGGAAGCGTTTTGGAAGTTGCCAACCTGAAGGGTACGAAAGAAGGGAAGACGAAACGAATACAAAGAGGAGGGCCCCGGCCACGGAGCCGAGGCCCTCGCCGAGTTAGAGGATTCTACCTGCCGCCCCAGCGATAGACGATGCCCGTCTCAATTCGGGCATTGTTCTGCCTGACGCCGCCAAAGTGCGTGTACAGGTATTCAACCTGGATCAGCCGAAAGGAAACGTGTTCCGTGAATTTGTAGTCCGCGCCGCCGCCGAGGGTCATTGCAAAAGTATCAATTGCGGCGCCTCCGCCCGCCTCGTGCTGGCCACCGAAGAGCACCTGCGCGAACGGGGTAAACGATCCGTACCCGCGATAGCTTACCCTGGGCCCGAACAGGTAATTCACGTCATGCAGGCCAGAGCCGGAACCGGTTTCTTTACAAACACCAAAGTCACCCACTGCGCCTATCCAGTTGTTCAAGTTATAGGCCAGCGAGCCGCCACCGCCGTGGCAACTCCTGCCGAGTGGATTGAGGTGTAGGTACTCATAACCGCCAAACAACTCGGCTTTGGGTGTCTCTTGAGCCAAGGCCGAGCCCGCAGACAACAGGATTAGTACGCCGAGAACAAGCAGTTTACGCATTTCTCCTCCGCTGATGAAGTTGTGCTGGGTTTAACGGCTATGATCCCGGGGCTGGCTGCGGGATATCCCTTTAATTATACTCCACTCTAGCTCCTGGTGGATGGGAGGTGTGCAAACGAGAGGCGGAAGGACATACCCGCCGGTAGTAACGAAAGGTGGACGGAGCACCAGCGCCGGCACGAAGGCGAGCCTTTGTTCGAGCTAGGCTTACCCCGGCGCACTGTCCCCAGCTAGCGCGTCCGTCCAAAGTACAAGGGAATTCTGGCAGCGATATAATATAGGCCTGAGCGATTGCTGGGTGGGCGCAATAGCATCCTTCATTCTTCCGAATCAGTTGGTTCCCTTCAGATATTTGTCGAACCAGGCTACGGTCCGGCGGATCGAATCGATCTGGTTCTCGCGTTTTTCGAAGCCGTGGCCTTCGTTTGCGTAGTAGTGCGCATCGACGGTCTTCCCATCTTTCTTTAGCAGGGTGACGACTTGCTCCGCCTCCTCTTTGGGAACGCGTGGATCGTTGTCCCCCTGCAGAACGAGCAGGGGCGCCTTCACACTATGGATGTAGGTGATAGGAGAGGCCGCGTCATAAACAGAGCGATCTTTCACCGGATCACCCAGCAGGCTTTTTTCATACTGCTGGAGTTCTGGATCGGAATGCTGAAGCATGGTCATCCAGTCAATGATGCCGTACAACTCCACGCCGGCGGCCCAGACGTCCGGAGTCTTGCCGATGGCCATGAGCGTCATGAACCCACCGTACGAACCGCCGGTGATGCCGATCTTCTTCGGATTCACGTAACCGGTAGCTTCCAGGAACTTGGCAGCGTAAACCTCGTCCTGCAAATCCCCGCCGCCCAGGTCCTTGTAATTGGCCTTTTGAAACTCCACCCCATACCCCGTCGAACCGCGTACGTTGGGTTCGATGCAGACGTATCCGCGGGACACGAAGGCAGCCACGCGCCGACTCCAGTAATCCGCGGACTGACCCGTTGGCCCGCCGTGCGGCAAGACCAGCGCGGGGTTCGATCCGTCACGGTTCAGGTTGAACGGAATCCAAAGCAACGCGCTGATTGTTTTTCCATCGAATGACTTGTAGCTGATGACCTGTGAGGGCGCCCGCGGCGCGGAGTTCAGGCTCGCGATAGCAGAGTAAGTAAGCTGTCTTGTCTTCCGTGATGACAGGTCGTAAACCCAAAAGTCTCCCGGCTCGACGGAACTCTCGTGCGACAGCAGCAGCCGGTCTCCCGACGGCGAAAAGGAGCTGGGATAGGCGGCGAAACCGTTGACGCCTCCCGCAACGGGGATTTTCTCCGGGCGCATCGTGGCTATGTCCGCTATAAAAGTATCCACGCGGCCATCAGCGTTGATCGTGTATGTAATCCACTTGCCGTCGGGAGAGAAGTCGCCCGAACCGGCCTCCCACTTGGTCTCGGTGACCCAAGCAAGCTTTTTCCCTGCGATGTCCAGCAAGCCTACGTTTTGGTAGCCACCCTTCTCGTTGGACGTAATCAAAAGTGTCTTCCCACCCTTGGACAAAGAAGACGCGATGTAGAGTACCTGCCCCTGATGCGCGGTCAGGTTCGTGGCCTTTGCAGTGGCGGCGTCAATCGCGTAAATGTCCGCGTCCGTAAAACTTTCATTCACCCGATTGGCGTACAGTGTTTTTCCGTCGGAACTCCAAGCCGCCGATTGCCACACGTGGTCTGGGGTGTTTTCGTGGGTGAGTGGCGTCATCTTGTGCGTGGCCCAGTCCATCAGCGTAATGTCGTACACCGTGCCATCCTTCGGCTTGGTATTCAGCGCGATAGTCTTCCCGTCGGGCGACCAACGAGGGCTTTCTTCGCGAATCTCGGGAGTATTGGTCAGGTTGATGACTTCACCCCCGCCGCTAGGGACAGCGAAGACATCCCACAACTCGTTTCCTCCGGTGTCCTGCTGAAAGACGATCCACTTGCCGTCAGGAGAGAACGTTTCGCCTAGCTGCCTTTCGTCCGATTGCGTTAGCTGAATTGGCCAGGCCCCGTCCGCGTTCACTTTCCACAAATTGGAACGGCCGGAGAAGTTGGTGGTGAAGGCAATCTCTTTGCCGTCCGGAGACCAAGAGGCGCTGGAAACGTTGCGCGTAAAATAGAGGTCATCAATCGGAATGGGGCGCGCGTTCGGATTGGACGCCGACGCGATCGCTTTTGGATCGCTGATTTGCCGCGTATCCGGGCCCGAGGTTTGGGCGACCGCGGAAGCGCAGATAAGCAAAAGCGAAATAAATGAGCAGAAACTCCGTAAAGATTTCATGGTGATTCCTTCCAGACGATTAACTTGCAAGCGCTCCTTGGACCATTGATCCGCTACTTCCACAGCGTGAGGATCACGCCCATAACGAGGTAGCAGACAAGCTGATAGCCCGTATTGATAGCGAAGAGCTTCATGCTCTGTTTCATGAACAGCGCGCCGGTCAATTGCACGGTGGCGACAAAACCCAGCCACACATGGAAGCTGGCCATCAATCCGAAATGCAAGTCTTCTGCCCGAAGGCCGTGGAGGACTAGTGCCAAGGTGAAGGCGGAGATCAAGCTGGCTGCGAATGAGCCGGAGTAGGCCCGGCCGGCGCCTTTCCTCATTTCCTCCATCCCCGCTTTGTCATTCGGATCGTGGCCCATCTCGCGGATCCATGGCTTGGCAAAGAGCAGGGGCGAGTACCACAAAAAACCGACAACCATGGTGGATATCGCGGCCACGAGAATCGCCAGCCAATTCAACTGATGCATTTGCAGGTGCATGAATGTTTTTCTCCTGTCAGCAATGAGGGAAACGGTGGGCGTTATCCTATGATGCGCTTTGCTGGGATGCAAAGGAAAAGAAGCCCTGAAGATCGCCTAAGATTTGCCGCGGCCCGCGATTCCGCCTCGTGACTCCTCGATCATCTCGGTCCAGAGTCTTAGAGTTAAGTCCTCGCGTTCTGGATTTCCGAGCTGCCAGCGAAGTTCTTTTTCGTAGCGCTCCTTGAGGATTTTCAAGTCGAGCGGGATGGAGTCCGCCAAGTGCTTTACGTCGTCGCGGTCGCGCTGTATGTTGCGTTCGAGCTTGGACAGCGCGAGGTCGTAAGGATCGAGGGCGCAAATCCTGAGATGCTTGTAAGCGCCCGGAAACATTTCGGTGAGCCGGGCTTCGTAGTCTTCCGGCACCGTGGCTACCGCCACGTAATCCATGTAGATCTTGTACTTTTTATGAAGAGCGCCGCCCCGGACTCCGAGTTCAAGCAAGGGCGCGCGTTGTTCTCGTGGGGCGATCAGCAGCACATCGAGGTCGGACGTCGCACGCGGCAACCCGTATAGAAGTGTCACCACAAATCCGCCCATGCGATCCAGGCGCGTTTCTTCCGTGGCCTCCCGGTCGAGCTCACCCAGAAAGGAGTGCCAGGGTTCGGGTGCTTGGCTAGAGTGTGGCATGAGGGAGATTCTCGGCCTTCATGTCTGTCAACAGATTCCAATGCGCGGCGGTAGCGGGGCGGTGCGCGCGAAGCCATTTTCTCTCCGCCTCCGTCAGGGAATCGTGGCAAAGAGTATCTTCCTTGGCGAGCCGCGAGCGTTCCAGCACCGCAGCGTATTCGTTTAGCCTTGCGGAACGGTGCGGTTCGGTGGACTTGGAGGCCAGTTGGGAAGCCAGGGTTACCACGAATCCCAGGCGGTTCTGCCGGTCAAGCAGCTTGGCATTCGGCACCACCCAATCCCAATCCATGTCCGCGTAGGCGAGAGCCAGCCACGGCAAGCCTTCTGTCACCCTGTTATCCAGATTCTCCTCATGGAGCGCGGTCAGTAGAACCTCGGCAGGATTGCGCCGCGCTTTCGCCCGCAAGTGTGCGAATCCCGGATAACCCAGGGCCGCGAGCTGCAAGCTCAGTTTTTCGCTTCCCAGAGACGTCTCGACGGCCTGCGTGTGCAGCGGCAGGGCCGTTGGAGGGGCATGGAGAGCCTCCACTGCCAGGCGAGCCAGGGCAGAGGGCATCGAGCGGCGGCCGCTCTCAAGCATGGAGAGATAAGCCTGGGTGACTCCCAGCTTTTCCGCTGTTTCTTCCTGGGTCCATCCTTTTTTTCGTCGCGCATCCCGTAAATCCCGGCCAGTCATGGACAGCCTCGCTTTCTTGCGCGCACCCCTACAAGAGGGAAACTCGCACTATGAATATAACAATATTTGTTATATTTTGCAAGCGTGTATTTCTGGCCCAAAACGGAAGGCAAATTGGGGGGACAAGGCCGAAAAAAGCTGTTCCCTCCGTGGCAGCGTTTGAGAGTTAGTGGGCCCTGCGGAATTCCACGTAGTCGCGCCCGGCGTACAGCCGGTAGCTTCCCGCGGTGGGCGAGGCAAGCACTTGCAAGGGCACGGGACGTTTCAGTTCCGTGTCGCGCTGCGAAGCCGCCTGCAAAACGTCATTGGCCCCCAAGTCCATGACCACAAACTTTCCGCCGTTGATGAAACCGATGCCGTAGGAACCAGGCTTCAAAGTTTGGCCGGCGATGTCTAGCGTAACCTCGTTGAGCAGATAGGCTTGGTATTTCTCTTTTATCGCCGTGGAGTAGCCGGAGCTGTCCACCAGCCCCGCGAGCACGTAAAGATCGTCAGCGAAGTGCACGCCACCGGTATTGCGGAATTGCACGGGAGCGCTCTGTCCCCGGAAAAATACGCGTTCCGGGAAAAGTTTCGGCGAAATGTCGGCGGCCTTGAGGACAACTTCTTTTCCTTCGGCGGTAGGATGGCCGGCCATCGCCGTTTGCACTTGCCCGGCAGGGATGCTCAGAAGCGCGAGCGGCACGAAAATGAAAAGCCTCTTGAGTCGCATCATGGAAACTCCTTCAGGATGCGCGAATCGTACAACAATACCAAAGACTAGCGCAAAAATCGGCTGCAGGCCGACTCGTCTTGAAACACTCTAGACTTTCGAAGTAGATGAACAAGGTGCTGTGGTATCTTACGCGCGCCTGCGCAAGTTCCCAATGAGGAGAATGAAGATGCTGGATCGGCGAAATTTTATGAAGACGTGTTCGGGAATGGGGCTGGCGGGGACACTCTTTCCCGGTGTGTTATGGGCGCAAGCTCAAGCGCAAGGCGCCAAGAAGATCACCAGGGAAATGATTGAAAATGCGGCCGCCATCGCGGACGTGCCGATTTCCGAAGAATACAAAGAAATGATGCTCGAAAACCTGAACGATCAGGCCAGGGGCTACGAAGAAATTTACAAACTGCACATTCCAAATTCCGTTGATCCGGCCCTGATTTTTGATCCCGTCCTCCCGGGGATGAAGTTCGACACTGTGCGCAAACCGATGCGAATTTCTAAAATTACGAATGCCGCCAACCTAAGTGAGCCGAAAAATCTTGAGGAATTGGCGTTTGCCAGCGTGCGTGACCTGTGCGAGCTCGTGAGAACGAAGAGAGTTTCGTCTTTAGCGCTCACCGAAATGTATCTACAGCGATTGAAAAAATATGACCCGACGCTGAAATTTGTCGTCACGCTGACGGAAGAACGCGCGCTGGCGCAGGCCAAGAGAGCGGACGCAGAAATTTCTGCAGGAAAATACCGCGGGCCGCTGCACGGACTGCCGTGGGGCGCCAAGGACTTGCTGGCAGTGAAGGGCTATCGAACCACGTGGGGCGCAGGCGTATTCGAAAGCCAGATAATCGACGAAGATGCAACAGTCGTGAAACGGCTGGACGAAGCAGGCGCAGTACTGGTGGCAAAATTAACGCTGGGCGCTTTGGCGCAAGGCGATGTGTGGTTCGGCGGAGTAACACGGAATCCCTGGAACACCAATCAGGGCTCGAGCGGATCGTCAGCGGGACCGGCTTCAGCGACCGCGGCTGGCTGCGTGGCCTTCAGCATCGGCTCGGAGACGCTGGGCTCGATTTCGTCGCCGTCGACGCGCTGCGGCTGCACCGGGCTGCGGCCGTCGTTTGGCTTGGTACCGAGGACGGGCGCGATGGCGCTCTCCTGGAGTATGGACAAGCTCGGTCCCATCTGCCGAACGGTGGAAGACTGCGCACTCGTCCTGGGCGCGATTCACGGGCGCGATGGGAAAGATCGAACTGTACAGCCCGCGGCTTTTAATTGGGACGCGAATCTGGATTGGCGAAAACTGCGCGTCGGTTATTTGAAAACCGCTTTCGAACGCAAGCCGGAGGAGGCGCAGGAGGCCGCCAAGGAAGAACCGCCGGCGACTCCCGAAGAACAGAAAAAGCGCGATGAACGCCAAAAGCGCCGCGAAGCAGCGCGCGCGAGGGCCGAGTACGACAGAAAATACAACGATGCCGCATTGGCGAAATTGCGCGAGATGGGAGTGAATCTGGTTCCCGTCGAGATGCCAAAATTTCCTTACGATGCCATGGTGGCCATGCTGACGGCGGAATCAGCCGCGGCCTTCGACGAACTCACTCGCTCCGGCAAAGACAAGCTGCTCACGTCGCAGAAAGACTATGACTGGCCGAATACGTTTCGAACGGCACGGCTCATTCCGGCCGTGGAGTACATCCAGGCCGCGCGAGCACGCAGAATGGCGATGGATGCCGTTGCAAAGGTGTTCCTCGATTTCGACGTGATTGTGGCCCCGACAAGCGGCGAACAGCTTGTGATCACAAATTTAACGGGCGGGCTTTCATCTCCAGCATCCAAAGCTGACGCCGACCTCGTGATCGAATTCGAATGACCAATCGCTGACCGGCCTAATCTACTTCTGCAGGGGATAGCCTTTTTCGACCCAATCGGCGGCGAAACTTGTGGGAAGAATAAGCACGCGAGTTTTCTTAAATCCCATTTTGTCGAGAGCGGTGAAAGCAGGCCGAATGTTGGGACACTTTTCGAACGGGCAGCAGCCGCAGTAAATGACCAGATTCGTAGATAGCGGCAGAGCATCCGCCCAATTTTTCAAGTCCGCTAATCCCTGCTCCGTGGAAGCGGAGCCGTGGAACGTAGCGCCCGGGATGTGTCCGCCTGCAAAGAGTGTGCGGAAACCGACATAAACAAAGGCAGGCGTTCCTTTTTTATTCCCGAGTTCTTGAGCAAGCGCGGCCGGCTGAACGATTTGTGCGGAAGTCCACGGTTCGGAGGACTGTTTTTCGTCTCCTCGGATTGCCGGAAAGGAGACGAGCATCGCTGACGCTGCCAATAAGACTGTAAGAGCTGATGCCAAGAAAACCGTTTCGAAACGCGTTGTTGCGCATGCCGAAGGAGACTTCTTAGGAACGCGATGATTCTTGATTGAATGGATTCTTGAATTCATGAAATGACCGCCTATTTCCTGAGTTCAACGCGCGTGCGCTGGAGCTTCATGGCCGTAGTGCGCAGTGTTTCCGCGACGTTCCTGTTGGAGATGAGGCGCTTGAGGTCCACGGCGTTAAGCATAGGAAGCATGTGCAACGTAACATCGAGTGGGACCTTGGGATTATTGATGAGGTTGCGGACAACCGTGTAGTTCTTCCGGAAATTGCGGTTGTTGGCGATCAGGCGAAGAATCTCATCGGTAAGACTGGACATCGCGGCGAAGGCTTCCACTTCCTGGTCGGTAAGACGAGGGGATTGCAGCACGGCGCGCTGGACGACCTTGTTGCTGTCGCGGATGAGCGTGCGTCTTGCTTCCGGTCCGCCCTTGATCGCGAATTGCACGCGCTGCGCCACGGTCATCTTGGCCAATCGTTGAAGCAAGGTCTGGCGCCTTGCAAGGTCGGGTTCAACCGCGGCTGCGGCTTCCGCGAGAGCAGCTTCATCGATGGGATTGCCCGGGCCGTGAAGTTCATGGAGTTGACTTTTTTGATCGGCCGTCAACGACGTGGAATGCTCGAGTGCCGCGGCGAGTGCGGGCGATTCGCTGACGCGCTCGAGTTCTTCCATCAGCGTCTGGATGCCGAGAGTCGAGAGGTGGCGAACGGCAGGAACGAGATGCTCGGCAGCACAGTTTTTGTTTTGCACCAGGGCGTCACAAATGCCGGGCTTGTCGGCCAGATTCCTTGCCGCATAAGAGAATAGAGCGGGGAGTGCCTGCTCGCGTTTGAGGGCCTCGACGAAGTAGTCCACGGGCAGCGAGAGAATCGCATCCTGCGCGCGCTCTGCCACCATTTCGTCCGCGTCGCCGGCGAGCACCGCCAAAATCTCCGCGCGGTCCGCGGGAGCAAGATGCGCACCGCCGGTACAAACGGCGATTTTTCGTTCGCGCGTGGCGCGCCCGTGGCGCAGATCTTCCAGAACTTCTGGACTGAGAGATTCCACTGGGTTACGGCCTCAAATCCTTCCTGCTAAAAACCATTGTACCGGAGGTGCCGGGCGGCCCGAGGGGCGGCATGGCCTTGCCGTTCAATTGCAGCAACACCGCGGAGGAGTCCCCGGCGGTCACCTCGAATCGCTGAAGAGCTGAAAAATGGCGTGCCTCGCCGGCAGCGAGTTCTGTATCGAGAAGTAGCTTGTCGTCAGCCAGAACTCGCACACGAGTCGCGGCGGATGTTGAGATGGAAAGGTCGAGAAGAGCTGAAGAGGAGGCCTGTTCCGTCGAGGCTGGCGATGTGGCATTGTCGAGAGGTTGAGTCTGCGAGGCCAAGGAAGCAGCGCTGGATTTTTTTGCGGCGCGATAGTTGGCGTAGCGGCGCCAGCCGTAGCGGCCTGCAAAAAAAAGTCCGGCGACCAAAAGAAGGGCCAGGAAAACGGCCGCAGCGGGAAGCCATTTTGGAGGCGATGGAATACGCTGCTCGGGTTTGGAGGGAGCTGCGGGGAAATGCTCCGCGCGGGCCGAGTCGTATTCGCCCAGGAGCGCTTCTTCGTTGAGGCCGAGATATCGCGCGATGGTGCGCACGAAACCGTGGCCAAAGACGCCGCCGGGCAGCTTGGCCCAATCTTCGTTCTCCAGAGCTTCGACAAAGCGGGCGCCGATGCGCGTGGCCTTGGTGAGTTCGTCCATGGAAACTTCGCGCAGCTCGCGCTCGCGCTTCAGGCGTTCACCAAAATTTCCCCTGGCCATGAACCGGAACCTATCCTTATTCAAGCGCAACTGCGAAGCGATCAATTACAAGCTCGATCGCGGGGCGGTCGATTTAAGCGCAACCGCAATGCGGTTGACACGACGGGAGCTCACGAAAAAACGATTCGGGATCCCTCGACGGCACTATAGGCAGGGAATATGGCAGTGTCAAACCATGAGAACCGAGGTTTGACAGTTGAGGGTCAGCGTCCAGGCCGCGCGCCGCTCGGGAATTTTGCACACGTGTCCACAGATTTGCACAAGAGTGCAATCAGAATTTGATTGACGGCGCGAACGGGAAACTTTATCTTGCATTTCAGATTGGACCGGGAAGCTTTAAGAACTTTACGGCTCAGTTTAAGGGGCGCAACAAGCTTAACGGCGGTTGCGTCGCGAGATTGAATCGTCGAAGCTCGAAGCCTGCAAGGTTCGGTTTGGAGAGCGCGACTAGCCTAACGGCTGGTCACGGCGCCAGGTGGATTCGGAAAGGTTAGGAACTTCACGGGTCAGTTGAGAGGGCGCAGCAGCTTAACGGCAGTTGTGCCGCGAGATTGAAACGCGAAGGGAGAAGCTTTGACGGGTTTGTTTGGAGGGCGCAACGGCCGCAAGGCGGTTACGCCGCCAGATTGAATCGAGAAGGTTAGAAACTTTACGGCTCAGTTAGAGGGCGCAACAGGCTAAACACCGGTTGCGCCCTCAATTTTTTGGCGTGATTCTTCTGCGACAACCCGAATTGCCCGCTTTAAGACAATCGCCCGCTCTTTCCCTCAGGGCAAGGAAGAGCGTTCTCGCAGGGTGTGCCCCCCGCCGTGACGTGAAGAGGCCTCAGATGGTGTTGCATCGACCTATTGAGACCACCGCGTTAATCAGGCAAGTGCCTGGGCGGGGCGCAAGTTCGGGAAACCCTATGGCCAGTCCATTTCGAGCGCATAGATTTCCTGAGTACTGATATCCCTCGCGAACAAAGGAGAGTCGTCGGGGCCAAGTCCAAACCAATCCGCGAATGTTCCGG
>WNFC01007942.1_pt1 | contig 14917 bp, 16 predicted proteins | sample 5400541 | NCBI WGS metagenome assembly WNFC01 (sample SAMN13153342, study PRJNA577476) | soil metagenome | isolation source: 120 cm saprolite under Douglas fir tree site 2 hole 2 replicate 1 | place: USA:California | collected 2015-04-18
AGCACGCAGGCGGGCTCGTGGAACCTCTTGGCTGCACCTGCTCACCAAGGGGCGACGGAGCGGCAAGCCGAGATGGCGCCCCGTCAGCCCGTGAGCTGCAGGAAGGCCTCCGCGATACGGTCGGGAAGCGTGACGTCACCTCGTTTTTGGCTCCAGCCGAGATCGTGCCCGCCGTTCACCTTCAGCAGCGCCGTCTGTCCCGGAATCAGCGCCCGCGCTTTGTCGAGCTCCGCAAGCGAGCCGGACGGGTCAGTGGTCCCGTGGACGAAGAGCGTGGGCACAGAGAGGTCTGGAAGGTGGGCGGTGCGCAGGACCCGGGGACGGCCGGGCGGATGCAGCGGGTAGGACTGGAGCAGGAGAGCAGTCGCCAGTGCGGGCTCGGCCGCGAGGAGCATGGAGGCTTGGCGGCCGCCGTAGGAGTGGCCGCCGAGGAACAGCCGGCCGCTCACACGATTGCGCAGCACGCGGAGGGACGCGCGGAGCCCTTCGCGATCGCGCTCGGCGCCTGCTGGCGAAGGGCCACCGCGCGAGCGGGCCTGGCGATACGGCAGGTCACAACGCAGGACAGTGACGCCGCGCGCAGCGAATGCCTCGGCCACGGCCACCAAGAGCGGCGTGTCGGCACTACCGCCGGCGCCGTGGGTGAGGACAAGGCCGTCGCCTCCGGGCCCCGCGGCCGGCTGCAAGATGCCGCGAACGGGCGGGGCGCCCGCGACGTCAATGCGCTCGACATTCACGGCGGCACCACCCTTGAAGTCTAAATCGATCCGATTCCTTGTTCGTCTACGATCTGACGGGTTCGTGCGCCTTAAGGAAGCGCCGCGCGTGCTCCACGACCTCGTCGATGTGCTCCTGCGAATCCTTCCAGGGATAGATGGTCACCTCGGCGTTCGGGGCGAGGCTGGCCACCTCCATGGCGACCTTGTACGGGTGTGCGGGCACGTCGTCAGGCGCTATCAGCAGCGGCGTCCGGATAGAGCGTACGAAATCGCGCGACACGGTGAACACGAAGTCGGCGCGGTTGGTGTACATGCTGGTCAGGAAGTCATGAACCATGTCCATCGTGACGTCGGGGCGCTTCTCACACAACGCCGGCCCCCAGCCCTTGATGTTGTTCTGGTAGAAAAGGTCCGGCATCTCAGGCCTAGAGCCACTGGGCTGCATCATCGCAGCCGCGACGACACGCTCCGGAGCCCGCTTGATGAGGTTGTGGATCATCGGCCCACCGATGCAGAAGCCCATGACCAGGAACTCCCGGATGCCGAGGTGGTCCATCAGCCCGAGCTGGTCGTCGGTATAGGCGTCCCAGGGGCGGTCGATCTCCAGCGGGCCGCCGGACCGGCCGGGGTTGGCGTTGCGCAGGTCGGCGCAGATACAGCGGAAATCGTCCTTGTACCTTTCCATCGGGTTGAAGGGCGAGGCTGTCTGCCAGGATGAGAGGGCCGAATTGAGCCCGCCGCCCGGTATGAGCAGCAGGGGAAAGCCGGAGCCTACTTCTTCGTAGTGGATGCGGACGGGTCCTCTTTCGTAGAACGGCATGACGATTCTCCTCTCTCAGCGAGTCGCCGTTATTCTAGCTCACGGAGCAGATGAGCTTCGTGATCCTTGAGTTTCGATTCGAGATCAGGCCCGTCCTCAGCTTAGCGCCGCTCCCACGGCGTTCACGTACAGGGCATAGATCGACGTGCTGCCGGTCATGAACAACCGGTTGCGCTTCGTGCCGCCGAAGCAGAGGTTCGCGACGACTTCCGGCGTATGGAGGAACGCCAGCAAATCGCCGCTCGGGGCATGAACGCGCACGCCGTTCGTGTCGACCCCGCCCCAGCCCCAGCCGCACCAGACGTTCCCGTCGGTGTCACAGCGGATCCCGTCGGTGAACCCGGGCGCGAAGTCGGCGAACACCTTGCCGTTGCGCAAGGCATTGTTCACGACGTCGAACACGATGATGTTGGCGGGGTACTGCGGCCCGTCGGTGGCCCCGGTGTCCACCACATAGCATCGCTTGAAGTCGGGCGAGAAGCAGATGCCGTTCGGGCGCCGCATCGGGCCCTCGGCCGCGACGGTCGCCCTGCCGCCGGGATCGAGACGATAGACGCGCGTGGGCAGCTCGAACTCCGCCTTGTGGCCCTCGTACGGCCCGAGGATGCCGTAGCCCGGATCGGTGAACCAGATCGATCCGTCGGAGTGGACCGCGGCATCGTTTGGCGCATTGAGCTTCTTGCCTTCGAAGCTGTCCATCAGAACCGTCCAGGTACCGTCGTACTCGCGGCGGCGCACGCGGCGCGTGTCATGCTCCATGGCGATCAGCCTGCCCTGGTTGTCGCGCGTGTGGCCGTTCGAATACCCGGACTCGGTCTGGAAGACGCTCACGTGGCCGTCGTCCTCGATCCACCGCAGCGTGCGATGGTTCGGGATATCGCTCCATATGAGGCTGCCCCAGTCACCCATCCAGACGGGGCCCTCGCACCAGAGCGCGCGGTCGTTGCCCATGCCGTGCCAGATTCGCTGCAGCGTCGCGTTGCCCTGCATTCCAGTGAAGCGCTTTTCATCCCGTACCTCCCACGCCGGCTCCGGGTAGGTGACCGGATTCTCGCCGGTCCAGTCACGATCGCGGGCGAACTTGTCCGCCGCGGAGGCGAACGGCGCGGTGGCGACGGTGGCTACGGTTGCCGCGGTCACGGCGAGAAAGTTGCGTCGACTCGTTTCCATGGCAGTCCTCCTGTGCGGTGTTCCGGGTTTGCTCCGATCGAATCGACACAAGCCCGGTTCAGTACGCTGCGCATCAACGCCCGTCCACGCCCGAGCGGCATCCTAAGGCCCGCACCCGCCGCCGTCAACCGGCAAGCGAACTGCAAGTGGGCCAGAGACACGCCGCCGGCGGCATCCGTCACCACATCACCATGCCACCGTCGATATTGATGGACTGGCCCGTCATGAAGGCAGCCGCCGGGGAGCACAGGAAGCCGATCAGCCCCGCCACTTCCTCGTCCGACGCGGCGCGGCCCATCGGGATGCGGTCGAGCTGGCGCTGCCAGCCGTCGCCGCGGCCGAGCACGTCCATGCGGGCCGTATCGATGGTACCGGGGCACACGGCATTGACGGTGACGCCGTGCCGCGCGACTTCCATCGCGAGCGATTGCGTCAGGCCCTGGATGCCGAAGTTCGCCGCGTTGTAGGCGGCGGTATTCGGGCTGCCCCGCTTGCCGGCGATGGACGAGAGATTGATCACGCGCCCCCACTTCTGCTGAATCATGATGGGCACGATTCGCTTGCAGAGCAGGAACGCGCCGGTCAGCTTGATGTCCAGCACCTTGCGCCACACCGCCTCGTCCAGCTCGGGGAGGGGCACCCGGTCATTGCCGCGCGGATAGGCGGCATTATTCACGAGCACGTCTACGCGGCCGAAGGTCTTCACTATGAGGTCCACCAGCTGGCCGACGGGCTCCGCCCGGCTCACGTCGCCCGTCCAGGTCAGCGCGCGGCGGCCTTTCGAGCGGATCTGCTCGGCCGTGCTCTCGACGTCGCGCCACCCTACGTTGTTCTCGTCGTCCGGATACGTCGCAGGATCGCGCCCCGTCCCCGTGACGACCACGTCCGCCCCTTGCGCGGCCAGCGCCAGGGCCGTGGCCCGGCCGATCCCGCGCCGCCGCCCCGCCCCCGTCACCAGCGCCACCCTCCCGTCCAGCGATCCCATGCCCGGTATCCTCCGTTCAGCTCGGTCGCCGCGCGTGCTCGTCGACATCGCCGAACTTCTGATCTCGCGTCTCGATGCGCGCCTTCACGCCCTTGGCGCGCGCCGCCGCGCCATAGGTGCCCAGCGCCTGCCGGTGCGGGATCGTCAGCATGTAGTTCTTGAATGCGGCCTCGACGGCCCGGCGATGCCCCTGGGTGTCCATGGTCTCGTTCACCGAGGCCTTGGCCAGCTTGAGCGCAAAGGGATCTTGCAGCGCGATCCGCAGCGCCAACCCCATCGTCGCCTCGGCCAGCGCCTCGCGCTTGACCACGCGGTTGACCAGGCCCAGCTCGAGCGCTGTGCGCGCATCGATATAGTCGCCGGTGAAGAGATACTCCTTGGCCTTCCGGGGACCGAGATCCCACGGCATGGAGAAATACTGCACGTGCGAGCCGCCCCAGCGCACGGCCCGATCGGCGAAGAGGGCATCCTCCGCCGCGATGATCAAGTCGCAGCAGGAGGCGAGCATCAAGCCGCCCATGATGCAGTAGCCCTGCACCTGGGCGATGGTTGGCTTCGGCACATCCCGCCAGCGCAGGCAGGTCTCGAGGTACAGCTCCGAGAGATGCTTGAGATTCTCGGCGATGCCGGGACCCACCGGATGGGCCTGCTGGTCTTCTAGCTCCTCGCGACTGCCCAGGTCGTGGCCGGCAGAAAAGTGCGCCCCCGACCCGGCCACGATGATGACCCGCACGTCCGCGTCGTCCGACCCGGCTCGAAAAGCCTCGTCCAGCTCGAGGACCATCACTCGGCTCTGGGCATTGAGCACCTCGGGGCGATTCGCCGTGATGCGAAGGACAGCGCCGAGTTTCTCGTAACTGAGAGTACGGAAGTTCATCAAGTCCCTCCTCAATGGATCGACGGTCGTTGAAAAGCCGCTCCACAATAGCGCAAGGGACCGGCCGCGGCCAGACCATCGTCTGCCTGTATCCAGTGTCGCGTCATGGTCTACGGGTCGCCGCCAACCGGCGCCGCAGTTTGACCTCTCTCGCGCACTCTGGCAGGATCGCCTCACATCGACGAGGCTGCATCCGTGCTGTGCCGAGACCCGGGGCGCGACGATGAGCGGGCATGACCCGCGGGAGGATGACGCAATGCCGCCGACAAAGCTGGCTCACCTCGTCTACCAGACCAACCGGATGGCCGAGATGCGCGACTGGTACTGTGCCGTGCTGGGCGCGCGGGTGGTCTACGAGGACAAGCACCTCGCGTTCGCGACGTACGACGACGAGCATCACCGCGTGGCGTTCGTGGACTTCGGCCCGCTCGTCCCGCGTGACCCGGCGGCCACCGAGCTGGGCGTGAAGCCGATCGAACAGCCGGGCTTGCACCACGTCGCCTTCACCTTCGGTTCCATGGGCGAGTTTCTCGACAACTATGTCCGACTCAGGGACCTCGGGATCAAGCCGTTCTTCTGCGTCAACCACGGGCCGACCACGTCGATGTACTACCGCGACCCGGACGGCAACCGCGTGGAGCTGCAGATCGACAATTTCGCCACCGCGAAGGAAGGACAGGACTGGATGCTGTCGCCCGCCTTCGCGCAGAACCCGATCGGTGTCGAGTACGATCCGGACGACCTGGTGAAGCGGTTTCGCTCGGGCGTACCCGTCGCTGAACTGGTCATCCGCGACTAGTGGTCGCCTGAGCGCGATCGGAGGAGAAGACAATGAGCCAGCCAACCGGCGACCATGGCCCCGAGTACCGTCACGTCGACGACATGCCCTGGGAGACGCTGCGCTTTCCGGGACAGCATAGCAAGATGGTCTTCCATCCGCGGCCCGAGCGACCGGCCGAGCCGAACACGGGCTTCGTGCGCTACGAGCCCGGCGCTTTCCATCCCCGTCATCGCCACGACTTTGCGCAGGTCTGGCACATCCTCGAAGGCACCTTCAAGATCGGCGATCGCACTCTCGGTCCGGGCACCGTGGTCTACCATGCGGCCCCGCACTACGAAGAAGACCTGTCCACCGAGACGGGCGGTCTCATGTTCTTCGTGCAGTACACGGGGCCCGACACGGGCAAAGGACCGATCTACGACGGGCGCTTCAACATGAAGGAACGCAAACCCTTGTCGGAGGAAAACCTGACGGTCTAGCGGCTCCCCCCTAGATGCTCGAGCGCCCTTGCGCATCTGCCCGAAAGGATGCCCCGTCAAGGGTCACTCGACGGCTACGTGGCCCACGCGCGGATCGAGCGCATCGCGCAGGCCGTCACCGAGACAATTGAAACCCATCACGGCCACGAAGATCGCGAGGCCCGGGAACAGCGACACGTGGGGCGCCTCCATCAGATAGGCGCGCCCATCGCTGACCATCTTGCCCCACTCCGGCGTGGGGGGCTGGACGCCCAGGCCAAGGAAGGACAGGATCGCGGCGAGCAGGATGGCCGTCGCCACCTGCATGGAGGAGAAAACGAGAAGCGGCGAGACGCTGTTCGGCAGAATGTGACGGAAGAGCACGCGCGCATGGGAGGCGCCCAGGGCCGACGCGCCCTGGACGAACTCGAGCTCCTTCAACGAGAGCACCATGGAGCGGCTCACCCGGGCAAAGCTGGGGACGGAGCGCACCCCTACCGCGATCATCACGTTGACAAGGCTCGGGCCCAGAGCGGCCACCACGGCAATGGCGAGGAGGATGCTCGGGAAGGCCAGGAGGACGTCCATGCATCGCATCACGGGCGCGTCGGCCCGCGGGAAATAGCCGGCGCAGAGCCCGAGCAGGATGCCTGCGGTGGCGCCGATGCCCGTCGCGATCACTCCGACCAAGAGTGAGAGCCTCGCGCCGAAGAGAATGCGCGAGAGGATGCAGCGCCCGAACTCGTCCGTCCCGAGCGGGAACTCCGCTGATGGCGTGGCCAGGGCATGCGGCAGATCCTGGCGGATGGGATCGTGCGGGGCGATCCGCCGCGCGCCGAACGCGAGGACGACCAGCCCGAGGATGACCGCGAGCCCGATCACAGCCAGCCGATGCTTCGCGAAGCGCCGCCAGATCTCATTCATAGCGGATGCGCGGGTCGAGCCAGCCGTAGAGGAGATCCACCAGCAGATTGACGAGGACGAAAACGACGGCGACCAGCAGCACGCATCCCTGCACCACCGGATAGTCGCGCTGGAGGATGGCCGTTATCGCGAGGCGGCCCACGCCGGGCCACGCGAATATGGTCTCGGTGACCACGGCGCCGCCGAGAAGGAACCCGTACTGCAGACCGACCACGGTCACGACCGGGATGAGCGCATTCGCGAGGGCGTGCTTGCCGACCACGCGGGACGGCGGCACGCCCTTGGCGCGCGCCGTGGTGACATATTCCCGCCCGAGGACATCGAGCATCCCCGAGCGCGTGAGCCGGCTGATGATGGCGACCGACGTCGTGGCCAGCGTGGCGGCCGGGAGCAGAACATGGCGCAGGCCTTCCCAGTGCCACACCGGCCCCGCCCGTCCTGAGACGGGCAGCCAGCCGAGCTGGAGGCTGAAGAGCCAGATGGCGACGATGGCGACCCAGAAAATCGGCATCGAGAGCGTGGAGAGCGAGGTGCCCATGGCGACATAGTCGACCCACGAGGAGCGACGGACTGCGGCGATCAGCCCCAGCGGGATGCCGACGAGCACGGCCATGACCATGCTCACCGTGGTGAGCTCGAGCGTGGCCGGAAAGCGGGAGAGGATCTCGCCGGCGACTGGCGATCGCGAGCGGAGCGAGCGGCCGAGATCCCCCTGGAGGGCGCGGGACAGAAACGACACGTACTGGACGTAGAGAGGGCGCTCGAGGCCGAGCTCCGCGCGAACTCTCGCGATCACCGACTCGGGGGCGTCGGGCCCCGCGATCAGGCGCACAGGGTCACCCGGGACCACGTGCATGATGGCGAAGACCAGGAGCGAGACGCCGAAGAGCACCGGCACCGTCTGGAGCAGGCGCCGGAGGATGTAGTGGATCATGCCGCTTCCGGGCTGGCTATTCTCCCCACTCGCGGTACGTCTGGGGAGAAAGCTGGTCGGCGCCGCGCCCCGCCCAGTCGTACTTCGTCATGCGCGGCCACATGCGCTCACCGCCGGCCTGGAGCGCTCCGAGGATGGCGCCTTCGTCGGCGCCTTGCACGCGCCCGCCGTCCACGACGAGGCGGCCGTTGACGTAGACACGGTCCACATCCTCGTCGCTTGCGTTGTACACGATGTTCTTCACCGGATCCCGGAGCGGTGTCATCCGCCACGAGGAGGCCTTCCAGAGGACGAGGTCGGCCTTGGCGCCCGGGGCGATGCGCCCGAGGTCGTCGCGCATGAGTGCCCGGGCCCCCCCGAGGGTTGCCGCGTCGAAGACGTGGGCCGCAGTGGTCGCCTCCGTGTTCCGCTCCATGATCTTCGAGACCACGGCAGCCCAGCGCATGGCCTCGATCACGCTCTGGGGGTTCGTGTCGGTGCCGAGAGACATGTTGACGCCGGCCTCCCGGTAGCGGCCGAAGGACTCCATGGCCACGCCGCGCCGCGCGAACACCCATACCGCGTGTGCCACCGAGCAGCCGGCCTCGGCCATGAGCCGGATGTCGCCGTCCGGATAGTTCGTCCACGATGAGCCGCCGACGATGATGGCGTGCCCCAGCACGGTGTTCCGGCCGAGCACGCCCAGCTCTCTCATCCACGCGATCGGCGTCTTGCCGTGGCGCGCCACCATCTCGTTGAACTCGACCACTGACTGCGAGGTGTGCACCTGGTAGGGCCGCTTGACCTCGTCGGCGAAGCGCTTGGCGTCTTTCAGGAGCTCGGCCGTGCACGTGTCGATCTGCGACGGCGAGACGAAGCATCGCACGAGATCGCCGTGCGCGCCGTCCCACCGCGTGTGGAAGTCCATCGCTCGCCGGAGCCCCTGCCGTCCCTGCTCCTCGTTCCACTCCCACTCGACGCGCTTGCCGTCCTTCGTGAGCCACCTCCCGGAGCGGAAGGCCTGTCCCATGTAGACCCGGATCCCGTAGTGCGGCGCGCGCTCGACCACGTACTCGCCGAGCGTGCCGATCTCCATGACGGTGGTCACCCCGCCGCGCAGCAGCTCGGCCATGGAGAAATCGACACAGGCGCGCCCCGCCTCCTCGTCCTGCGCGTCGCTCCGCACGGGCAGCATCTCGAAGAGGCCCGAGTACCAGAACTGCGGGTTGCCGCGATCCTCGATGAACGACCGGTCCAGCGGCGAGCCGCTGATATGGGCGTGGGTGGAGATGAGCCCGGGGGTCAGGACCCGATCGTGCGCATCCACCGTCTCGTCCACGCGGCCGTCGAAGCGCGGCCCGACATGGAGAATGGTGTCGCCCTCGATCACCACCACGCCATCGCGGAGGAGCCGGTGGCCCCGCCCGTCGAACGCGATGACGTACCCCGCACGGATCGCGATACGCTTGGGCGTTGTCACGGGAGGCATCTCGTCAGACGACCCAGGCGTCCATGAGCTTGTAGATGCCGTGGATGGGGTGGTACTTGAGGCCGCGGGCACGGGGCCGGCTGCCGAAGATCCATCGAATGTGTTGGATGGGCACGACCACGGCCTCGCCGACCAGCCGTTGCTCGATGCCCTGGAATGCCTTCACGCGCTCCGCCTCCTTCAGCGTGGTCTGCGACTGCTGGAAGAGCGTGTCGGTGCGGTCGTCGCGCCAGCGGACTGTGTTCGGGCTCGGGACCGCCGAGGAGACGAAGAAGTAGAGGAAGTCGCCCGAGGAGTAGATCATGGGCAGGAAGCGCGCATCGTGCTCGCCCGCCCGCGTCGCCGTGTTGAACGCCGCCGATTCGAGCCGCTTGATCTGGAGATCAAAGCCGACCTGCCTCAGCTGCGCCTGGACCGGTGTGACGATGCGCTCGTGGAGCTCGGTGAAGACGTAGAGCGAGGCCTGAAGCGACTTGCCGTCTTTCTGTCGCATCCCGTCGGCGCCCGCCGTCCAGCCCGCCTCGGTCAGGAGCTTCTTCGACGTGTCCAGGCTGAACTCCGCCATGAAGGGGCGCATCTGCTCCTTCGACGAGGCGCCCGGCACGAGCGGGTGTAGGAAGCCATAGGAGACGTCGGCCTGCCCCTTCATGACGAACTGGACGATCTCCGGCCGGTTCACGGCATGCGCAACGGCCTTGCGCACCCGGACATCCTTGAAGACGTCCTTTTCCATGTTGAAGCCGATGTGATTGGACGACAGCCGCGGGATCGAGGTGACCTTGACACCTTTGCCCTCGAGCCGCGGGATGTGCTGGGGCGCGACGTCGATGTCGAGGTCGATGCCGCCCGCCTCGAGCTCCGCCGCGCGCGCCGCGTCTTCGGGCAGCGTGCGGACAATGATGCGGTCGACCCACGGAGCGCCGGTGTTCTCGTAGGCGGGCGAGCCCCAGGAGTATCCCTCGTGGCGAACCAGCTCCATGCGGTCGTCCTTGGCCCACTCCTTGAGCTTGAAGGGCCCAGTGCCGCAGATGGTCGCCGGCACAACACCGTAGTCCTGCCCGTACTGGGCCACGTGCTTCGCGTGCGGAATCGAGGCGTAGGACCACTCGGTCTGGCTGATGTTGTTGAGGAAAACGAGCGTCGGATTCTTGAGCCTGCACACGACGGTGTAGTCGTCTACCACGCGGGTCTCGGCCAGGCTCGCCACCTTGGCCCGCGTGGGGAAGGCCTCCTTGGGATCTGTCCATCGGTCGAAGTGGTCCTTGACGTCCTGGGCGGTCAGCGGAGCACCGCAGTGGAACTTGACTCCTTTCTTCAGATGGAAGGTCCATGTGAGCCCGTCGCCGGAGACCTCCCAGCGCTCGGCAAGAGCCGGGCGGATCTTCATCTGGAAGTCGTGAAGCACCAACCCGTCGTAGAGGAGAAGGTTGGTGGCGATGGCCGACAGCCCCGTGGAGCGCCCTGGATAGAGCGTGTCGGCATCGTGGTTGCGCCCGATGGTGAGGGTGCCGCCACGCCTTGGCTTGTCCTGGGCGTGGGCGACCCGGATACCTGTACCGAGAGTGGCGGCCCCTGCGGCGCTCAGCTTGAGAAGGCTTCGACGGTCGAGCATCGCAGACCTCCGCCTTACTTTTTTGGGTCCCTGGTAGGGCGACAGGAGGTTAGGCGAGATCCGGCGAACCTGTCAAGGCGACGTTGCGCCCCTTGCATGCCTTACCGCTCTGGCCCACCCCTTCGCCTTCGGCTACGATAACTCGCCATGGAGGCTCGTGACCTTTCGCGCGGATGAGGTGATCCAATAGGTGAAGCAAGATTGCCGAGAGCCAAGGAGGTGGCATGGAGCGACAGTACGATCTCCTCGTGGTCGGAACAGGTATCACTTCGGGGGTTGCTTCGCGGTGCCGTGAGGCAGGCTGGACGGTCGCCGTGGTGGATTCGCGACCCTTCGGGGGCACGTGCGCGCTCCGCGGCTGCGTGCCGAAGAAGATTCTGGTCAGCGCGGCTGAGGCCGTCCACGCCGCACGCGACATGGCCGGCAAAGGGGTGCCCGCGGAATCGTTGACCATCGACTGGCCCGAGCTGATGCGGTTCAAGCGTGCCCTCGTCGATCCGACGCCCGCGCGCACTGAGCAGACCTGGGCGAAGATGGGCATCGAGCAGTTCCACGGTCGGGCCCGCTTCGTAGGACCGGCCACGCTGGCCGTGGGCGACGACCGGTTGACCGGCCGCCGTGTCCTCATCGCCGCCGGCGCCATGCCGGCCCCGCTGAAGTTCCCCGGGGCCGATCGGCTCACGACGAGCGAGCAGTTCCTGAACCTCGACCGGCTGCCCGCAAGCCTCGCCTTCGTCGGAGGCGGGTACATCTCCTTCGAGTTCGCTCATGTCGCCGCGCGGGCCGGCGCGGAGGTCACCATCCTCCACCGGGGCGCCCGGCCACTCGAGGGCTTCGACCCCGACCTCGTCGATCTTCTCCTGAAGCGCTCACGGGAACTCGGCATCAAGGTCGAGCTGGGTGTCGATGTTCTCGGCGTCGACGTGGCCGGCGANNCGAGGTGGACTTGGCCGTGCACGGCGCGGGTCGAGTGCCGGAGATCGACGATCTCGATCTCGCCGTCGCCGGCGTGCGGCGTGAGAGGCGTGGCGTCATCGTGAACGAGTTTCTCCAGAGCGTGTCGAATCCCGCCGTCTACGCGGGCGGTGACGCCGCCGCGAGCGGGCCGCCGCTGACACCGAAGGCCACCCACGATGCGGAGGTGTTGACCACGAATCTCCTCGAGGGCAATCGCCGCACCCCGAAGTACGACGGCATCGCGTCCGCCTGCTTCACGCTGCCGCCCATCGCCTCCGCCGGGCTCACCGAGGAGGCTGCACGGGCCGGTGGCCGGCGGTTTCGCAAAACCTGGCAGGACACCTCGGGATGGTTCAACACACTGCGGGTGGGGGAAACGGTCTCCGCCTTCAAGGTGCTGATCGAGGAGGATACCGGCCGGATCCTCGGCGCGCACCTTCTCGGGCCGCACGCCGAGGACGTGATCAGCGTGTTCTCGCTCGCCATTCGGCTGGGGATCCCGGCGGACGAGCTGAAGCAGACGCTCTTCGCCTATCCGACCAACAGCTGGGACATTCGCTTCATGCTCTAATTCGATGGACGCCCATACTGAATGGAGAAGGCGAGTTATGGCATCAGTCACGCACATGGGTGTCGCAGCCACCGATCACGTCGTGCTCTACGCGTTGCGCAACATTTCGTCCGCGGCTATCTGGTGGCGGCCCGCCGCTGACAGCCTCGCCGACGACTATCAGTCTCGGCCGGCCGCGCTTTCGAGGCGGAGCGCGGCGCACTCCTCGTAGAGGATGCCGTCGACAATGGTGACCGGCTGGTCGAGGAGGGCCAGCAGCTTCTCGATCGCGTAGTCGCCGAAGCGCAGGCCCATGCGGGCGTAGCGGGCGCCGATCACGACTTTGGCGATGCCGGACACGCAGATGGCGAAGCAGCACATCGCGCACGGCTCGACCGTCGTGTAGAGCACGCAGTGGGCGAGCGGGCCTTGGCCCGCGCGGTACGAGGGATTCACGACGCGCAGGCGGGTCGAGAGGCGCCGCACGGCCACCGTCTCCGCATGCGCGGTGACGTCGAAAGTGGATACGGCCTCGTTGTGGCCGCGCTGGAGGACTTGGCCGTCGCGCACGATGACGCCGCCGACCGCCATGTTGCCCTCGGCGCGAGCGGCGCGCGCCTCCTCCAGTGCGATTCGCATGAATCGCTCGTGCTCGGTATCGGGCATCGCCGTATCCTACCGCGACTTGCGATGGCGGTCATCTGCCGGTGCTGCTAGACTCCCAGGTCCTCGACGGAGGGACGGGCGCCACGAGTGGGGTGCCCACCGTCGGAGGGCGCTGATGTTGCCTATCCCCCATTTCGAGGGAGTGCCGCCTGAATCCCACCGCGTAGGCAGCTCCTGTGCAGCAATTTTGTCAGCGCGTAAAGGGTGCTAAAGTTGCCTACCCTCGATGCGGTGAACTGAATTGGAGGATGAGCCGATGGACTTCGGGATCTTCAATCTGATGGGGTCGCGCGAGGCGGACAAGCCGACCGCGCAGGTATTTGGCGAAGTCGCCGAGCAGACGAGGCTGGCCGACTCGCTCGGCTACACGATCGCCTGGTTCGCCGAGCACCATTTCTCGAACTACTGCCTGTGCGCGTCGCCCTTGATGATGGTGTCGCATTGCGCCTCGATCACGAAACAGATCCGCCTCGGCACCGCGGTCGTGGTGTTGCCCTTGTACAACCCGGCCCGGCTCGCGGCAGAAATCGCCACGGCCGACGCATTGTCGAATGGCCGACTGATGCTCGGCATCGGCGCCGGGTACCAGCCCTACGAATTCGAGCGGTTCGGCACCGACATCGCCCAGAATCTCGAAATGACCGACGAGTTCTGCGACATCCTCGACCTGGCCTTCAGCCGGGATTTCTTCAGCTACAAGGGCAAGCACTACCAGATGCCGGAGACTCACATTCCGGCCCGCCCGGTCCAATCCCCCCTGCCGATCTACGTGGCCGGCCATAGCCAGGCAATGTTCCGCGCCGCCGCGCGGCACGGCTATCGGGTGCTGACGTCGGGTCGTGTCGGCGGCGTCAAATTGCTGGCCGAGCAGTACGCCGACATCGCCGCCGCGTTTGCGGCCGAGAGTGCGCCCTTGTCGCGGGCGCATATCACCCTCAACCGCTTCGCGCACATTACCGACAGCCGCGAGGAGGGGATGCGCTTCGCCGAGAACGCGCGGTATCAGTCGCGGCTCGCGTCGAGCCTCCGGCGCCGGCAGGAAGTCATGAAAGGGACCGTATTGGTCGATGTGCCGTTCCCCGACGAGCCGCCGCTCGAAACCATCTACGACAATCTGCTGATCGGCGATGTCGAGACGGTCGCAGAAAAGCTCGTCGCCGAGATCCACGCGACCAAGCCCGTGCACGTGTGCTTTTCGTTCAAGGTCGGCAGCACGCCGCACACGGCGGCGATGCGCTCGATGGAGCTGATGATCGGGGAAGTCAAACCGAGGGTCGAAAAGGCGCTCGGGCCGCCCGGGCTGGTCGCGGCGGGGTGACTGCGATGGCACATTGGCTCCTGAAGTCCGAGCCCGACGATTGGTCGTGGGCCGCGCAGGTCGCAAAAGGTCGCGACGGGGCGGAATGGACGGGCATCCGCAACTTCTCGGCCCAGAATCATATGCGCGCGATGAAGAAGGGCGAGCAGGCGTTTTTCTACCACACTGGGAAGGAGCGCGCGATCGTCGGCATCGTCAAGGTGATCGCGGAGGCGCATCCGGATTCGACCGACTCCGCCTGGCGCGCCGTCGACGTCGCCGCGGTGCGGCAGCTCCCGACACCGGTCAGCCTCGAACAGATCAAGGCGAACCAGCGTCTCGCCGGCATGGTGCTGGTCAGGATCTCCCGCCTGTCGGTCCAGCCAGTTACGGAGGCCGAGTGGCGCATCATCTGCAAGATGGGCGGACTTACGGACTAGCGGATTTCGATCCGCTGCCGATTGTCCTATCGCAGGCCGCCCGACACCAACAGGGTCTCGCCGGTCATGTACTTTGAGTCCGACGACGCCAGATATACCGCTGTCGGCGCGATATCGTCCGGCTGCCCTATGCGTCCGAGCGGCGCCTGCGTCTCGACCATCTTCTGGAAGTCGCTGCCGAAGAAGCCCGTGGCATGCACCCCTTCCGTCTCAATCATCCCTGGGCTGATCGAGTTCACGCGTCTCCGCGCTGCACCTC
>WNFC01004677.1_pt1 | contig 14916 bp, 8 predicted proteins | sample 5400541 | NCBI WGS metagenome assembly WNFC01 (sample SAMN13153342, study PRJNA577476) | soil metagenome | isolation source: 120 cm saprolite under Douglas fir tree site 2 hole 2 replicate 1 | place: USA:California | collected 2015-04-18
GGCGTTTATCCGCCCCCCTGGCGCTGGTCGGTATGGTTTCCATGCTGGTGGGAGCTATGGCTCTCACGCCAGCTTCCGCTCACGGCAGCCCGAGATTTGATGGCTGGGCCGCAGGCGCCCTTGTACACGTGAACACCGAATTTTCGATCACTGCTGCAGACATGTCAGCGTGCTGGACTGGCAAGGTGAAATCACATCATTCTACGCAGGTTGGACCGGTAACCGGCGGCGAGCCCATCGTCCTGGATACGTTAATCGCGCAGAGCACCAATGACGTACAGGTGAAGGCCGTAGAGTTTAGCAAGTGCGCGGCGCTAGTACAGGTCAACGCTCACAAGAAGACCAGTACGGCTAGCGCTACCGATTTTGGATTTGCAGATGATGGTGGGATCACGGTGTTTGATATCTCGGTTCCCCCCTTCTCAACCGATCTTATCAACCTGCCAGCAGCAAATTCGCTGAATGGTCAAGCAGAACTCGCGACGACCGCGACGGCCCACTGCGTGAAAGGGGCAGCTGTCCTGTCCTCGACCATCGTGGAAAATTCTTCCACTGGTTTCATCGATGTGTCGAGTAATGGCAACAACCCTCCCCCCGGCTTTATACATAACGACTTGAACCTGAGTTCCAATCAGTTCCTCACTGGCCTGGCAGGCACGGGTTACACGGCTATACTGGACGAGGTCGACGTGACCTCTAACTCGATCACGGCCATCGGTCTGCACGTCTTCGGCAACGGCGTCGATGTTAGCCTGGCCGCGAGCCATGCGAGTGCCCGCTGCTAGTGAGTAGGTAGCTTATGAGCCGGCTTTACCAGCCGCCTTGGTAGCTAGTTCTAGCAGCCGCCCCCAGGGTGTTCAAGTATGAATGTCCTGGGGGCTTTGGCGTGGTAAGGCATGGTTCAATTTGAACCTTACCTAAAGCTCATAATCGGCCCCTACGCCTCTAACGCCTTGTGAGGCCAGACTCGCTGATACTCCTCTTATTCTGGTAAAGCGATTGTGCTAAGTACTGGCAATGTTACCAGGGGAGGCCATTCGCGTTTTTTCTGGTAGAAAGCGAATTATATCGTATCGACGGAAGAGGACTGGCATGAACCAGCAACCACCTTATAAGCGACAGTTCAATAATCCAATGCAACCTGTACATTTACCACCAGGCGGCTATAACAATTCAACACAAAGTGTATATCTGCCAGCGCAAGGCCATGATGATCCAACACAAAGTATATATCTACCGCCAGGTGGCTATTATCCAATGCAGCAGGGATATGCTTCACAATATCCCAGCCACGTGGATTTCGCGTCCAGGTCGTCACCGCCTGAGCAGCACCGGCGACTGAATAATTTGCAGAAAAAGCTCTTGATGGTTCTCTCTATTGCGCTGGTGACCAGCATCGTGCTGGTGCTCGTCTCGTACCAGGTTTTTCCCCTGGCTTCGATACAGGCGACAGGGATGAAAGAAATACATAAAGTAACTGCGGCGGTGACGCCAACGCCAACGCCAACACTACCGCCCGTCACCGTGCTGAACCCCAGTTCGGTGCTGGGCATCGACAGCGGCCCTCTCTCCCAGTATCCCGGCATCTCCTGGACGCGTATAAGCTACAAGACGTGTGGTGGTCGCAATTATGGTACTCGCTTAAAGAATACTGTACAGCTCTATCACAACCAGGGTGGTCACGTCCTGGTCCTGCTGTGCCAGCATCCAGGCCAGCACTTGCTAAATACGTTATGGTTCAATGATGTCGCGCAGGCGGGCGCGGACGCGGTGGCCTGTGGCAACGAGGAGATGAAGCACAATACCTATCCGACCTACTTATCCCCACTGGATTTTGCCCGCTTCTTTGATCTCTGCGAGCGCACAGTACATGCCGCGCGCCCGGGCCTCCCAGTCCTGCTGGGCTCGCTGGACCCCCACGTGGGCGGCGTGGATCACCTGCCGCTGCTCCAGCAGGTGAGTTATCTCAATGCGGTACAGACCGCTATGAATACCCAGGTCCGTCCAGGTGGCAACTGGAGCTGGCGTGCCCAGGCCATGGGGCTTATCGATAGCTGGCATAACGGCTTCCCCAGCAAGAGCGTCAATAGCCTGAATGCTCTGTTCGCCTTCTGGGCACAACAGTTTCAGGTTGATCTCAATAGTGGAGAACTGGGCAAGCACCTCTGGGTCGTAGAAGGAACGGGGTGCGTCAACGGCTGCGGCCTGTACACACATCACCAGATTTCGGTCGCCCATATTTTGACACTGATCACCGATGTGCAGACGGCCATGCAGTACAAGGTGCCCTTCTTTTACTTCAGTGGCAAAGACTTCTTCCAGGCGGGGGCGTTCTGGCCGATGGGAGTGCTGGATCTCCACGGTCATGCGAAACCTTTGATCCAGGATCTTGCCCCTGGGGCAAAATCCCTCAATCTGTCTTGCCCGAGCGGGGCGGTGCTGGTGACCGAGCAAGAGCAGTTGTTGGCAAAGCTTTACAGCGGCTGCACCCTGCCAGTCAACTGGGCCAATGTTTTGACGAGTAGCTAGGGGTCGAGAGGATTTGTATAGCTCTTTTACCGGTGATAGAATGAGAGCAAACAAAGCGAAATGTAAGGGCGAGGCTTGCCCTCGCCCTGCAAGGGTATCGGAGCTATGCACCATGACCAGACGGCCGCCTCGTCTCTAATAGACCTGGAGCGGCCTGACCTCTATATAAATCGCGAGTTGAGCTGGATTGAGTTTAACGCGCGCGTCTTCGAGGAGACACGAGATAATCGTCACCCGCTGCTGGAGCGTGTAAAGTTTCTCTCCATCTTTGATACGAATCTCGACGAGTATTTCATGATTCGCCTCGCCGGCCTGAAAGACCAGGTCGCCGCGCATGTCCTCACTCCAAGTCCGGACGGGCTGAGCCCTGAACAGCAACTAGCTGCCGTGCGCCAGCGCCTCGCGCCACACATGCAAGAAGCACGCTGGTACTGGCGCAATACGCTGTTAGCACAGCTTGCAGAGCAGCACATCTTTATTCTGGACTACGAGCAACTGGATGGGGAGCAGCGCAGCGCCATGCTGGAATACTTTGAGCGTGAAATCTTTCCAGTATTGACGCCGCTGGCAGTAGACCCGGGCCACCCATTTCCCCATATTTCCAACCGCAGCCTGAACCTGGCGGTGGTGATCACAGACAAGGTGCATGGCGAACGCTTTGCTCGCGTGAAGGTGCCCCCCGCGTTACCGCGCCTGGTACCTGTGCCCCTGGCGGCAGGCGAGCCTGCTTCTGTCGCCTTCGTGTGGATTGAACAGGTCATAGCAGCTCACCTGAGCAAGCTCTTCCCGGGTATGGATGTGTGGGAGTCTTATCCTTTCCGTGTGCTGCGTGACGCCGATATTGAACTGCGCGAGGACGAGGGCGCTGATTTACTTTTACTTGAGCAGATCGAGGAGGGGCTGCGCGAACGCCGTTTTGGCTCCGTCGTCGATCTCGCGGTCAATCCCTCCATGCCGCTGCGTATTCGCAGTCTCCTGCTGGATAACCTGGAGATCACGCCAGGCGATTTAACGGTCATCGATGGGCCACTCGGCATAGGGGATGTGATGGAGCTGCACGCTCTGGAACGCCCCGATTTGAAGGATCCGCCACTAATACCACGCGTACGGCCACAGCTGCGCGATGGACAGCACCTTTTTGCAGCTATTCGCCAGCACGACTGGCTGATTCATCTTCCCTATGATAGCTTTAACCCGGTGGTCGAGTTTATTCGCGCGGCCGCCCACGATCCACAGGTGCTGGCAATCAAGCAGACGCTGTATCGTGTGGGCCCAAATTCGCCGGTCGTCGACAGGCTGCTGGAGGCGGTGGAGAATGGGAAACAGGTGGCGGTGCTGGTCGAGTTAAAAGCCCGTTTCGACGAGGAGAACAATATCGAGTGGGCCCGCGCGCTGGAACACGCCGGAGTTCACGTGGTCTACGGCCTGATAGGGCTGAAGACGCATGCCAAGATCGCCCTGGTGGTGCGCAAGGAGGCGGATGGCTTAGTGCGCTATGTTCACCTGGGAACGGGCAACTACAACGCCACTACCGCACGTGTCTACGAGGACCTCTCCCTGTTTACCTGCAGCCCGGAGATCGGCGCGGATGCCTCCGATCTTTTCAACTCGCTCACCGGCTACTCCCGCCAGAGTTCCTATCGCAAGCTGCTGGTAGCCCCGGTGAGCCTGCGGCAAGGGATCGTGGAGCGTATCGAACGTGAGATTCGCGTGCAGGAAGAGCACGGGCATGGCCGTCTCATCTTCAAGGTGAATGCGCTTGTCGACCCGGAGATGATACGCATGCTCTATCGCGCATCGCAGGCGGGGGTGTGTATCGACCTGATTTTACGAGGTATATGCTGCCTGCGCCCTGGTATTGCCGGCGTGAGTGAGAACATCCGCGTCAGAAGCCTTGTAGGGCGTTTCCTGGAGCATAGCCGGGTTTTCTACTTTGGCAACGGGGGAAACGAGGAGATCTACCTGGGGAGCGCCGACCTGATGCAGCGCAACCTGGATGGGCGCGTTGAGACGCTGTTTCCCATCGAGGACCCTGCGTTGCGTACGGTTATCCTGGAGCAGTTGCTCAACCGGGCGCTGGAGGACACGGTGAACGCGCATGAGTTGTTGCCGGATGGGCGCTATGTGCGTGTGCAGCCTGCGCCAGGGGTGCAGCCATTTGATAGCCAGGCCTGGTTTCTTGCGCATACCCTGTTCAACCCGGACCTGGATGTCAGGAATACTACGACGAGCGCGCTGCCGTCCGGAGCATAAGTACCCCGTCGCAAGGTGACCGCAAGGGTCGCCCAATAAGCGTGAAAATAACGGATTGACGGCGTAGCTGCGAGATTTATCGCGCCCGGGGTGGGGAGGTATCCCAGGCGAGGCCGTGCCGCACCCCAGCGCCATAAATGTCGCGGCTACGCCCTTTTACGTGACGCCCATAGGGCGATGCAAACGCACACATCAGTATGTAATGAATGTAATGCCCGGGCCTGGTGAAAATTCCGTGTAGGCTACTTTCCAGTAGTATGCTCCCCAGTTCATGCTGCTGGCAATGACATGGCCGTTGGGCAAAATCTTCTCGACAACTCCCACGTGCCCCAGGCCGTAAGCCCCCTGTACCCATGGTTGGAGGGCTATGATTGCTCCGATGGAGGGCCTGGTTGAAGTCCGCCAGTGGAAGTCGTATGCGCGATATTTCCACTGCCAGGCATTGGAATTTGTGCTCCACGGCACGTAAATATGGTGCAATTCGTGGTAGCGCTGGTTGGCGTACCAGGTGCATTGCCCGTATGGGAAGAAGTTACCTGTGCCCTTGACCGGTGGAGGCGGTGGCGCGGGCCTCGCCGCTTTGGGGATGCAGATAGTCTGATTGACATAGATGAGGTTGGGATTCGCAATGTGGTTATAGGAAGCGAGACGCTGCAAGTCGATGTTGTAGTGGGCGGCTATAGTCCCCAAGGTATCGCCGCTCGCAACTACGTAGACGCGATCGCCGCTGGAGCAGGGGGCTTTTGCAAATACCCCAAATATGTTGGCCCCCAGCGCATTACCCAGCAGAAGCATGCCAAGGATGGCTACTACACTTACATGCCCTACTATGATGCTTATCGCCCGGTGCCGCTGAAAATAGTGCCAGATTCGTTGGTATACGTGCATAAGCTCTCCTCTGCTAAATAATTACGGGTCACCAGAAATCACAACACCCGCAATGGAATAAATGGATACGGGGGGGCATATTGGTATATGTGCGGCTAAAACACGGTGCATTCATGGGGAGGATAGGAGAAAAAGGCTAGAAAGAAGGTATTGACGAGTGCGGGGAGGCATGTTATAGTGTGGCACAAGTAAGCGAGACCTCGCTTGCTAGAAGTAGAAGCCAAGGTAGCTCAGTTGGTAGAGCACAGCACTGAAAATGCTGGTGTCGTCGGTTCGATTCCGTCCCTTGGCACTTTTCGTGTTTGGATGGAATTGGCCCAGAAAATGCTCTCAATGCTAGCATGGTACATAGAGTTAGTAGTCGCTCATCGAACAAAAGGAATACACATGAAAACCTCCAAATGGACATCAGCAGACCTGGAAATGCTACCAGACGACGGCAACCGCTACGAAATCATCGGTGGAGAGTTGTACGTGTCAAAACAACCAAGCAATTATCATCAACTGGTTGGCGATAGAATATGGGAATTGCTTCAAGTATGGAGTCGCCGAACCCAGGCAGGAACAGCCATCACCACACCTGGTCTGATTTTTGGAGAAGATAACGACGTCGTGCCAGATGTGATCTGGATGAGCAAAGAACGAGGAGCCAAAGCAACACATCCAGATGGAAAGTATCACGCCGCCCCTGAGTTAGTCGTAGAAATTCTTTCCCCTGGACCATCCAACGAACGCCGAGACCGTGAAGCCAAACTTCAGCTTTATGCGCATCAAGGAGTTCTGGAATACTGGATTGTCAGTTGGATTGAACGCCGTCTGGACATCTACCGACGGGATGGAGCGACGCTCACATTTCATAGCACCCTTACGAAAGATGGCCTGATCCAATCCCCCTATCTCCCAGGTTTTAGCTGTCAATTCAGCCAGTTCTTTGATGACATCCGCTAAAAGAGGGCCTAAGTTGGATTGGCGGGAAGCGTGAAGTAGAACGTAGAGCCGACCCCCTCTTCTGACGCGAAGTAGATGCGTCCCCCATGTCGTTCCACCAGCTCCCGGCTGAGATACAGTCCCAGCCCCGTTCCGCTAATGCGCGTGGCTCGTACATTGTCGGCACGGACGAAGCGCTCAAAGATGTGAGCCTGTTGCTCACGCGGAATCCCCATGCCGCGATCGCGAACACTGAAACGGGCTTCGTGAGCCTCAGCGTTCTCCTCAATCGTCACCTCGATAGGGCCTCCCTGCGGACTGTACTTGATTGCGTTGGTCAGCAGATTGGTAAGGACCTGTTCGATACGAAAGGCATCCACCGTTGCCTGGAGCTGGGCCAGAGATGTGTGTACCGATAAAGGATGACGGTCTGTCGTGGCCTGGAGTCGATCCACAACCTGCCGGGTGAGAGCTACCAGGTCAGTGGGGCTCTGTTGGAGTTGGAACTGCCCCGCCTGCACACGCGTAACATGCTGCAGATCCTCCGTGAGTTTAGCTAACTGATGTGCCGCCTGTTTCATCTCACCGAGCTTTGCACGCTGCCATTCATCCAATTCCGGTCCTTTTCCTCGTGCTGCTCGCCTGAGCAACATATCGGTATAACCAGCTAACACGGTCACGGGAGTGCGAAGTTCATGCGTCACTATGCTGATGAAAGTGTCTTTGAGGGTTTCAGTTTCCTTGAGAGCTGTCACATCCTGGTGCACGATCAGAGCAACGCGTTCTGCCGCTGCAGGCCCCTCGGCCAACTCATGGGAAAGAGGTTGGAGTTCGCGCAGAGCATCAAGAGGTATGGCGTTCACCAGCACGGGAAGATTGGCGCCATCCGGCAGGCGGATCACGTGCTGGTTATGGTAAATGGCCTCACCTGACGCGACTGCGCGCCGGATTGGGGAATCGGCAGAGGAGAGAGGCCGCCCATCTTCAGTAAATAGTCGGATCGCCTGCTGGGTGAGAAAGTCCTCCATTGGTTGGCCGCGTTTCCATTCTGCTCCCCAGAGGGCGGTCGAGGCGCGATTAACAAGGATCAAGCGTGCCTGGGGTCCTTGAACCAGGCAAATACTGATGGGCAGTTCATTCAAGATCAATTGTAGCGCTTTCAGCCGCGCTCGCATCTCGGCGCGCGCTTCTCGCTCGACCTGCTCCAGGCGCCTCCGCTCGGTCACGTCACGATTGAACTCCATAACGGCTGTGGGAGTTCCCCTTGCATCGCGCACCAGCACCTGACGGCTTTCGACGATCACCTGTTTGCCGTCGCGGCATGTATGAATGAGATCGCCTTCCCACTGCCCTTCCTGTTCCAACGCCTGCGCGATGGTTTCAAGTGGCTGGGGAAAGCAGGCGTGAAGAAGCGAGTGCGTGACCTGGCCCACTGCTTCCTGTTCCTTCCACCCATAGAGTTTTTCTGCGCCACGGTTCCAGGAAACGATGTGATCCTCGGGGTCGTGCACCAGGATGGCGTCGTGAGCCAGGTTGACAAGTTTGTCTTGCAGGTAGAGGCGTTTGACAAGTTGCTCGCGTTCGCTTTCAGCAATGCGCTGGACCGTCATATCGCGGATCGCGCCTATCACATGCAGTGCCTGCTCTATCATGATGGGTCGTAAGCTGACATCCACTGGAAATTCGTGGCCGTCCTTGCGCCGGCCTTCCACAATGAGCCATCTTCCCATTGGCCGCAGGCGCGGTGCGCTCGCGTAGCGTGCCCGGTGGGCTGCATGCAGCGTATGAAGGCGCTCGGGAAGGAGCATTTCCACTGGCTGGCCTACCAGTTCCTCTTCGCGATAGCCAAACATCGTTTCTACCTGTGCATTCACCAGGACGATTGTGCCTGCTGCGTTGACGACGACCACTGCATCTGGTGAAAGATCCAGGGAAGCGGCCAATATTTTCATTGTCACCGAAGGGAATGCAGTCAATATGTCCTCTCTGACCGTGCTTGTAGGCCCCCGATTCCTCTCTGACCCTACTGGTAGGCCCCCGATTATGAATTTAAACGACCAACACCGGATTTGTCATGCTGAGCGAAGCGAAGCATCTCTCGGCCCATCGAGAGAGACCCTTCGCGGAGTTTACCCTCGAGCGAAGCGAAGGGCTCAGGGTGACAATACATTCCCGATCTTGCTTGTTAAAGTTCATCATCGGGGGACGAGCGAAGCGAGAACGCATCTGTCGTTTGGTGAAAAATCCTACGGAAAATATATCGTCAGAGTTTCTCAGAAATGAAGTTGAGGAACGCGTAAAAACTGTCTTCATCAAATTCTTCTTCTCTGCTATGGAATATCTCAAGGGAAGAGATATTGTGCCGATAAGAGTAAGAGAAAAGAGGATTTGCCAGGCGATTTTCCGTGCGTTTGGGTCTCCAGTGCAATCACCAGGCAATTACCTGCTAATCCGTGACTATGCGATTCCCGGCGATCTCCAAACTGTTGTGTAAGTGTACACTACCTTTTCCAGGCTCGATCCGCAGAAAAAACTATGTCCAGGATAAATACTACCTGTACCAGGACGAGGTATAGCAACTGCTGATAGTAGATATCTGGGGTATGTAGCCCGGAGAGTTCCCTATGGAGGAAGCGATGAAAGCGAAAGAAGTACAAGAAAGGATCACGCCGTCAAACCAACTTGAATGTATCTTTGAGTCATTACCGGATAGCGTCATTGCCTGTGATGGTGAGGGGAAGATCTTGCGGGCCAATGCAGCAGCCCTCAAGCTCTTTGAAGTACCTTCTGAAGACCTTTGTCAAGGGATGGATTACCAGGAGTTTCTTCATCGCTATACCATGGGTGACGAGCAGCAACGAGCCATCGCACTCGAGCCATGGCTCATGCACCTCGTCGTCGATGACGAGGCGGCATCCTGTCTACAAAAAGAAACCATGTTGCTCCAGCTTCCTTCCGGGCGCGAGGTCTACGTCACCATGTGCGGCTTGCCCCTGCTTGTGTGCATCAAGCAGGCTGCAGGCACGTTCTATGTGTTCCATGACATCACTCGCCGCTATCAGAAGGCACTCCACCTCCAGCGCGTCCACCAGGCGCTGTCGTCTCTCAGAGAAGCCATCGCGCACCTCCCTGAGCAGATTCTATGCACCTTCCCTGAAGGGATATTCCTCCTGTCGCCTCCGGTACTCTTCGTTGCCCAGCAGCTGGTGGACTTGATCGGTCACGTCCTGGATTGTCAATATGTCAGTCTTGTGGCTCTTGGGCCTACCGGTCGCCTGTATTATGCCGTGGGAAGTGGCTTCACCCCGGAGCAAGAACAGTACCGCCGGGAGAAGAGAGGGCACTTTTTGCCCTCAGATTTTTTCGACGAAACGGCACTTGCCCGCCTCGCTGCAGGTCAGGAGGTGATGCTCCCGGCTGATCGCCTGCACCTGCCACCCGGGGTCCGAGCAGATTCTGCCCCAAGGAATCTCCTGGTGCTTCCCCTGTTTCTTGAGCAGCAGCTGGTTGGCGGACTCGAAGTCGCCAAGGCTGGTTTTGACAGCGAGTACACACCAGAGGAGATCGAGCTCGTCAAAGTCGTCGCAGCGGAGACTATGCTGGTCATCGACTGCCTCTACTGCTTGTGTGGGCAGGCCGAGGCGCGCGCCAGAGCACTCGCGCAGCAAGAAATGAGTCTGCTCGTCAATGAATTCCTCAACCTGGCCAGTCATGAACTGAATACCCCTCTGACGTCGATCAAAGGCAATATTCAATTAGCCCAGCGCCGCCTGGCGACGTTGAAGCGCCAGCTGGCCGAACAGCCTGGGCGAGTGAGCGAGCAAATTGAGCAGGTCCGGCATTCCTTAGCGTCTGCCGCTCAGAGCGCCCGTCTTCAGGAGCGCATCATCAAGGCGCTGATGGATGATGCACGCATCCAGAGCGGCACTCTCGAGTTGCATACGACACGCCATGATCTGGGCGTGCTGCTCAAGGAAGCTGTGGCCAATCAGCAGCGGCTGGCGCCTGGACGCACGATCGTGCTGGAGAGCATGCCTCCAGAGCGCGTGGTGCCCGTCAATGTCGATGCAGAGCGGATCACCCAGGTCATCAACAACTACCTGGCGAATGCCCTGAGCTATTCGCCCGCTGATCAGCCTGTGACGGTGCAGTTGACGATAGAGGACGCGGTAGCGCGTGTGTCGGTCCATGACCAGGGGCCGGGTATCCCAGGAGAAGAGCAAGGGTATATCTGGGGACGCTTCTATTTTGCCAAAGAGGTCGCTGTCCAACACGAGCAGGATCTGAGCTTAGGATTGGGCTTATATTTGAGCCGGGCGTTCATCGAGCGTCATCACGGCAGTGTTGGGGTCGAGAGCGATCCTGGTCATGGCACGACCTTCTGGTTTACCTTGCCAATTGAAACAGCTCAAGGAGAGTGATATGAGATGGCCCTGCAAAGCGACTATTCCGGGATGGAGCTTGCAGCTTCTCTATGGACTTTGCTGGCGAATGAAAAATAGGGTGAAGGCGGGCATGGCAGGGGCAAGCCCTGGTCCCTCGATAAATCGGGGACCTACTATAGACGGCCCGAGGCTCTCCCAGCGTAGTATAGTAGTGGCACCCCTTGCGGGTGCCATGCCTCCTTACGGGTGCCATGTGTCCCCACCATCTTCGCCTCCCAGTCGCATTCGCCAGCAGCTTCTCTTTGTAGTTGTTTTGGGGATGCTGATCCTGTCTGCCTGCACCCCTACTCCTATTGTTGTTTCGAAGAAAGCCTCAACGCGCTGCCAACCTGATCGTTTGGTAGGTTTCCTCAGGGGCTTTCACAGCGAGCTGGTGGATGCGTCGGGCTGCCAGGTGCGTCTCCTGGGCGTCAACTGGTCTGGGTTTGAGAGTGGTACTTTCGTCCCTCATGGGCTGGAGGAGCGCAACTGGCAAGACATGCTCAAACAGATCGCGCGCACAGGCTTCAATACCATTCGCCTGCCGTTCTCCAATCAGCTCTTCGACCCTGCGAGCCAGCCGCAGGGGATCAACTATCAACTGAACCCTGACCTCAAGGGCCTGAGCGGGCTGGCACTGTTGGAGCGGATTATCCAGGGTGCTGGTAAGCTTGGCTTGAGAGTCATACTGGACCGTCATGATCCTATGGCCGATCAGCGGCCCCCATTGTGGTACACCGACCAGGCGCCCCAGTCGCGCTGGATCCAGGATTGGGTCATGCTGGCCCAACACTACCGGGGCAATGAGACCGTAATCGGGGCAGACCTGGCCAACGAGCCGCACTGGCCAGCGACCTGGGGCGGTGGCAATCCCAGCACCGATTGGCGCCTGGCTGCCCAGCGTGCGGGCAATGCCATCCTGGCCGTCAATCCAGATTGGCTGATTATCGTCGAGGGCATCGATCTCTACCAGGGCGACTCCTACTGGTGGGGCGGGAACCTGCAAGGCGCCAGGCAGTTCCCCGTGCGGCTCTCGCGGCCGGACAAGCTGGTGTATTCGGCCCATGACTATGGGCCGGAGGTCTACAAGGAGCAGTGGTTCAAGGTTTCCAACCCGGCTGTCCTTGCTCACACGCTGCCTGCCCTCTGGCAGAAGCATTGGGCCTACCTACAACAGAATGGGACCGCCCCGGTGTTCGTAGGGGAGTTCGGATGGCGCTCGATGGGCCAGGATGCCGAGGGCGTGTGGCAGCGCACTCTGATGGCCTTCCTGCACACGCACGGCATGAGCTATGCCTACTGGGCATGGAATGCAGACTCGGGAGATACCAGCGGCATCTTGCAAGACGACTGGATGACGGTCGACCAGAACAAGGTGTGCGCGCTACTTCCTCCTCATCAAGTCGCCAGAAAAGCATCGGCATGCACGTCTAAGCCACAAAAGCGCGCGTAGAGGGCTTGCATGTCATTGCCTTCCTTTCGTGAATTTAAGGAAGTAGTAGCTCCCCGATTTATCGAGGGAGCCCGATTTATCGAGGGGAATTCCTCTTCTAATCCAGAGCACAGCGCCATCGCTGGCTCGCAGTGCTACTCTACTCCCATCGGGAGAAGCAAGATACACCACATCGTGATCCACTCGTACTAGCCTGGAAGACGGGGCAACGGCGTGTTGCCAGAGCACGTAAACGTACTTGTGCCTCGTCCACAGCGCTCTCACCAGTCCGTCCTGGTCTATGAGGTAGATGACGTGATGAACCATTATCATCTGCACGTACCCGGACGAGGCTTGATGGGATGGAGTGAAGATGTGTTCATTAGATGCTTTTTCGAACTGGGGAATTCCGGCCAGGTGCAGTGGGCTCATCAGAAGCCAGGAAAAAAGAGCAGCCCCGAGTATGGTGAGCAGAGCCATCCATAGGCGTGTCCCAAACGAGAGACGATGACCGTGGAGCAGCCGGTTTAAGGCGCGGCTGCCCTTCTTGTGTGGATCGAGGTCCGTGATCTCACATTCAGCTTCTTCAGGCTCATGTTCATGCAAGACGCACCCCTTTTGCAGTCGTTCTTTTCTTGCGCGGGAAGAGGCATCGAACGGCTGACAATAAGAAGTATAGGTCAGAGACGCTGCTTTGTAAACTGGGGGCTGAAACCTTCTACAGCGCAGCCTTCCTTTGTTTAGACCGAAATGGTTCTTGCAGGAAGAGAGTGTCACTCACAGCATTAAATAGCCGCCAAAAACGGCATAACTTGGCCGGGAGCGCTTTTTGTGTGATATGATTTTGTGGAGAAAGGAAACCACGTGCGATGACTGCCGAGAACACATCTCAGCCAATCGAGCTGAATGAAGAAACTCGTGCCATGTGGGACCAGAAAGCTTCATTCTGGGACGAGAGAATGGGCGATGGCAACGACTTCCATCGCCTCCTCGTCAGTCCTGCGGCTGAGCGTCTGCTCAACTTGCAGCCGGGCGAAATGGTGCTGGAGATAGCTTGTGGCAATGGCGTCTTCTCCCGCCGTATGGCCCAGCTTGGGGTCTACGTTATCGCCACTGATTTCAGTGCGCAATTCCTCGAACGAGCGCGCGCCCGCACTACCGAACATGCTGACCGTATTGACTACCACCTCCTCGATGCCACACACGAGGAGCAGATAGTTGCTTTCGGGAAGCAACGCTTCGATGCCGCTGTCTGCAACATGGCAATCATGGATATAGCCGAGATCGACCCATTGCTGCGTGGCATTCGCCAGGTCGTTAAACCTGCTGGCCGCTTTGTCTTTTCCCTCACTCACCCTTGCTTCAACCACTCCGGCATGACGTTCTGTGCCGAGGCCAACGACATCAACGGTGAAATTGTCACGACCCTCTCCATCAAGGTCGCACAATACCTGCACCCTAGCCCGCAGAAAAGTGTCGGCATGCTTGGCGAGCCCACCCCTCACTACACCTTCGATCGTCCCCTGCACGCCTTGTTCAATGCCTGTTTCCGTGCTGGTCTTGTGCTGGATGGCCTGGAAGAACCAGCCTTCCATCATCCTTACGATGGCTCACAGCCCCGGCGCTTGCTGAGCTGGACCAACTATAGTGAGATCCCGGCGGTCCTGGTAGCTCGTCTACGTCTTCCCAACTGAACATGGAAGACGGCTTGCGATGGTGCATCGGCCAGCATGCATGAGGTGTGCAAAGAGAGGTACCCCTTCACCTCTACAAATGAACGATCAAGAGGCCACTCTCGCTGAAAAAACCAAACTGAAGCGGAAAAGGTCGCAACTGTGAAAGGGCTGGGAAGCTGAGGATGGGGGTAAAGGGCATGGATAGGATCATTGTGACTCAGCCGCGTCACAGCAAAGTTGCAAACTCAGCTTCCTATACTCATTGTAATGGTCCCTTCAACAAGCGAGATGCGTATCATTTAATGTCACAATGTGTCTATGTGTAGATGCGTGTTTGACATCTACCGTGGAGCACCTTATGGTGTGCGTCGGCGCGGCCTTGGCATCAACAGAAATGCTATGACCATACCGGAAAGGAGACCCCCGATATGGTCCCAGATGCCTATGCCTGGAACGGCAAAGCCATAGACAAGGTTAATCCCTATCCAGAATAGCCAATTAGTAATGGCTCCTCGCCCATACGCGCCCAATGCCTGCCGGTTGACGATGTAGAAGACTCCTAGAGCTCCAAAGACACCGAAGATGGCGCCTGAAGCTCCAGCCGCTATGGTGTCCGGCGGCGACAAGAACAAGGTGACGATCCCCCCGACAATACCAGAAGCCAGGTAGATGACCAGGTAGCGCCATTTGCCATAGAAGACCTCCACGGCCGGGCCAATGAAGAACAACGAAAGCATGTTCAGGCCAATGTGCGTAATGCTGAAGTGCAGGAACATGGCGGTGAAGA
>WNFC01005044.1_pt1 | contig 14915 bp, 13 predicted proteins | sample 5400541 | NCBI WGS metagenome assembly WNFC01 (sample SAMN13153342, study PRJNA577476) | soil metagenome | isolation source: 120 cm saprolite under Douglas fir tree site 2 hole 2 replicate 1 | place: USA:California | collected 2015-04-18
ACCCAGCCAGGAACTGACCATGGCGGTGTTGGAGCAGGCGGCTGAGGCGCTACAAGCTCATCTGATGTAGCTGTTTGCTTGGTTGGGGCTTCCGGGTGGGCTTGCCTCCGCCTTTGCTCCAACAAGTGCCACTGTAGTGAGCATCGGAGTTTCAATCCCTCAAGCGGGAATGCGGCCATTTAGCCATTGCTATAAACATCATGCGTGTCTCTGGCGGCGGTGTTTCAAGCCCTCAAGCGGGAATGCGGCCATTTAGCCAATGCCGGACAGTGAATGAGTACCGCATCTACATAGCTGTTTCAAGCCCTCAAGCGGGAATGCGGCCATTTAGCCTTGCGATACTGGCTCTATGCTAATACTTACTAAACGGGTTTCAAGCCCTCAAGCGGGAATGCGGCCATTTAGCCGCAGAAAGTGAGTTTACGGCATGAGAGTACTATGCGAGTTTCAAGCCCTCAAGCGGGAATGCGGCCATTTAGCCCGGTAAACTGTTGTTGGGTTACTGGCCCTGTTACTGGGTTTCAAGCCCTCAAGCGGGAATGCGGCCATTTAGCCGGAAATACGGAACCTTTATAGCTATGGATATTCATTTGTTTCAAGCCCTCAAGCGGGAATGCGGCCATTTAGCCGCATAGTTCCTCCTAGTGCAACGTGTTCGGGGTAGTGTTTCAAGCCCTCAAGCGGGAATGCGGCCATTTAGCCACCCCGGCGGAGCTGCGCGAGCTGGGATGGTCTGAAGGTTTCAAGCCCTCAAGCGGGAATGCGGCCATTTAGCCCGAATCCGCAGAATTTCATTTAGAGCTATCCTATTCAGTTTCAAGCCCTCAAGCGGGAATGCGGCCATTTAGCCGTAGGCGATGGTGGGGTAATGACCGATTGTGTGTACGTTTCAAGCCCTCAAGCGGGAATGCGGCCATTTAGCCTAGTCATGATGGATGAACGAAATGCATGTATATAAAGTTTCAAGCCCTCAAGCGGGAATGCGGCCATTTAGCCCTCCAGAATGTTACAGTCTACCGGTACAGCGAGAAGTTTCAAGCCCTCAAGCGGGAATGCGGCCATTTAGCCTAATGAGCATACCTGCCTGGGCACCCGCGTGATATGGTTTCAAGCCCTCAAGCGGGAATGCGGCCATTTAGCCAGCCAGGAGTCTAGCGAAGGTCATACCGGGGCTGGTGGTTTCAAGCCCTCAAGCGGGAATGCGGCCATTTAGCCTGCTGTGCTGGTAGTGTAGCATGGGGAGCGGGAAAAGGCAAGCTTTTTCGAGAGGCGGGAATTTTAGGGGATTATTCGAGGGAGTTTTGAGCGCGTATTTGAGGAGAAATGGTCGCGAGGCCCCGTTGAGAGCGACGCGAGAGGCTACGCTCAGCGAGTGCATCACTGCGCCTCTCGCACGGTTGAGCTTAGACGGTGAAGAGCAGATATTCAGCTGATCTTTATGCGGTGCTCTGTCGTTAGCTGTTCGTTGGAAGGTGTGCGCGCAACTGGAGCCCTTCGGGTGTGGAAAAGACCCGGCCGCGCTGCCCGATATGATGCCAGTAGCGGGTGAGGAGCCAGTGCCCGTCCTGGTTGGGATGGCGCTGGCTTGCCCAGTGCAGGAGCAGGTCCCCCATCAGGTCGTCACATGTGCTCAGGGTTGCTGACGGGACGACTCCCGTGTACTACCACGATCTGGGCCCGCACTTCTTTGAGACGTTGGACACGACCCGTCAACGCGATACGGCCGTGCGCCGCTGGAGGCACTGGGTTACAAGGTCACACTAGCAGAGCAGACGGAGGGGCAGGCGTAATCCCGGAGGTGTCTCAATACCGCTTGCGTGTTCCCTGCGTGAGGCGACTGGGGTGCTTCCGTGCGCCTTTTTTCCCCTTTCCCCCATCCCGTATTTTCGCAGGAATCCCGAACGGGCTTCCCAAGCCGTTTCGCCCTCCGAGACCGAGATCCTCATCTTCTACTGCATCGCCGTTCCAATCCCGCACGGGCTTCCCAGGCCGTTTTGCCTTTACTTCCGTCTCTATTGTGACGGGCAGCAGATGACGTTCCAATCCCGCACGGGATGCCGACCCTTTAGCAAGCACAGCTATTATAACCTGCTGCTTAAAACAGTGTCAACTGCTTGTGACCTCTTTGCAATTACGGCCGAGGAACTTTCCTTATGACACTCGTAGGTTGGCTTCACCTGCCCCATTCCCATCGCTGTCTTATACCCGATCCCGCAATAAAACGCCAATCGCGCCAGGAGCAATATCTGCTGCCTCACTGTTAGTGGAGCCTCAGCTGTTGTTGCTTCATCAGGGCCGCGTAGATGATACTGGCAACTGCCCACAAAGCCGCGCTGCGCATGATGAGCAAAGCAGACCTGGTGCGGTTGCAGCGCATAATCGTTGATCACCATTCCATCGTTCTCAACATAGCGCTCCACGGCTTCTTTCTGCACCATATCCGCCAGTTCGGATGGTGCCAGTTCCTGCCAGCGCCTCGCCAATCCTGGGAAAATGTACTGTGGCAACGGCAGCAGCGCATGATGACCGCCGTACACCGTGCTCCCCTTATTGCCCCGGTTAAAGGTCGTTAGTGAGGCAAATTCCAGTTCCAGCGTTTCAACACGGCCCAACCTCAGTGTTCTTGCCCAATTCACCAGCCTGGCGAACGATGTGCAGTCTGCCCAACCTGAAGCATCACCAGGCTCAACGATCACCTCCTCCAGCAAGAATGCCTGCTTGCCAAGCTGCATGAACGGCGGTTTTTGCTGTTCAGACCTGGTCGCATTGAAGCGCATCAGGGCATCGTACACCAGCGGGAACAACTCGCCCAGCAGCAAGGTGATGCGCACCGGGTAGGTCTTCTCCGGGTCTAGCGGCAGGTGAACGTTCTTGCCCTCTGCCTCGCGCATCTTCGCTACTGGCCAGGGAAACTGCAGGCTGGAGCAGGTGAACAGTCGCCGCTTGTTGCCTTCGTGCAGCCATGCCGCTACATCTGGAGCGGCAGATCCCAACCAATTCAATAACGCCGCGTGTACAAACTCCCCTGAAAAAGGCATGAGCGTGCCATACTGAAGCGGGCGCAACTTCAGCAGGATGGCGTAGAGCCTGGCGGGAGCGGTGGAAGTGTTTGGGGGGTCTATCATGAAATTATCCTTTTCTCTTGACACCATAGATATGGTGCAGTGGTGTCTCTTTTCACTGGAAATTTATTGTAAAGTAGTTCCCAAAATACCATAGACCTACCGAATGTTCTACTAGAATTTCTACCTATATTGCTGAATTTTTGCCTTTGATGTGCTATACTCACTTGTGGTTACCCTCTGAGATAGGTAAAGGGAGCAGATCACCGGGAACATGCTCTGGTACACGCGAGGCGACTACGACAGCTCCTCCCAATTGTGGTTGGTGACAGGCAATCCAGGCAACACCGGCATCTTTGTACAGGCGCACTAACGCTGTCAGCAGCCAATGCGGAAAACGACCATCGAGAATCAATCCGCGTTCTATGGGTACTGATGGGAATGGCAGCTGATCTGCCTGTAAGTAGTCAAGGTGATCGCTCACGATGCGCATAGAGAGCACCGTTTCCTGCTCATATGCATGCAGTTCCACCTGAACCTCTGACGTTGTGTTTGTGCTGATCTGGAGAGGAGGCGGAGTTACCCAGCCGATACGCGGATCGAACTGGTATAATGGCTGCCGGCCGGCATGAGCCGCCAGTGCTCCATAGAGCCAGTTTGGCCCCGGACCATACACTGCCAGCGCCGTATTGGTTGGCAGTTCGGCCATCAAGCGTGGGATCATTCCTGGTTCCCACCGCCTGGTGTCCGGCGCCCAGCGCTGTAGAAAGGTGTCCAGGTTGGCAACCAGCTCTACCGGAGCCATGTCCAACTTCGTTTTTTCCAGTTCCTCAAGTGAGTAGGAGGTAAATAGCAGCGCAATCCGCTCGACCAGCGCATTGAAGAGCTGGCCATGAACCAGAGAACCGCGCTCTAGCCCGGCGAAGGTCCCTTTGATCACCGGTCCATCAGCGTCAAGGCGCGATGTGCCATTCAGTTGAGAGTACAACTCGGCCAGTGGCAGCAGGCCGTTGACCTTCACAAGGCGACGCCAGAAGCCGGCATTGTCCTCCTGGTCGGCGCGCAGCAGGAGCAGGGAATGCGTACAGTTGCGAAACAAGCACGTTTCTCGCTCTGTAGGGCGTCCGCCAATGTCAACCAGGAGCGGGAGGTGACGTCGCTCTATATCGAGGCAAATGCGTTTCGCAAAGTCGTCCGACCACTCGCCCTTGACGCGAATCAACCGCACCTTGTCCTGGTCAAGCTCGTGGAACCAGTTCCCCTCGCCATCAGGACAGGCACGAATAGCGTAATGAGGGATACCGCGTTCACGCAGCGCCTTTGCCAGGTTGTAGAACAGGACCGATTTCCCTGCATGGGGTGGCCCACCAAACAAGAGAGCGGGTAAGAGATTCATCTCGAATATGCTCCTATCGATTGTTGTCTCGTCAAGTAGGAGAGTTTGTTATGTCAAACTATATACACACGTTACTGGCAACCCTGGGTGGACAGCCGCAAGTCGTCACCTTCACGCTCGATCTCCTGCTCCAGCGCGGCTTTTCCATCAGCGAGGTGATCGTTGTTCACCCCGAAGCATCGTACCCACGCCTGCAACATTCTTTAGACTGCCTCAATGCCGAGTTCGTCGGCGATCGTTATCAAGTGAGCGGGCAGACCATCCACCTACGCTCGCACGTCCTGCACCTCGACGATGAGCCTCTCGACGACATCGTAGACGAGGTGAGCGCTGATGGCGCACTCAACACTATCCATCACCTCATTCGCAGTCTCAAACGCCAGCACCGCTGCATCCATCTCTCCATCACAGGTGGCAGGCGCTTGATGTCCTCCATCGCCACCGAAGCCGCGCTACTGAACTTCACCCACTCCGACCATATCTGGCACATTTACACGCCCGATCCAATACAGGCGCAAGCCAACGCAGGCACCCTCATGCATGTTTCTTCCCACGATGGTGTACACCTGATCGAAAGGCACTTCGTCCCCTGGGGCACCTACTTCTCTGACCTTCCCCAGAGCATCAGCACTGCTCAAGAAGCCATCCGCTTCCAGAAGAGTAAAGTGGACGCCCAGGAACAAGCACGCTGCGACCGGGTAGTGAAACAGGCGACCGACCGTCAATTAGACGTGCTACGGGCATTTGCTAAAGAGTTGAGTCCCCAGGAAGTGGCCAATCACCTATGCCTCTCCGTCAAGACCGTCGATACACACAAGACAGTCCTGCTCGGGCTATGCCGTAACGCCTGGAATAAGGGACCTAACGAGTCCCTCGATTATCATTTCTTGCAGAAGGCTTTCGCCAGCTACTTTGACAGCGACGAGTAAAGTATATCTCCTTAGAGAAGAAAGAACATCAGAAGCACTTCTGAGTTTTTTCAGTAGCATTTCTGATGTGTTTTACCCAGGGAGATGCTACGCTCTTTGCTGCAAGGGATTCGCATGTATTAAGAAAGGACTGGAGTGATGCAGGAAGTAACATTCACCCTGCGCACACTGACCCCGTTGTTTCTAGCCGGAGCTGATCAGACCGCAGCCGAGCTACGCGCTCCTTCGTTTCGCGGTCTCATGCGCTACTGGCAACGGGCACTGGTGGGTGGATTAGTTGGGACAGGCTCAGAAGGGTTAAAAGCAGTTAGAGATGCTGAAACCAATGTGTTTGGGGCAACAGATACAGGTTCAGCAATTTCTATAAAAGTGTCGGCAGGCTCTCAGGAGCCCAAGCCATTCACCGAACAGATTAGCGTCAGAGTCGGTGGGCAGTGGCAAGCCACAGGAAAAGGCTATCTCCTCTGGTCAATGGCACGAAGCGGTAGTCCAGCCAAAGGGAATGTGAAGGAAGCTCGCTGGTACTTCCCACAGGGCACGAGCTTTGAGGTTGCTTTATCAGCACGAGGCCAGGATGATACAAAGCTCAAACAAGCCATAGCAGCCTTCTGGCTATTAACTCATCTGGGTGGCATTGGATCACGCTCACGCCGTTGTGCCGGAAGTGTAGCTGTACAGACTGTTAGAGGCAATATAGCGGATTTCCCTTTCAACTTACCACAGAATGCGCAGGCACTTAAGCAGCAGATCGAACAGGGTATAAAAACAGCTAAAGCTCTTTACCAACTTAATCAACTTTCGATTAGACAAGCGCAATTTGATATTCTGACACAAGGAGTATGTCGCGTATGGGTACTTCAGGACGAGCAGCCATGGTCAAGCGCCGAGGTAGCCATGCAAAGGCTCGGAGAGAACTTACAGAGCTATCGTAGCCACATTGCCATTGAGCGACGCAAAATCTTTGGATTACCGCTCCCTCCCATCATCTTTAACAAACGACGTGCTTCGCCCTTGTTGCTACGTGTGGTAGAGCTTCAAGGGAACAGGTATGTTGGGATCGCGGTGTTGTTCAAGACGAGCGGAATCGACGTGTCTATGGGAGATTACAAATTCATTGAGGACTGGGTCAACGAGTTCCGTGGGAAGCAGGAGGTGATGCTGTGAGCGAGTATATGCTGATGTTCTCGCTGGGACCTGTGCAGACGTTCATTGCGCAAGCACGCAAGACGCGAGATTTGTGGGTAGGTAGCCTGCTCCTCTCGAAGCTGATGGAAACCGCGATGGATGGGATAGAGGGAGAATTCATTTTCCCCGCCACGCGGAAGGTCGAAGACATACCCGATATTCCCAACAAGTACGTTGCCATATTCGATGATCTCTCACAAGCCCAGGCGGCTGCAGCACAAAGCAAACGGCAGATTGCAGAAAGGTGGCAGCGTATTTGTGACGCTGTATGGAAGGAAGTTATCGATAGTCAAGGCGACGAAGAAACACGTAGAATCTGGAAGCGCCAAACGGGTGTCGACCCCGAGACCCACCATACGGACTTAGACACCCTCTTTGAGACATACTGGATTATTGTAGAGCGGAAAGAAAGACAGAACTACGGGGATTGGTTCGAAGAAACAGAGAGCACGCTTGCTGCTCGTAAGCGACTGCGAGACTTCAAAGCGGAGGAAGAGCCAGGCGAGAAGAGTGCTATCTCTGGCGAGCGCGAGATATTGCGCAGGAGTGAGGCCAGCCCCAGAGAAATTCAGGAATTTTGGCTAAAAGTTGCTGCTCATCACTCACAAATGGATATTGACCAGGAAGGGAAAGAGCATCTCGACGCCATTGATACGATTAAACGCTTCGCTATGGAGGTGAAAGCTATTACCACTGAGAAGCCTTTTCCATCGACCAGCTCTATCGCCACCGCATCCTTTGTCGAGAGACTCATCGAAGCTGCTATAGATCCTCCTCGTGTGTTGGATGATTGGCATCGAGTGACTGGTGGGCAATTAGCAAGCAAAGCCCGAGAGGCAACACAGGATATTCCCTACCTTGCTCAGAAGTCGAACGATCCCAAATATAGTGAACGTGGTTGGATACTACGGCGTGACGGAGATTTATATTTCTCCGAGACATTCGTTCCACGTCGCTTAGAAGAGGACTATAGGGTCACCAATATATCTGAGGCAGAGAGCCTGGCGAGAGATGGTAAGGAGGCTTTAAGAGCACTACTGCAAGCAACCAATACCCTCAACATTACTCGACCTACACCTTACTATGCAATTGTGCAGATGGATGGTGATAACATGGGTATCTTGTTGAGTGATGTGGAAGGCAAAACAGAGCACCGAAACATTAGTGCAGCCCTATCAAAATTTTCTCGTGAGGCCGCCCCACCGCTTGTACAGGATAACTATCCAGGAAAACTTGTCTACGCTGGTGGGGACGATGTGCTCGCGTTTGCCCCTCTTGCCAGAGACGTAGCAGAAGCCGATCAACCTAGGCATGTGCTCGACCTGGTAGATATGCTTCAAAGAAAATACCGCAAGGAAGTCATAGACACACTACCCGAACCGCGAAATGAAGAGCGTGTAAAATTAATCACCGCCAGCACAGGTGTCGTTATTGCGCATCACTATACCTCGCTTGCTTACGTCCTACGCTCGGTACGAGAGGCAGAGAGTATTGCTAAGAAACGCTATGGCAGGAACGCCTTGGTCGTCACCCTCATACGTCGCTCGGGCGAGCAGACGCGGGTAGGCTGCCATTGGCGTTACCCCGAACTAGGTCCAGAGAATAGTCCAGGACAACCCATCGCGCTCTTCTCACACTTCTACCACCTTTTTAAGCATGATGTCCTATCACCGAAGTGTGTCTATACATTGCTCGAGGAAGCGCCTGCACTCGTGAAGATGGAGATAGAGGAAGCGCAAGATAGCAAAAAACCTTCGAGCGCTATGCAAAGTGAAATCAAACGAATCCTGAAGAGGCAGAGAGATAACCGGCAAGTAGCCGATTTTTCCGACTCCGATGTGGATCAATACGCCTGGCACCTCACTCGTTTAGCAGCAGCGATAGATGCTGACGCCTATCCCCACCGGCGAAAGGGGGAGTTGAAATCCGTTGAGTTGCACTCAGATCATCAACGCTATGGCCTCGTCGAAGTCCTCGGCTGGCTTCTCGTCATGGCTTTTCTGGCGCGAAAGGAGCAGGAGTAATGCGCATCTTCATTGAACCCACCGAGCCATTGCTGTTCCGCACAGGGAGGCCATTTAATGCCGGCGAGAACAATTTCGCCGAGACTATCTTTCCACCAACTCCAGAGACATTGCAGGGTGCACTGCGAGCTATGATCGCCGTTCAATGGGGCAAAGCCCAGAGGGATAAGGCGAGAACGATTAACGAGATCTTCAACGAAAGTGCCATCGTGAGACTCATCGGCAGACGCGTTGGTGATCGGAACACCTACGGGCAATTTCGCATCACTGGCTTGACCCTGGGCTACCGTGACAAAGAGACAAAGAAGGTTCAACGCCTCTTCCCAGCGCCGACCCATATCATACAGGCCACGGTGAAAGACGGCGACGGCAAAACGAGTGTAAAAGTACGACTCATTCCCAAACCTGTATCACAGGAGATGAGCAATCATCCCCCAGGGAAAAAGTTGCTTTTCCCTGAGTTAGGAGGAAAGGAGACCGCAGGCAAGTCAGAGGCCCTGGAAGGCTGGTTGACTGCACGAGGTCTGCAACGCACTCTCAGCAAAACGGGCCTACCCGATGACGCGGATGTCGTTCCAGCCCACAAGATATATGAAAGGGAATCACGCCTGGGCATTGGTATGAACAATGCTACTAAAACCACAGAAGAAGGTTACTTGTACCAGGTGCAGATGATACGCATGCAGTCGCATCACGGCTTCGTTGTGGATATCCAGCTTGGCGAGGAGCAGTACGGAGACAGCGAGATGCCACGTGCTGAGCAATGTACAGATGGACTGGGAACGCCTCCAGAGCTGGCTTTCTTGAAAGAAGGCTGGCTCACGCTGGGTGGCGAGCAACGCGCAGCCCACTTTGAAGTCCTGGAGCCTGAGAGTATTGCTGAAGAGCAGGGTATCAGTCAGAAAATGACTGGTCGAGTACTCTACTTTGCGACACCAGCGTACTTCAAAAATGGTTGGCTTCCAGCTACCCTAGATTTCTTACCGGCAGAACCCATTACTGCCGCCATTAATCGTTTCCAGCCCATCGGTGGTTGGTTACTCAATCTCGGAAACGCTGGTGGCGCGAGCAAAATCACCCGTCGTTGTATTCCGGCTGGTAGTGTCTATTACTTCGACAAACCAGTATCAGTCACACAACCACTTACGGAATACGGGTGGCAAATCGGCTACGGTATCGCATATACAGGAGAGTATTAGGATATGATTACAAACACAAAGCTGCTTTATCTCTACGTAGAAACGCCGCTTCACGCGGGCGTCGGCTCCGGTCTGAGTAGCATTGATCTGCCCATTCAGCGCGAACGCACCACGCAGTACCCGATGATCCAGGGAAGCGGCATCAAGGGCAAGCTACGCTCCGTGGCGGAGGACATGGTGGAACGCAAGGTGGGCACATTGACAGATGAGAGAGTCACGATCATGTTTGGGCCAAAGGCGACTGGCGCCGATCATGCGGGCGCACTCATTGCAGGAGATGCACGTATCCTGCTCTTCCCTGTTCGCTCGCTCAATGGGGTTTTCGCCTACACCACTTGCTATGATGTGCTCGGTCGCTTCAAACGCGATAGGGAGCGAAGCGGAAACACACTTTCCTGGAAAGTGCCAACTCCGGTAAGCAGCGAACCGCCAAAGCCGCCTGTAGCACTCGTCACAAGCACCAGCCAAGTCAATGCCAGTGGTACTATCGTGTTAGAAGAATTTAGTTTCCTGGCACAACCGAACACCGACGTCGATAAAATCGCAGAGTGGATCGCAAGCAATGCTCTGCCCAAGACATATGACTACTGGCGCGAAAAAATGATGCAATCACTGGTCATCCTACCAGACAACGACTTCCGCGACTTTGCGCTCTACGCTACAGAAATCATTACAAGGATACGCATTGACCGCGGAACAAAAACGGTGGCGGGAGGCGCGCTTTGGACAGAAGAGCATCTACCTACAGATACACTGCTGTATGTGCCGATGTATGCAACAGACTCACGTAAAGCCAGAGACAAAGAAAAAGGTGAGAAGGCTGTTCCTGCCACCGAGATACTGCAAGATGCCATGTCACTTGAGAACAACCAGGGTGGGTACATCCAGCTTGGCGGAGACGAGACTGTGGGACGTGGACTTGTACGGCTGCATTGGGAAGGTGTGTAGTTCATACAACCACTGCTACTGAAAGGAGATTTTGTGATGACTCAGCAGCAAGAGACACGACGGCAGAATACAGAGCAGGAACGTGGGGGACAGGCATGGAAGAATGTGAAAGCCATACAACAAAAAGATAAAACACTCCAGAAAGAGTACCGCTCCCTGGCACGCGGACTCAATGCTATGATCCAGATCAACGGCCTGGGCCAATCACTAGGATTCCTCAAGGCAAAGGGAAAGGGAGATACCAACAAAGCACACTTTCTTCTTCTCCAACATCTTTCGGAATGGATGCGTAATCCTAATCACTTCAGTGCAACCAATCTGGCTGTAATGAACGATGGGCAGGATGGTCTACTAAAATGGGTTGTTGATTCAGGTACAAGCAGTGCAGACTATCGACGTGCGACGGCAGAATGCCTCGCCTTTGGTAACTGGCTGAGCCGCTTTGCGGAAGCAGAACTCGAAGGAGAGGAATCATGAGTGACCGCTATAACCTCCCTGCCGACAGCGCTGTACTGGTCAATGATCACATTGCCAGATGCAAGAATCTAGCACTCATCCTGGACAAGTACCCGCCTCAATCCGTTGTCGCAGATACCAAGAACAAAGGCCCCTGGTTACAAGGTCTCATTAAGGGTGGTCACATCGATACGGCCCTGACTCAATCTGCCTACAACCGCTGGTACACCATGATGTCAGCGATGAAGGCCACGCTCTTTAATGCCTCCCTCGACTGGCGCATGGTGATCGGTCTTGGGGGTGAGAGTGTGCTCGAAACCGATATTACGCTCCATCACCTCTATGGCATTCCATTCATCCCGGCAAGCGCATTGAAAGGACTAACCAGGGCATACCTCACAGGGGAAGTCGAAGGATATAGGAGCGATAAGATCGACAATGACAACGAAGAGGTCAAACGCATCTTCGGCTCGCAAGAACATGCTGGTACGGTAATCTTCTTTGATGCGATGCCAACAGATGGTAAGGTGGCATTCGTGCTCGATATCATGAATCCACATTATTCTGAATATTACGCCGGAAATAAGCCACCTACCAACGATCAGAATCCTGTTCCTGTGACGTTCCTGACTATAACTAACACCACCTTCACCTTCGCACTTGCCACTCGCAATGCCAGTAAGGAGCAGCATGTGAAAGACCTGGAGCAGGTTAAGGCATGGCTGCAAGAGGCATTGCAGAAGTACGGCGTTGGCGGCAAGACGAGTGCAGGCTACGGCTACTTCAAAAAAGAGATGCCAACTACAGAGCCTCCACAGCCAGAAAAGGCACAGGAGCCAGTTGCTCAGACCGAGGAACCATCCAGGCACACAGAACACATACGACCTAAAATTCCACAGTTCAGAGAAGGTCAGGAGATCACAGGATCAGTAGTGACACCGACAGACGAACTACGGCGAATAGCACCCCCTGGAACACGAGCGTTCCTCAGATACCAATCGTTCGCGACCAAAGACGTGTTGATGGTGGTCAGTGCCGAGGAAGCACAGAACTGGAAACCTGGCGAGACGCGCATCTGTCTGTTTCAGCGCGAAGAGGTACGAGATGAATGTACTGTGCTGGTTTGTCAACCACGATCGGGTAAGAAGAAGAAAGGATAGACATGCCTTATAAGGAAGCAAGCCAATGATGGAAAAGAAGAAGGCACTGCTTGTATTAGCAGGTGGACGAGCAGCACCGGATGTTCTATCATTGTTCTGGGTACAACCACAATTGGTGCGCGTAATTATCTCAGAAGAAGGTTGGCTTTACGAGAACGCTTTTGTGGATATCGCCCGATCCCTCCCTAATTGCAAGGTAGGTGTTATACATGATATCAACGCCTACGATCTGGAGACTTGTGAGAAGGCTTGTATTGATGCCTGCAGGCCATATCCTGACACCGAATGGGATTGGACTTTCACAATTGGATCGGCGCCAAAGGTGACGGGGATAGCTGCCTACGAAGTAGCGAAACAAAAAGGTATACCTTGCTGGCACATTGATACTCAGCATGAACACCTCGTCTCTCTTGTGAAGACAACGGAAGTAGATAAAGAAAGATTTTTTCACCTCACACTAGATGACTACATGAAGATCCAGCATCGTACCTGGAAATTGCGAGGCATGCCAGGCAGTAATTATCGAGAGGCGGTGAAAAAATGGGTGGGCGTCGCCCGAGAACTTGCTATCTCACCTAATGCAATGAGCCTCCTCACAGTAGTGCATGATAAGAAAGTGGGTGTGGATATCAATCTACCATCAGAGCTAGCAAACTCCACTATCCTTCAGTCTCTTGAGCAAGAGGGAGTACTAAAAGTTACAAGGAAGAGCAGCGACGACATGGTCTGCTGTTTCACAACTATCGAGGCTGCCCAATTCGTCGGAACAGGAGACTGGCTGGAGTTTTACGTGTGGCATGAAGTGATTAGTATAGGACTTGCTGATGAACATCACTGCCAGTGGGGATGCTTGGTTATCGACGGACCTGTAGACAAAGAACTTGATCTAGCTCTCATATACAAAGCACAACTAATCGTCGCAGAGTGTAAGGCGGAGCAAAATCCCTTTCAAGCCAAGCGAAACCATCTTGGTAAACTCGAGGCAAAAGCCAACGTCCTAGGGGGCAGTTATGTAAGCAAACTGTTCATTACGAATCAGTATGGCACAGGAGACAGCTTCAAGTCTTTCTGTGATCAAGCAGAACAATACAAGATTGTTGTCGTCACTGCGGAGAAATTGCCCGAAATAGGCAAGATATTGAAAAAAGAAGCTACCAATCCAACATATCCGAGGATATAGTCATGCTTATTCTTAATTTCACCCACCCACTTACGCCAGAACAGCGAGCGCAGATTGAGGCGCTCGCTAACACTTCTATTGAGGAAGTACGCACCATCCCCGTGCAAATCGACCAAGGCGAACCCTTGGAGCCACAAATCACCACCATTGTAGACGCTGTAGGTCTCTCCTCCGAAGAATGGCAAACCCGCCCTCTACTCATCAACCCACCGGGCTATGCTCCTGCGGCATTCGTCTTACTCGCCGAGCTACATGGACGCATTGGTCACTTCCCGTCGTTGATACGCCTGCGCCCGAAATCTGGGCCGGTGACAAGCTATGAAGTCGCTGAACTGCTCAATCTGCAAACCATTCGCGAGGCGGCACGCAAGCGCAGACAAGCGTAGACAAACCGGGTGTAGCTCACGGAAAAAGTTGACTCAGGTTTGAGGCGCAGCGATATTTGCTTCCTTGTTGATCCATAGAAGATTAAAAAGCTTGGCACAAGTTTGGAAAAAGCTTAGCATTTTTATTGCTGACTTGTAGAGTCGAAGCGCTCTAGTTTAATGTATGGATAGCAAATGCGGACAATAGAACTTTTTCGGTGAGATGCTCGCCATAGGTAGTCGTTCATTGAAACACTGCATTTGCGAAAGTTTCGATCAGGGAAGTAAATAGACAGAAGGAGAAAAGTAACATGGCACTTGCGAATATGGTTCTGGCAGACGTTAGTCTGGCTGGCTTAGTATGGTGGCTGGTCGTCGGTTTGATTGCTGGTTTTCTTGCCAGCCTGGTCATGCGCGGCGGAGGCTATGGTATCGCCGGTGATATCATCGTTGGTATCGTCGGCGCGTTCATCGGCGGCTTCCTGGCAAGCCTGCTAGGCATAGGGGCAGGTGGTTTAATTGGGACGAGGCATAGGGGCAGGTGGTTTAATTGGGACGATCATCATCGCCTTCATTGGCGCGTGTATCCTGATTGCCATTCTTCGCCTGGTGGCCGGCAGCTACGGACGCCGGCGTACCCTGCCGTAAAAGAGGCTAGGTCAGGCGGGACGGCTCAATCGAGCCGTCCCGTTTTTTTATGTGCTTGACCTGTGCCCTGTGACAACTCAGCTGTCATCGACGAAACTCTCGGGCTTTTTTCACGTATATCGGGTAGTGAACCTGGTTATAATATATGAAAAAGCAAAAGGAGACATTTCACATGGCACTGGCGTCAATTCCAGGGATAAATTTTGCAATTGATGGTCTTTTTGGGTGGCTGATTGTCGGTCTAATCGCGGGTTTTCTTGCAAGCGCTGTTGTGCGCGGCCGCGGCATGGGGTGCATTGGTAACATTGTCGTTGGCCTGGTCGGCGCGGTGATTGGCGGCTACCTGGCAAGCCTGCTGGGCAT
>WNFC01006195.1_pt1 | contig 14915 bp, 15 predicted proteins | sample 5400541 | NCBI WGS metagenome assembly WNFC01 (sample SAMN13153342, study PRJNA577476) | soil metagenome | isolation source: 120 cm saprolite under Douglas fir tree site 2 hole 2 replicate 1 | place: USA:California | collected 2015-04-18
GCTCGGTTTACATCGCAGCCTGAGGGGCATAGAAATCACACCGAGAGAAACGGGACTCGGAGAAAGCGGAGTTTTTTATATTGTCTTCCCTTCCAGGAGGCCCGAAGTGGGTTTATATACATGAAAATTGTCTACTGATAGTGGTGGAACGGGCACTGAACACGAGGGATGGATCAACAAAGGAAGCATACTGAAGTGGAAAGGTCACGCTGGCGACTCGGAGTGTCCAAGGCCAGCGCGTGGTGTCTGGGCCACAGCGGGCCTTTCGAGGTCTTGGAACGCCGAGTCGCTGACTAAGCGATACTTCTCGTGCGCCGCCGGGCCAGTTGCTGCCAAATCAGGTAGTTTTCAGGTAGTTACGAAATACCTGATTTCTGAGCAGGGTTTGACACAGTTATTGCAGCAAACTGTCTCAAAGAGAGCACAGTTCCTTCAATATTGTCACAATAAATAGTAATGCTAGAATGAAAGCTCTGCAGCTCCGAAGAGATCAGAGACTGAGATTCTGCAGGCAAAGGAGTGTTTGCCACTGCAGGGACTTTTAAGATAAGATAAGAGGACCGCGTTGCATAGAAGTCTTCAAGCTTCAAGCCTCAAGTTCTATCTCAGCCTAAGGGGCCAAAACCGGGTCACTACTAGAAGCGCAAAGCGTAATGCCACGTGTTCGATCCCTCATCAAGAATCATTCCATTCCGGGTAGACGTAGACGGAACCAGGGAGAAGTCGCCACGGGCAGGAGCTGACTTCGGTACTTGTATATATCCCCGTTCGGTAAGCAGATTCTCGCAAGTCTCCGCGCACCTTTGGGTACTCCTTTTATCGAGGTGAGGACAGAGCTCCCCAAGCGTCCACGCAGCGCCGCGGCCCAACTTCTAGACATGCAATCGAGCCGCGTATTTTTTCTCCTTCGGGAAGAAGTATAGTGTGATATGATGGATCCTGATGATCTGTACTCGGACGTGGCCAAAACCCCTGGTTAGAACCTTTTGCTCCTATCCCTGTGCCTCCGAAGAAAGACGATAAGTCGGATAACTTATCTAAGTATATCGATGATGCCATCGAGGACCCTGGCCTTTCGTCGCATGGCAGACACGTGGCTACTCGGAGGTTGAGGGGACGAGGGCGAGGGCGAAGATGACACGCATATTCTCTCTCTTCCTCGTCTTGTACACCATCTGATTTCGCTGGAACGTGGTCATCGCATTGTTCAGCTTCTGTGCGGGTCGCCCAGGCCAGCGAAGGATCTCATGTCCTCTCAGCGAGGAGGGGCCAGGCTGTAGGTGAACCCACACCGTGATCCGTGCCGACCAAACATCGCGCGCGCGCCGCTTTGCAACGATTGTTCGAGTCCAGCCATGAAAAATGACAAGTTAACGTTATTGATTGTATTTCATGTCCATTTAGTAAAACAAGAATACCCCCCAAATAGACCAATGGCTTCCGTATTGACCTGGTTCCTGGCTCCAAGCCTTTGCTTATTCGCCTTACAGGTTGGCGTCGTACCCTAAAAAATGATGATCAAACCTCTGAGCCGTAAGAAAACAGATGAAGCCTTTCTATCTGACAGAGTAAGCGTATTCCGATGACATTAGCTCACTGCCATGAGTTCCCGGTAACCCATTTGGGGATCTAACAAAGATGGATGACAGGTTGCCAACAGACAAACCGGAGCCACATGATGTCCGAACTGTGGGTGTTAACCGCGCACATCAATGTTGTAAGCGTGTCGGGCTTGGTCAACTATACCTTCAGAATCTACTCTGGAGAAGATCAAGACACTGCAAAGACAACAAAAGTCTATGGAAGTTGGATTTGCGAATGCGGCGTGGGACGTCTTGAAGGAGCGTCTTTACTGCGTTCGAGGTCTCAAGTTTGTGCTTAGGTTCGGTGGTCGTTACCATAGCCTCGCGCGATGCCGGTCCGCCCTTGCTGGAGGATACTAGGCGGATCAAGCCCTGTACGTGTTTCGAGGCCACGGAACGTGCGTGATTGCAAGAATTCGCCTGTGAAGGAACGATTCAGTCCAGTAGATTGCGCACAGAGAGAAAAGGGCATGCCAGCAGCGCTGTCCCTGAGTGTCGTAACCGTGCCATCTTGATCCCTGCGGATAAGTGATGAGGACGATGACGTTGGCTCGGGAGTCCGATCGTCTTCTGTGATGGAGTGTTTCAACACAACTACGAACGAACGAAAATGCGAGGGAGTGACTCACCCCCGTAACGTTTGGCATGTCTGTATCTCCCGGTGACAAGGGAGAATACGGGTCGATCAAGATCGGCTTCCTCGTCATCGTCCGGTGAAGTCATGAGCGGACCACGTGTGAGAACCTCGTCGAAATCGAGCATATATTCGCCAGTCCACATCGGGGAAGGCTGCAGCGCAAGTTGCAGTTCGAATGGGGTCACGATTGGGCGGAAGAAGTCCTAGTGACGTCAGGTTTGATCGGATTCAACGGGAGGGATAAGCTACGCATCGATGGTACCTTTGCATCGACAAGCGAGTTTTCGGGGCATGCGACGAGAACGAAGCATTCTATCTCTGCAAAGTTGGCGAGCTTCGCAGGGTTGAGTTTTCCCACGCTGATCGTGTACGCCTTCTTGTGAGCGCGTGCCAAGACTTGACGAAGATGGGCGATAAGAGAAAGATATGACGCTAACTCGCTGGTTATCAAGATAACGAGAAATGAGATAGAAGAGAGGCGAACCGACTCCGAGCGTGCCGACAAGGATACCAAAAACATCAGCGTCGCGAGCTTTCTGGACGATCGCGTACCGCCGCATCAGAAGTTTATTGGTCTCTGCAGATTGAAGCGTGGCCTCGCGCGTCACAGGGTCGTATCCATGGACCTTGAAGCAGCAAAGAAGATGAGCCGTCGACTAGGCACTGTGCGAAAGGTGAGCGGGGAAGGATCGCGTACGGGAGTTGTTGGATGTGTCAAAAGTAGATTCGTCAGTCCGAGACTCGATGGCCCGACGTAAAGAATGGGAGTGATGTCATCGGAACATCTCGGGCGAGGACTGGCGTCTACAATGTGACTCTCGCTTTCGACCACAGGAACTTGGAAAGCGGCCGCGGTCGACGGACTAAGCGTTCGTGGGATGGGACTGAATGAGACGGAGATATCATGGTTCGCAAAGACACTTCGAAGAGCCGAGACGAGATTTTCTATAAAATGTCAACATGTCATCAGGGAGTCTGCCTCTTTGGGCGTACCTGCCTCGTGCGTGTAAGCTACGTCATGCCTAAAGAAAACGGATTTTGCAGAAATGTTCGAAGATACATAAGACTCTAAGAGCTTCTGCGTGGCATTGGTCACGTCTACTGGTTTTTTTCCAAAGACGTAAATGACAGGGAGGCGATAGTTCCTGTGATACATCAATATCGGATGCGAGAGGGGGGCAGATTAGATACAGGAACCCACTTACTTGCTCATACAAGCACGGCCATAGTGTACGACAGCATCCGCGTCAACATGTTGCGCAGAGACTTCGTCTACACAACAACTGCCAAGGGAATCTCCAGTTAAGCAATGTATGGGAAAAATGGAAAGCTTACCTGCCATAAGAAGTATCTGCGAGTACATAAAGCTCCCTGACGGCACCGATGGCGCGCTTTAGGTCGTGGTAGATTGGGACGGAATCTTGCAGAAGTTCATCCGGAAATTGGAGGGCAACCTTGAAGCGGTGTTCGGTTCATCATGGTCACGTCTAGGTGGAAAGGAGGGCCCTGCTCACGCGCGTGTAATTCTTCGAGATAATTTCATTCGCGGTCCATTCCAATTCGTAATAGTCACGAAACTGCTCAGCAGGTAGCTGCGTATGCGTCTCGCTTTTGTCGAGGGCCACAGGTCTTTGAATAACTGCCTGGGCAGAAGATGAGAACGCGGACTCTGTCATAACGGCCGCAGTCTAGGGGCATATGAAAGAGAAAGATAACCACGTGGTTATCGAGATGGACGATCACGCCCGCTTACAACACATTCCCACGGACCAAGCCTGGCGTCAGCAGACGCCGGGCTGCCTGACTGACTGACTGACAAGTCCTGCTTTGCTCATGTCGTCCGACGACTCCCTCGTAGACCGCATCTCATCCTTCGTCTCGGGAAACAAGCGTGGCATAGCTATCGGCGCCGCAGCCGCCGCCATTGCCGTCGGAGGCGTCGCATACTATGTCGCGTCATCGCGTGCCGGAAGTGGGGCCGGTGACGAGGAGAGCCCCAGGGAGGGCAAGAAGAAGGACAAGAAAAAGAAGAAACACAGGAAGTCTGCCAAGGACAAGGACGGGCCAATATTGGAGGAGAGGAAACCCAAAGCGACCGAAGAGTCGTCCGACGATGGTTGCGTACCAGTTCCATCGTTGCTCCGCGCGTCGTTCGCTCGCTCACTGACTTTTCCCCCCCTTCGCGTGCCAGACCAACCCCTGACAGAGGAGCAGATTCAGGCGCTCGGAACCGCGGTAAGCCTATCGTCGCGTCTCGGCTTCGACTTTCTTCCGGTTGTGATGGCTCATCCCACAAACGCAGGAGCGCAAGTCGCTCGCGGCGTCGCTGAAGCAAAAGGGCAACGACGCGTACAAGGCCCGAAAGCTCACCCTCGCCACCGAATACTACACGCGCGCGATCGCCGTGTCGCCCCAACCCGAGCCCGTGTTCTACAGCAACCGCGCCGCGTGCTACGTCAGCATGGAACCGCCACAGCACGAAAGAGTCGTGGCGGACTGCGACGAGGCGCTCAAGCTCGACTCGCGCTACGTCAAAGCGCTCAACAGGAGGGCGACCGCGCTGGAGGCTCTTGAGCGTTATGAGGAAGCGTTACGAGGTGCGTGTGGTCACAAGACCCTAATCCCCGAAAAAAGAAAAAGAAAAAGCCATATAACGATTTGCTCTCAGACTTCACTGCTACTACGATTCTGGGAAAATTCCAGAACGACGGCGCGGGACATTCTGTCGAGCGCGTGTTGGAAAAGTTGTCCAAAAAAAAGGCGTCGGAAATCCTTGCTGTGAGCTCCGTAGCCGAGAATGCTAGGTTACCACGTCCTTACCTATTTGACAGAGCCGTGAGCGCCGTCTCCCTTCCCACACATTTGTCTCCGCCTATTTCTCGGCCTTCCGACTGCGTATGTGTTCCTCGTTATCCCGTCTCCTTTCCTATAGTAGTGATCCAACTACGCCACAGGCCCGCTTCCCAACCTTCCAGAAAGTCCATCCACCGGTGACAATACCCTTATCTTAGCCCTCGAGGCACTCGGCGCATCAGACTACGCTCATTCATTCAGCTTTGCTAATGAAGCCATCGAGCAGGGTATATCATGGGAACTAGGAAAGGCGGAAGCGCTCAATCTCCGGGGCACCTTCAAGTCCGTCTTCCCTATCATCATGTGTTGTATGGGAACTAAGGACATGACTATAGGTTCTTGATTGGAGATACTGATGGCGCCAAAGCCGACCTTGAGGAATCAGTGCGGCTGGTACCCTCTTTGACCCAAAGCCGGGTCAAGATTGCTAGCGTCTACATGGAGCAAGGTGATGCAACCAAAACGTTCGAGTCCTTCGAAGAGGCGACGAAACATAACGCGTCCGACCCCGATATTTACTATCACCGAGGGCAAGGTAATGCCCAAATAATTACCATCATTTCTGCGCTCATGCGGTCGTAGTACACTTCATCCTGAACGAGTTTGAAAAAGCGTCGGAAAACTACACCAAGTCGATTGAACTGGACGATTCATTCATATTTTCACATATACAGCTGGCAGTCGCACAGTACAAATCGGGCAGTGTTGCGAAAAGCATGGCGACGTTCAGACGGACATTGAAGGCGTTCCCAGACCGCAGCGAACCGCAGAACTACTAGTGAGCGTGCCTCAGCTTTGCGCTGCAGAACGGATATTAACGTTGACGTCATTAAAGCGGGGAATTACTCTTGGACCAACAACTGTTCCAGGATGCTGTAGAAAAGTTCGATCGGGCGATAGAGCTAGAACGGTTAAAGTGTGTCCGAAACCCTTATACCACGCTATCTATGTTGATCACCCGACAGAAACCCAATGAACGTGTTGCCTCTGGTTAACAAGGGTTTAGCTTTGTTTCAGTGGAAGCAGGACGTCGAAGCTGCGGAGAGATGTTGCAATGAGGCATTGCGCACGGATCCCGAATGTGAAGCAGCGGTTGCAACATTGGCACAACTGAGCCTGCATCAAGGCAAGATTGATGTCGCCGTGCGCATGTTCGAACGTCACACTGAGCTGGCGAGGAACGAGCCAGAACTCGTGAATGCACTTACGTACCAATACGTAAGCAAGAACGCCCTTATCGTGACGAGCGCACTGATAATGACGACGATTATAGGCATCATATGCTCAACTCAAGTTTATCAAGGACTACCCAGACCTTGCAGGGCAACTCGACCAGGTGGCGCGCACGCTGGTGTAAGGACCGAATGAGGATACGTCACGCCAAGAAGGTCCGGAGTTGGGTTTCTGGGACAGCACGTAGTGAATGAGGAAGTCGCACGAGGGGACCACACCATTTAATCTACGTCACACTACGTCACACTGATCACAATTCACCCAATACTGCCTATGGTCCGGCCATATTTCAAATTAAATGCCGGGGTGCCGAGAGGGTGAGACGTCATTAGAGCGTATTTGATCATCGCAGCACGCCGCCTGCAGGCCGCAATGATTCCACGAGCCCCGCCGAGGGACGGTTTTATCCGACATCATCCTCTTTTGTCACGGTTCTGATGCCACGAGGCGCGCCATCCCACCGATAGCCCAAAACTATGATGTCGTTTGGAGGCAAAGGGCAGGCCGCGACCGATGACGTTCAGAGCCTTTATGAAGAGCCCGCGGGCAAAGGCACCCACACCCATTTGTCCTACCCATCCAGATTGCACCCCCACCTGGACTTTGAGAGCTTGTCAATTCACTCCCACACGACCACAAACCATTCCCCATCCTTAAACGAAACTACGACCGCCTCCCAAATACTCTGTGCTCCGCCTTGATTTCATTCCATCAGACACCTTCTGTCGTGCCTAGCCACCCATCCAAGGTAAGTTAACAGCGGCTCCACTCGGTCTCGCCCGCGGCAGCGCTAATCATTTCTCCCTCCGCCCTTTATCCCGCCTCCCCCATCCAGGCTCCTCCGCCCGCTCTTAGTCCTTCCCGACAAGTTTCCGTTTGGTTCTATTCCGCAAACTGTGACGGATCGGGTTTTCAGGAGAATTTGAAAAAGAAAAGAAAGAGGTAGAAAAGAAAAAGGGGAAAGAAAGGCAGGAAAAAAAGAAAGAGAAAAAAGAAACGTCCTTATCGGGGCCCAAAAAAATGTATCCGTCACATTTCTATGAGCCACACAACGGCGTCCAGGCGGGGATGAAGCCGCCGTCGGGCCTGCCCGCGGGCGCGTTCCCGGAGCCGGACGGCTCGCGCGTGGTGCACATCGTCGTGTCGGGGTACCCGGCGCCCACGCGCCCGCTGCCGCGCGAGCGGGCGTGGGCGCTGTGCTGGTCGCCCGCGAACGGGGTCGTGCGGATCCTGGGTACGGTGCGCTCGGCGCCGGAGAAGGACAGCTACGTGTACTGGGGGCCCATCACGCAGCAGTACGACTTTTCGCGCGAGTGCAGGCTCGTGCCCGTCGCGAGCTTGGGGCGCGGGAAGCGCGCGGCGCTCGAGCGCATCGCGAATGGCGTCGGCGTCATGCGCCCGAACGGTTGGTGGAACGGGCAGAATTGGGTCGTCGAGGTGCTCAAGCGCGCCGTGGAGCACGACTTGATCAGCCCCGAGGAGCGCGACAATGCGATCTACACAGCCGCGGAACCTTGACTATTTTTTCCGAGTCCTTTTTTGTCCTCACCTGTATTTGCTCTCGATATCATATCATATCCATCGCCATTTTACCCATCGCGTGGTCCTTCCTTGTTGTACCAGTAGCTTATGAGCCTGTATCCAGATATCCAGATATCAGGAATGCCAAGTACCCGGAATCAAAGACGTAGTGCTATAAAAGCAACTTGCTAGTTGATCGGGAGCTTTGGGAGGAAACGTATGGGGGTGCCGACGCCACCAAGGTATGGCTCACTTCCCATGTCAAACGTCAGCAGTGTGTTTAGATAGGCGGCCAATTTAAATTACGACAGGATATAATGGATCTCTCGTCCGGATCATACTCGGATCTAATAAATGGCGCACTTCTGCGATAATCGAAGCAGTTGGGGAGCGCGTGCTCAACACGCCACGTCCTCCACCACTCCAGCTCGCCGCGTGCAGTACATACACGACTTGGCCTAGGCCTGACCCCCTGTGTGAATTGGGGGAGGTGGGGACACCCTTTGATCCTACACGATGCGCGCCTATAACTTGCGACTCGCCGAAATGTCTTGTGTCTTTCTATTGGCGCTCGTTCTCGAACGTCCTCCGAACAAATCACAATCACAAATCACAAAACCCTCACATCAACCATGCGAATCAATGTCTGCACCACCGTCTGCCCGAAGGGAGAAAAAAAAACGTATTGTAGTTCTTTCTCTGCATTTGTTTTGTTTTGTTTTTTTTTCGACGTGGTTCCTTTTTGGTTGTGAGAGGGATTAAACGATGAAAAAATGACGAGGCTCGTAAAGGTGACTCGAACGCAAAATGGAGCATACTGAAAAGTATTGGAGAATCGCGCACGATGATGCGCGGAACTGTCGACGACATACGTGACCGTCGTGACGACATATACAGCTACTGTGTTATCATGCATCCAACTGCCACTACATAGACACACGTTGCCATCGACGTACCAGCCAACCAACCAACCAGGCGACCAAAACCTCCCCCCTCACGCCCTCTTGACTCCCTCATATCCCACGCCTTGTCGAGCTCGTAGCTCACCCCGTGGGCCCTTGGGCACGTATGGCGAAATGGTGGCCCTGGAGGTGCTAACAGACCGCTCGCGGAGAGTGGGAGGAATGGGGTGTTTGCGTGTAGTCCAAGCACAGAGCCCTGACGAGACGAGACGGATGTTGATGAATAGCAATACTGAAGGGCAAAGCGAGCGTATACTGTACAGTGAGGTATGGTAGGTAGCGGTAGCCGCGAGAAAGACGGGATAGGCATTATGTCAGCAATCCACCAAGCGGTGAGGCCGGTGAGGGAGCACCTTGGGGAGAGCACGGAGCACTACTAGTGGTGAGGGTCCCCCCGAATTAATAACTCCCGGTACTGCCAGTGTTAGCGAACTGTTTCGAAAAAGTAGCTGTAAACTATACCTCTGAACCACCCGATGTTGTCCTTGCCCTCGCTTGCCCTCGTCCTCGATCCCTTTAGATCCCCCCCTTGACACGCGTTCATGGTACCGCTCCTCACTTCCGTCACGGTTGTGCCACGGTGGCTTGCCCTTGGGGTGCAGCCATTCCCCGTCCCCTTCGTTCTGTCACCCAGCTCCTTCGTCTTCGTCGGGCGCCAAGGCGGTGCGCGCTTCTGATCGGCTTTCCAGTATACTGTACTAGTAGTATCTCCGTCGCTGATCGATCAATCATGGTGGTGGTGGTGGCTAGCCGGCCCACACAGCCTGAGGATCCACATTCTCGACTGAGAGGAAGGGAAACACCGCCGCGCTCTCCCGCCCTTCCGCTCTTTCGCCCATCAAAATTGATGGACGTTCTATTGTTTCATTTCTTTGGCGCGCAACTCTTCCTCTTATTGGTATGACATCTGTCCTATCTAAATGCAGAATAGGTACGCAGCCTTGCCCAGGGCGACACGCTGATAGACGCCCAATTCGACGATACTCTTTGTGCTGCCAACATACGCCTGTACCTTCTAAGATGCCCTTTTCAGTATGCCATTTGTCGTATTTCCGCCGTCAGTCTCGTCGCAGACGACTCCGACCCTGGTTCACTATCGGCGTTCGAATATTCACGCTATCAGGATCATTCCCCTTGCGACAGAATATCCGTAACAGTAATTCATATTCTTGGGATGATGCCCTGATGGACCCGAGGCACTACCCAGGCGTTTCCATGATCACGCTACTGAGGTCTTGACCATGGAGCAATCATATTGATTAGCGACCTCACTGTCGGGGTTACATCGACCACTACTATTCCGGTGTTGCCTGACATTCGAAGACGTCGCAGTGGACCCGACCTACGAATACATCGCCCGCCTCAGGTAACATGTTCATTCAGTTTAATCCTCGATCAGTCACGTCAATCGGTCAGCCCTTCCCTTTGTTACGTCCACTAACTGCTTAGGGTTCTCTGATTCACCTCAAACCTCTATCGCGCCCTTCGATTGGAAGGATTTAACAACCCAATTTCTGTGAGGGCTAGACCTTGGATGATCATCCCGGGGCGACTACTAGTACGATTACTGAACATGGACATTTTGGACCATTGCAGCTTCTTCTGATTGACGTCAGTTCACCCCGAACTGCGCACCCACCTAGTACTTTCGGGTCGTTTCTTGATGGCGCAATATTTCTTATCGACGTTTCCGAATACACAGGACTGGCTATGCTCAAGTGATGCTAACGATCCCGACTATACACTCGTGCACATGCCGTACGGCAAGTCACTTGCCACGTGGTTCATTTGGTTGACCTGCGATCTATAGCTCGGATACACGCGCAAGTAGCTGCCAGTTTCCGCCAGTTTGAGTTCTTCAGAAGCTTCAGACGTTATCATTCGTATATACATCCCGAAGTGCCATCGATATCGTAGTTCTCCCTTGGTTCTACACAGGCATTGAAGACGATGGGTAGGGAACACGAGAGTGTGGCTAATACGTCAAAGTCATACGACGTTATAGTTTCGGCATGGACCAAGATACACGCAGCGAAGCGGTATGTCCAAACTTGTCATTTGGCAGATGGCGCCAGCGACCATATTGCATCCGAGTGTCATGGTCCTCTCTAGGCTTCTCTACGGAGTCCTGTACCGGCAGTGGGCCATAGCCTAGCTGGACCTAGCTGTGGCAACACAGGTCTCTACAACAATTGAACCACAACAATTGGTCCAGTGGGTGGTGGCTTTTGCTACGCCTCCGCCACACTTGTCCGCCTGATCACAGGCCATGCACTTATTGGTTCACACACAGCACTTACACAGCCCGTTTCGACCCACACAAACCCAGAAGTTGCCCAGGTTGTCGGACCAACCCACAGACTGTCACAAACGTCATCAAGCACCGCCGACGCTTCGCATATGCCCGGGCCACCCACCTCTCCATAATATGACCAAGGCGTGCTTCAAGCCATTGGAGGCCTTTGACTCAGGATGAATGTCCCCGGATACATGCCAGTGCAGTGTCCCCCGCCCTCCCTGCTTTAACTGTATTATATTAACCTCCTTTGTCCTCTCATCCTCCCTGTACAACCCTGCATTTGTGATTATCCCCCATTTATTACCTTGACAATCTCTTGTAACCTTTCACGCCAGTCTTAAAGCGGTATACAAATTCGACATAGAAAAAAATTGAAATTTCGACGGATAGATCTCTCGGCTGGATCGTACATGGAACCATGGAACGAAATGACGGATGATCAGTGACCGATACCCAAACACCGTACCTATGGTTTTCGGAATATGGAAGAAAGACACATACGAAATGCGGCCTCGGGACACTGCCGCATGATCGTATCTAGTCTACAAATAGAATTTGACAAAAACCACCGATAAACCAAAGGCAAGCAAGACGGTGGAGAGCAATGGTGAACAGCAAGGTAGTGGAGAGCAAGACGGCGGATAGCAAGATGGCGAACAGCAAGGTAGCGGAGAGCAAGACGGTGGAGGGCAATGAACTGAAGGCCAAGGCCAAGGAACGAGAGTTCATACTGCCACCGGTCGGAACCGGACAGGCAACTAACTAGTGATGGTAAGGCAGGTCGATGAGCATGCTTCAAATTGATAATATAGCAGCTGCATACCGGTAGCGGGAGCAGGTAACATTGGCGTATCAACTCTTGGTCTGACTATAAGTGACATGGCCCATCGTTCGTTTAGTAACGCCTGAAAACCTCATTATCAGGTTGAAATCAGCGGTAAGAGTGACGCTAGCGAACCTCAACATCCTGACTAATGGCCTCGAGACGCCAAGAAAGGACGTAGAGCCTGAGGGGTAATCGAACGGAAAAACAGCCAAAGCTGTTGGAAAACCCCTTGAGAGTTTTGATACTCGGTACGCATCTGTGCGAATCGGTCTTGAAGACTTTAACGGCGGTCAGTGTCATTCAGGGCTTCAAGAAGTTCAGCCGTTTCGGTTAGCAGCCTCGAGACTCGTAGCATGACTGCGCTCGGAAACAAAGCTCGAACGTAAAGCCAGCGGCCGGAAACACCGAGGAGGGTGCTTCCGATGGTTGCGATATAACAACAAGGCATGATCGTTGCTAACAAAAAAAAAAAAGTCACCGGGCGGCTGGGGCTGGGAATATGATGGTGAGACTTCTTTGAGGAATGCAGAAAATTTCTGCCAGAAAGCCCAGGGAAATATATATTTTCACTTTTCCAATAATACGCTAGCTAGAAACCGCGGCCTGTTGTTTTGACTCGGCTCGGAACATCGTCATGATGGGGCGTTAAAGTGGCGTTTTGCAGCCGGCAGTAGTGACTTGACTTGGGACGTGGCAATTGAAAGTTCGCGTTCGCCAATGGATTCACCACACCGGCCCGATATACCGGTACTGTAGTAGGGAGTGTCCGCCGCCGCCGACAGCCGCTGACAGTCAGCGCTCAGCGCTACTGTAGTCAGCCGCGATTCCCATCCGGTCATTCCGGTGCCCCCATTTTCTCAGCTTCCCTCCGCTCGACATTCATAACGACCGATTGCCAGTGGGGTCTTGTACGCTTCACTGCCAGTGCTTGCCTGCTTCTTAGCCCTCGCTCGCTCATTGTGTCTCTTTGCTCTCCCCTACTCGCGATCAGCCTTAGTGTTACATCGATCGCTACCGATACAGCGTTGACCTGGAGGATGTCATAGTGTAGTAAGTCAGATTGACGACAGAGTTGGACCTCGTGGACCAGAGCAACCTGCGTAGGCCCTTCACCCAGGGGCGCAAGCCAAGATTTCACACACCATAAATGGCCTTGGGTGATGATAAAAACAGGCACATTCTCTGATCTCATTCATCGTCTAAACTTGAAGTCTGAAGGGTGTAAATGGGTATTGAGTTTCAGCCCTGTCATCGTGCGGTGTTTCTTTCGCTGCATATATGAACCAATAAGATACTAATGTACTAATACATTCAATGACAGATTACAGCAAATAAATTAAATTAAGTGGACCACAACTGGCGTTATTGAAATTTTTTGGGCTATGAGGCTCGTGTTCGACTCTCCGTACCACAGTCCATGTCGTGGTCACTGGAGGAGGCGAAACCACACACCGCGTTGTACCAATTTGATCCTCGTACGCACATACCTGTGTATATAACAACTGTACGCTTCGTAAAATGGACATAAGTTGCTTTCTCCCTCGACCCCTGCGCCCGCTTCGTTCCCTCGCGTCAAGACACTCGTCTTCCTCCGATCCAAATAGTAGTCGTGTCCCGGTCTGGCCGGTTTGTCGTGTATGACTCCTTCCGCGGCCTTCCGAGCTGATGGACGTGACCTACTGGCTGTTAGTCTGAGCCACGGTCGTCTGACTCTGATCGAAAGTCCTATGCACGACCACTTCCATGGGTTCCAGCGCGACGGCGTCGGCAGGAACTCGACTGCCCTTGTTGGCCTTAAAGACGGCTGTAGACCCACTTGAAAAGAAATTGTCGCCTGCGCTCCCACTAGTTGTAGAAAAGTCTGATAGAGAGCGATAGATTCGGGTCGCAGCGATTGTCATTATGACCATTGCAGGAAATGAGAACATCTGTGATTTGAAGAGGTGTCAGACCAGCGGCCTTTCCCCTAGGGTGACACAAACGACGCACGTAGTCCAATGAGTCTGATATGCCATGCGGAATCAGGTTCGATCAGCGTCCATTCACCGTTGACAGACTGATAGAATTTACCGTTCAGGTTCAAACTGATGAACACCTACAACAGTGAATTCAAGATGAGTGGAATGGAAGCATGCATGCATTCATAGAATTAGCTACACTTACCACTGGCGGGATCTCGGCGATGGTGGCTAGGAAGAGCCAAACGATACCCTTGCGAACGGGGAGCGTATCAGCGGATAGAGAACCACGACTAGCGAGAAGGGCAAACACCCTCACCTGTCTCCACATGAGACGTCCCAGACCATACACGCCAGGTTCGTGGAAGCCCAGGCGGAGCAAGCCAATCAGCATAATGAGAAGTAATGCGATGTCGGTGACGAGGGTGGTGATTGTGTTGAGCTTCGTGCTGTGGATGTCGAGTACTTCGCAGGCGGACAGCAGAGGATTCCATGCGGTGCGAACCTGGGGATGGGATAAGTCGAGAAGGTCTATGATAACTCAAATCGACTGATTATTCACCCGCGCGAGACCTAATACCATCGCACATTTTCAATAGGATCCTCTATCATGTGCAGGAAGGGGGCTTACTTTGAATGAAGAACCCAATGTTGGCCACCCATATGCCAGTCGTGATCCCTATGACGATCTTCTGCCCGTTCCAAATGGCGATGCTGACGATGCCCATGAGCAATTACCTCGAGAAGATGGTCATATCGCCTGAAATACAGAACAGGACGTACTTGCGGAGAACAATCAAAAGTGATGCACCAGTAAAGCCCACGTACGAAATGGTCTAAAAAGAAAAAAAATATGAAGAAAGATTCATTCCTCAGACTGGGCGCACTGGGGGGCATGCTCACAAATAACCAGACGATGATGCCCTGGGATCGTCCCATGTCAGGGCGTGGACGCACATAGAGGACGTGACATACCTCGCAATTCAATTTGGCTCTATCGTCCAGACTGATCATGGCAACTATGGCAGTTAGGAGAGTGGCCA
>WNFC01004680.1_pt1 | contig 14913 bp, 11 predicted proteins | sample 5400541 | NCBI WGS metagenome assembly WNFC01 (sample SAMN13153342, study PRJNA577476) | soil metagenome | isolation source: 120 cm saprolite under Douglas fir tree site 2 hole 2 replicate 1 | place: USA:California | collected 2015-04-18
CGTCGTCGAGCGGCGCGTCGACCTCGTCGAGGACGCAGATCGGCGCCGGGTTGGTGAGGAACACGGCGAAGAGCAGGGCAAGGGCGGTCAGCGCCTGCTCGCCGCCCGAGAGCAGCGACAGGCTTTGCAGCCGCTTGCCCGGCGGGCTCGCCATCACCTCGAGCCCGGCGCTCAGCGGGTCCTCGCCCTCGTCGAGCGCGAGATGGGCGCGGCCGCCGCCGAAGAGGGTGGTGAAGAGCTGGCCGAAATGCTCGTTGACCTTGGTGAAGGCGCCGAGCAGGCGCTCGCGGCCCTCCTGGTTGAGCTGCGAGATGCCCTGGCGCAGCCGGGCGATCGCCGCGGTGAGATCGGCGCGCTCGGTATTGAGCCCGGCGATGCGCTCCTCGAGTTCGGCCGCCTCGGTCTCGGCGACGAGGTTGACCGGTCCCATGCCGTCGCGCTCGCGGACCAGCCGTTCCAGCCGCGTTTCGGCCTCGCCGATCGGCGGCAACTCGTCGTCGGCGGCGACGCCGCCGGTCTCGAGGATCGCCGCGGGAGGGCAGCTCAGTCGCTCGGCGATCCGCCGCATCAGCTCGCCGCGCATCTGATCGGCCTGCTCGACGGCGGCCTCGCAACGCACGCGCTCCTCGCGCGACGCGGCGAGCGCGGCTTCCGCCTGCTTGACGATCTTCTCCGCCTCGGCCAGCGCGGTTTCGCCGCGCGCCAGCGCGTCGCCGGCAAGCGAGCGTTTGTCGGTTGCGGCCACGATCGTTTCGACCAGGCGCTCGCGCTGCGCCGCGATTTCCGCCGGCAGCCGCGCCAGCCGCTCGATTTCGACGGTCAGCTCTTGATGGCGCTCGGCGAGGGCCGCGATCTGCCGCGCCGCGCCTTCGACGCGGTTCTGCCAGGAACGTTCCTCGAGCGCCACGCTGGCAAGGCGCTGGCGCCGCGTCGCGGCCTCGCTCAAGAGACGATCGAGCTCGCCCTTGGCGGTAAGCTGAAGCGTGCGGCGCTCGCCGAGCGCGGCACGCTGGCGCGTCAGCGTCTCGCGGCTGCTCGTCGAGTCGGCGATATCCGCGAGGGCGGTGCGCGCCGCGTCGAGTTGCGCCCCGGCTTCCTGGCTATCTGCGGTGAGACGCTCCTCGCTCTCGGCCAGGGCAACGAGGCGGGACTGCACCGCCGCTTCGCGCTGGACCAGCGCGTTGTGGCTGTCGCGCGTGCTCCCGAGCCCGCTGATCGCCTCGCGCATCGCCTGGCGCGCTGCCGCCTCTGCGGTGGCGGCGGCTGCCGACTGGGTCATCGCTGCATCAAGCGCGGCCTGGAGCTCGCTGACCGCCCGCTCGGCGGCGTCGGTTTCACCGGCGAGCTCGGCAAGGCGGTTGCGCTGGCGCAGCCGCTGCGCCGCCGTGGTCGGTGCGCCGGCGGCGACCGTGAAGCCGTCCCAGCGCCACAGCGCGCCATCGCGCGTGACCAGGCGCTGCCCGGGCGACAGAAGCGGCGCCAGCGATGCCGCCTGCGCCGGGTCGTCGATCACCGCGATTTGGCCGAGCCGGCGTGCGAGGGCGGGAGGCGCGTTGACGTGCTCGGCAAGGCTGCTGGTCCCCGTTGGCAACGGCGCCGTCGTGTCATAGGGCGGCAGCGCACGCCAATGGCTTGGCGCCGCCGGGTCGAGCGGTGCGGCAAGGTCGTCGCCGAGCGCGGCGGCAAGCGCCGCTTCGTAACCGGGGGCGACCCGCAGCGCATCGAGGAGGGGCGGGCTCTTGCCCGCCGGGCCGGCGGCAAGCAGCTCCTGCAGTGCCTGAATCTCGCCGCGCAATTTGGCCCGCCTGGCATCGGCCTCTTGCAGGGGCGCACGGGCGGCATTGTCGGCTTCGCGCGCGAGGCTAAGCGCCTGCCCGGCCTGCTCGGCAGCGGCGCGTGTCTGCTCAACCGCGATTTCAGCCGCCTCGAGCTCGCGCGCAGCGGCGCCAAGCACACCCGGATCGGGGCGTTCGGCGGCGACGGCTTCGCGTTGGCGCTGCGTTTCGGCGATTCGCTCGCCGAGCCGCCGCCGGCGCTCCTCGGCCTCCGCTTGCTGGCGGGCGAGCGAAGTGCGATGCGCCTCGGCCGTCGCCAGCTCGTCGGTCAGGCGTGCGACTTCGGTCTCGAGCGCGGCCACCGCCTCGGCTGCGCCGCGCAGACGATCGCCGGCCGCTTGTTGGGTCGCCGCCTCGTCCGCCTGCGCGGCGACGAGGCCGTTGCGCTCCTCGCCGAGCCGCGCGAGCGCGGCCTGGGCATCGGCGGCCAACTCGTCCTCGCGGCGGCGATCCTGCGCCAGCTGGTGGCGGCGGCGTTCGGCGTCGCCGCGCGCTTCGGTGATGCGCCGCTCTTCCTGGTCGAGCGCCTCGCGCGCCAGGACCAGGCGCTGCAGCTCCGCTCCGGCCGCGGCGTCTTGGTGGCGCAGCCCGGGCAGCGCATCGGCGGCAGCCAAGCGCTCGCGCTCGGCGGCGAGCGCTGCCGCCGTCAGCTCGCCAACGTCGCGCTCGGCGGCACGCAGCCGCGTCGCCGCGTATTCCGCCGCCGCTTCGCTCTCGCGCCAGCGCAGATGCAGGAGAATCGCCTCGGCGCGTTTGATGTGCTCGGAGAGGCGGCGATAGCGCCCGGCCTGCCGCGCCTGCTTCTTCAGCGTCTCGAACTGCGCCTGCAGGGTGACGATGACATCGTCGAGCCGCTCGAGATTGGCTTCTGCCGCGCGCAGCCGCAGTTCGGCTTCGTGGCGCCGCGAGTGCAGGCCGCTGATCCCCGCCGCCTCCTCGAGCAGGCTGCGCCGCTCGACTGGCTTGGCGTTAATGATGGCGCCGATGCGGCCTTGGCTGACCAGGGCCGTCGAATGCGCGCCGGTGGCGGCATCGGCGAAGAGCAGCTGGACGTCACGCGCGCGCACCTGCGAGCCGTTGATGCGGAAATCGGAGCCTTCGCCGCGCTCGATGCGACGCATGATCTCGATCTCCGGCCCGGCGGCGAAGGGCAGCGGGATCTCCTGCCCCTCATTGTCGACGAGCAGCGAAACCTCGGCGAGGTTGCGCGCCGGACGGGTCGAGGTGCCGCCGAAGATGATGTCGTCCATCTCGCCGCCGCGCATGCGCTTGGCCGAGTTTTCGCCCATCACCCAGCGCAGCGCCTCGACGAGATTCGACTTGCCGCAGCCGTTGGGACCGACGATGCCGGTCATGCCGGGCTCGATCGCCAATTCGGTACGGTCGACGAAGGATTTGAAACCGGTGAGGTTTAGTCTGGTGAACTGCAAGGACCGCTACCGCGCGAAAAAGACGTTGAAGAATCTCAGGGATTGGGACCTACGCCTTCGGCGACACCGATTTGAGCACTTCGTCGAAGGTCTCGAAGGGCTGTGCGCCGACGATGCGCTTGCCGTTGATCAGGAAAGTCGGCGTCGATTCGACCTTGAATTCCTTCTCCCCGGCGAGCCGGCCGGCGAGGATCTTGTTCTGCAGCGCGTCGTCCTTGAGGCAGGCCTGAAATTTCTCGTCGCTCATGCCGCCAAGCTTGGCGAGGCGACCGAGGCTGGCGGTCGGGTCGCCGCTCGTCCCCCACGAGGTCTGCTGCGCGAACAGCATGTCGATGAAGCCATAGAAGCGCTCGGGCGGCGCGCAGCGCGCGACCATCGCCGCCTTCAAGGCCGAGCCGTCGAGCGGGAAATCGCGGAATACCAGCTTCGCCTTGCCGGTGTCGATCCACGCCGTCTTGATCTGCGGCAGGATCTCCTTCTCGAAAGCGGCGCAATGGGGGCAGGTCAGCGAGGCGTACTCGAAGATGGTCACCGGCGCATCCGCCTTGCCGAGGATGCGGTCGTCGGGGCTGAGCTGCGGGCTGTCGGCCTGCGCCACCAGCCGGCCCGGCGATGGCGCATCGAGCGCCGAGGCAGGCGCGGCGGCAAGGACGACCAGCGGCGCGACGACAGCCGAAATCAACCAAATGTAAGCCATGGACGTCTCCGACTACTAGATGTTGATGCTAGGCAATCTTAGCGGTCAATGCAAGCGGGGCTGTCGACGATTATCGCCGGCCGATGATGGCACTGCCGAGGCGTTCGAGTGCTGCGCGCAAGGCGGGGTCTGCAATGCCCTCGAGACGGCGCTCGAGCGACTGACGTTCCGACGGCAGCAACGGGCGCGGCGGCACCGGCGCCGCCTGCTCCGGCAAGGGCGGCGGCCCTTGGATGAGGACCAACCTGGTCACCGCGCGATAGCCGAAATAGCCGTTGATGCGCTCGAGCAGAACCGGCTCGCGGTGCTGGATCTCGAGCGCCAGCGCCGGGGCGACCCGCAACCGCAACGTGCCGTCGCGCCGCTCGCCCCGGGTGAAGGTGAGCTTGATCGGCCAGCATTGGCGCGCCAGCGCCTCGCCGACGATGGCAGGCCATTCCTGGAGCAGTTGCGCCCCGCCGAGCCCCTGCTTGCCGAGCACCGGCTTGGCGATCCGCGGCAGGCTGGCGCCGACCGCCCGCATGACGCCACGCCGCTCCTCGCCGCTCTTGCCTGCCAACGTCGTCTCCGATGGCCTCCGCCGGGCCGCCATGATAGAGGACGCCGGAGATGGCGTCGACCGCAACCCCCGCCCCGCCGCTTCAGCTGCGACAGGCAGCCGCGCTGCCGGAGCGGCTGCTCGCCTGGTACGACCGGCATCGCCGCGTGCTGCCGTGGCGCGCTTTGCCTGGTGCCAAATCCGATCCCTACCGCGTCTGGCTCAGCGAAATCATGCTGCAGCAGACGACCGTCATGGCCGTCGCGCCCTATTTCACCGCTTTCCTGGCGCGCTGGCCGGATGTCGCCGCGCTTGCCGCCGCCGATCTCGACGAGGTTCTCCATGCCTGGCAAGGCCTCGGCTACTACGCCAGGGCGCGCAACCTGCACGCCTGTGCTCGGGAAATCGTCGCCCGGCACCATGGCAAATTTCCGGGCGACGAAGCGGCGCTGCGCGCGCTGCCCGGCATCGGCGGCTACACCGCGGCGGCGATTGCCGCCATCGCCTTCGGGCGCCAGGCGACGGCGGTCGACGGCAATGTCGAGCGGGTGATCGCGCGGCTCCATGCGGTGACGACGCCGCTGCCCGACGCCAAGCCCGAGCTCCATCGTCTCGCCGCCGCGCTGACCCCCGTCGGCCGCCCCGGCGACTATGCCCAGGCGCTGATGGATCTCGGCGCCACGATTTGCACCAAGCACCGGCCGAAATGCGTGCTCTGCCCGTGGCGCGCGCCGTGCCGCGCCCGACGCCAGGGAATTGCCGAGAACCTGCCGGCGCGGCGACCGAAATCGCCCCGGCCGCTGCGGCGTGGCGTAGCGTTCTGGGCGGTGCGCGACGATGGCGCCGTACTTCTGCGCCGCCGCACCGAAAGCGGCTTGCTTGGCGGCATGATGGAGGTGCCGTCGACCGATTGGCGGGCCGAGCAATGGACGATCGCCGATGCGAGCGCAGCCGCGCCGGTCGCCGCGCGCTGGCGTGCGCTGCCCGGCATCGTGCGCCACGGCTTCACCCATTTCGAGCTCGAGATCACAATCCTCGCCGGCAGGGTGCGCCAAGCGTGCCGCGACGGCGTCTGGGTCGCTCCTGATCGGCTCGGCGACCACGCGCTGCCGACGCTGATGAAGAAGATCGTCGAGCATGCGATGCGAGGTTGCGCCTCGGCGGTCTGAGGCGACGATCAGCGGTGGGTCGGTGTCGCGACGTCCTGGCCGAAATAGGCATGTTCGAGCCGATGCGGCAGGTCGGCCTCGCCGGTCGCCGCCTCGAGTACGATCCGCCCGCGCGCCATCGCGTAGATGCGGTCGGCAAGCGCCAGGACCTTATCGATCAGCTGCTCGACCAACAGCACGGCGACGCCGCTCTCGCGCAGGCGGCCGGTCACCGCCAGCACGCGGTCGACGAGCAGCGGCGACAGCCCTGCCGATGGCTCGTCGAGCATCAGGAGACGCGGCCGCCGCACCAGCCCCTGCGCCACCGCCAGCATCTGCTGCTGGCCGCCGCTCAGCGAGCCCGCCTTGTCACGCCGCTTGGCGGCGATCTCGGGGAAGAAATCGAGCGCCTCGTCGATGCGCGCCGCGCGCTCGCCGCGCGGCAGGTCGTAGCCGGCGAGCGACAGGTTGTCAGCGACCGAGAGCTGGGTGAAGACGCGGTGCCCCTCGATGACATGGGCAAGCCCCGCCTGCGCGATGTCGCGCGGGCTGCTGCCGGCGAGGTCGCGGTCGCCAAAGGTTACGGTTCCGGCCTTCCAGCTCAGCAGGCCCGAGACGGCGCGCAGCAAGGTGGTCTTGCCGGCCCCGTTGGGCCCGAGCAGCGCGACGATCTCGCCGGCGCCGACGCTGAGGTCGACGCCGTGCAGCACGTCGATCTTGCCGTAGCCGGCTTCGAGCCCGCGCACCGCGAGCAGCGTCTCAGCCGCCAAGATAGGCACTGACCACCTCCCGATGGGCGCGGATCTCGGCCGGCGTGCCGGCGGCGAGCACCTGGCCGAGATTGAGCACGGTGACGCGGTCGCAAATGTCGAAGATGAGATCGGCGTGATGCTCGACCAGGAGGATGCCGGTGCCGTGTTGCGCGATCGCCTTGACCAGCGCGCCGAGCCGCAGGATCTCCTCGGCCGAGAGGCCGGCGGCCGGCTCGTCGAGCAGCAGGAAGGCGGGGCGCAGGATGAGCGCCCGTGCGATCTCCATGAAGCGCAGCTCGCTGTGCTGCAGCCGGTCGGCGCGCACGGCGGCGAGCGCTTCCAGCCCGACGATGCGCAGCGCGATGATGGCGTTGCGGTGAAATTCGGCCTCGTCGCGGCGCTGGCGCGGCAGCCACAGCAAGGCGTCGACGAAATTGGCGCGGCCGGCGATGGTGGCGCCGATCATCACGTTCTCCAGCACCGAAGCCTCGCCGATGATGCGCGGCGTCTGGAAGGTACGGGCGATGCCGAGACCGGCCCGGCTCTGCGGCGCGGCCGGCGGCAGACTGCGATCGCCGATCGCGACCTCGCCGCTATCGGGCGCGGAAAAGCCGGAGAGCACGTTGAGCGTCGTCGTCTTGCCGCTGCCGTTCGGACCGATCAGCCCATGGACCTCGCCGGGGCGCAGCGCGAGAGCGAGACCGTCGACGGCGCGCACGCCGCCAAAAGCGAGGGTGACGTTGCGCACCGCGAGGACGCCCGGCGCGGCGACCCGCTCGAGGAACCCGACGAGCAGCTCGGGACGCGGCACGATCGCCCGATTGCTCGCCAAGGGCCGCCGGTTCTTGAAGTCGATGAGCTCGGCGATGCCGCCGGGCGCGAGCAGCACGATGACGAGCAGCAGCGCCGCGTAGAGAAACGTCGACCAGGCGACCAGCGGCGCCGCGATCTCCGGCAGCACGGTGAGGAGGAGGGTGCCGAGCAGCGGGCCGAGGATCGAGCCGCGCCCGCCGATCAGGATGGCGATGAAGAACAGCACCGAGAGGTCGAAGGTGAAGGCGTCGGGCGTGATGTAGGATTGCAGGCTGGCGAAGAGGCCGCCGGCGATGCCGGCGACGGCGCCGCTGAACAGAAAAGCGGTCAGCAGCACCCGCGCCTTGACGATGCCGGTCGCCTCGGCGGCGACCTCGGCGTCGCGGATCGCCACCATGGCGCGACCGAAGTGGCTGGCCGCGATATTGGCGGTCATCCAGGTACAGAGCGCGGCGAGCGCGATGGCGAAGCCGTAGAACCCCCAGGCGCTGTCGAAGGGCTTCGGCAGCACCGGTCCCGGCAGGCCGATGCCGCCGCCGGTGACGCTCGTCCAGGCGAGCGCCACTTGCGTCACGATGGTGGCGAAGCCCAATGTCGTCATCGCGAAGTAGAAGGTGCGCAGGCGCAACGCCGGCAGGCCGATGAGGACGCCGAACGCGGCGCCGACCACGCCGGCAGCCGCCAGCGCCGGCAGGGCGGCGATGCCGAGCCGCTCGACGAGCACGCTGGCGGTATAGGCGCCGAGGGTGAGCAGGCTGACATAGCCGATCGCCAGCTGGCCGGCGAAGCCGACGATGAGGTTGAGCCCCGAGACGAGCACCCAATAGATCGCGGCGCGCGTCGCGATGAGCGCCCAGTAGTCGCTGTCGACCAGCGGGAAGGCGAGCGCGGCGAGGAGCAGCGCGAGGAACGGCAGTCCGGCGCGCAGCTTCGCCGCCCTTCCTTCCCCCTCTCCTTCTCCCTCTCCCTCCGGGAGAGGGCCGGGGTGAGGGTCGCGCCGCGCCCCCGTCGGACGATCCTGCGTGACGGCGGTCGCCCTCACCCTACCCTCTCCCGGAGGGAGAGGGTTTTGTCCGTGTCAGCGCGGTCCATTGCCATCACACGCGCCGCGCCGCCGGTGCGCCGAAGAGGCCTTGCGGCGCGATCAGCAGGAGGACGATGAAGATGACGAAGACGGCGACGCTGACGAAGACGCCGCCGACCAGGAAATTGGCGGCCTGCTGAAAGATGCCGAGCGCCAGCCCGCCGAAGATCGCGCCGCGGCTGTTGCCGAGCCCGCCGAGCGCCACCGGCACGAAGCCGTAGAAATTGAGCATCGGGCCGTTGGCGAAGAAGGCGAGCAGCAGCTCGCCGCCGGCGAAGCCGCCGAGCCCGGCCACCGCACCGGCGAGGGCGAAGCTCGCCATGCGCAGATTGCGCTCCGGCAAGCCAAGCGCGCGGGCCGCGAAATTGTCCTCGGCGATCGCCAGGAAGGCGCGGCCGACCAGGGTGCGGCGATAGAGCAGCTCGAGCCCGGCGATGGTCGCGGCGCAGGCGACCAGCGGCAGCCAGAATTTCTCGTCCCAGACGCCCGAGCCGATGCCGATCAGGCGAGGAAAGGGCTGTGGTTCAGTGCTCCATTCGATCGCGACGAATTGCTGGATCATCAGGGCGACGGCGAGGGTGGAGAGAACGTAGAGGTGCTTCTCCAGGCTCTTCAGCACCGGCCGGACGGCGACGATCTCGGTAAGGACTCCGACCGCGGCGCAAGCGGCCAGCGTCAGCGCCAGGCCGAGGATCGCCGGGATGCCGAGCCGCGCGATGAAGAGGGCACCGAAGACGCCGCCGAGCATGCCGAGCTGGCCGGCGGTGAAGCTCATCACCCTGGATGCCGAGAACATCACGTTGTAGGTGATGCCGATGAGCGCGTAGACGGCGCCCATCGCCAGACCCGAGGCAAGGATCGACGCCAGCACCCGCTTAAGCCCGCGCCCGCCGTTCAGGCGTAGCCGGGCGCCAGCGCGAAGGCGCCGTCCTTCTGCGTGTTGGCGCGCGACATCACGACGTCGTCGGTGGGAAAGCCGTTATGCTCCTTCGACGTCCAGACGTAATTGCCGAAGATGCCGGGATAGCCGGCACTCAGGCTGTCCCAGTATTTGATGATCGCCTCCGAGCTCGTCGAGCCGCTCGCCTCGACCGCCTTGGCGACGAGCTGCACCGCGTCGTAGCCGCCGGCGACCCACCACAACGAGGTATCCGCCAGCGTCACCTTGGCGGCAGTCAGGCGCTCGACGAAGGCGGCGGTGCGCGCCGGCAGCTTGCCGCTGGCATCGAAGCTGCAGCTGCGATAGCCGATCATGTAGACCTTCTCCCAGTTCTCCGGCTTTTCCAGCAGCTTCTGCACTTCGCCGGCGCCGAGCGAGGGATGGCCGATGAACGGCACGTCCCAGGCGAGCTGCGCGCGGGCGTTCAAGAGGCGGGCGATGAGGCCGGTACTGACCGTCCAGACCTGAACCACCTTCGCGCCCGAATTCTTGATGCGCAGCATATCGGCCATGACATCGGGTTGGCTCGAATCGATCTGCGCCTGATAGGCGACATTGGCGCCAGCCGCCTTGTAGCCCTTCACCGAATCGTCGACCGCGGTGGTGCCGTAGCCGGTGGTGTCGCCGATCACCGCGATGTCGCGCAGCTTGAGGATGTCGAGCGCGTATTTCCGCACCGCCGCATCCCATTGGACGTTAGCCGGCGCGGTGCGGAAGGCGTTGGGAAATTTCTCCGGATCGATCAGCGAGTTGACGACGCAGGGATGGATGTTCGGCATCTTGCCGCGCGCCATGATCGGCGTCGTCGCCAGCGCCTCGCCGGAGTTGGTCGGCCCCCAGATGGCATTGACCTTGAGGCGGCTGATCATCTCCTGCGTCGCGTTGACCGCCTTGGTCGGATCGCCCTGGGTGTCGCGGGTGACGATCTCGATCTTGCGGCCCTTGACGCCGCCCGCGGCGTTGATCTCGTTGGCCGCGAAATTGACGCCGCGGTCGAAGCCGATGGCGGGTGCCGAGCTCGGCCCGGTCAAGGCGGCGAGCCAGCCGAAGCGGATCGGCTCGCTGGCGCTCTGCGCCAGCCCCGGCCGTGCCAGCCCCTGTGTCGCCAGAGCCAATCCGCTGGCCGTGCCGAGCACGAAATCACGCCGCGTGATCGTCATTTTTCCTCCCTTGCATTGGCGCGATGACGTCGGTTGCGCCCGCCCGTGACGGCCGGTGGATCGCCCGATCCATGCCGAGTCCTTAGATCAATGATAAGGATACAGCGCTCGGTAGGGCGCGCAAGCGCGACAGGATTCTAGCCAATCTGTCCCCTCTCCCTGCGGGAGAGGGTTAGGGTGAGGGCTGTCGGCGAGCGCAACCTGCCGCCAATTCGGTTGCGGCGCGCACCCTCACCCTGCCCTCTCCCTGCGGGAGAGGGTTCTGGCTGGCGAATTACCCCGGCTCGGCCCTGATCTGCTGGCGCAGGAGGTCGATCGGCACGCTCTGGCCCTTGTGCTCGATATGCCAGAAGGCCCAGCCGTTGCACGCCGGCGCGCCCTGGACCTGGGCGCCGACCTGATGGATCGAGCCGCGCGAATCCGCCGAGATGACGGTGCCGTCGGCACGCACCTTGGCGGTCCAGCGGCGGCGCGCGTCGAACAATATGGCGCCCGGCCGGATGAGGCCGCGCTCGACGAGGGTCCCGAAGGGGATGCGCTTTTCGTCACGCTCGGCCGGCGCGTTGACGAGCTCCGCGTCGGCCGGCTCGACGGCTGCACAGCGTGCACGCGCCAGCGCGGCATAGTCGGGGTCGCGCTCGATGCCGATGTAGCGGCGGCCGAGCAGGCGCGCCACCGCGCCGGTCGTGCCGGTGCCGAAGAAGGGGTCGAGGACGATGTCGCCCGGCTTGGTCGAGGCGAGCAGGACGCGATGGAGCAGCGCCTCGGGCTTCTGCGTCGGATGGGCCTTGCGGCCGTCGTCGCCTTTCAGCCGCTCCGACCCGCCGCACAGCGGGATCAGCCAGTCGCTGCGCATCTGCAGCTCCTCGTTGAGCCCCTTCATCGCCTTGTAGTTGAAGGTATAGCGCGCTTCCGCCGAGCGCCCGCACCAGAGCAGCGTCTCATGCGCGTTGGTGAAGCGCCGGCCGCGAAAATTCGGCATCGGATTGGTCTTGCGCCAAACGATGTCGTTGAGAATCCAGAAGCCGAGATCCTGCAAAATCGCGCCGACCCGGTAGATGTTGTGATAGGAGCCGATGACCCAGAGCGCGCCATCCGGCTTGAGGAGGCGGCGCGCCGCGGTCAGCCATTTGCGGGTGAAATCGTCATAGGTCGCGAAATCGGCGAATTTGTCCCAGGCATCGTCGACGCCGTCGACGCGGCTGTTGTTCGGCCGCAGCAGGTCGCCGGCGAGTTGCAGATTGTAGGGCGGGTCGGCGAAGACGAGGTCCACGGCGCCTTCCGGCAGCTCCTCCATAGCTCGAATGCAGTCGCCGACGAGCACGACATCGAGCGGTATCTGACCGGTTTCCCCCATCGTCGCGCACAATGGGGGAGCCGATTCGCCGCGTCAATCGTTTTGCCGAGTCAAGGGGTTATGGGTGCGTCTGGCAAACGCCGCCGAGATCGCCCGGCCTGGGGATAACTTTATCCACCGGCCGCGCGGTGAAACCTAGTCGGCGGCGACCGTGTCACCCTCGATCGCCACCAACGGCAGCTCGGGCTCGATGGCGCCGCCGGCCAGCACCACGCGCACCGGCGCGAAGGAGCGGCGGTGGTGGATCGTCGCGCCGAGCGCGATCAGCGCCTCGCAATGCTCGCGCGTGCTGTAGCCGACATTGCTCTCCCAACCATAACCGGCGTAGCGCCGCGCCAGCGCGCGCATTATCCCGTCGCGCGTCACCTTGGCGACGATCGAGGCAGCGGCGATCGAGAGGCTCCTGGCGTCGCCGCCGATCACCGGGCGCGCCGGGCAGGGCAGGGGAGGCGCCATGTTGCCGTCGACCAGCGCATTGTCGGGCACGATGCCGAGCGCATGCACGGCGCGCTGCATCGCCACCAGCGAGGCGCGCAGGATGTTGATGCGGTCGATCTCGCGCACGCTCGCCGCACCGATGCCGATCACCGCGCAGCGCCGGATGGCGGCGCAATATTCCGCGCGCTCCTCGGCGCTCAGCGCCTTCGAATCGTCGATGCTCCGGCGCAGCGCCCGCGGCATGTGGGCGAGGTCGAGCACCACCGCCGCTGCCACCACCGGCCCGGCGAGCGGGCCGCGGCCGACCTCGTCGACGCCGCAGACGAGACCGCCGCATTCCTCCTCGAGGACGAGGTCAGGCATGGCGGCGAGACTCGCATGAAGCGCTGACCGGGACAAGCGCATGCGATGGTCGCGCATGCGACGGTCCCTGTCGGGTGCACGGCATCACCGGGTCGGCGTCGCGGTTTCTATGGGCTGACGTGGTGAATGAATTTCTCCGGCGGCGGCTCGCCCCATTGTGACGTCAAGCCTTGCTCGACGGGGATCAGGTTGGAGCCGTTCTTCGCGTTGAGGCGGTCGGTATCAGCCCAATGCTCGTGGACGCGTCGCCACGGGTCGGACCAATAATCGTAGACTTGGCTACCCAGGAGATGGCGCCCGATGCCCCACATATGCTCGTATTTGCCGGTCGCCTTGAGATGCTGGTGACCCATGAAGACGTCGTCGATATCGACGACTTCGAAGGACAGGTGGTTGAGCCCGACCCGCTCGTTGGTGATGCAGAAAAGCACATGGTGGTCGACGTACTCGTCGCCGCGGTCGAGGCGATTGAAGGAGCCGATGAGGTTGTCCTTGCTGCCGGCATAGACATCGTCCGACGCGATGAGGCCGAGCGTCTGACGGAACCATTGCACCGTCTCGCGCACCTTGGGCGTGCCGAGGACGACGTGCCCGATGCGCATGACCGTCGCGGGCCCTGGCGTGATCCGCATGGGCTCGCCGACGCGCGCAAACCGCTCGTCGCGGACATTGAGGGCCTGCCGTCTGACGGGAATGCGATCGACGGCTTCGATGCCGTGCACGAGCTCGATCTGGTAGCCGTTCGGCTCGCTGAGCCGCACCCGCCTGCCGCCGCCCGGCTCGTCCATCGTCTCGATGCCCGAAGCGCCGGGAAGCCGGGCCGCCCGCTGCAAATCGTCCTCGCTGCCGACTGCGAAGGCGAAGCCGACCAGCGATGCGCCATCGCCCTTCTCGACGATTTCGATGTGGTGGGATGCCTCGCTGCCGCGGTAGTAGAGCGCATTGCGCGTCCGCGCGACCTTCATCATGCCGAAATCGTCGAGGAATGCTTCCATCGCGTCGAGGTCGGGCGCGCGCAGCCTTCCGTAGACGAGGTCCCGGACCTTGAGCATTGTCGCCTCCCTTTCCTGTTTTCCGATGTTCACCCGGCGCCCATGCCTATCACCCATCGCGCCCATCGTGCCAAATTTTTTTACCGAATTTTTTCACACGGCTGACCAGCCTGCCGGTGACACGCGCGTGCGTGGACTTTGCGCGGCGATCTCGGCAAGATCGCGGTCTCAGCCAACAAACCGGAGGTCGCGCCCATGTTGACGCTCTATTATAGCCCCGGCGCCTGCTCGATGGCGTCGCACATCACGATCGAGGAGACCGGCGCCAATTACGAGGCGGTGCCGATTCAGCTGTCCAAAGGCGAGAACAAGACCGAGTCCTACCTCAAGATCAATCCGCGCGGAAAAGTGCCGGCGCTCAAGACCGATGATGGCGTCATCACCGAAAACACCGCGATCCTCACCTATCTTGCCAAGAGCTTTCCGGCCAAGAACCTGCTGCCTAGGGATCTCTTCGGCGAGGTGCGCTGCATCTCGACGATGGCGTGGCTGTCGAACACGGTGCATCCGTGCTTCACCCATATCTTCCGGCCCGAGCGCTTTTCCGCCGAGGAGAGCGCGCATCCCGGCATCAAGGAGGCCGGCAAGAAGTCGTTCTTCGCCTGCCTCGAGGAGATCGACGGGCTGCTCGCCGGCAAGCAATGGCTCCAGGGCGCCGAGTTCACCACCTGCGATCCCTATGCGCTGGTCTTCTATTCCTGGGGCAATCGCATCGAGTTGCCTGTCAAGGACCTCAAGAACTACACCGCCTGGAAGGACCGCATGCTGCAGCGTCCGGCCGTCCGCAAGATCCTCGAGCGCGAGCAGAACCCGCTGGTCGCCGCGGCGTAAGCCGAGAAGCCACCATTTCATTGTCGCTCCCCCGCTTGCGCTATGGGATTCGCGGATCTTTTTAATCCCCTCCCCCCTTGAGGGGGAGGTTAGGGTGGGGGGTGAGCGCGGAGCGCATCAAGACTCTTGCTTCGCGCGCTTGGCGTCGGCGCGCAATTCATTGGCAACATTACCCAAGCCGCGGCACTACCCCCCTCCCGGCAACGCGATCGCGTTGCCGACCTCCCCCTCAAGGGGGGAGGAGCTGAAGACAAAAAACGTGTGAATGCCGTAGCACTTTGCGGGGAGGAAGTATTCGGTGGATCTACCCGAAGCTGGCGCAGCTCGGCTGCCACGTCACCTCGCGATCGAGCGGAACGACTGGGCGCGGCAGGCGTGTCCAGTCGAACCGCGAGAGCATCGGTGACGTCAAGCCGGGCAGGTCGACCTCGACGATCTGCTCGTGGCGGAAGAATTCATCGAAGCCGCCGCGGAA
>WNFC01004682.1_pt1 | contig 14912 bp, 16 predicted proteins | sample 5400541 | NCBI WGS metagenome assembly WNFC01 (sample SAMN13153342, study PRJNA577476) | soil metagenome | isolation source: 120 cm saprolite under Douglas fir tree site 2 hole 2 replicate 1 | place: USA:California | collected 2015-04-18
CGCAGTGTCGCGGCCGGGCCAGAACTTATCTTTGGATTTTGGAGAACGTGATGCACGCCAGCCACGCGCAGCAATTCGCTTCCAATTCGCTTCGACGCCGGTACCAGGAAATTCGCGACACCTCACTGGAACTGACCAGGCCATTTTCCGCCGAAGACCAGATGATGCAATCCATGCCCGATGCCAGCCCGGCCAAGTGGCATCTGGCGCACACCACGTGGTTCTTCGAGACGTTCATCCTGAGCGGCGTTCCCGGCTATCGGCCCTTCGACTCCCGATTTAAACAACTCTTCAATTCCTACTACAAGCAATTGGGATCGCATCCGATGCGGGGATCGCGCGGATTGATGTCGCGGCCCAGCCTCGAAGAAGTTCACGCCTATCGCGCCTGGGTGGACGATGCCATGCTGCGATATTTGGAAGACGACCATGAACCGGCGGCGGCACTGATCGAACTGGGATTGAATCATGAGCAACAACACCAGGAGCTGATTCTCACTGATCTCAAACATGCGCTGTGGTCCATGCCGCTGCGCCCGGAGCGGGTGAACCGGCCGAGACCTGTCAGCAGCGCCCCGCCGCTGGATTGGATAGGTTTCGGGAGCGGCATTCACCAGATCGGTCACGATGGCGAGGGGTTTGCGTTCGACAACGAGGGGCCGCGGCACGAAGTCCTTCTACGGCCTTTTCAGCTCGCGTCTCGTCTGGTTACTAACGCCGAGTACCTGGAATTCATGCAGGCGGGCGGGTATGAGAAGCCCGAGTTGTGGCTCTCCGACGGATGGGACGCCGTATGCGCGCAGGGCTGGAAGTCACCGCTGTACTGGGAGCGCAGCAAAGTCAACGGTGATGGCCCATGGTCAGAACTCACATTTTCAGGAATGCAGGAGGTCGATCCCTCCGCTCCGGTCTGTCATGTGAGCTTTTACGAAGCAGACGCTTTCGCGCGCTGGAGCGGCGCCAGGCTTCCACGGGAAGAGGAATGGGAAGTCGTCGCTGCGCAGTCTCGATTTGAGTCATCAAAAGGTTCTTTGCAGGAAGACGGCGTGTTTCATCCGCAAGTGGCGCGCGGAACTGGTCTGCAGCAAATTTTCGGGGACGTTTGGGAGTGGACATCGAGTCCGTACATCGGGTATCCAGGGTTCCAGCCTGCTCCAGGCCTAGTCGGCGAATACAACGGGAAATTCATGTGCAACCAGCTCGTGCTTCGCGGGGGCTCATGCGCTACACCCGCAAACCATATTCGTGCAACCTACCGTAATTTCTTTCCTCCCCACGCCCGCTGGCAATTCATGGGAATAAGGCTCGCCAAATGATTTCCCGTGAAACGACTGCCCGTAAGCTGGTTGCCGTTCCCGATTACGCGGATGAGGTTGTGCTGCGGTTAACATCCTGGCCGAAGACTCTCCCCTGCAAGTTGTTCTATGACGATGTGGGCTCTGCGCTGTTCGAGCGGATCACGGAACTTCCCGAGTACTACCCGACCCGTACTGAGCTGGAAATTCTTCAGAATAGCTCTCGCGAAATCGCACTCGCGGCCGGCTCGGGAGTCTCGATTGTTGAGCTGGGAGCAGGGACCGCCACCAAGACCGGGACACTGCTGCGGGCCTTTGCCCGTCAGCAGATGCGAGTGAAGTATTTTCCGGTGGATATTTCTCCCGCCGCGCTGGACGCTGCACAAAAGCGGGTGCGCGACGATTGTCCGGCAGCGCTGGTGCGTCCGGTGATTGTGGATTTCAGCAACGGGTTCAATTTTCTACAGGACATTGCAGGCCGCAAGCTGGTGCTGTATCTGGGATCGAGCATCGGCAACTTCGATGGCAAGGACGCGGTCGCGCTGCTCCGCAAAGTTCACGATCGCCTGTCGCCGGGGGATGCACTTCTGTTGGGCACCGATATGGTGAAGGGCGCCGAGATTCTAGTCCCCGCCTATGACGATGCGCAAGGTGTCACCGCCCAGTTCAACAAGAACATTCTGCGACGTCTCAACCGCGAGTTCGACGCCGATTTCGACCGCGACTCCTTCCGGCATATCGCCGAATGGAATCCCTCGCGTTCACGAATGGAGATCTTTTTGGAGAGCACGCGCGCGCAGGTCGCAGTCTTGCGAACCTTGCGAACAAGAGTGAAGTTCACCGCCGGAGAGAGGATCCACACCGAAAACAGCTACAAGTACACTGTGCAAATGGTGGAGAGAATGCTCTGCGCATCGGGATTCAAGCTGGAAAGGACCTGGTACGACAAGCGCAAATGGTTTGGATTGCATCTGGCGCGAGTGTAGGATTTGCTTCGTTTGTCCCAGAACTCAGGTCGTAGTAATGGTCCAAATTGCAGGTGAGGCTAGGCACTCGGGGGAGCAAGCTTTTGCACCTCCGGTGTGTCTCCCCCGAGCCAATCCGGATGCTTCGCGGTGGAGTCGAAATGAGAGGAGGTCTTAAACAACTCGTACTTTCCCGCCATCGCAACCTCTTTCGTTTTCGCCAGTAGCCGCGCAATTTGTTGATGATTCATCGGAGCAAAGGTTTTAGCGGCCTCAAAGGCTTGGTCCAGAACTTCCTCTTTATCAATCCCCGTAATCACAACGGATGTCGGCAGGCTCAGAGCATAGTGCAGGCATTCCAGGGCCGACACGGCCTTACTCTTGAGGATCACGCCATCGCCCATTGACTTCATACCCAACACGCCGATTTCCTGTTTCACCAACTCGGGCAAAACCATTTGCGCAAAACTCCGGAAATGGGCGTCCATCACGTTCAGAGGCATTTGCACTGTGTCAAAGCGAAAGCCGTGTTCGGCAGCTACTTTCAGCATATACAGATGAACATGTGGATCTTTGTGGCCGGTGAATCCGATATAGCGAATCTTGCCGGCCTTCTTGGCGTCAAGAACTGCTTCGTGGGCGCCGCTCTCGCCAAATATCCGATCAGGGTCGTCGAAGCGAATGATTTCATGATGCTGGACTAGATCGATGTGGTCGGTCTGCAATCGTTCCAGGCAAGTTTCGATCTGTCGCGCCGCAACTTCTTTGGTGCGGCCATCGATTTTTGTCATCAGAAATACTTCGTCGCGATACCCATCCTTCAAGGCCTTTCCCATCCGCACTTCACTTCGGCCTTCGTTGTAGTCCCAACTGTTATCCATAAATGTAATGCCGCGGTCGATGGCGACTCGCACCAGGCGAATGCTCTCGTCTTCAGTGTGCCCGGGCTGGGCAATATGGAACCCTCCCATGCCGATGGCGGAGACCTGTTCACCGGTGCGTCCGAGCGTGCGGTAGAGCATGTCACCTTTTCGGGTTCCTGCGGATGAAGTCAGGGGAATCTGAGTCATGGGGATGCCCTCATGGGTTGAGATAGGGTTTTCCTGAGCCAGGCTCGAAGGCAGAACGCTTGCAGTGCCGCATATTACGGGAGCTTTGAACAATTCTCGGCGTTTCATAAGCTACTTCACACGCTGCCTCGCCATGAGATGACAAACTAGAGTCGTACGTTGCCGTTCAGTTTCAGTAAGGCATGGACGGGTCGTCACGTTCCGCTACCGGTCATCTCATCCGAGAACTTATCCGCCGCATGAGGCCGCCCACTCGGGGCAAGATACCCCGGCAGCATCGTTTTTCCCGATGCCCGTCATAGCAGATACCGATCCCCGAATCCCGGCTTCCGCGATACACTAAGAGGTACTCCTAAGTTCCCCGAATTCATATCAAAGGACTATTACTATGCTGCTGAAAAACCGTCTCTTTACACCGGGCCCCACTCCGCTTCTGCCTGCCGCCCAAAACGCAATGGCCGCATATTCGGCGCATCACCGCACCGCGGACTTCAAAGCGCTTTTCACCCGCGTGCTCGCCGACATGAAGGACTTCATCGGAACATCGAATGACGTTCTTGTGCTGGCATCGTCCGGCACCGGCGTGATGGAAGGTAGTGTTTCAAACCTGACATCTCCGGGCGACAAGGTGCTGGTTCTGACCGCTGGCAAATTCGGCGAACGGTGGCGCGATCTGACAAAGGCTTATGGTTGCAATGTGGATGTCATTGAAAAGCCTTACGGCGAGACTTTTTCGCTGGATGAAATCCGCACCCGGCTCACTCCAGATGTTCGTGCAGTGTATGTTCAGGCGACCGAGAGCTCGACTGGAGCCCGCCATGACGTGAAAGGCATTGCCAAACTGGTGCGTGAGAATGGTGGCGACACCCTGCTGGTGGTGGACGCAATTACCGGCCTCGGCACCACCCACTTCGACGTGGACGGATGGGGAATTGACGTCATCATTGGCGGATCGCAGAAGGCGCTGATGATTCCCCCCGGCTTGGCCTACTGTGCCATCAGCGAACGCGCCTGGAAGCGCATGGAGACGGCAAAGAATCCTCGCTACTATTTCGATTTCCGCAAAGAGCGCAAGTCGGCAGCTAAGGGCGAGACGGCGTACACTCCCGCGACGTCGCTGTTTGCGGCTTTGGGCGCAGCTCTGGACTTCATTCGTCAGATGGGCAACGGTGATTTGGTCGCGGGCCGCAAGGCGCTGGTGGATAACGCCGAACTCGCCGCGGAAATGACCCGCGCCGGGGTCAAGGCACTAGGCCTGGAGTTGTTCACGTCCGCCCCGGGAGCCGCGCTCACCGCCATCAATTCTCCCGCAGGACTCGATTCCGGCAAGCTCGTGAAGGAGTTCCGCGAATCGTTCTCGGCGGTGGTGGCGAACGGCCAAGGCGACATGAAAGGCAAGCTGTTCCGCATCGCCCACATCGGCTACTACGACTATTTGGATACGGTTGGGATTCTGGCCGCGCTTGAGCATGTGCTGGCGACGGTCACGGGAAAACCGATCGAATACGGGACGGCAGTGCGGGCTGCGCAGGAAGTATATGCCCGCAGCCTGGCAGACAGACGACAATTAGTGGGAGCGTGAAGGACCGCGCTCAGGCAGTCCTTCATTCTTAGTTGATGGTGAAGTTCATCGCTGTTGAAGTCGCAGCTTTGGTGCCACCGCCGTATATACCACCGGGTGTACCAGGATTAGTGACGGTAACCGGCACCGTTCCGGCATTCGCGATCGCCGTGGACGAAATCATCGTCGTAAGTTTGGCCGAGCTTACGAAGGTGGTGGTTTGAGCCACGCCATTGAAATTGATGACCGCGGTCGAGTGAAACTGGCTGCCATCGACTTCGAAGGTGAAGGCAACGCCGCCGTGATTTGCGCTGGACGGAACAAGTCCGGCAATAATGGGCATCGTGCCCGGCTGAATGGGCGTGGTGGTATGCGAGTAACCGCATCCAACCGCAAGAGTGGCAAGCAACAAGACTGCTAACAGTTTCATAAGAGTCCTCCGGATGAGTGGCTGAAAAAAGTGTAGAAGGGCGGGAATCTCAGAGTGTCTAGGGGCTGTCATTTTCTTGTAAAGGAATCATCCATATGAAAATCGTAGTTGCAGAAAAAATGTCTTCCTCCGCGGTGAACCTGTTGCGTGAGCCGGGATGGAATGTAGTAACTGCCGACCAGCTAAACGGCAATCTGGCGCAAGAACTGGAGACCGCCGATGCGTTGCTGGTGCGCTCAGCGGTGCAGGTGAATGCCGCGCTGTTGGCCAATGCGGGTAAATTGCGCGTGATTGGACGCGCCGGCGTCGGCGTGGACAACATTGAGCTTGAGCCCGCCACTCGTCAGGGCATCGCGGTCATGAATACTCCCGGCGCCAATGCGGTGGCAGTGGCGGAAATTACCCTGGGACTGATGCTGTCCATGGCGCGGTTCATCACCCGGGCCAATGATCTGACCCACTCCGGCAAGTGGGAGAAGAAATCGTTGCAAGGCACCGAACTGCGGGGCAAGACGCTGGGAATTGTCGGCCTCGGCAAGATTGGCCTGGAAGTGGCCAAGCGGGCACGGGCCTTCGGCATGGAGATCATCGGACACGACCCGTTCGTTTCTTCCGCGATCGCCAAAGACAATGGCATTCGCCTGGCCACGCTCGAAGAAGTTTATGCGGCGGCCGACTATCTCACCCTGCACGTCGGGCTGACTCCGCAAACCCAGAACATGATCAATGCCGAATCGGTGAAGAAGATGAAGCGTGGAGTGCGGTTGGTCAACTGCGCGCGCGGTGAACTGGTGGATGAGGCCGCTCTCGCCGCAGCGTTGCAAGACGGGCAAGTGGGCGCGGCTGCGCTGGATGTTTTTGTGAAGGAACCGCTGAAGGATTCTCCGCTGCAGAAACTGGACAACGTCATTCTCACTCCCCACATCGGCGGTTCCACCAACGAAGCCCAGGAAGCCGTCGGCCATCAGATCGCACTGCAAGTGAAGGAATATCTGAAGCACGGAGTCATTCAGAACGCAGTCAACGTGCCGTCGGTTTCGCACGAAGAGTATTTAGTGATGAAGCCTTATATCGTGCTGGCGGAGCGGTTGGGAGCTTTTCTCGCGCAAATCGGCGGAAGCTCTCTGGAAGAAATTTCGCTCAGCTATACCGGGCACATCACGGAATGGAAAACAGAACTCATCCGCAATGCCGCGATCAAAGGCATTCTGAACGTTGTGGTCGAGGAAAAAGCCAATCTGGTGAATGCCGCCAGCCTGGCTTCGGCCCGCGGACTCGCGGTTCGGGAAGAGCGCAAGCCGAAAGCTTCCACGGGCGGGGCGGGCAGCGTGCTCTCGATTTCCATCAGAACACAAAAAGGGGAGCACGTGGTCAAGGGTGCGGTACTGCGCGAAGATACTCCACGCTTGCTGCAGGTGGATGGAATCGACATCGAGGCACCGCTTGAGCAGAACCTGATTTACATGCGCAACCTGGACGTGCCCGGCGTGATCGGCAAAGTCGGCACGATTCTGGGCAAGCACGGGATTAACATTGCTAACTTTTCTCTCGGCCGTCGCAGTGGCAACGCCCAACCGGGGGTCCCCCAAGAGGCCATTGCCGTGGTGCACGTGGATGGAAGCGTGCCCGAAGCGGTGGTCAGCGAACTGCGCGGCATCGCCGCGGTGCAACAGGCGAAGGCAGTCCATTTAGATTAGCTTGGCGGCGCATCTAAACCCACAGTACATCCAAATTGGAAAGAGGACGCAGTCTGATGCGAATGCGAACACTTAAGAAAGCAGGGCTGGCGCTCGCTGCGGTTCTTGTATTTTCCTCATTTGGGTTCGCCGCGGACAGGGATAAAGAGCAGAATAAAAATAAAAGTAAAGATAAGGGCGAAGGACGCTTCGACCTGAGCCTTGGCTATGCCGGAGTTTTCAGCACAACTTCGACCGCCTCGCTGGGGACCAGCAGGCTGAAGCCAACAACGTCGGGGGCAGTTGTTGCTACCTTCCGCTACCGCTTCAACCACATGCATGGGATCGAGGTTAACCTTGCCCATACCAATAATTCGCAGATCTTCTCCATACCTCCGGATACATTTCGCATTAACACTGGGATAACTGAGTACAGCGGTGCGTATGTGCTCAGCCCGTTTCACGGTGGGCGAATTGATCCCTTTGTTTTTGGGGGCGGTGGGGCTCTACGTTTTAATCCGAGCAATCAATACATTGATGGTTTTCAAACGTCCCTTGGAGCAACCAGTCAAAGAGCGCTCACTGTTCTCTACGGCGGCGGGGCAGACTACCGACTCTGGAAGGGTTTAGCTTTGCGGGTGCAATATAGAGGTTTGATTTACAAGGTCCCGGATTTTCGGCAGAGCAGGTTCTTCACCGGGGCAGTCGGACACATGGCTGAACCCTCGGCGGGGCTCGTCATCAAATTCTAATCAGGATTCGAGCGCTTCCTTGCGCAGTTTCCGGGTCTCCGCGAGTAACGCCATGGAGTGCATCAGGTTCTGCAGAGTCACGATTCCCACCAGGTGTTGACCCTCGACCACCGGAAGAATGCTCAGGTTGCGCGCGCTCAGTTTGCGGAACGCTGAAGCCAGAGTTTCCGATTTCGGCGCCATATCGAACATGCGGCTCATCACTGATTGCACGTAGCCGTTTCCTTCGCTGCGCAGGGCTTGCAGGATCTTCTGCTTCGAGACGACACCTACCATGTCTCCGCTGCGGATGACTGGGAAATCATCCTGCAGGCTATGTACCGCCTTTTCCAGCGCGTCTTCCAGGGTGTCCGCCGGGGAGAGCGTGGCAAAATCCGTCAACATGATGTCCTCAAGGCGCACGGTCTCGAGCACAGAATGGAAGACGGCCGAGCGCTCCTCCATCTGCGCGGCCAATAGCAGGAATACTCCGATCATGAAAAACCATCCGGCATCACCCAACGAATTATGCGACCCCAGGCTCCACGCGCCGGCAAGCAGAAAGGCCAGGGCAAAGCCCCTGCCCAGGCTGATGGCGCGGCGAGTGGCGCGCACCGGCTCCATGCTGCGGCTGAAAATGGCCCGCAATACCCGCCCCCCGTCCATGGGGTAGGCCGGCAGCAGATTGAATAAGCCAAGCCACATGTTTGCCCACAAGACGCTGTGGGGCAGATTGCTGGAAGTGACATAGGGATAAGACCAGATATGCGCCTGGGGATCGGCGATGCTGAGAACGACAGCCGAGACTCCCGCCACCAGAAAGTTGACAGCTGGGCCGGCGGCTGCAATCCGTGCGTCGCGCCTCCAGTTGGCAGGCAAGGCAGGCTGGGTTTCATCGAAAATGGTCACGCCGCCAATGGGCAGAAGCACAATCGCCCGGGGAGGAACTCCAGAATGCCTTCCCATCAGGGCATGGCCGAGTTCGTGCAGCACCACTGAGCCAAAGACTATGGCCACCAGCGCGCCACCGCGCCACGGGTTCACGCTTAGCCCCGCCGCCTGCTGACTAAAGCCAACGAATGCCAGGAGCAGGAAGAAGGAAAAGTCAATCCGAATGTCAACGCCGAAAATCCGGCCTGCCGGAATGGACCAGCTTCTCATCTCTCTTATGTAATCTTATACGGTTACAGCGCCCGCTGCGCGGAGAGCGGAGAGTAAAGATCGTCGCGGCGGAAAAGTATCCCATGCGAGTGATTGCAGGAAAATTTCGCAGCCGTCAGTTGTGCTCTCTGGGCAGCCTGGATATCCGTCCAACCTCAGACCGGCTGCGCGAGACCCTGTTCAACGTCCTCACTGCCGGAAATCCGCAAGCGCTCGAGGGCTCAGTATGGCTGGATCTATTCGCGGGCACTGGCGCTGTGGGAATCGAGGCCATCAGCCGCGGGGCCGCGATGGTCTACTTCGTGGAAAACAATAGGCCTGCCGTCGAACTTCTGCGCCGGAATTTGCAATCACTGAGTATCGAAGGAAGCTTCCAGCTCCTGCAGCAGGAGAGCGCATACGCGATCACTCAACTGGAGCGCCAGCAGATCAAACCCGGTTACATTTTTCTCGACCCGCCTTACGGATTGCGCGAGGCCTATCCGGAGATTTTAGGAAAGTTGGCGAACTACTCGCTTAGCGAGGGTGCTCTGATAATTGCTGAACATGAAAAGAGGTTCGATCCGGGAGAGAAATTCGGTGATCTTCAGCGGGTTCGCAACCTGTTGCAGGGCGATGCTGGACTGAGTTTCTATCGGCGCGTGCAAAATCAAAATTTTTAGACGCCGAAACGCAGAGCGCACCGAGATAATCCACTTGCAAAGTCTCGGCGACCTCGGCGTGCTTGGCGGTGAAATGCTCTTCACGTTTCCTACATCAGCAACTCATTCGTCCGGCGGACGATGGGGTGCTGCATTTCCTGCAAGTCATTCTTCACGCAGTTTAGTCCGTAGACGCACTGCTCGAACCGGGTTGAAAGCTTTTCAAATAGCGGCGCGACCTTGGTGTATTCGAAACAATCGAATTTCGAAACGATGTAGTAGCTTTCTTTGCCGGCTTTCATCCAGTCCACAAAATTTTCCAGGCGATCATGGCGGAGGCGGAGATGGTTGATGCTCTCGGGATACATTCCTGCGAAGAACAGGGTGTAGTCGCCGATGTGCTTCCGGATCTGGCGCTCGCGGTCAAACGACGGCGCCGGGCCAAACACCGGGTCGGCTTGCAGCAACATTTCTCCTACGTCGGTGATCGGCTTGCCGAGAGCGCTTTGCAGTTTGAAGAGTTGCTCGGAGTCGCAGAATTCTGCAAGCAGATGCGCTACGTATCCCACTAATTCGGGATCGCGAATCCCAATCTCGTGCGCGTAGTGCTCGCCTACCAGCTCCATGAAGAGTTTCTGCAGCGGATGATCTTCGGGAATCATGTGTCCTCCTCAAACCGCGCGTCTGGTTGCCAGCTTTCAGTCCATGCGCTTTGTTATCGCAGCCTGGAACCAAATACAAGTGACTTTCGTAAGTCGTGTATCCGGCATGCTTACTAGTAATTAGAAACCCCGATTTCAGAGAAGGTTTCATTCCAGCGTTGTTGGCAGACCAGCACCGTGGCTGCTAAGAATGCGGGCGTCTCGCAAGTGGCTGCGCCGCAAGGAGAATCGGGCGAGTCGCGATTACAATCTATTCCCTACGAGTCGGCGAATACGAATCTGCATGAAGATTTCAGTGCGCCTGAAGGAGAAATGAAACCGATGGAACGAACAAATATTTCGAGTGGCACACCGTGGGAGCCGGTCGTCGGTTACTCACGCGCCGTGAAGATCGGCCAATACGTGCACGTAGCAGGAACAACTGCCACCGGGCCTGACGGCTCTATCGTCGGTCGCGGCGATGCTTACGCACAGGCGGTACAGACTCTGAAGAACATTTCCGCCGCTCTCGAAAAGGCGGGTGGCAGTCTGAAGGATGTCGTACGCACTCGCATGTACGTCACCAACATCGCCGACTGGGAAAAGGTCGGCAGAGCGCACGGCGAGTTTTTTCGGGACATCCGGCCCGTCACCGCGATGATCGGAATCACGGCGCTGGTCTCGCCCGACATGCTGGTCGAAATTGAAGCGGACGCGTTCATTGGGTAGTGTCAGGATACGGATTCCTAGATCACTCGTGCGACCGCGGGAATGCGGCGGATGGCAGCGACGACGCCCCAACTAAGCGCCGCCGCGCCGAGAAACGCCAGCGATCCTTCTGCAATTGCCGGAAGCGTCGTCTTCAACAGCGCATACTGCAAGCAGCTGACGAATGGGTAAGGGACAAGGTATATCCCGTAAGCATTCGCGGTCAGGCTGTCCCATATTCTGATTCGCCTTCTCGCAAAGCGCACGAACAACGCCAGAAACGCAAAGCTCGATGCGGTCGCAAGACAGCACGAAGGTCGAATCCGCAAGCAATCTCGTTGCCGGGTCAGCGAATTGCGGTGGCCGTGTGCAACAGGGCTCTGCGGTCGCTATTAGACCGTACGCGGATGATCCGATAAACGTTGCTCAGGGCGATGAGCGCGCAGACAACGACCGCCCAGGGAAATAATTTTGCCGCCCACCAGTCGATCGCGTGTGCGACCACTGGGTTTTTTCCGGAGCGACGTTTACGACACTGATCGCTGCGACAATGTTGGCCTTCATTAGCCAGCAAATCGCGGAACCGGCGCCATCGGACAAGAGGCGAAACACGGCTCGCTCCAATGTCCAGTAAGGACGGAAGACATTGACTGCAGAAGCCACTGTGTTCACCACTCCAAGCAGGAAATACCCCCAAAAGAAGTACCGCCAGACCGGCGCCAAGGTGACGGTTACGCCGGCGAAGTGAATGAGCGTCGGGTACCAGTGCCCTCCTGCCCACCACAGCCACCAGCTGCAAAACACTATGTTTACAGTCAACTCCGTGACCGAGGTGGAAAGCGGTATCCGGTTGGGATCGCGGACAGGCGGCAGTTTGCGCGGGTCCCACTGCTGCATAAACTTGGACTTGTCCTGAACTCTCTCGAGAATCGCGAATACGGTCGTGATACTGCCTACCATGAAGAACGCCATGGGCCAGAAGGAGGTCCAAAACGATCCGATCGTCGCAATCAAGCTCTGGCCGGGATGCACCGGACGGAAGATCGCGACGGTGATCCACACCAGCACCCAAGGCAGCAGGTAGAACCCTGCCACGACCTCCAGCACGAAAAGGTAAATTGGAAACAACACCGGGCCGATCAAGTGCTGCTGCGGCCGGTAGCGGTTGGCCACCAGCACCGGGCGGCGGCGTTGCTTCAGGAGTTCGGCAACTTCGGATTCGTTGAGCTGCCGCCCCGGTTCGGCTTCGCGGTCTTCGATCTGCGAGCGCAGGTCTTCCGCCAGCTCGGCGATGATGTCCTGCTTCTGGTTCTTCGGCAGCCAGAATTTCACTGCCTGCAAGTAACGGTTAATGAGATCCATGACCCGACTCCTTCAAGATTCCTTCGAGCGACAGCCCGATGCCTTGCCATTCGGCTAGCAGTTGTTTCAGCACCAGCTTGCCGTCGCGAGAGATTTTGTAGAAACGCTTGTTGCGCTTGTCTTCTTCGCGCCATTCGCTGGCCAGTAGTCCCTGGGTTTCCAGGCGGCGAAGCAGCGGATAGAGCGTGCCTTCGTCCACCTCCAGGCCGCGCTCGGCAAGCCCTTTACGCAAGGTATAGCCGTACTGTTCGTTGCGAAGCTCCGCCAGAACCGCCAGAACCAGGCAGCCCCGGCGAAGCTCCAACCGCAAATTCTCAAGCAAACTGTCATTCCCGTTATTGGTACTTTGCGTCATACAGTGTATGATACATACTGTGTATCACATGGTATTAATTGTCAAGAAGATTTTCCAAGAAAGTTTTGGGGCAATGGAAAAGGCCGACCCAGGGCCGGCCTCTTTTGGATACGGAAGAAAACTACTTCTTAGGGGCGATCGCGTCTTTTGCGGCTTTTGCGACGCGGAACTTCACGACCGTCTTCGCCTTGATCTGGATGGGCTCGCCGGTCTGCGGATTGCGCCCTACGCGCGCCTTGCGGTGCGCCTTCACCAGACGTCCAATGCCGGGCACCACGAACAAACCGTTCTTTTTGGTTTCTTTGATTGCGGTGTCGGCCAGGTGCTCCAGAAATGCCGCCGCGGTTTTGTTGTTCACTTCTACTTTCTCTGCCAAATGGCGAACCAGTTGGGTCTTGGTCAAGCCTGCTGCCATGAATCCTCCTGAGTGTACAAAATGAATTTTCCTGCGGATGCCTCGCTATCTTAATCCTCGCAGCCTGTGGAAAAACAGTGCATTTACCGCATTTTATGCGGGTTTCTCGATTCGGAACCAGAAACAGCCACAAAAACCGCAGGTCTGGAGAGGTTCACGGTGCAAATTTGCTGTCTGGATGGGATGAAAACAGCCCCTTGGACATAGGATATAGCGCTCGAAGCTGGTGCCCTTGATGGACAACCTTAATCTCGAACAGCTTCGCCACAACTTACCGGTCACGAATATCCTGTCTTCCTTTGCGTCGTAAGCGATGCCATTGAGGACCGCATCAGGATCCGCGAGTTCACTCTTGTCCATTAATCCGCTCAAGTCAATCCGCCCCAGGATCTTTCCGGTGCGAGGAGAAATGCGGACGATCCGGTCTGTCTGCCAGACATTAGCGTAGAGCTCGCCGTGGATGTATTCGAGTTCGTTGATATTAGAAAGTGGGTATCCTTTCTCATCCGTCACAGAGATGCGTTGGGTCTCAGAAAAAGAGTGTGGGTCCAGGAAGCGAAGAAGTGGCGTTCCGTCGCTCAAAATGAGTTGCTTGTCATCGTGAGTCAAGCCCCACCCTTCGCCCTCATAAGGAAAAGTAAGCTTCTCTGCAAGGCTGAACCGGTCATAAACGAAGCCTAGTCTTGTTTTCCACGTCAACTGCACCAGGTCGCTGCCCCAGTTCGTAAGCCCTTCGCCGAAATATTCGGGCGCAAGGTCGTAGTGCTGCAAAACCTGCCCGGTCGATAGATCCACCATCCGTACCGAAGACTTGCCATTGCGGCCCGCGCTTTCGTAGAGGTGACCAGCCACGTAGACCAGGCCTTGAGTGAAAGCGTCGGGATCATGCGGGTATGCATGGACGATCTGATAGCCGTCGCTGTGACCTACGTGTTGCGCGTTCGCACGAGCGGCAGAAAAGATCGCAACCAGCCGCCAGCACAAGAAGCTCAAGCCCGGAGACCGGAGCCCGAGGCCTGTTTTCGCATGACATAATAAATATCGGAGCTACCACATTGACCTGCGCCATCTGCGAAACCCGCAAGGAGAAGCGCTTCTGCCCGGCAGTGCACGGACGCATCTGCCCGCCGTGCTGCGGTGAGCAGCGCGAAGTCACGCTCGACTGTCCTAGCGATTGCGTTTACCTGCAGCAGGCGCGGCAGCACGAGAGGCCGCGTTCACTCGAAGCCCTGGACCGCAATGCCCTGTTTCCCAACGTAGAGATCGGCGAACAGTTCCTTTACGAACAGGAACACCTGATTCTGGGCCTGAGCTTCGCCCTCGCCAAAAGTGCGAAGGCGGACCGCAGCATCCGCGATTCGGATTTGCTTTCGGCCCTGACCACACTGGCCGGCAGTTATGAAACGCTTGCCACCTCCGGGCTGCACTACGAGAGCGCCGGAACTAACATCGTTCACCAGGCCATTGCGGCGGAAGTACAGAACATGGTGAAGGAATATCGCGAGGCGGAACAGAAGCATACTGGTCACACCCGCCTGCGCGATTCCGACGTTTTGCGGGCGCTGGTTTTTCTGCTCCGCATGGGGCTGACCCGGACTTCGGGCAGGCCGAAGGCGCGGGCGTTTGTGGAATTTCTCTTCCAGCAGTTCCCCGAGCCGCAGTCTGCGATTGCAGCGCCGGATGAAGCCAGCCGAATCATCGTTCCGTAATCACGATGCTGGAGCGCCGGGCGTCCCCGCCCGGCTGACGGGCGAGACGCCGGTCTCTGCAACTTTCTCTTCGCTAGCTAAAGCCTGTTGCGGAACCCCGATTTTTAATTCGGCGGTCGAAAGCCAGTAAATTTGTGGAGAAGGTTGCTCGATGGCGTTGGTTTGAGTTGCCGGCTTGACCGGCAACTCGCC
>WNFC01005314.1_pt1 | contig 14909 bp, 17 predicted proteins | sample 5400541 | NCBI WGS metagenome assembly WNFC01 (sample SAMN13153342, study PRJNA577476) | soil metagenome | isolation source: 120 cm saprolite under Douglas fir tree site 2 hole 2 replicate 1 | place: USA:California | collected 2015-04-18
CGCCGTGCCCCCACCTGGGGGCCATGGCCCTCCAGGGAGCGGTCTACCGGCCCCGCGACGCCGAGCACACCGTGCTCCATCAGGTCATCGCCGAGCACCTGGAGGTCTTCCTGCGCGCGGTGGTAGAGGCCGGAGACGGCGCGAGATCGCGGACATCCGCACCGATCTCCTGGCCTCCGGCCAGAGCGAGGCTGACATCGAAGCACACGTCGGCTCGAATCGCTTCAAGGCATAACATCAACCAGCGAAGGAGAATCACGATGGGTAACGACAGCACGGCAGATCGAAACGTCGGCCCGGCGAATCAGAAGCCGGGTGGTGACGAGCAGAAGGGCGGCGTGGTGACCTATCACGATCCAACGTACACCGCGAAGACTGGCGCTCAGGTCGATGCGGAGACGGCGAAGCGTCCGTACGCGTTCGAGATCAAGGGGAAGGTCAAACCGGGTAGCCCCGGCCAGGGCGCGGTCTAGCGGCCCGGCAGTAATCAGCGAGGCGAGGGCGCAGTCGGCGTCGTGCCCGGCGACGGCTGCGCTCTCCTTGTGTCAGACGGCGAGTGCTTGCACACGAAGTAGCGCAGGATGTACGTCACACCGGTCATCGTCGTGTAGGTGCGCTCGGTGGTCCGCACTTCACCGCAGAGCTTGCAGGCGAGCATGGCCGGGGAGTGTACCACAGACGGTCAGACGGCGCGCTCTGCTAGACTCCCAGCCAAGCTGGGGCGAGAAGAAGATTGAAAGGAGACGGTTGTGGCCGAAGAGGGACACCACTGCGTGGACCACGGTAAGACGCACTCGGCATATCATTGGTACGTGCGTCAGAGGCAATTTGTGGACCGTCGAGAAGATGTCGGACAGGGCTCCGCTCGGGGTATCGACTATTTGTGCAACGCCGCTTATAGCCGCCTACCTCAGGCTGAGCAGGCTGAGTGGAAACTTCTCGAATAGGCGGGCAGTGAGGCAGAGGGCGGGTGATACGGAGGACCGAGAGTTACGAGTCGTCGGCGTGAGGTTCTGCCGAGGGGCGTTCATCGACCTGTCGGCTCGCTATTGACTCAAGTAGCCACGCTCGGTAGCACACCAGATGCGTGTGAGCGCGTGGAGCGCCGATAACCTCTTGCGACGATTCAGCAGCGAAGATCGGGCTGCTGCACACCCCACAAAGATCACTCACGCCGCGTCCGGTCCATGACTTGTCGTGCGGCAACACGGGCAGCGTCCCATTCGCGAATCGCTCACGCACGATTTGACGGAGATCGCCAAGGTCGATCCTGTCCGTTCCATCAGCCCCATCGTAGGGCTTTGATTCCTCGCGCCAGATCGAGTAGCAGGGCAAGTGCGTCCAGACCGTCACAGGTCCGTCGACTTCATTCTCGACTTCGGAGGGAGTAATCGTTGTCCCGCAGACGACGCAGACGTGCCCGGTTCCCTTCCCGGCCCACACCTTGTGCGGTGCCGGAAAGAGCCAACCGCTCGCGAGGCGTTCGCGGACGGTTTGGCGCAGGGCAATCTGCGGCATCGCGACTCCTAGCGGTCTGCTGCTTGGACGAAGCCAAGCCAGTCATCGGGGTCTCGACGCTCAGGAGCGCCAACCAGGAAGGCCCGAGTGAGGGCTCGGTAAATATGCACCCACGCACCGAAGTAGGCAAGAATTACCGAGAAGGCAAGAATTACCGGGGTGTGTCGGCTTTCTGACAGATCGTGTGGGGGCGATTCTCACCCATTAGCGTCGAAGGCGCTTCGGGACCCGCGTGGTTGTGCTCGTCAAGATAGTTGGGCGGGACCACGCCGCCTACTTCATCGACGCCCGCTCGCGTACGCATAGCAGCGGAATGTCGCCAGGCTCTGCACCGGGGCCAGCGGGCTGAACAAAGCCCGCCGGCCCCGAGTTAACCCTAGGTTACTTCAGGCTGCTGCGCGTGGCGTAGGTCAGATCGTTCTTGACCGACCGCACACCGGCAACGCTGCGGGCGACTTCAGATGCCTTGGCGCTCGCATCGATGCTCTTCACTTCACCGGACAGGGACACTACGCCTTGGTTTACTTCGACCTTGACGTTCTTCAGCTGCGGATCTGCCTTGAACTTGCTCTGGACGTTCTTGGCGACGACTTTGTCATCGGCCGCCACCTCACTGCGCTTCGACGGTGCCACGACTTGGAGTTCGTTCTTTACGTTCTTGACACCCTCGATGCCCTTCGCGATCTCGAGAGCGGCCGACTTTGCCTCGGCGGAGTCGACCTTCCCACGCAGCATCACGACGCCGTCCTTGGTCTCCACGTGGATCTGCCGGCCCTTGACCCGATCATCAGCGAAGAGGGCGATCTTCGTCTTTGATGTGACCCAGGAATCGCTCATACCCCCTTTGGCCTGCTCGGTCTTCTGCTCGACCTTTTCCTTCATGGTCGGCTTGTCACCGCTCGTCTGCGCGTAGGCCGGCCCGGCGACCAGTACCATCGCCGCAATGCTGAGAGTGGTCACGGCAAAATTGCTTCGCATCGCTGTCTTCCTCCTTGAAGGTTGCATCATATCCGGCCCATGAACAGCAAGATGAGCACGATCAACAGCACCAGCCCGAGCCCCCCGCTGGGGTAGCAGCCCCAGCCGGCCCTATAGGCCAGGCGGGAAGCCACCAGGAAAAGCACGAGGATCACTATTAGGACGGTCCCCATGTCTCTTCCATTCAAGCTGACCTTCAACTCCGTGAGCTACCGACATAGACACTTCAGAAGAAGTAAATGCCGTGCTCCCCGTCGGGCCCGCGCACGTAGGTACGCAGGTTCGTCTCGAGGAACGCGCTCGCCAGCATGCGCGGGAGCCAGGCCGGCCGCGACTCGGCAATCAGGAATGGGATCAGCGTGATCCAGGCGTGGCCCTCATGGCGCTCCACCTCGAGCGCCGCCGGGACGAGCGGACGCGCCGCGTCCACCGGCTTGGCCCAGTGGACGAACAGCAGATCACGCCACCGCTGCCGGATCACCGCCCGATCGTGAGCCCAATCGCTCGGATGCTCATCGGATGCTCAGACGATGCGCGGGGCCGGCATCACGGCTCGCGCCGCTTGTCAGCCTTCCGGCTAGCCCGGCGCTCGAGGTCCCAGTACCGCTGGTCACGGTCTCCCAGGATCTCTCCCGAGGTGCGCAGCGGCGCCTGCGACGGTTGCTCCACGCCCAGCGCGTGGCCGATCTCGTCGACTCGGTCTTGGTCCGGCGTGGACACGCTGCCCCCCGCCGCTTCTTCTCCGGAGCTCTCCGCCCGCTGCCAGTCCGCGTCCACGTCACCAGCACTCGCCGCCGGCCCCGTCTCGTGGTGCTCCATGACGTCGCGCAGCAGCCCGACGGTCTGGCCTCGATCCTCGGCGCCCTCTGCGCTGGGCCGCGTGACCGCCGCGCGCTTCTTCGGACGGCTCGTCGACCGTCGGGCCGACGGCGTGATCCTCGCCTTCGCTTTAGCTCGCACCGTCCCCGCCTGTTTCGCGGGGGCCCGCGTCGGGGTCACCCGTTTCGCCGCGGCCCCCTTCCGTGTCGTGCGCTTCGGCTTCGTCTGCTTCACCCGGCGCTTGCTCATGATCCACCTCCCCTGACCGTTCCTCACTGCCGAGCCGCCGTGCCACCTTGCAGAGGAACAAGCACTCCGTCGTGACGCTCTCGATCGATCTTCCGACGTCCTCTGGCAGCATCGACGCGGGCTCGCCTACAATTGCCCTGACTGGTTTGTCATCGACAATCTGCGATGACGACTATCGCACCTTTTGATCCGCGTATTCGTCGGCTATATCTTCTTGGACCGAACCTTCTGCTTCGAGCGTGTCGTAACTAGATCGACTTCGTCCGGGTCGTTGCCTTTTGGGCGCACGCTAGGTGCGCAACGCCGGTCGACAGGTTGACGGACTTCTCCTTCTCGCCGATCTTGCGGGAGCAGTAGATGCACACTTCGATGGGCATCATGTCACACCTCCAGGCGCCGGCCTTTTTCGATACCGTCGACAAGTCGCCGCGTCTCGGTGGAGACCCGTCACTTCTACCCGCCATCACGTGGATACCTCCGAGGACCGGCGCTGTCTCATGGCCAGCATCGCGTCGTCGCTCGGCGTCGGCTCGAGCTCGTGACGTCGCCAGCCGTGCCCCAGTAGCGTGTCCGCTACAAACCAAGACTGCGAAGCAGTTGCTTCGTCAGAGGAACATCGGAAATCGCATAGCTCGGCTGAGACGTCAGCACCCGAATCGCTGTCTCAATTTCAGCCGGGGAGATGGGGAGTTTACGAAGCAGGGCAGTCAGTGCGTCGAAACCTTTCGATCTTGCGAGAATAACGGCTCCCACGTCGTCTTTCGCACCGCCGAAGGTGATCGAGTACTCCACGGTGCCGAGGTCAATTCCAGGGCCGCCGGGCCGGTCGATGCGGAGGGTGGTCGATCTCTCCTGGAAATGGGCGAACCTTGGGACCATGATGGACGGGAGCTTAGTCTTGCGAACTCGGCTCCGCAAGAAGTTCCGCATGTGTTGGTCGGCGGACATACCAGCAAGGTTCGTCCAGGTTAACCGATTGCCGCCCAGTGGTCGACGTCCCGCGATTCGGTGATGATGCCTCCGGGCCCAAGGGTCTTTTCGTAGCCATCCTGACGGAGCTCGGTGAGCCGGCCTTGCAGGATGTACGCGAACGCGGGGCGCTCCTCATGGCTATGGAACCCAGCAACTCCGAGGCGATCCTTGGCGCCCGATCCCAAGATCCTGTCGCCTTGGGATCAGGCCCTTGATGAGGCCCTTTCTTGCGCTTATGCTCCCCTAGCCTTCGACTACGCTTGCGGACGGCTCAAGACACGGGCGAAGAGTGTGTACTCGTTACGATACGAGAGCTTTCAAAGGAGGCACCATCATGAACACGATTCTCCTGATTATCGTCATTCTCCTGATCTTTGGTGGACTCCCACAGCTCAGCGGTGGATTGCATGGCGCCGGGTACTACCCGAGTGGCGTGGGCCTCGTGCTTCTCATCGTCCTACTCATCGTACTGTTCCGCTAGGCTCCGGGTCGCCGCGTTTCGCCATTGCGCTGATCAGGGTGCTTCAAGCGCCACCGGCCCCCTTTTTCTCGATGGCCCCCGTCTGCTATAGAGTCGACGGGAGGACGTGGCCCATGGCCTGGCTACGAAGGTGGCGCCGGGCACTCGCTGCCTGCATGAAGGAGAAGTCTATGCGCTCCACCAAGATGATCGTGTTTGCTCTCCTAAACGAAACGGGAGGCTGTTTTCTCGATCCTGGCTTAGGACTCTTGGTTCAGCATCCGCTCGACCAGTCGCCGAAGCGCGTCGGATGGAACGGCTTCCGCAAGATGGGAACTCGCGCACCGCGAGAGAACACGTTCGAGTCGCCGGACGGTACTCCCGCAGTCACGAAGACCACACGCGAAGCCAAGTGCGGCCACGTCAGCAATTTTCTGGTACAGCGCCTCACCGTCCATCTCGGGCATATGAAGGTCCCTCAGGATGAGGGCAAAGCTGCGTTCCGTAAGCAACGTGAGGGCTTCGTTCCCGTTCCCGGCTGAATCGACGCGGTGTCCAAAGGCGGTTTAGGATGTCGACGAGGAGGTCGCGGACGTACGGAGCGCGCTACGAGCCTGTGGCTGAAGATGTGGCTGTCAGCACCCGGTTCCGGCCCTAAGCAGGCAGCAGCGTGAGAGAGAGGAGAAAGGAGGCCGAAATCGGAACGTCGGGGTAAGAATCTGAAACATTCGACTCCAATACTGCACAAGGGGAGAAAAACATGACGTGTAAACACAGCTCCTGCAAATGCCAGGCGGCTGAAGGCAAGAACGGCTATTGCTCCGACGCCTGCGTGAACGGGAAGATGGACGGCAACCGCTGCGGATGCGGGCACCCAGCCTGTAAATAGGTCCCTTCACGGTTGCTCCATGCCGTGGGCGCCGGCCCGAATAGACAAGTCGGCATCGCGGCCGGCCACGACCAGGCTGGCCGCGAGTATTCTCATTGAGGGAGAAAGGAGAGAGAGATGCAGATGATTCGGCGTAGCGTGACGGGACTTACCGCCCTGGCCATCGGCACGTTCTGGTTGGCACTATCCGCCGCGGCACAAGCCCCAGACGTCGACCTTTGGTTCATCGACAACATGACGGCGCACCATCAAGGCGCGGTGCACATGGCCGAAGATGCTCTGAAGAAGGCGAAGCACCCAGAGCTTAAGACGTTCGCCCGGCAGATCATCAAGGATCAGAATGGCGAGATCAGCCAGATGAAGAAGTGGCGGAATGCCTGGTACAAAGGCGCACCTTCCGCCAAGAGCAAGAACATCCCGGGCATGCAAATGCCGGCCCAAATGCCATCGGGAGGATACGATGTTCAGTTTCTCCATGAAATGATCGCGCACCACGAAGGTGCCGTTGAGATGTCAAAGGAGGCCCTCGACAAGGGGAAGCGCCCAGAGATCAAGCAGCTGGCCCAGAAGATTATTAAGGCCCAGGAGGCCGAAATCGAGAAGATGAAGAAGTGGAGGACGGAATGGGAGAAGGCATAGGCAATATCTCAGCCGTTCGCAACACGGGAATTGGCTAGTCCGCTTGATTCAGCGCGGGCGAGAAGCTGCGCAAGAACTTCGATAAGCCGTTGAGGATCGAGGACATCGCGCGGGAGCTCGGCATGAGCGTCTCGGGATTCCACGCGCATTTCAGGGCCGTCACGGCGATGAGCCCGTTGCAGTTTCAGAAGCAGCTGCGGTTCCGGGAGGCCCGCCGGCTGATGCTCAGCGAGGATCTCGACGCCGCGGAGGCCGACTACCGGGTCGGCTACGAAGACGCGTCCCACTTCAGCCGGGAGTACGAACGGCACTTCGGTGAACCACCGATGCGCGACGTCGAACGACTGCGACAGCTCGCCACGGCGTGAAGAGAAGGCCCCGCGTGCCGGCATATTTCATCGTCGAAAACGAGGTGACCGATCCAGCCGGGTTCGAGGAGTACGGGAAGCAGGTATCGGCCACCGTCGAGAAGTACGGCGGCAAGTTCCTCGTGCGAGGCGGCCCGATCCAGACGCTTGAGGGTGACTGGAAGCCCACGCGCATCGTCGTGACCGAGTTCCCGAGCGTCGAGCAGGCCCGGCGCTGGTACGACTCGGAAGAATACTGTGCGCTCAAGGCGCTCCGGTTGCGCGCCGCGAGGGGCAGCGTGGTGCTGGTGGAGGGCTGTAGGGCTTAGTTGTTCTTTTCGAGTTTCTCCAGCCAATACGTCATGCCCATCTCGCCGTACATCGCCGTCGCGGTCGTCAGGTGCTCCTGGGCCTGCACGGGATTACCCGTCCGCCGGTAGAGCCTCCCGAGGCCGTAGTGGCAGTGGGCCAACGAGCGGGCGCATCTCCAGCTCGGAGGCCAGGCTCAGTGCGGCATCGTAGTGAGCCGCGGCCGTCGCGACGTCGGGGCGGGCATGATGTGTGATGAGGTCGCCTAGGAGACGCAGGGTCCACGCCTCATGGCTCCGTTCACCGCGCCTCCGAGCGAGCATCAGGGCACGATCGGCACAAGTCGCGGGCATCATCGAGTTGGTCCGCGAGGAGATACGCCTCGCCCAGCTGCTTCGACGCTGAGCGAGTGGTGAAACCCAATTCCTGCGGATTCATAGTCGGTCAGCGCCTGCTGCAGGCACAAGATGCCCTCCCTGATGCGTCCCGACCAGGCGTACACGTGGCCCAGAGACGCCATGGCGATCGGAGTCTGAGTGGTGATGTTCAACTCACGGCACTGCGCCACCGCCCGCTCGAGCAAACGCGTGGCTTCGCTCAGCTGCCCCCTCAGGCTCTTGAGATACGCAAGATCGCGGCATCCCACGACAACGCTGAACGGATGTTCGAGCGCTTCGGCGATCCGGAGTGCCTCTTGTCCGTACGCATCTCCCTCGTCGAACACACCGCGTTCGGCGAGGGTGCGCGCCAGGTGGGCACGAGACATGACCGCGGGAAACACCGCGAGGCCGAAGCGCTCACGCGTCGGGTGGTCGTGTAGCGAATGCATCAGTCTGCGGCAGATATGTTCGGTCGCTCGATAGTTACCCGAGAGGTGGGAGGCGTACGCGAGGTAGTGCTGAGCTACGATCTGAAGCGATGGATCGCCGAGACGCTCGGCGATAGCGTCGACCGTTTCGGCGAACGTGCGCACCTCCGTGACGTGGCCGCCAGTGTGCAGATGATGACCGCTCATATAGGCCGACACCCATCCCAGTCGTCGAGGATCATCAAGCGTTCGGGCCAGCCGTTCGGCTTCTTGGAGATATCGCCAGACGGTCGCCAGCTCGTTCAGCGGGAAGAGCGCCTGCCGGAGCTCAAGACGAAGATCGATCGCGCTCTCGACCTTCTGGCGCGTGGCAGGCAGTGGATGCAGGACCTCCAGTGCCTGCTCGAAGCGGGTCACGGCCTCCGGATAGGCCGAGCGGGTCAGAGCGTTGTCGCCAGCGTGCCGCAGATACGTGAGCGCCTTCTCCCACAGCTCACCCCGGAACGCATGGTGAGCCAGGCGCTCGTCCTGCTCGTGCAACCGATCGGAATAGAGCGTCTCGATGGCCTCCACGATCCGGGCATGGAGTGCACGCCGCCGGTCCTGGAGCACGCTGGCATAGGTCACCTCGTGGGTGAGGGCGTGCTTGAAGGTGTATTCGAGATCCGGGAAGACGCTCGTCTCGTAGAGGAACTCGGACGCTTGGAGGCGGGTGAGTCCGCGGTGAACGCTTTCCTCAGGCACATCGGCGATGGACTTCAACAATGTGAACGGCACATCCTTACCGATGATGGAGGCCGCCTGAAGGAGTCGCTTGTCCTCGGGTGGCAGCCGGTCGATACGGGCGGCGAGGATCGCCTGAGCCGTCGCGGGGATCTGCCATGCCTCGGGCGCCTCGGTCATCCGATAGGCACCGCGATCCCCGATCAGCACCTCGGTCTCCACTAAGTTCTGCACCGTCTCCTCGAGGAAGAAGGGGTTGCCCTCAGTCCGCTCGATCAAGACACGCTTGAGGGGCTTGAGGCTCTCGTCCTGGCCGAGGAGGGCGGTGAGCAACTCTTCAGCGCTCTCGGACGGCAACGGATCGATCCGGAGCTGGGTGTAGTAGGTCTTGCTCGCCCAGGCGTGCTGGTACTCGGGACGATAGTCGACGACGAGCAAGACGCGCGCGGTCGGCAGGCTTTCGATCAGGGCATCGACCAACGCCTGGCTCTCGGAGTCGATCCAGTGAAGGTCGGCGACGACCAAGAGGAGCGGCTGGACCTGACTTTCCCGGAAGAGCAGCCGCTTGACCGCTTCCAGGATACGCTGCCGGCGTTGCGGAGGGTCGAGGGCGTCCCACGCAGCATCGTGGCCGGGCACATCCAATAGGGCCAGCAGCGGCGTCAAGAGCGGCTCCAGCGTTCGGTCAAATGTCAGAAGTCTGTCCGCCACTCGCTCGCGAACCTGCCGCGGGTCGTCGCGCTCCTGAATCCCTAGATATGCCTTCAGCAACTCGATGACGTGGAGATACGGCGTGCCCCTCGCGTAGGACGCCGAGCGGCTCCTGAGCACGAGCCAGCCGTCCGCGTGGTGCGACCGCGTGAACTCCCAGTGGAGGCGGGATTTTCCCACGCCGGCCTCACCCACGATCGCGACGACCTGCCCGTGTCCGGCGCCGGCCCGCTCGAGCGATCGGTGGAGCACCTCGATCTCAGCGTCCCGGCCGACGAACCGGGTGAGCCCACGCCGCGCGGCGGCTTGCAATCGCGTGCGCGCCGGACCGATGCCGGAGACCTCGTAAACCTCGACCGGACCAAGTGGCTTCACCGCGATGAATCCTTCGACGAGGTCGAACGTCGCCGGTGCGATGAGCACCGTGCCCGGACGCGCGGCCTGTTCCATCCGCGCCGCGAGATGGGTCGTCTCACCGACCGCCGTGTAGTCCATGTGCAGGTCACTGCCGATCGCGCGGACCACGACTTCGCCGGAGTTGAGCCCGACACGGATCTGCACCGTCACGCCGTGCGCACGCCGGGCCTCCTCGGCGTACCGGTTGACCGATTCCTGCATGTGCAGTGCGGCATAGCAGGCACGGACGGCATGGTCCTCGTGCGCGATCGGCGCGCCGAACAGCGCCATGATCCCGTCCCCCATCACTTGGTTCACCGTCCCCTCGTACCGGTGCACGGCGTCCATCATATGCGTGAGGACCGGGTCGAGGATCTTGCGCGCCTCCTCGGGATCGCGGTCGGCGAGCAGCTCCATCGAGCCTTTGAGATCGGCGAACAGGACCGTTAGGTACTTGCGTTCGCCCTCCAGAGCAGCCCGAGACGTGAGGATCCTTTCGGCGAGATGCTTGGGAATGTAAGACTCAGGCGAGGAGAAGCGAGGCGCGGACGGCGTCGGCGTAGCTCCCAGAGAAGCCCCACAGCGGTTACAGAACCGGCTTCCAGGGGGATTACTGTGGCGGCACGCCGGACAGGTGACCTCGAGACCGACCCCACATGAGTTGCAGAAGCGGGCTTCGGGAGAGTTCTCTTGCTGGCACCGGGGACACTGCATATCGGCCCTCCACTGGAACGGGGCCGGGGAAGCTGCCCCAAGATGACAGTAGTCACCGGTCAGGGAGTCGTCAACGTGCCCTTCAGGCATTCCCCCGCTGCGACGAATTCGAACTTTGGAAAGGGGTTACCGTGACCACCCAGACTTCACCAAGGAATTACCCAGGAAGTTGCTCCCAAAGAGCCCCAAAGACACTGACGTCAGAAGCGCTAATTTACGAGGCGTTGTTTGTGGCGTCTTGGCTCAAGTCTCGGTTTCGAAGGGGCTCATAACCCAAAGGTCGCTGGTTCAAATCCAGCCCTCGCAACCAAGCACGTTCGATCGCTTTCGACATCAGGCGGCTAGAGCCAGGCCCTCAAACTCGAGCTCGAACGCACTCGCATCGTGGTCGAATCCCGTTGGGGACACCGACCCCGATGAATCAACATGGAACGTTGCAACCCAACGAAGAAGAGAGGTCCTGGTTTGACTTGCCCCACGCTCTCTGACAGGATCGGCGCGCGATGCCACGGGTGATCCGCGCTATGACAAGCCCCCCAAGGCCACCGGGTCCGAGAACAGGCGTGATGTTACTTTTGCGCTCAATGGCGCCTCACACAGTAAGGGCAAGCTGATCGAGTAGACTCCGATCCTCGTTTCCGCGCTGCTCCGTGCTGAAGTATTCTGGCGCGGCGCTTCGCGAAGCTGACAGTCCAGCGTCGTATGCGGATAGCGGTTTCCATGCTATGGAGGCGCCAGCAAGAAGGAGTGTGGCCATGGAACTGGCATCCAGCCCGATCGGGTTCCTAGTAGTTATAATTCTCGGCATCACAACGATCGTCGGGGTGCAGTGGGCAATGCGGCGCATGTCTACAACCGGTATTCTGCAATGGCTGGTTCCTCTTTTCCTCGGCGGTCTCTTCCTCAACATAGTCGGCGCGTTGTCTCCAGAGTTTCTCGAGTTACTTCTAGCGCCCCTCGCTTCCTACCTTCCGTCTATCCGCGCGATGTCCCCGCGCATGGTCGTCAACTATCTAGTCATTTTCGGCGGTTTCTTCGTGATCGTCCGCTATCTGACATCCACCGCCCTCAGGTATCTGGACACGCCTTCCCCCTCCCTCAAGTTCAACACCCTCTCCGACTCTACCCGCTTTGCGCGAGACGTCAGAGAGCGGCTCGATGGTCTCGCCGAGCAGATTAGAGGACTACCGGTCACCTCAAGCCCCCCCATTCAACCCTTCACCGCCGCCGAACGTGAGGCAATCGTCGAAAGACTCAAGGAACGGCTAACCGAGGACATCACTCCGTCGCTGTTAGGAACAATCGAGGCTAAATACTCATCGGATGTTCAGGAATATAAGCGCCTAGTCGAGGTCCGCGCGCAGTGTGATCGCACCAAGAGTCGTCTCCTAGAGGAGATCGCCGCACTCTCCCGTCGGGGTAACCTTAATCTTGTCATCGGAGCGCTAACCACGGGCATCGCGGTGGTGCTTCTTGGCTACGTGGTTTTAAACGCGGATCTTCGTGGTGGGGACTGGCGAGCCCTGCTCCCGAACTACATCTTGAGGCTTTCGTTGGTCGTATTTATCGAGATCTTCTCGTTCTTCTTCCTGCGTCTCTACAGAACGAGCCTAACCGAAATTAAGTATTTTCAGAACGAATTAACGAACATAGAGGCCAAGTTTATTGCACTTGAGAGCGCACTCCTGCTGGGTGATCCAGTAGCCGTGAAAATGTCTCTAAAGGAACTCTCGGGTACAGAAAGAAACTTCATGCTCAAAAAAGGCGAGACCACTTCTGAGTTGGAGCGCATGAAACTCGAGGGCGAAGGCATTAAAGATATTTTGAAGCAGCTAACCTCGCTGCTGGGTGGTCTCAAGAAATGAATCCGCTCGGCAATCGCATACACGTACCCATTCACGCGAAGTGCTCAGCCACGCTGGGTCGTGCTTAGGACCCCTCCAGTGACGAGGAAGACCCTGGGGAAAACTTCTCGGGATAAGCAGGTCATGAACTGAAGAACGGACCAGAAGCGTCCGCTCGGGCGCCCAGTTGTTGTCTGCGCTCTGACTCGTCTCGCGCCGGCGTTGGCGTCACGGCCCGACATCCTGCGAATATCGCCTCGGAGTAGAGCTGCCTAGGTCCGCCCCGCGGGGTGGCAGGGGCAACATGAGAAGGTCTCGAGCTGTTGAAGACGTGAGTGCGGCAGGGCGGAGCGGGGCAGGCATTCGTCGTCCCCGCGAAGGTCTTGTTCGCGGATGACGTCGTGGAGGATCAACGCCCCCGGTCAAACTGGTTGCGCGACGGAGTAGCTGTGCGGGGTTATGTGCGTAGAAATGAACCGAAGTGAGCCAACGGAGTCCGAGTGGGTAGGAGAGGGACCCTTGTGTTGACTTGGGTTTCTTCGGTTCACCTCGGTTGACCTTGGGCGCAGAAATGCCCTCATAACCCAAAGGTCGCTGGTTCAAATCCGGCCCCCGCAACCAGCAACGGCTAGGGGTTAGCGGACGCAGGCACCGCTAACCCCTTTGCTTTACCCAGGAATTGCCCAGGATCACTCTCGCGGGTTGGCGACCGCACCGGAGATGCCTACCTCGACCTGCCCATCGCTCTCCCTGCAAGCTCCGTCTGCGACATGTACACTGAATCTTCATGGCGACACGTTCGACAGCTCACGCTGGAGAGGAGAAGGCGATCTTCGATGCCTTCGTCGCGGCTCACCCCTCCTTCGGCGCGCAGATCAAGAATGTGGAGCAGCCCGACGCCGAATTCCCTGACGTCATCGTCGAGCTCAAGAGCGGCACGTTTATCGATGTTGAGCTGGGCGAGTGGGTTGGACGGGGCCCAGATGGCGGCTGCGAAGCGGTACGACGCCCTCGCCAAGGCAATGATCGACACGCTCGGCCCGCAGGATACAAACCCGTCGCGCCATGTCCGGGCGGTGATGCTCACTCCCCGCGAGGATGCCGTAACCTTATCCGGCGCCGATCGGGACGCTTTCCGCGAGCAGATCTGGGCGCTTGTCAGCGACACCGACCGCCGGTGGTCGGGGGAACGCTTCTGGCACTCGCCACAGGGGCGGATTTGCCGGGAGTTCGATGGATATCCGCTCGTCGCCAAGTACCTGGGATCAGTCCACTTCGACCCCCTCGTCGTGGGGGGCGAAGAGCGCCCATGGTCCACTGCTCAGCCGTGGATTTTCGTCGAGCCCCGTGGCGGCTCGTACTCGCCGGAGACCGTTCTCCGGGCGATGACCGGCATCCTCGATCAGAAGATTCGGCACTATGGACGGTTTGTCCGCCCGACGTGGCTCGTGATTCATTACGGTAAGGCCGTCGCGTACAACACACCGTATGTGGGCATCGAGACTCGTGATTTTGTCGATGTTCCGCGCGCGGCTGCCGACGCGGTTCGCGGGCAGGAGGCCTTCGAGAGGATCTACCTCCTAAACGCGCTTGAGCCCGGCCTCGAGGCCTACGAGATCTATCCGAATTGCGTTCGGTGCTCGTAATGGGCGGCGGCTTCTGCCTCATCTACCCGGTCACGGCCGACAGCCTTGAGGCACTCGCGCGGTTCCCCCAGATTGCGAAGGCCATCGAGCTCCCGACTGGTTTTGTTCACTCACTTCCGCAAACGCTTAGGTTCAGCCGCGCGGCCGGCCGTCTTTCCGAAGAATGCGGTGGGCCCGGAGATCGAGGTCACCCAGCCGGAATCTACCGTGAAGATCGAGGTGTACTCTCCGCTTGACCTCGCCGGCTACCAACTCGTGACCGACCATGTTCGCTCGCTCTTCAAATACATCGACGTCCACCGCGGATTCAGGCTCGAGGTCGCGATCGATCCGGTCGACAACTCCGTGGAGAGCGTCTGGTATCCGTACACGCTGCCGGCGGGCGATGACGCGGTGAGATGGCTGCATGGCGTGCGCGCGAGCGCCCAGACCTTCCTCGGCGGCACCAACCTCCGGCCTGGAGACATTCTCGACCTTGCCGGGCCGGGCGGGAGCACCACGCTTACCGTGAACGTTCAGGAGGTTTTCGATGATCCGGCTGTCCGCCTGGTCTCCTTTACTTCGGGCAGCCGGTCGACCGACGCGCGACTCCTCTTCGAGTGCGGCACGCCGGAATACACGGCCGGCTCGGGCTGGGGGCAGAAGCTTAAGACCAAGATGCGCAAGCGGCAAGCCGGGCCGCCGACTCCCGGAGTTCTCCGGGTACTCGTCCTGAACTTCAGCCAGGCCGACACGGGCTGGCCCGATTTTTACGCCTGGCCAGAAATCGCAATGCGACTCGACAAGACGGTCCGGCTCCTGTCCGCTGAGCTCACGTCGGGTCTGCCCTACGATCTCGTCCTCCCCGCGCGACTCGATCTCGACTGCGACTTCGGCGTACCCATCTG
>WNFC01005516.1_pt1 | contig 14907 bp, 13 predicted proteins | sample 5400541 | NCBI WGS metagenome assembly WNFC01 (sample SAMN13153342, study PRJNA577476) | soil metagenome | isolation source: 120 cm saprolite under Douglas fir tree site 2 hole 2 replicate 1 | place: USA:California | collected 2015-04-18
CAGCGATCGGGCTGAAAAACGCGCGCTACGTCTTCGGCGTGACCAACAGCGAGGACCATCTCGGGCAGATCGCCGAGATCGTCGCGCCGCAAGGCAAGTTCGGCCTCATCGACAATCCGACGACGCTCGACGTGCTGCGCTTCAAGAACAAGGCGGTGTCGATCCACTGGGAATCGATGTTCACCCGCTCGCTCTTCCAGACGCCGGACATGATCGGGCAGCATGATCTTTTGTGCGAGGTGGCGCGGCTGGTCGATGACGGTCTGATCCGCACCACGCTCGGCGAGACGCTGGGCAGGATCGACGCCGCCGGCCTGCGCAAGGCGCACGCCCTGGTCGAGAGCGGCCGCGCCAAGGGCAAAATCGTGCTCGCCGGTTTCTGAGGCGGCGCCCGGGCATCCTTCGGCGCACCGCGGGAAAGCCGGGAGCGCTTGCATTTACCATATTTTCACCCGATCGGCCGCAACGTGAGCGTTTGAGCGGAAGGCGTTGTCCGCTCGGCGACTTCTGGACGGGCGCGTCGGCATCATGCGGGTGAAAACGCAGTTCCTGCTGTCACTGGCCGCGCTTGCGACCATGGTGGTGCTGGCGGACCTCATTATCATCGCCTATCAGGCGTCGCTCTATCGCGACGTGCTGCGCGCCCGCGCCTATACGGACATCGTCGCGAAATCGCTGCTCCTCGCAGAGAGAATAGAGACCGAGCGCCGCCTGACCGCCGACCAGCTGCTCGCTCTGGCGGCGGCCAGTGCACCCGATTCGTTGAGCGAGGCACGCAGACGAACCGACGCAACGAACTTCCCGCACTGCCTGCCGAGACCGACAGGATCGAGCGCCTTGCCGAGGGTCTCCTGCAGACACGCAGCGCGTTCGATCAAGGCGACGTCGATCAAAGCGCCCAACCGCTGCCCGCAACGAAACTCGGCGAGCGCTACGACCGCTACATCGCCACGCTCGATCAGTTCGCCAACGAGGTCGACACCAAGGCGACCGATATACTCAAGCAGGTGCGCGGCGTCATGCGCCTCGCCCGCTACGCCTCGCGACTCGAGGACCACGTGGCGCGACATGTCAGCCTGCGATATACTCAAGCAGGTGCGCGGCGTCATGCGCCTCGCCCGCTACGCCTCGCGACTCGAGGACCACGTGGCGCGACATGTCAGCCTGCTGACCTATGTGCGCGACGGGCGGCTGGCGATGGACACGGAGACGACCAGCCGCGTCGCCGAGCTGCAAATCGGCATCGACCAATTGTTGGAGCGGCTACCATCGCTGACGATGCCGGGCGAAGATACCGGCTGGGCGATGCGGATCGCGGAGGCCGATCGGCTCTATCGACACGGCATGCTCGCGCTCGAGACCGCGTTGCGCAACCCGATCGGTCCGGATGCCGATCTCACCCTCTACCGCGAGCTGGGCCAGCTAGTGCAGCCCTTCGCCGAGCTGCGCACGCGGGCGTTCGACACCGCGGCGATCGAGGCCGCGGCGGTTCAGCAATCTGCTCTCCTCAAGCTCCTCGCCGCCATCGCGATCGCGCTCGGCACGACGTTGGGGACGATCGGCGTCGGCATGCACTTCGCGCGTCGAGTGATCTATCCGATCATCTCGCTCACCGAAACGATCGGCCGGCTCGCCGACGGCAACCGCGCGGTGACCGTACCGGAGCAAAAGCGCAGCGACGAAATCGGACGGATGGCGAAAGCGATCGAGACGCTGCGGGTCAATGCCTCGGCGACCGAATCGCGGCTAGAGAACACCCGCGTGATGCTGCAGGGCATCATCGAGCAGGTCCCGGCTCGCATCAGCGTCAAGGGCAAGGATCTGCGCTATCTCCTGGTCAATCAGGCCCAGGCACGCGAGTTCTGCTGCGCGCCCGACGAGGCGCTCGGCAGGCGGCGCGAGGATTTTCTGACGACCGACGCGACCGGAGAGACGCTGCAAGCATTCCTTGCCCAGGTGTCAAGACGCGATCGGCAGGTGCTGGAAACCACGCAGCCGAGCATGAACGTCGAGGAGATCCTGATCAAGAGCGATGGTCGCACGCATTACGGGTTGAGCTCCAAGGTGCCGCTCTTCGATGCCAACCAGGAAGTCATCGGCATCATCAGCTGCTCCGTCGACGTTACGGCGCAGAAGCGGACCGAGGCGGAGCTGCGCGACGCCCGCCAGGCGGCCGAGGAGGCGTCCGCGGTCAAATCGGAATTCCTCGCCAATATGAGTCACGAGATTCGCACGCCGATGAACGGCATCATCGGCATGACCGGATTGATCCTCGACACGCCGCTCAGCAGCGAGCAACGCGAATATGCCGAAGCGGTGGCGATCAGCGCCGAGGCGCTGCTGACGGTAATCAACGACATTCTCGACGTCTCGAAGCTCGAGGCGAACAAGGTCGAGCTCGAGAGCATCGATTTCGATCTCGTCGATACGGTGGAGAGCGCCGGCGCGCTGCTCGCGCCCAAGGCGCAGGAAAAGGGCGTCGAGCTCGGCATCTTCATCGAGCCTGCCGTGCGCAAGAGCTTCCGCGGCGACCCGACCCGACTTCGCCAGCTTCTCCTCAACATGCTCGGCAATGCGATAAAGTTCACCGAGCGCGGCAGCATCTCGGTCGACGTTTCCGCGGCACCATCGTCGTCCGCCAGCGGCACTCCGGTCATTCGCTTCGATGTCGTCGATACCGGCATCGGCATGAGCGACGAGGTGTGCAAGAAGCTGTTCCAGAAATTTGCCCAGGCGGACAGCTCGGTGACGCGCCGCTTCGGCGGCACCGGCCTCGGCCTCGCCATCTGTCGTCAACTCGTCGAGCTGATGGGCGGCACGATCGGCGTGACCAGCGAGATCGGCGTCGGCAGCCGCTTCTGGTTCGAGGTGCCGCTGGCGACCGCACTGACTTCCGGCGTCATCGATGCGCGGACCTTGCCGGACAAGCTCAAAGGCCTGCGCGTCTTGATCGTCGACGACATCGCGATGAACCGCCGCATCCTCGGCCGCCAGCTGGAAAGCCTCAATCTCGCGGCCGAGGCCGTCGACGACGGTTTTGCCGGGCTCGCCGCGCTCGAGCGCGCCTGGCATCGCGGCCAGCCATTCGACTTGGTCCTGCTCGACCAGATGATGCCCGGCCTCTCCGGTTCCGATTTCGCCGCGCGCGTTCGGGCAATTGCCAATCTCGCCGAGGTCAAGATCGTCATCACCTCGTCGGCGGGCGGCCACGGCCTGCCGGACAAGATGGCCAGCGACCTCGTCGACGCCATGCTGACGAAGCCGGTTCGTCAGCAAGGACTGATCAACTGCCTTGGCCGGTTATTCGCGGCTCCGGCGCCCATCAAGGCCGAGGAGAGCCGCCCGGTCGTAGCCGTATCGCGGCGGCCGCTCAAGGTGCTGCTCGCCGAAGACAATGCGATCAACGCGAAACTCGCGATGGCGGTTCTGAGCAAGGCGGGACATGAGGTCGTCGTCGCGCAAAATGGCGAGGAGGCCGTCGCCGCCGTTCGCGCAACCGATTACGACGTCGTGCTGATGGACGTCCAGATGCCGGTGCTCGACGGCCTCCAGGCCACGGCGCGCATTCGCGCCCTTGGCTCCGGCAAAGGCGGCGTGCCGATCATTGCGCTGACGGCGCACGCGATGGTGGGGGCGCGCGAAACCTATCTCGCCGCCGGCATGGACGATTACCTCTCGAAACCGATCGACGCCGGGGCGCTGCTCTCCAAGCTCGCCGACCTCTCATCGGTGCTCGCCCCGTCGGATCGACCCGCCGCCAAGCGGACGGTCACGAGCTTCGCCGCAGTCAGCGAGGCCCAAGGCCAGGGCGTCGAGCTGGCGCGCCTCGAGGCGCTGAAATCGGCAGTCGGGCTCGATCAGTTCACGCCGCTGCTCGCCGATTTCCTCACTGCGCTCGGCGAGCGCGTCGAACGCGCCATCGGCCATCTCGCCAGCAATGATCTCGCCGCGGCCGGGCGCGAGGCCCACGATCTCATCAGCACAGCCGGCAACCTCGGGGCGATGCGCCTGAGCGAGCTGTCGCGCGAGCTCGAATCCGCGTGCAAAACGGGCGAGGCCGAACGGAGCGCGGCGGTCATGCGCGAGCTGCGCGCCGCCTGCGCCGACGCCCAGCTCGTGCTGCGGAACTATGCCGCGACGCAGGCGACGGCAGCCGCCTGAGCCGCAGCGACGCGGAAAACCCCGCTCAGTTCTTGGTCTTGTCGACCAGCTTGTTGGCGGCAATCCATGGCATCATCGCGCGCAGCCGCTCACCGACCTTCTCGATGTCATGCGTGGCGGCGCGCCGACGCATCGCCTTGAAGCTGGCCTGGCCGGCGGCGTTCTCGAGCACCCAGTCGCGGGCGAAGCGGCCGGATTGGATGTCGTCGAGGACACGCTTCATCTCTGCCTTGACGCTATCGTTGATGATGCGGGGTCCGCGCGTGTAGTCGCCGTATTCGGCGGTATTGGAGATCGAATAGCGCATGTTGGCGATGCCGCCCTCGTAGATCAGGTCGACGATCAGCTTGACCTCGTGCAGGCACTCGAAATAGGCCATCTCGGGCGCATAACCGGCCTCGACCAGCGTCTCGTAGCCGGCCTCGATGAGCGCCGTGAGGCCGCCGCACAGCACCGTCTGCTCGCCGAAGAGATCGGTCTCGCATTCCTCCTTGAAGCTCGTCTCGATGACGCCGGCTCTGCCGCCACCGATCGCCGAGGCATAGGAGAGTGCGATTTCGAGGGCATTGCCGGACGGATTCTGGTCGACGGCGACGAGGCAGGGCACGCCGCCGCCGCGCAGATATTCCGAGCGCACGGTATGGCCCGGCCCCTTCGGGGCGATCATGAAGACGTCCATATCCGGACGCGCCTCGATCAGCTTGAAATGAATGTTGAGCCCGTGCGCAAAGGCGATCGCCGCCCCCTGACGCATATTCGGCTTGAGATCGTCGTTGTAGAGCTTGGCCTGCAGCTCATCGGGCGTCAGCACCATGATGATATCAGCCCATTTCGCCGCCTCGGCCGGTGCCATCACCTTGAACTTGGCGTCCTCGGCCTTCTTCACCGAGACCGAGTCCGGGCGCAAGGCGACCGCAACATCCTTTACCCCGCTGTCGCGCAGATTCATCGCGTGAGCGTGGCCCTGGCTGCCGTAGCCGACGACGGCGACCTTCTTCGCCTTGACCAGGTTTACGTCGGCGTCACGATCGTAATAGACACGCATGGTACTGCTCCCTTGGAATTCCCGGCGCGCTAGAAGCGTTTGCCGCCGCGCGATATGGCGACGACGCCGGTGCGCGAGACGTCGGCGAGGCCGAGCGGCTCCATCAGAGTGATAAAGGCGTTCAGCTTCTCGGTCGAGCCCGTCATTTCGAAGACAAAGCTCTCGGTCGTCGAATCGATGACCTTGGCGCGGAAGATATCGGCAAGCCGCAGCGATTCGATGCGCTTCTCGCCGGTACCGGCGACCTTGATGAGGGCGAGCTCGCGCGCGACATGCGGCCCCTCGGCAGTGAGGTCGCGAACGGTGTGGACCGGCACCAGGCGCGAGAGCTGAGCCTTGATCTGCTCGATGATCATCGGCGTGCCCGAGGTGACGACGGTAATGCGCGAGAGATTGTTCGCCGGGTCGGTCTCGGCGACCGTCAGGCTCTCGATGTTGTAGCCCCGCCCCGAGAACAGGCCGATGACGCGCGCCAGTACGCCCGGCTCGTTATCGACCAGGACGGCGATGGTGTGCTGCTCGATGGCGGCAGTCATCGTTCTTGATGCGCGGTTTGCCCCCTCCCCCCTTGCGGGGGAGGGTTGGGGTGGGGGGTGGGTGCAACGCGCTCCGGACGACGAGGCCAAGGGCGCGGCAAGATACCCCCCACCCTGACCTCCCCCGCAAGGGGGGAGGGGTGCAGAAAAATCGGACGGTTCCCCATCACACCAGCACCATGCCCTCTTCCGAGACGGCGCTGCCGGCCTTGTCGGCAGGGCCGAGCAGCATCTCGTTGTGGGCCGCGCCGGATGGGATCATGGGGAAACAATTCTCGAACTTGTCGACGCAGATATCGGCGATCACCGCCTTGTCGCTCTTCAGCATCTCGGCGATGACATCGTCGACCTCGGAGACCTTGCTGGCGCGCAGGCCGACGGCGCCGAACGCCTCGGCGAGCTTGACGAAGTCGGGCAGCGCCGCCGAGTAGCTCTCCGAATAGCGCCCGCCATGCAGCAGCTCCTGCCACTGCCGCACCATCCCCATGTACTCGTTGTTGAGGATGAAGACCTTGACCGGCAGGCGGTACTGGCAAAGCGTCGACATCTCCTGGATGTTCATCAGGATCGAGGCCTCGCCGGCAATATCGATGACGAGCGCGTCGGGGCGGGCGATCTGCACCCCCATCGCCGCCGGCAAGCCATAGCCCATCGTGCCGAGCCCGCCCGAAGTCATCCAGCGATAGGGCTCCTCGAACTTGAAGAACTGCGCCGCCCACATCTGATGCTGGCCGACCTCGGTGGTGATATAGGTGTCGCGGCCGCGGGTCGCCGCGTAGAGCCGCTCGATCGCGTATTGCGGCTTGATGATGTCGCCGCTGCGCGCGTAACGCAGGCAGTCGCGCTTGCGCCAGGTCGCGATCTGCTCCCACCACTGGACGAGCGCGGCGCGATCGCGCTTTGCCTTGTTCTCCTTCCAGGCGGCGATCAGCGCCTCGAGAACGGCGGCGCAATCGCCGACGATCGGCACGTCGACATGGACGTTCTTGTTGATCTGGCTCGGATCGATATCGACATGGATCTTCTTCGAGCCCGGCGAGAAGGCGCTCAGCCTTCCGGTGACGCGATCATCGAAGCGCGAGCCGATCGCGATCATGACGTCGCAATCATGCATCGCATGATTGGCCTCGAAGGTGCCGTGCATGCCGAGCATGCCGAGCGAATGCGGATCGCTTGCCGGGAAGGCACCGAGCCCCATCAGGGTCAGCGTGCAGGGGAAATCGGTGAGGCGGACGAATTCGGCGAGGAGCGCGCAGGCGCGCGGCCCCGAATTGATGATGCCGCCGCCGCCATAGATGATCGGCTTCTTGGCGCCGGCGATCAGCGCCGCCGCCTCGGCGATGCGCGCCGGGTCGGGCTGCGTCTGCGGCCGGTAGGTCTTGTGCACGATGGTTTCCGGCACGGTATAGGGGCCGGGGGCGAAAAGTATATCCTTCGGCAGATCGACGACGACCGGGCCGGGCCGGCCGCTGCGCGCGACGTAGAACGCCTCGTGCATGGTGCGCGCGAGGGCATTGACGTCCTTCACCAAATAATTGTGCTTGGTGCAGGAGCGCGTGATGCCCGTCGTGTCGGCTTCCTGGAAGGCGTCGTTGCCGATGAGATGCGTCGGCACCTGGCCGGTCAGGCAGACGATCGGGATCGAGTCCATCAGCGCATCGGTGAGGCCGGTGACCGCGTTGGTCGCCCCCGGCCCCGAGGTCACCAGCACGACGCCGACCTTGCCGGTGGTCCGCGCATAGCCCTCGGCGGCATGCACCGCCGCCTGCTCGTGCCGCACCAGGATGTGACGCACGTGGTTCTGCTTGAAGAGGGCGTCGTAGATCGGCAATACGGCGCCGCCCGGATAGCCGAAAATGACATCGACGCCCTGATCGGCCAGGGCCTTGATGACGATTTCTGCTCCGGCAAGCTGCTCGGCCGCCATACGCTTCTCCACCCTACACGCCGTGCCCGAATCCGATAGCCTGGGCGAAAAACCCAGAGTTTCCGCCGAATTCAGCGCGGGGGCGCCACCCTAAAGACGGGATTCCGCGCGGTCAACAAAAACTGACGAATAAATGAAAAGATTTCCTGAAGAAGACTTTCCGAAAATTGCGCGGCGATCACCTTGGCTTCCGGCATCTGATGACGGAACCAGGTGACCTGGCGCTTGGCATAGCGCCGCGTCGCCTGCTGGCCGAGACGGATCGCCTCGTCGAGCGGGATAGCGCCGGCCAAGTGACGGGCAAGCTCCGGCACGCCGACCGCCTTCATTGCCGGCAGGGCGGGGTCGAGGCGACGTGCCAGCAAGGCGCGGACCTCCTCGAGCGCGCCGGCTGCCACCATCGCCGCAAACCGTGCCTCGCAAGCGGCATAGAGCGACGGGCGCGGCGGCATGAGAACCAGCGTCGCGACATTGGCGCGGCGCTGTCCCGCGACTTGATCCTGCTGCCAATCGCCGAGCGGCCGCCCGGTTGCCGCGATCACCTCGTAGGCACGCAGAAGCCGCTGCGTGTCGCCCGCGGCGAGACGTGCCGCACCGGCGGGATCGCGCGCGGCAAGGCAGACGCGAAAGCCCGCGCCGCCGAGGCGTTGATGCAGGCGCCGCGCCTCGGCGCGCGTGGCGGCGGGAACCGGCGGGATGTCGGCGAGCCCGTCGACGAGGGCACGGAGATAAAGGCCGGTGCCGCCGACCACGACCGCCAGGCTCCCCCGTGCCTCGGCGGCGGCAATCTCGCCCTCGGCCAAGTCCCGCCAGCGCACCGCGGAGCACGGATCGGCAGCGTCGAGCACCCCATAAAGCCGGTGCGGCGCGCGCGCCTCGTCGGCCGGTCCCGGCCGTGCCGTCAGGATCGCAAGGTCGCGATAGATCTGCATGCTGTCGGCGTTGATCACGGTGCCGGCAAATTCCTCGGCAATCGCCAGCGCCAGGGCCGACTTGCCGCTCGCCGTCGGGCCGCCGATGAGGATGAGGGGCGGGCTCATGCCCGGGTTCTAACACAGCCGCGCTTGCCTTTCGCGCAATGCTCGCCGATAACCCGGCGGTGCCCGATTGCGTCCTCACCCTCATCGCCGCCGACCGCATTCTCGCCGACGGCGCGGCGGCGCGTCTTGCCGATGCGGTCGCAGGGCTGAGCGACATGTTGCGCGGGCTCGGCGCCGGCATCGGCACGGTCGAGTGGCTCGCCAGCGCCCGCGCCTGCGACATCAGCTATGACGGCTTGGCGACCGACCAGGCAGATGCCGGGGCGCGCCGGTTGCTCGCCACGGACTTTGCCGATCTCTCCGTCGACATCGTCGTCCAGCCGTGCGCCGGACGGCGCAAGATGCTGCTCGTCGCCGACATGGAGTCGACCATCATCGAGAACGAGATGCTCGACGAGCTCGCCGATTTCATCGGCCGGCGCGACGAGGTTTCCGAGATCACGCAGCAGGCGATGAATGGCGAGCTCGATTTCGCCGCCGCGCTCGCCGCCCGCGTCGCCCTGCTGGAGGGCATGCAAATCGGTCGGCTCGAAGAGGCAGCTTCGCGCATCCGCGTGATGCCGGGAGCGCCCGCTCTCGTGGCGACGATGCGCGCCAACGGCGCCTACACCGCGCTGGTCTCGGGTGGCTTCGGTGTTTTCACCCGGCGGGTGCGCGAGGCGGTTGGTTTCGATTGCGATGTCGCCAACGAACTGCTCATCGAGAACGGCCGTCTGACCGGGCAGGTCCGCCAGCCGATCTTGACGCGGGAGGCGAAGCTCGCCGCCTTGAAGCGGCTCGCTGCCGAGCGTGGCCTGCCGCTCGCCGCCAGCCTTGCCGTCGGCGACGGCGCCAACGACCTGCCGATGATCGAGGCGGCGGGGCTCGGCGTCGCCTTTCGCGCGAAGCCGGTAGTCGCCGAGCGCGCGCGCGTGCGCATCGATCGCGGCGACCTCATGGCGCTGCTCTATGCCCAGGGTTATCGCGACGGCGAGATCGTGGTTCCGTGAACACGGACTCCGGCACGGCGATCGCATTTCAGTCGCCCGTCGATTCTTCCTCTCCCCTCCGGGGAGAGGATCAAGGTGAGGGGGACTCTCGGCGCCCCGCTCTACCCGGCGGCAACGCTCAAGCTGCGACTCCCCCTCACCCTGACCTCTCCCCGGAGGGGAGAGGAGAAGATGCGACGGGGTTCAAATGCGATTGCCATGCGGGCTCCGGCCCTTGCCATTGACGGACCGTTCCGGCGGAGTACCCGTCTATTCGCTGACGATGATCACCCCCTCCATGTCCTCGTGGCCGTCGCCGCAGAAATTATCGCAGGCGAAGGTGAAACGGCCGACCTTGTCCGGCACGACACGCACGCGCACCGTGGTATCGGGCAGGATATCGGCGTGCAGGCCGAGACCGGGCACCTTGAAGCCGTGCGCGCGATCGATCGAGGTCAGCTCGAGGACGACCGGCTCGCCCTTCTTCAGGTTGATGGTTTCCGGCGAGAATTCGAACTTCATCGCCTGAACGCTGATGACTTTCTCCGCCGGGGCGGCGGCGAGAGCGGCAACCGCGCCCGCCGCCAGGCCGGCGACGAGCAGGAGCCCGCCGCCCCAAAGAACTTGCGTCTGGCGCGAAACCGTCATCGGGTTATGCCTTCACCGGCATCTGCGTCAGCTGGTAGCTCGCCGTCTTGGCCTCGGCGGTGACTTCGCGCCAACCCAGCCCGCTGAACGGCTTTTCCGCATTCCACGGCAGCGGCGTGCGCTTCTCCTGCGAGCCGGGCTTGGGCAGCGGAAAGATCAGCGAGGTCGCCGCATGGTGGGCGATGTGGTCGGTCATGAAATGATTTTCCTGGTGGATGTGGCCGTAGAAGACCGTGACGTTCTTGTACGGCATCAGCATGTCGATCGCCGCCTTGCCGTCGCGCGTCGCCCAGTCCCATTCCGGGGCGAGATCGAAGAGCGGGCGGTGGGTAAAGACGACGATCCGCGCATCCTTGTCCTGCTTCTTCAGATCGTCGGCGAGCCATTTGAGCTGTTCCTCGCCGATCGAAGCGGTCGGATCGGAGACGTTGTCGACGACAATGAAATGGACGCCCTTGTGATCGAAGGTGTAGTGCGTCGGGCCGAAGAACTCCTGGAAGGCCGCCCCCTTGTCGAGCGAGGCGTCGTGCTCGCCCGGCATGAAGCGAATGTTCTGCGTCTTCAAGCCTTTGACGATGTCACGGAACTCGCCCATCCGCTTCTTGCGCTCGGCGACGTCGTCGGTGGTGTGGGTCAAATCGCCGGTGAAGACGATGAAATCCGGCTGTTTCGGCAGGCTGTTGACCGCCTCGACGGCCAGTTTCAGCGTGTTCGCCGCCTCGGGATTCGGCGGACCCTTGAAGCCCCAATGGCTGTCGGAGAGCTGGACGAAGAAGAAATCCTCGGCTGCCGCGGCGGCGCGCGCCGAGGCGACGCCGAACGGGCCGCTCGCCGACGAATTGGCGAGGCCGGAGGCGAAAACGACGCCGCCGAGCCCGACCAGCCTGGCGAATTGCCTGCGGTCTATGCTGCTGCTCATGCTTGACTCCCTCAGTACGACGGGTGGTGATTGGGGTGATGGACGCTGGATAGACCCGGCCAAGGAGCGGGTTATTCCCGCTTTTTCGACCGCTGCCGAATTAGCCGGAATAAACTGCGAATTCGGCGGGTCTGAGGGTCGGATCGGTCCGCAAAGGGGGCAGGTTGGTCGAGCAATCGAGGCTGAGGCGGTTCAACGAGATCGCCGTTCCGCATCTGGATGCCGCCTACAACCTGGCGCGCTGGTTGACGCGGAATGAGAACGATGCCGAGGACGTGGTGCAGGAAGCCTATTTGCGTGCCTTCAAGTTTTTCGACGGCTATCGCGGCGGCGACGCGCGCGCCTGGATTCTGAAGATCGTCCGCCATACCTGCTTCACCTGGCTGGCGCGCAACCGGCCGGCCGAGCTGGTGCCGAGCGGGGACGACGGCGACGACGATCGCGCCCCGCCGGTCGGCGCGCCGCGCAACGATCCCGAGACATTGCTGCTCCAGCGGCTCGACACCGAATTGCTCAATCGGCTGATCGACAAGCTGCCGAACCCCTATCGGGAGATCTTGGTATTGCGTGAAATCGAGGATCTATCCTATCGCGAGATCGCCGAGGTGCTCGCCCTGCCGATCGGCACGGTGATGTCCCGCCTGGCGCGAGCCCGCGAAAGGCTGCAGCGCGCGGCGCGCGGCAGCGTCATGCCGAGGCTGGTCAGATGATCTGCAAGGACGTGCCGGACCTGATCCAGCCCTATGCCGACGCCGAGCTCGATTCCGACAAGGCCTCGGCGCTCGAGGCGCATCTGCGCGATTGCCAGGATTGCAGTCGGCTCGTCGAAGCAGAGCGCAATTGGCAACGCACCGTGCAAGCGGGTATGACGCGATTTACCGCCAGCGATCGCCTGCGCGCCCGCCTCGCCGTCGCCTTGGCGGAGGCGGACGGGACGGCGGCGGCAAGACCGCCGGCGCGCGCCTGGCGGCCGTTGGCCATGGCCGCCTCGCTGGCACTTGCGATCGTCACCTCATCCGGTCTCACCGCCTATTTCACCTTGCCCGGCGAGCAGGATCGCATGGTCGACAGCGTCGTCTCCGGCCATGTGCGGTCATTGATGGCCGGCCATCTCACCGACATCCCATCTTCCGATCAGCACACCGTCAAGCCGTGGTTCCATGGCCGCATCGATCTGGCGCCGCCGGTCGATGATCTGGCGGCGCAAGGCTATCCGCTGATCGGCGGGCGGCTCGATTATCTCGACCGGCATCCGGCCGCGGCGCTCGTCTATCAGCACCGGCAGCACCCGATCAATCTGTTCGTCGTCGCAGCGTCGCCGACAGCCGGCGGCGATGACAAATCCGGCAGCATCAGCAGCCTGACCGAGCGGGGCTACAACGTGCTGCATTGGGCGAGCGGCGGCATGGCTTTCTGGGCGGTGTCCGATCTCGATCTCGGCGAGCTGAAGGCCTTCGCGCGTCTTTACCAGACGCGAAGTGCCGCGCCGACCCCGTGACTGACGGTCCCGTGACTGACGACGCCGTGACCGACGATGCCGTAAGCGACGGTGCCGGCTAGCCCCGACGGTCGAGCCAAGCGAGACCGCCGGCGAGATCGAGGCCGTTGGCGCGACCGAGGGCGAGCGCCTCCTCGCGGCTGATCTCACCGGCGAGAATCGCACCGAGCGCCCATAGCGTCGCCGATCGCGTGCCGCTTCGGCAATAGGCGAGCACCTCGCCACCGGCCGCCGCCACATCCTGCCGAAACGCCGTCACCGCGGCGTCGGACAAGGTCGCCGCCGTGATCGGGATATGGTGGTAGGCGAGACCGTTTTCCGCCGCCAGATTCGCGGCTTCCGCCGATGAAAGCTGGCCCGGCTCCTCGCCGTCGGGGCGGTTGTTGATGACTGCCCGAACGCCGGCACGAGCCAGCGCCGCGAAATCATCGGCGGCGATTTGCGGCGACACCATCACCCGGCCACTCAGCCTCATCGTCTTCATGTCTCGCTCCGGCGCATGGCGGCGGCCTACCCTGGCCGATCAACCCCGGCCCATCAACCCTGGTCGATGCGCAGCGCAACGAAGCGCAGATCGCCGGCACGATCGACCAGCAGGAGTATCGACTTGCGGCCGCTCTTTCTTGCCTCGTCTATCTTGGCGGCGACCTGGCCGGGATCCTTCACCTCCTGCTGCGCCACCTCGACGATGACGTCGCCCGGGCGCACACCCTTCTCGGAGGCCGGGCTGTCGCCGGCGACATCGACGACGACGACGCCGTCGGCATCGTCGGCAAGCGAAAATTTCTGCTTCAACTCGGGTGTGACGGTGGACAGCGACAAACCAAGCGCTTTGACCGTGGCGCCGGTGTTCGGTGCCGGCGCGGCCTGGGCGCTCGGCAGAGCGGCGACCTTCTCGGTCTCGTCGAGCTCGCCGACCTTGACCTCGACGGAGTTCTCCTGGCGCTTGCGCCACACCGTCACCTTGACCGATTTGTCGATCGGCGTCTCGGCAACGATGCGCGGCAGACGCTTCATGTCGGTGACGTCCTTGCCGTCGAATTTGAGCACGATGTCGCCGGGCTGGATGCCGGCGACCTGCGCCGGACCCTTGTCGGTGACGCTGGCGACGAGCGCGCCGCGCGCCTTGTCGAGACCGAGACTCTCGGCGATCTCGTCGCTCACCCCTTGGATGCGGACGCCGAGCCAGCCGCGCCGCGTTTTGCCGTAATCCCTGAGCTGAGCCATCACCGGCTTGGCGAGCGCCGAGGGGATGGCGAAGCCGATGCCGATCGAGCCACCCGAGGGCGAATAGATGGCGGTGTTGATGCCAACCACCTCGCCGTTGAGGTTGAACATCGGGCCACCCGAATTACCGCGATTGATCGAGGCATCGGTCTGGATGAAATCGTCATACGGCCCTTGCTGGATGTCGCGCGCGCGCGCCGAGACGATGCCGGCGGTAACGGTGCCGCCGAGGCCGAAGGGATTGCCGATCGCCAGCACCCAGTCGCCGACCTTCATCTGGTCGCTGTCGCCGAACGGCACCGCGGTCAGCGGCTTGTCGGTCTTGACCCGCAGCAGGGCGAGGTCGGTCTTGAGGTCCTTGCCGACGACTTCCGCCTTGAGGCTGGTGTCGTCATGCAGGATGACGGTGATTTCATCGGCATCCGCGATGACGTGATTGTTGGTCGCGATCAGTCCCGAGGCATCGATGATGAAGCCGGAGCCGAGCGAGGTCGCGCGCCGCGGCTGCGTCTCCGGACGCTGACCGCGCGGCAGGTTCTTGTCGAGGAAGTCCTTGAAGAATTCCTCGAATGGGGAGCCCGGCGGAAACTGCGGCATTTCCGGGCGCTGCCGGTCGGCCTTGAGGGTCTGGGTCGTCGAGACGTTGACGACCGCGGGCAGAAGCTTCGCCGCCAGCTCGGAAAAGCCCTCGGGTCCCGCCTTGGCAATGGCGGGTCCAGCGGTGAAAGACAGCGCCGCGAGCGTGGCGAGGACGAACGACATCGGCAGCCAACCTGACACATCTCGCAGGCGGCGGCTTTCAACTGGGCCAAAAAGCGAACGGCTCACCGCGTATTCTCCATAGGCAAATCGAGCGTGATCGGGCAAGTCTACGGCAAACCGGGGCAGAAACCCACAGCTTCGACGTCACCTCCCGGTTGCCGGTCCTCGGCTGGCAG
>WNFC01005055.1_pt1 | contig 14906 bp, 18 predicted proteins | sample 5400541 | NCBI WGS metagenome assembly WNFC01 (sample SAMN13153342, study PRJNA577476) | soil metagenome | isolation source: 120 cm saprolite under Douglas fir tree site 2 hole 2 replicate 1 | place: USA:California | collected 2015-04-18
TGGGCGACATGAAGGTGAAACGCCGACACTACTTTAATCGCGGCTTTTGCAGCTCTTTGAGGAATGCCGGTGCGGAGCGCACCTTGCCTTGGCGGTAGCCTTGGTAGCCCTTTCGGATCTGTTCCTTCAGTGCGGGATTCTGCAGTTCAAGGTAGTCTTCAAGTTCCGCAATGCCAAGAATACCAGCAATGGGAATCCCGTCCTTCTCCAGAATGAAGTATTCGTTATTGAGATGAGCCCGACGGACGACCTGGCCGAGGTTAACGCGGGCTTTGGTGATTGCGATATGGTGAACCATGGATTTTAGTTTTACTGCCACGAAGGAGAACCTCTATGCAGCATTGATTAATGTTAACTAATCCTAAGTATACGGAGATACTCGGGGCTGTCAAGTACTTGCCAGGAGCTGAAGTTGCCAGGCTGGTGAATGCAAGGGAGCCATCCTCGGCAGAATAAGGCGGACCTGACGCGGCTTCCGACCCTGTTCTTAATAGCAGCGTTCTGGAACCACGGTTCATTTGACCGTGGCTCTTCTATCTCGTGATCTTTCCTACTGCTCACCCGGAGCATCACACCGGCACCAGCAGAGATCCCCGCCAACCACCACAACCATCGGTCTCGGGACTTACAGAGACGGTAGCGACAATGGGGGAGGGCTGTCATTGCGTCAAGTGACCACCAGTTTGCGACCCATTCACCCCGTCACCTTTAGATAGAACCCAACTCAAATGTTTGGCCCAGTCGGCGGCGTGTGTTCCTTTTGCTTCCGCTCTGCGGAAATCGACTCGGAGTTGCAGGAACATCGTGGGTGTAGTTGCAAGGAGAATGTAATAACCTATTGTTTTATCAATAATTTACCTAGATAGCAAAGCCTCCTAGCTGTATTTAATGCTAGCACACTAATAAAATCTGCTATTAATAGACTAAGATGTTGGCAACTTTTTCCGCCGCCATGCATCTATCCACATCGGAAAACCAGGCTGGGCACCCCGTGGTGGCCAGCACCTGGAAACCTAACGAAAAGAGGAATTTTTAGCATGGAGGTGGAATATGAGGAACTTAAAACGATTCTTCTGGTTCTTCCTACTCGCGCTCTTGCTGGGGATTTCTGGCTCCGCACTGGGGAGCGATGTGGGAACTACAACTCCGGCGAGTAAGGACGCCGTTCTTACTCAACAACTGCAGCAAGATTTCAGCAACCACAGGGAGTTCCGCAACGTCACCGTCGCGGTTGACGATCGGGTCGCACTCCTGCAAGGCTCGGTTGAGACCTATCGCGAGAAGATGGATGCCGAGCGTCTAGCGCGCAAGCGCCATGGAATTGAGGGCGTGCGCGATTTCATCGCGGTCCAACCGGTTGTCTCGGTTTCCGACCAGGAACTACGTGAAACCATTGCCAATCGGCTCCGCTATGACCGCGTTGGCTACGGGATCACATTCAACAATTTCCAAGTGGGTGTGAGAGATGGCGTCGTAACCATCGCCGGCGATGCCAGGAGCTACCCGGACAAGGCTTCCGCACTCAGCATTGTCGAGGCCACTCCTGGGGTACGTGACGTGAGGGACGAAATTAACGTCCTACCACTCTCTGAATTTGACGACGAGTTGCGCGTACGCACGGCTATGGCGATCTACCATGATCCAGCGCTCCAGAAATATTCGCTAGATCCACAGGCTCCTATCCGCATTGTGGTCGAAAACGGAAATGTAAAGCTGTACGGGATTGTGGATAGCGCGATGGACAAGCAGATTGCCGAGATGCGGGCGCGCGAGGTAGCCGGAGTGTTCTCTGTCGAGAATCACCTGCTGGTAGCCAATCAAAATCAAGGCTCGTCCACCTAATTTTCGTCAACCTGATGGTCGACCTAATTTAGGAGGATCGCATGCAGAATAGAAAAACAATTGGTGGCGCGGACACTTATGTCCGCGCTCCGCTTTGCACAACAACATCAATTCATACTTGCGGAGTTCTAAGAATGAGGAGAGCAAGTGATGGGAGACATTACCTGGCACGTATGCTTCGACGACGCACTCGAGGGCTTGAAGCGTGATTTGTGGCCCATCCGTCTAGGCACGCTGCATACATAGTAGAAATGGATTGGTCCGTAAACAAACTGCTTATCCACCAAACGCCACGATCTATCGACAGGAGTACACGACCAGATGAGCGTTCGGCCAGAGAACTTCAGGGCTGACCTCTAACGTGTCAAGGTAGTTGGTCTTAGTACAGCAGGAGCGGGTCAATCTGGCAGCACAGTTTTAGCAACATTGCTAACTCTGCGCTGGATCGCTTACACTTCCGTGCCGTGGCTAATTTCACAAACTGGCCTGTGGTCGCCCTCTTATTCGGCGTCATTTTCATTTTTGCATTCTATGGCCCTATCCATCGCTTTCTGGAAAGAGCAAACAAGATAGGCTCACAAGGTTTTGAAGCTTCTTCGGATTCGGCTGCTGCGCAGGAAAAGAGTGCGACGCGCGAACAGACCGTCGAGGGGATATCTTCCCAAGCGGATCAGTTGCTTCGGGTCTTCGATAACCAGTTACTACTGGAAGGTGAAAAATATATCAAAGCAGACTTAGACAAAAGGAACATCACGAACCCAGCGGAGCGAGAGCGGGTTCTCATTCGTCTTGTTTCTGTTACGGGCACCGCTGCTCTCTTTGAGAGAGCTTACATCCTGATTTTTGGCAGTCAAATCAGGGCACTACAAACGCTGAACGCGCGCCTTTTGCAGAAACAAGAACTTGTGCCGTTCTATGTCGCAGCAAAGTCAGAATACCAAAACATCTATTCAAATTACGCATTCGATCAGTGGTTCAACTTCATGCTTTCTCAAACGTTTATTATCATGCAGGGAAACACCGTCGGGATCACCAATAGAGGGCGCGAATTTCTGAAGTACCTCATCCAAGAGGCGCATTCCCTGAACAAAGCAGGCTGAATCCGCATCCGGTGGCCGCTGCACGCAAACGTAGACACACCCAAGGGTAAGACTAGACTGGCCCAAGCCCGTGTCTACAGGCTTAAATCGGCTCGCAGTGCACGACTCCGGCTGTGCCGGTTACTTTGGTCACTGGTGCTCGTCGGGTCGGGGTGGTAGTGTGCAGCCCACTTTTGGAGCGTGCTCAATGTCTAATCCCGATCCTGAACTTTCGCAGATCGACGCAGAGATCGAAAGGCTTCGACAAGCAAGACCGAAAGATGAAGCCGACCCGAAGTGCGTTGAGATTGATACGGGCATCACAGGCTTGCAATGGCTGCGGGAGAAGCTGGTTAACAGCAGTGGCCCCCAAGTGATGACGGGCATTGGCGACCAAGGGCAACGCGTCGATGTTCAAGCCATGCGAGAGAAGTGGGAAAAGCACAAGGTTTACAAGGCAGTGCCAGAGGGAGCACAGATGATGCTACACCTGCTTGCTCGTGGAGCTCAGCACGCGGCGTCACCAGAGGATGCAAACGCGCTCTTAGAGAAGCTAGTGGAGGTCTTGGAGTTTGTATGGCCCACCAGTTCTGCTCAAGAGCACACAGCCGTCACCGTCGGGAAAATTGTAGTCCTCGTTCCCAAAGAGGCTGGCGTGCCGCTGCGGCACAGCGTCTAGCACCCAAACGTAGACACACCCAAGGGTCAGACTGGCCCAAAGCTGCGACTGCGGGCTATAATCGCCTTGTAGCGCGAAAGGCGTGATGCATGGTTTATGAGAATGAGCTGACCCTACGTTGTAAGAAACTTCACGCGGAGAAGGACCCCGACAAGCGTAGGGAGCTTACAGAGGAAATCATTCGCTTGCTGCCCGCCACGGATGAGCAGGTGAAAGGATGCCTACCACAGCAACCCTAACCAAGTTTACTTAGTGCTTCCGCGATTGTTTCGCGGTCACTTGTTACACTTGCTGCAAGCTCCTCCCATGCATCAGGGTCAACGATGTGGGACTTGATTGCATCTTCAATCATGGTTCGCAGTTCATCGGGAGGAATGGCGTCAATCTCGGCGCACTTCTCTCCGAAATTGTCCACAAACCACTTGTAGTTAACGTCATCCTTTTTCTGCTCAACATCCCAAGACTCCAATTTGTGCCGCTCGAAATGCTCTGGCTTGAAACCGAGACGAACCAAAGTAAAGTCAGCGCTCAATCCGGCATAGTCTTCACTCAGAATCTTTCTGACTCGGCTCTCACCGCTTCGTGGGATGGCGTACCGACTCGGATCATGGTCACCGCAGTAATCACCGTGATCGGTCTATCGACTAAGGCGAAGTCCTTAGCGATGTCAGCACAATACGCGTTCGACTCGCGTGTCCTCTGAATGGTCGCATTGTGACTTGGTACTTGGTGTACAACCGCTCCACCACGGACATGATCGCGCGCTTTTCAAACCAGCACTCTACATAGCTGTTCTGAGAAGGCCAGAGGTTTTTTCTGTAGTAGTATTCTGGGCCATCGTTCACGAAGTCCGCCACAGTGTCAAACCCGCTGTACCTTTCCACCGTGCGGTGTTCGTCGGCAATGCAGGCATCGTCAATTACGTCATTTTCGCGTGCTTTGAGAAAACCCCGTAAGTGAACATGTGCACGGTATACCGACTTCGAATCCCCCTGCGCCGCGCCGTGCGAGGCTGCCGACGAACGAATTGCTGTGACCGGGACGCGGGGAATTTAAAACACTCTCCGTATCACATTCAAAATGGCCAGCGCATCGCTGATAGCCCGCCGTTCTTCGGGCGTACCGCCGTGATCTAGTTGCAATTCGTGTAGTCGGGCGTCAATGGCGGCCTTTGCTGCGTGAAGGCGTTCTTGCAGCATCCCACGGTTGGCTTCGAGCACCGCAGCTTTGTACGGTTCCTCCCAAACATATTTGGTTTTCATGGGATCGACCCCCCCTAGGAGAGCGGCGGGTATCCGGCTCCCCGCGAGACTTACGTCAACTTCACAAGGAGCCGTCCCCTAGAAGAGGTACGGCGGCAGGATGTAAAAGCACCTGCGATACTACCACAATTTTGACGGAAGGTATGTTCGACGCCGCACCAAGGCTAACGACTGACCCAAGCTGCCCTTTGCTAGTCGCGTCTCACCCGCTGCAAAACGGCCAGCATCCCCGGCTGGCCGTGATCTTATGATAGATTCTCACAGCCTGATTGACCCGCTCCACACGGGAGCGGGGATGAGCTTAAGTGAACTCGTGAAACACTACACCCAAAACGAACTCCCACGGAAGGCACACTCGAAGCAGGAAGTCTACGGCTCGTATCTCAAGAGCTGGATCGTGCCGAAGTGGGGAACCCTCAATCTGTCCGGCGTGAAAGCAGTTGCGGTCGAAACGTGGCTCGGTGTTCTGCCCCTTGAGAACAGCAGCCGCGCGAAGATTCGCAACATCATGTCGGCCCTCTACAGCCATGCAATCCGTTGGGAACTAACCAACCGCAACCCGATCACGATGGTGCGGCAGACAGCCAAGCGTGCGAAGCACCCCGATGTGCTCACCACACAGGAAGTCACCGCACTGCTGAGGGAACTCCCAGAACCAAGCCGCACTGCCGTATTTGTGGCCGTGGCAACCGGACTCAGAGTCAGCGAACTGCTGGCGCTCAAGTGGTCGGACGTTGACTTCGCGGCGCAGATCATAAAACCGTCGCGCGGCATCGTTGGGCAGGTGGTCGGTGGACTCAAGACCGAGGAATCAGCAAAGCCCGTACCAGCTAGCGAAGCAGTCACCGATGCTCTGCTGTTCTGGCGCGGACTCAGTTTGTACGCTGGCCCAGACGATTACGTGTTTCCTAGTCCGAAAATGGGCGGGAAGCAACCGTACTAGCCCTGCGCCATGCTACGTAAGGTGGTTCGTCCTGCCGCTGTCCGGGCAGGAATCACCAAGCGTATCGGCTGGCATACTCTCCGACGCACGCTGGCAACCCTACTGGTGGGTCAGGGCGCACCCGTCAAGCTGACGCAGGAGATGCTGAGGCACGCTAACAGTCGGATCACCCTCGAACTCTACGTCCAGTCCAGCATGGCAGCAAAGCTCGAAGCGCAAAGGAATATGGTAGGCACGTGGGGACTCGAACCCCAGACCTCTACCGTGTCAAGGGCCACCTGACCACTACTTCCAGCCACTTACACACCATCGGAAGAACTGCGAAGTACCTGTAAATACGCGTAACACGGGGCAATCAAGGGTTGGAATCACGGGTGGAAAAATCCCCTCCAACCGCGCCCCGAAGCAAGGTAGTCCCTTCGGCATGGGCGAAGATCGCGTCCAGCATCATCTCCTGAGCCGCGATCAACTCTTCCATATCGGCCCAGCGCAGCATGCGCCATGCGAAGAGCACGACCATGCTGGATCACTACACCCAAACCGTTTTTGACATCGGTCTTCTTCTTGGTGACCAGGAACGCAATCATCCCGATATCTGCACCATCTACGAAATCGGCAAGCACGGCGAGCAGTCGCGGCCAAGCTCGGTATCCTCCGCCTTGTAGACCACGCCCATCCCGCCACCGCCAAGCTTCTCGACAATTCTCCTGCACTCTCTAGCATCGCAGCCTAGATTTCCGGCAGTGGATGCCACTAGAATCACCCGCTCTGCCGCTTAGATTCACGAGAGAGACGTCCTCGTTCATTCCGCTACGGGTAAACCCATGAACGCGGCCAGGGGCGGATTTTCGCGCCCAGCCTTCAAGCAAGCCCGATTGGGTACTTTCTCCTTGGCTGGTGAACCGCAGGAACCTCGTCTAGAATCGAAACTCCGCAAGCGGAGTACAATCATCGGTTTAGATGCCATCGAGCAAGCTTGCTTCCCCAAGATTGCACACGCTTGCTTCGCGTGTAGGTGTGTCCTGAGGGAGCGACGGTGATATGACCAGCAGAAGTCGGAAAGGTCGACCCCCTGAGACGCGCGGCGCCCACCGATCTCAAAGTAACGCTGCTCGATGTCGTGGCCCGTCTTAGTGAGGAGCCACTCTCCCAAGTGCCGTAAGATTTCCTGGATTCCTTGCCGCAATTGCTCGGCCGGGACTTTGCGCAGATCGGTGGTGCGCGAAGAAGTTTCCAGTTTGGCGATCAACTCGGCGGCGAGTTCGTCGGAATGCCGTTCAATCACACGTACCAACCCTAATGCAATCATGACATGCTCTTCATTTTGATTAGATGCGGATTCTGGGTGAACCAATGCAGGCAAAGGTCCGGCTACACCAGGGTTTCTGTGATGAAATGTAACTCACTCCTTATATGCAACCAACAGCGAAAAGCGCCCTCATTCGAACTGCGAAGGATTGCTAGATGCTGTGGGCCAACACTCCTGACGGCCTAGGACTACTTCGGGGTGCGATATGGAGTAAGGCAGCCCGGGAAACCACGAGAACGCTAACCTCATTTGCCTTGACTTAGTCAACACTTCCCAGGCCTCCCCACGCCGCGTGGCACGGGGAGCATCCTGGGAATAAGCCCGCTCACTGCGCCCGATTCAATTTTCCGAACAGACGAGATCAAAATCGGTAGAAATGAGTCCATTCGGGCCAACCGAATTGATCACCATGCCCCCCGGTCCTTTAACGTTAATCTGGAGCGACGAAATAGGGCCGACGTTGTTGAGATTGACATTGGTTGCCACGCAATTTACGTGACTGTTGATGTTGAACACACCATTCCGAAAGAAAATGGCGTAGCTGCCCGGCCCATCTAGCGTAACAACATCAATCCAGTCGCTGCCGTTGACCTTGTCTTGCTGTCTGACATTGCCGTCGGCGCTAATCTCAGCACTTGCTTGAACTGCCGAAACCGAATCGGCTACGGCCAAGGGAAGCTTCGTACTGCCCGGGGGACAGACGCCAGAAACAGCGCTCTTTAATGTGCCCGACTTACTTAGGCAAAACAGTTTGGCATGTTCAGTTCTAGCGATCCCGGGTGCCAGAAGAAGCATACATCCCATTCGATAACACGGCCATACGGCCGTAACGCCTGACTTTCATGAAATCCTCCCGTGAGTTGATGAGTTATACCGCATGATGCCGACCTAAGAAAAAATGGTCGAAGAATACGAAAAACAAGTCCCCCTTTCACTCTTTCTTATTCTGAGTGTGCGCTCCGCAATCGCCAAGCTCCCTGCTTTTACCGTGAGGTAGAAGGCATCGATTTGAATGATGCATTCCACCCTAACAGCGCCGTGATAACTGGCCGGATTACTCCATTCCCACATGATCTGGTGCGGCGGTGAGTAGGCAGCCAAAACATGTTTCGCGAGGCCTTGGCGGGTGTCCCTGACAAAGCCTTCGCTCTTATCAAGGCCACCCGCCCGCGGGTTTCTGAACTATCGATCGTCGCCATTGGACTCCGGAGCGCTCTTGTCCGCAGGTGTAAAGAAGCCGAACAGGCCATGCGCCTCATCGCTGATACCGGCGGTGAAGTACAGCCAATTACTGGGTCCGGCTGCATGGTCGTTGCCAAAGCGCAGCGCCCACAAGCGGTCGTTTTGGATCGCATGTCCGTTAGTGTCGCGGAGAAGACCATCGAAGCGCCCGCTCTCGACATCGTAAACAGCGATTTGCCCGCTCCCGGCATTGCCGATCAGCAGGTGGTTGCTGAAGAAGCCGAAATTTGCCGGTGCCAGTGCTACACCCCAGGGTGCATTCAGCCACGGACCCTTCTCCAGTCGTTGCAACAGCTTGCCTTTGGGTGAGAATTTGTCCACGAATCCGAAGCCCGGGAAATCGAAGTCGTCGTGCTTCGTGGCGTTCTGCTTGGCATAGGTCACATACAGATTCCCGTTGACGTCCTGCACGTTGAACGGAGCAAAGCCCTCGGGGATTGCGCGATCCAGAAACGCGGGGCCACCATCGTCGTCGCCACTAAGATTCACGGGCTTGAAGTTTGTGTCGTAAACTTCGATGCGCCCAGAACGAATATTCGCGACGTAGAGGAAAAACGGTCCACCTGACGTGATCTGTGCGATGGCCGCACCCTTATAAACGGCACCCATGGCGGCGGTTGGATTAGTGGAGTTGTCCACTACCACGAATGAGTCATTGGGGAGGTCGGGACTAATCCCCGGGCCCCAGGCTACTATAGTTCCATCTTCAGTCACGAAGGTGAAGACTGAACTCGCCGTAGTACCCTTCGCCTGGAACGTAAACCCAGAGGCTCCCGTGAAAACCACTCCCGTTGGCGTGCCCGCCACCCCGTTCACTGGTGAGGGGATGTTTGCTACCAGTCCCTGCTTCACTCCCTGTCCGTCGTCGAGAGTTGAAACACCGGCGTTGTTGTCCGAAAGCCACCACGGACTCGTAGAACTCGCAATGAGCCCCCAAGGGTTCACAAGCTGCGCATCGGGCTGGCCGTTGGGCGGGTTTTGAGCGAGTCCCTGAATGTCTGAAACAAGGTTGGTTTGTTTGTAGGCTTGCGCCAACCCGAGCGCGCTGAAAGCGAGCACGGCGGCAATCGTAAGAGTGCACATCGTGCACATTCTAGAGATTCTCTTCATATGCATTTCTTTCCTCCGTCACGTTACGTGACTAATTGGTTAAAGGGTTTTCACCATTTGGAAGTACCAAATCGAGCCACCGCCACCCGTTGTGAAGACCCATTTTGGTTTCAGGGCATTGACGTTGGATCGGGCCCGAGAATCACGTCGAACATCGTCGACATAAGCGATGCGTTCAGACGCAAGCCATCACTCTTGCCCTTCTTTGGAGTCGCCGCTTCCGTCCTTCGAGCCGGCCAGAGTAAACGCGTACACTTTGTTATTTCCGATTCCGGGCGGGACACTCCGATAACCGGATCCCCAATAGACGACGCCGTCCACGATTGATGGCCCATCGATTACTGAGCCTCCACTCGCGAAGTTCCATAGGATGTTCCCGGTTGTCGTGTCCAGCGCGTACATCTGCCCTGAATAAGAGCCCGCATACATGACGCCATTCGCAACACTCACTGAACCGGTGTCAATGGTGCCTGCAGTCGGGTCTGCAGTCTGCCAAAGGATCTTCCCAGTGGCAACGTCAAGAGCGCTCCACGATCCCCATGTAATCTGTTGTCCCGAGGACACCAAGGTATAGGGGACATGATCGTTATTGGAGATCGCGACATAAATGTGCTTACCGTCGCTCGCGGTGCCCCACTCGATGCCTCCGAGCGTGCTGCCCGGCCCAACTTGTGTGACCCAAAGGGGGTTGCCGTTATCGGGATTAAATGCCCAGTACAGGCCGCTTTTCTGGCCAAAACCAACAATATTGCCGATCAAATTGGGCCCTGAGCCTCCAAGGTCGAAATCTGGGCTGCTAGGCACCGGACAATTCGGGTTTGGAGGATTGGCACACGCGTCGTTAAAGGTGTCAAAGTCTTGCACCCTCTTCGCCCACTTGATCTGCCCGGTCTTTAAGTCCAACGCAAGCGCGGTGTCGAAGAAATCGTCAGCCGCCGCGCACTGCGCCTTGGGAGTTGCGTTTTGGCAAGCTGCCACAGCTGCGGGGACGGTGTAGTTGTCACCGGTACCGATGTAAAGCGAACCGCGCTTTGGATCAATCGCTGGGGGTTGCCATATCGCGCCGCCGCTGTATCCGCCAGGCTGACCGCCGTTGTCCGGCATGTCGTAGGTCTTCCAAAGCATAGCGCCGGTCTTCGCATCGAGCGCTACTACGCTGCCGCGAAAAGTACAACAAGGATATGTCGGATCTCCTCCCAGAGTTTCTTCCTCCGAAGAGACTCCAACGTAAACAACGCCATCGAAGACAACCGGAGATCCAGTAATGATTGCTGCCGGATGACTGTCCACCTGTGTAATCCACCGGCGTGTTCCTGTTTCCCGATCTATTGAGATCAGGTTCGCGCCGTTGTGCACCACGGGATTCGTAATGGGGTTATAAATGTCTCCAATAATTAACTGATCATGATCCACGGCGGGACTAACACGAGAGATAGATGTGTTGACACTGTTGTAATCGGAGATCTTGTGAGACCAGATGAGACGGCCACTGTCCTTCTTGACGGCGTAGAGATTGCCGCCCCAATCGGGGAAGTAAACTGCATCACCATCCACGGTAGGAGTAGCAGAAACATCGTTGCTGGTTGTAAACACCCATTTTGGGTTCAGGCCCTTCACGTTGGCAGGACTGATCGAGTGCTCTGCCGGCTGGCTCCGGCTGTTGTCCAGATTCTGTCCGATTACTCGCCATTGGCCAGATCGGGACTCCTGTGATGGGCTTTGCGCGCTCAGCGCCGAGACTAAAAAAAGGACACTGATCAATGCCGTCATAGGCAATGACACGTAGCGATTCTTCATGGACATCTCCTTTTTCTCGTTGCAATAAATTGCGATTACATTCGCCCGCACTCCTTTGGAGACAGCGATTCCGCTGGAGAAACCGTCCCATGTGAGCGAGTCCGGGATTTAGGTGTGCATCTCTACTGAGGATTACAGCGCGGCGCTGGCGTAAGAGTTGATCTCACAATTCAGCGCAATTTCTTCGAACTTCGGTGTGGTCCACTCCATGGTTTTTATCCCTTCCAAAACGACACTCACTGATTTAGTCTTGCATCTTTACCGCACGCATCATTGAAGCACTTCGCATACCAAACTTTGGGAGCCGTAAGTCCCTGGATTTAAAGCTGTGCGGGAAAACTAAGTGTTACGGTGTCAAGAGTGACGAAGCGGCTCTCAACAGGGCGGATAATTGCAGGTCAAGCGGTCTTGGTTAAGACCGCAGCGCCGGGAGCTCAACGCGCGTGAGTCGCTAAACACGCGTGACGAACGCTCAAGTAGGGAGAAATGCAAAATGGAGCAACACGTTCAAGGCATAGACTAGATCGGTTCCAAAGGCGCGGTCTGACCTTGGCGAGGATTCACGGATCGACGCGTCGCCGTAATGCGCTAGCTACTTTCCGTCGCAAAAATGCGCTTGCTGACATAGGCCGGCTAACATTAAGCGCAGCGGACATGATCTTCGGTGGTGATTTTGCGCTCGTCCATTCTCGTGCGCGAGGCGAGTTGGCTGTACCGGCTTAGGTGCTCTGTCGCGCAAGATAGCATCCCATCTGGATGAAATTGTCCGCAATCACGCCCAGCCCCACCCAACGGCGCATGCCGTCCAGCCCGGGTCGGAGGGTCGAATCAGCGTGCTCAAACGAAGACACGGGTTGCGACGTTGCCTCTATCCCGAAAGGGACTGTTTTCGGCTTCTCGCCGCCTGCGGTACCCGCTTCGTACACCCTATCCAGAAGTTGCTCGTCTTCCAGCAGCTTGTCCACCAGAAGCATCCAAGGTTCCCACAGCCCCTCGATATCTTCGGCCAGACCGCGATGCCACAGCGACGGTTGTTGATGCCGTAGTTTGATCATGGCCGTCATCCTAATCACTGTTGCTTTCCAAAACAATATGCCATCACAATGTTTATTAGTTTATTGAATACCATCGCGCAAATCTGAACACTCGGGCTTCAACCCTCAGCTCCGGTGTCTCTGATTACGCTCTTCCTATGCCTCATTTTTGCGACGGAAAGTAGCTAGGCTCACAGCAGGGTTCGGAGGTCCATGAACGCAGGGAGGCTGACGTAAGCACCCCTACAGGTTCAGAGGAGGACTGCGATTATGTACGGATTCAGACGACCGCAACGATGAATTTTTCGGACGGGCCAGCTTGGTACGGGCCAGCTCAGTTGTGATAAAAAACGTGATAGTTCGATGTTCAGAACAGTGAGGTTCGACCGTCGGTGCTCAGACGACATAAACTATCCACACAATAGGCGCGCGCGGACCGTGCCGGGCGATGCCCCAACTGCCTTTGCTATCTCACGAAAACTTGCCCCCTCTTCTCTCAACCGTGGCATCTGGTCGCCATTGACTATCCGACGCGGACGCCCCAACGTCCAAGCCTGCCCGTAAGAGGTTTGGAATTCGTGGCGCGCCACATGGCTTCAGCTATCGTGATTTTGGCTCCGCCGGAGACACATCCCTGCAATGCGAAGACAAACTGCTGGCGGCTAATAAATATCAGTTTTTTACCCGTTCTGAATCCGGTCCGAAGTACTTGTTTCTCAACGCCAGAAGTCTGCGAATAAACCTGGGGATTGTTAACCGCCACGAACCTCAAGCCGACGGGACCAAATCTCGATGTACGGCGTCAGGATTGTTGTGGAGTGTATTGGGCGGCCCCATCAAACAACATGAGTCTTGGCAAGTCTCGACCGTCGGGTTACAAACCCAGCGATCCGGTGCCACTCGGCACATATGTATGAGATTGGCTACCGTTACCATGGCGGCTGCAAAGCTTGGAAATTCCTTCCCAAACCCTTGAGTCAAAGATCTCCTCCCCTCTATCGCATGTTCGCAAGATATCTAAGCCGACTCTTTTAGCTCAGACGGGAACGCAATAACCTTTCCACGTTGCTCCTGGGGCACCCACCTCACTCTCGCTTTAAAACGCGCGGGGATGTAAAACTCAATCACCTGTGCCATAACATTCTCCAATCATCTGAATTAGCTTTTGGTCCTTTCGTTCCACGAACGCTTAGAGAAGTAGCAAGCAGAATTCCAAAGCGGTTGGAAGGTGGAGCGACGCTGGCAAGGAGGTTCATCGCAGCCATGATTAACACCTCTTCCAGCGTGAAGCCGCGAGTTGTGATCTTCCACATGACCGCCTCACAATTGATTCGAACCGTTGCATCTCTCTCCAAGGCAAGAGCCATGCCAAACGTCGTGGCACACGTAAGTGATGGAAAAAGCACGGGGTTAGCAGAAAGTCGATTAGTTCGAAAATGTTGAAAGGGTCGAAACTGTCGATTGTGTTAGAAGCCATGCTGAAGAGGTAGCCGCACAATACGTGAAACATTCACTCGGCTTGAGTCATCACTACTTGCGAGGTAAGCTGTGACCGCGATTTTGTGTGTCAATGCCGGTTGGTCCAGGGATGGCTGGCTGCTGCGTCGTAGTCCACACCGTTTTCTGAACCCGCGAGAGCCCTTTAAGAACTCGCTTGGCGCACTCTGTTGCGACCTGTAGAGGAAATGAGTCATCATCTATTTGGGTATTTGGGGTGAATTAAAGTCCGGCCAGCGGTACTTTCTGGATTGTAAGGCTATGGGTACAGACCCGATCATTGCGCCTCTGAGCGACACCCACCGTTATGAGGCCGTTGTGCGCATCAGCGAGGCGATCGCTGCATGCCGCGAACCTGAAGAACTGGCTACAACTCTCGCGGACGAAATCGGCAAGTTCCTCAATTTTGACCACCTGTATTTCGTTGTGTTGAAGGAGAACACCAAGGAAATCGAATACCTTCTGTGGGGCAAGAGCCCAATCCCTTTGGCGGACCTGCCGATGGAAGAGCTGCCGACGTGGGCCGCGATCAACAGCCGAAACCCGCAGCATACTCCTGATTGGGATGCAGAGGAGCGATTTCCCCGATTCAAGGAATACGCAAAGAAAATACGGCTCGGCTCGAGCATCCGCGTTCCATTAATAACTCCACATCGTCGATTGGGGGTTTTCGGAATCATCCGCGATTTGGTGAATCCATTCAGCGAAGAAGAAATAGGCTTTCTGGGGCTGATCGGGCGTGTCGTCGCCTTCGCGCTTGATGATGGTTTGAATCTCAGGCACGCGCAACATCAAAGTGATCAGCTGCAGTTGCTTCTGAACCTGACGAATCGAATCACATCAAATCTTGAACTTCGGGACCTCTTGCGCGCCGTTGCGGCGAACATACGCGAAGTCATACATGCCGAAGGTGTCACCGTCTCGTTGCAAGATGCAGCCTCGGAGAAATTCAGGGTATTCGCCATCGATTTCCCGCATGGAAAAGGGGTTCTCAAGGAAGAGTTGCTCGTTAGGCCAAGTACAGCTGTCAAGAAAGCCCTAGAGACCTTAAGACCCGTGGTCAGTCACACTTGCGACGGTCACGAAGACATAGTGGTTGCGGAGGGTCTAAG